>JADMIO010001059.1_pt1 | contig 108037 bp, 82 predicted proteins | sample 8958161 | NCBI WGS metagenome assembly JADMIO01 (sample SAMN16585339, study PRJNA669376) | soil metagenome | isolation source: Crop rotation soil | place: USA: Cullars Rotation, Alabama | collected 2011
GCCGCGACTTCAAGTCACGTGAATTCCAAGCTTCGGATCCCACTGTGCTGGAAAGCCGGTAAAAAGATCGTTACTATTATTGTAGACTCCGGTCTAAAATATCTAAACGGAGACCTTTATAAGTAAACTTTACTAATTTTTCTACCCCGTATTTTGAAGGCTCTCAAACAAAATAAATGGATCATTGCCGGAGTGCTATTTGCATTCCTTTGGTCATCGGCATCTACAGCTACCAAACTTGGATTAAATGATGCTCAGCCCCTCGTTATTGCCGAGATAAGGTTTATGATCGCCGGCATATTAATGCTTTTATTCTCTCACTTTATTAAAAAAAATAAATTACCGGTTGGCAAACAATGGAAGCAACTTGTTATTTATGGCTTTCTGAATATTACGATCTACCTGGGATGTTATATTGTAGGTATGCAACATGTTACAGCAGGTATTGGTGCTTTAGCTGTGGCAACAAACCCTCTTTTCATTAGTTTTCTGTCAGTATTTCTGTTGAAGAAAAAATTATCGCCCCCTGTTGTGATCGCAATCATTTGCGGTACATCAGGAGTATTGATCGCTTCATGGCCATTACTTGGACAGGAAAGCGTTACAATGGTGGGGTTACTTCTTATATTGTTTAGTATGTTATCATACTCTGCGGGGGCAATTTATTTTTCTGCAGCTTCATGGGATAACCTTAACCTGGTAACTATTAATGGATGGCAAACCTTATTAGGAGGGATATTGCTTCTGCCGGTTGCAGCTTTTTTTTACAGACCAAATGCCAATAATTTTACACCTGCTTTATGGGCAAGCATTTTATGGCTTGCAATACCTGTATCAGTTTTCACTGTACAATTATGGCTGTGGCTTTTAAAAACAAATACAGTAAACGCAGGATTGTGGTTGTTTTTGTGTCCTGTTTTTGGCTTTGCAATTGCAGGCTGGGTTACCCATGATGTTATCAGCCTTTACTCAATTGTAGGAACTGCACTGGTAATAGCAGGGTTATTTATATCACAAAGAATGATGAGAAAAAAAGAGTGATCTGTTAATTATAGATAAATCTTGTGCTAAGCTTATCAGTTTGAAGTGATAGTTGCACAATTTTTATACCTTTCGATCTCAAATTCGCAGATGGCAACTGAATTGAATTGATACCCGCACTTACAGTTTGCTGTGAATGGTATAACAACTTACCATCAATATCTGAAACCATTACTAACATTATTGAACTACCAACCGAATAAAAACTGATGACAGGATCTGCATTACCTTTTTGTATGACCGAGATAATTGAATTTTTGGGCTGTGATGCTGTTTCTTTTAAACTTACTCTTATAATATTTGATTCAGAATATAGAACTGAATGCGAGTATATTTTTATTTTATAATAAACAGTTGTTGCAGATACAGCAGTAATATCATCTCGATAAACATAATTAGTTGCATTGGCAACCCGTGTTGCATTTGTTTTATTTATCGATGTAAACTGGATACCATCTGTACTTCTTTCCAAACTATAAGTTTCATTTCCATCTTCATTTGAAGCACTCCACTTCAGATCGATCGTGATTTTGTTTGTATATACAGCTGCAAAATTGGATAATTTAACCGGTAAGGTATTAAGCAAAGTAACGGTAGCAAATACAGTGCTTGAACATCCATTACGGAGTTCAGTTGCGGTAAGAAGATATGTTCCTGTATCAGAAATATTAGTAGTTTGCGAACCGGCATTATAAGAATTTGGACCTAGCCATTTCCACATTAAACCTTGCGATGGCCCAAAACCATTTCCATTATTTGGATTATGATTGTTTCCTTTTAATGTTGCATTAGGATTTTTATTAGTAATAAAATAGGGGCCACCTGCGTCTATAACCGGCTTATCAAGGTCTGCATCAACAAAAACCGAGTCACTTAATGAACTGCAACCTTTATAACTTCTTGTCTTTAATATATATGTTCCTTTTTTATTTGCTTTTATTCCTGTGCTATCTGTTCTAGTTGTAATATTCCCATCTAAAGTACTCCATTCATAAACGGCCGGCGACGGATACACTGTTACAGGATTAATATTTATTGAAGGTGTATAGCATGTTAACCATGTAGGCTGAACAAGAGTAGCAGGCACCATAGGATCATCTACAAATTCATACGGTCCTGTAAAATCTTTTAATGCAGAGCTGAAAGAAGAGGAAGATCTTGTTTTGGCCATCATCCTGCTGAAAGGAGGATTACATGGATTGTTATAAGGATTAAATGCAGGGTCCGTTCCTAAAGCTGTAAGATCAATTGCTATTTCTGCAAACTCGCCTGTACCATAGGTTGTGGAATAACCGTTACCACCGCTTCCCGTTTTACTATTCGTCCCCCAAAAAGGTGCAGGAGAAGTTCCGGCACTGTTTACAACTCCCCATACCGGCAATGGAGCGCCGGGTTGTTTTGCCGTGATCTCTGCATAACCGTATCCTGAAACACTTCCTGCATGAAAACTATTAGGTAAAAAATCAAACCTTTGTGGTGTTACATTATTATAATCTGATAAACTAACCCATATATAAATATTAATATCATCTACACTGGTTCCGGAAAATGAAAAACTCACCTGCATATCTCCTAATTCAGAAACAGATCCATCAGCTCTGAATTCCCAACGGGTATGGCCGCCTGAATAGGAAGGTCCGGAATTAGAAAATTTACCTGTGCTCCTGTTGTATTGCATTTTAGATTTATACAATTCAAAATCCATATAGTGATTACCTGTGGCGGAATAAACGGAACCACCCATAACTAATATTAAAGGGCTTGGATTGGGGCCTGATATAACACTGCCATTTCTGCGCAAGTGAATATAGGTATCTACAATATCTGCTTTATCTAATATGCTTGAGCCGTTTGGAGAAGTGCTCCATGTTGCTGGATCTTCTGCATTTTTTCCGTTTAATGTTGTTGAATCATTTCCTGTATTATCATGTGCATAACGGGCATCAAGCATCATTACCCCATTTTGAATAGAGAATTTAGGAAACGCCATAGGCATCTCGAATAAAAAATTGGCACCGCCTTGTAATTTTGTTTTTATTGCCGTAGCACCTGTTGTATCTATTACACCTAAACCCGTTCCACCGCTATTAGAGAACCAGTCATGTGATCCGGTTGCAGCAGGCATTGAGGTACCAAATAAATGTTGATTCGCTCTTACATCTGCATCAATTCCAAATTTAGCCGGAGCTCCACCAATAATAATTTGAGATTTCAAATTATTTGCGCAAATGGTTATAATTGCTATTAGAATCAGTGATTTAACTAAATAAAAATGTTTCATTTTTAGGTTTTGGAGTTAAGCGGCTTTTAATAGGATAGCTTAAATCAAAATAAAAACTTCTGTTAGGGAGAAAAAGTAAGGAAGGTATATGTGTAAGTGTAGTAATTCTATTAGGGTAGAAAATTTACTACAACACAAAAATAAAGTGCTCCCATTTATTTTGCAAGTATTTTTACGTATATCTTTTTGCGTAATATTACGGTGACCATTGGTGAAAATTCTAAACAGTATAAAACTCAATTGGTTAAATAAAAAATGCCACCCTTGCAAGTGGCATTTATAGTACGTTTTTTTATTTTACGCTTCTGTTGCTTCTTCCTTTTTAACTCCGCCTTTTATTTCAAATTTTATTTTTGAATTTTCTTTATCAAGGTCGGCAATTAAAACATCTCCTGTTTTAATATGCATATTTAATATCTCTTCCGCTAATGGGTCTTCAAGGTATTTTTGAATAGCCCTATGCAGTGGTCTGGCGCCAAATTGTGAGTCATACCCTTTTTCAGAAATGAACTTTTTGGCTTCCTCGGTTAACTCTAATGTCAACCCAAGGTTTGTTAAACGCTTTGTTACTGCTTTCATAAGGATGTCAATGATGGAAAAGATATTCTCTTCAGTTAAGTGATTAAATATTACTACATCATCTATCCTATTCAAAAATTCAGGACTAAAAGTTCTCTTCAAAGATTTTTCGATAACGGCTTTATTATTTTCCTCTGCATTTTCTATACGGCTTGCAGTTTGGAAACCTACGCCTGCTCCAAAATCTTTCAATTGCCTTGCACCTATGTTCGATGTCATGATGATCATCGTATTCTTGAAATCGATCTTTCTTCCTAATCCATCAGTTAACTGTCCGTCATCCAACACTTGCAGTAAAATATTATAGATATCAGGATGCGCTTTTTCAATTTCATCTAACAGTATCACTGAATATGGCTTACGTCTAACCTTCTCTGTCAATTGGCCACCTTCTTCATATCCAACATAGCCCGGAGGTGCACCGATCAGTCGGCTAACGGTAAATTTTTCCATATACTCACTCATGTCGATACGTATCAAAGCATCCTCACTGTCGAACATATATCTTGCTAAAGCTCTTGCCAACTCTGTTTTACCAACACCGGTAGGGCCAAGAAATATAAACGTGCCTATTGGTTTTTTAGGGTCCTTCAATCCTACCCTGTTACGCTGAATTGCTTTTACAACTTTTTGTATGGCTTCATCCTGTCCTACTACAGCACCTGTAAGATCTGTTGCCATTCTCCTGAGTTTATCAGTCTCAGCCTGAACCATACGCTTAACAGGAATACCCGTCATCATGCTAACTACTTCAGCAATGGCTTCCTCGTCTATGGGGAAACGCTTGGTCTTACTTTCTTCCTCCCAATCTGCTTTTGCTTTTTCCAGTTCTTCCTGCAATCTTTTTTCAGTATCCCGTAAAGAAGCAGCTTCTTCAAAACGCTGGCTTTTAACTACTTTATTTTTCTCAAGCTTTATATCTTCTATCTTTTTCTCAAGTTCCAAAACATCTTCGGGAACATTAATGTTTTTCAAATGCACCCTTGCACCTACTTCATCCAATACATCAATTGCTTTATCAGGAAGTAACCGGTCGGTCATATACCTGTCACTCAATTTCACACATGCATCAATTGCATCTTCTGAATAAGTTACGTTGTGATAATCCTCATATTTACTTTTAATGTTTGTAAGAATTTGTATAGTTTCTTCAACACTTGGTTGCTCTACCATTACTTTTTGAAAACGACGATCCAATGCTCCGTCTTTTTCAATGTACATCCTGTACTCATCTAAAGTAGAAGCGCCAATGCATTGCAGTTCGCCTCTTGCCAAAGCAGGTTTGAAGATGTTAGATGCATCCAATGAACCACTGGCTCCGCCGGCACCAACAATAGTATGTATCTCATCAATGAATAATATAACGTCACGGTTCTTTTCCAATTCATTCATGATAGCTTTCATTCTTTCCTCGAACTGCCCACGGTATTTTGTACCGGCAACCAATGCAGCAAGATCGAGAGACACCACTCGTTTATCAAATAGTACACGGCTAACTTTTCTCTGGATGATACGAAGCGCCAACCCTTCCACTATCGCGGTTTTACCTACACCGGGTTCACCAATTAATATTGGGTTGTTCTTTTTACGACGACTTAATATCTGGGAAACCCTTTCGATCTCTGTATCACGACCAACGATCGGATCTAAAGAGTTCATCTCTGCCAAACGGGTAATGTCCCTGCCAAAATTATCCAGTACTGGCGTCTTTGATTTTGGCGCAGCGGCTGAACCTTTTGTAGACCGCTGTTGTTGAGAATATGATTTTTTTTCTTCATCAAATTCTTCAGGATCATCATCCTGGAATTCGGCTTTAGGATCGGTTTTTACATATCCCAATTCGTTTTTAAACATATCATAATCCACATCAAACTGATTTAAGATTTGTGTTGCAATGTTTTCTTTGTTCTTAAGTATCGAAAGCATAAGATGCTCACTCTCTACCAGCGGGCTTTTATTTGCCTTGGCCTCCAACACGGTAATTCTTATCACTTTCTCGGCTTGCTTGGTAAGAGGCAATGAATTAATATTTGCAATATTCTTGCCTGTTTTATCTTTAACGGCCAACTCAATTTCTTTACGTAATTCATAAAGATCAACATTGAGCGATTTCAATATTTTGATGGCTGTATTTTCGCCGTCACGAATTAAACCTAATACCAGGTGTTCGGTGCCGATAAAATCATTTCCTAATCTCAGAGCTTCTTCCCTGCTGTATGATATGATCTCTTTAACCTGGGCTGAAAAATTATTATCCATTTTTATGGGTTTGTTTATCTATACAATAATAACGATTAAAACTCACTAAAGGTTCTTAAAAACAATCCACAGAGTGTTGAAAACCACCTAATAAAAGGTTAAAACTAAAGGTTGATTTTTATTCTAAGATTTTAAAAGATGATACATTTGCTCAACTCAACATTGAAGAAATTTATTCTGAAACCGCTTTATGAACTTTACGAATGAAAGTCAAAATTGATACCAAAGAAAAATTTCATGTTATTGTCCTGCAAGAGCCTGTTCTTTCTGCTAATATGACAGAAGAACTAAACCAATTGTTGCTTCCATACCTGGAAACAGATCCTAAAAATATGGTTTTGAAATTAGGAGAGGTAAAGGAAGTGGATAAGCGGGCGGCCGAATTAATTGCAGCTCTTCAGCAAACTTTTTATGAAAAGAATGCCTCATTCGTAATTTGCGAAATGAAAAAACAGGTTGAGGAAATTTTTGACCAAAGTGATTTACTTGATACGTTGAACTATACCCCTACAGAAAGTGAAGCATGGGATATTGTTCAGATGGAAGAGATAGAAAGAGAGTTTTTGGATTAGTTTGAGTTTGTAGTTTTGACCTTCTTTTTACTAAATAATAAGATCAAATTTAAATGCTGGCCGTAACCATTTTAGGAAACAATTCTGCTATACCTGCTTTTAAAAGGCATCCTACCGCCCAGGTTGTACAAACCGCTGAACAAAGTTTTTTAATTGATTGCGGAGAAGGTACGCAAATGCAAATGATAGAATATAAGATCCGCAGCAGCAAGATCAACCACATCTTTATATCACACCTTCATGGCGATCATTATTTTGGTTTGATAGGTTTACTTACCAGTATGGGATTGGCAGGAAGAAAACAGGAATTGAATTTGTATGCAACGGAAGCTTTAAAAGATATAATAGAACTTCAATTAAAAGTTGCCAGTGCTCACCTTCCATACGAATTACATTTTCACCCGTTGAAGGAGGAAGGAGTAATTTTAGATGACAAAAAAATTACGGTTGAATGTTTTACCGTTAAACACCGTATAGAGTGTTTTGGATTTTTATTCAGGGAGAAGAAGAATCTCAGGAAAATAGAAATTGAAGAAGTAAAAAAATATAATATACCCTCCACCTTTTTTGAACGTCTTCACATGGGTGAAGATTTTATTGACGAAAATGATATCGTAATAAAAAACGAATTACTAACTTCTCCTGTTCCCCCCGCAAAAACATACGCTTATTGTGCAGACACTATTTATGATGAGAAACTGGTTGAAAAAATAAAAAATGTTGATCTTTTGTATCATGAATCAACATATTTACATGCCCTTAAAGAAAAGGCTGCCAGCCGTTTCCACTGTACAACCATAGAAGCCGCCACAATTGCAAAAAAAGCGGGTGTAAAAAAATTATTACTAGGGCATTTTTCTTCTATGTACGAATCCCTGGATGATTTTAAAACAGAAGCCTGCTCAGTTTTTGAAAATACTGAGTTAGCACTTGAAGGAATTTGTTATACAGTCTGAGAAAAATTCTTTGCCAAGTAATGGCCAACTTTTTTATAAAGGTCTTTACTCAAAGGAACCAAAGGCAATCTTAAAACATTTTCGATGATTCCCAGTTCTGCTAAAAATGCTTTTACGCCGGCGGGATTATTCTCTGCAAATAAAAGATCATTTCCTTCCAGGCATCGATAATGCAATGGTCTTGCTTTATTAAGATCATCATGTAATGCAAGTCGCACCATTTCAGAAAATTCTTTTGGGAAACAATTTGCCGCAACACTTATAACACCATCCATGCCACATGCTATTAATGGCAGTGTAAGATGATCGTCACCGCTAACCACTAAAAATCTTTCGGGCCTGTCTTTTAAGATATGCATGCATTGTATCATATTGCCGCTGGCTTCTTTTATACCGGCAATATTTTCTACTTCTTCGGCCAATCGTAATGTGGTAGCAGCGCTAATATTGCTTCCTGTTCTACCGGGAACGTTATATAAAATAACAGGCTTGGAAGATGTTTCGGCCAATGCTTTATAATGCTGGAAAATACCTTCCTGTGAAGGTTTGTTATAATAAGGGCTTGCACTTAAAACCGCAGTTGCTTTATGAAGGGGATAATGTTCTAAATTCCTGCATACTTCCTTTGTGTTATTTCCCCCCACGCCTACAACTACAGGCACACGGTCTTTTACAACATCATAAGTGAAATAGATGATGGCATTTTTTTCTTCATCATTCAGCGTTGGAGTTTCACCTGTAGTGCCAAGGGTAACTAAATATTCACAACCATTGTTAATCACATAATTTATCACCTTTTCAAGCGCATTAAAATCAATTTCAAAATTTTGTTTAAAAGGAGTGATCAATGCCACACCTGTACCTTTTAAAACATTTCTTAAAGACATATTTTTATTGCTGGTTTACTGTTTGATGATTTTTTGATTGGGTATTAACGGTTTCACCTTCTTCCCAAAAGCCCATTTTTCCAAATTTTTCTATACGCTGCTTTACCCTTTCTTCAGCAGGAATTTGTTTCAATTCCTTTATTACCGGTATCAGATAATCTTTCAAATGCTGTGCAGCCTCATCATAATTCCAATGTGCACCGCCTAGCGGTTCATTAATTATTCCATCCACTAAACCAAACTTCAGCATATTATCCGCTGTTAATTTTAATTGTTCGGCTGCCACCTCTTTCTTTTCCCAACTGCGCCAAAGAATGGTACTGCAATTTTCCGGGGAGATAACTGTGTACCAGCTATTCTCTAACATAAAAACCCTGTCTCCTACTCCAATACCTAAAGCGCCGCCGCTTGCGCCTTCTCCAATTATCACACATATAACAGGCACTTTTAAGCGAAGCATCTCATATATATTCCTGGCGATTGCCTCACCTTGTCCCCGTTCTTCGGCTTCCAGGCCAGGAAATGCTCCCGGGGTATCTATCAATGTAACAACAGGCTTATTAAATTTTTCTGCAAGGCGCATTAAACGCAAAGCTTTTCTATACCCTTCAGGATTTGCCATCCCAAAATTCCTGTATTGGCGCATCTTTGTATTGGTACCTTTTTGCTGCCCGATTATCATAATGGTTTCACCATCAAGTTGTGCAAACCCGCCAACCATTGCCTTATCATCTTTTACGTTCCTGTCGCCATGCAGTTCAACAAAGTTGGTGCACATCTTATCAATATACTCCAGTGTATAGGGTCTGTCAGGGTGCCGGCTCAATTGCACTTTTTGCCAGGGAGTAAGATGTTCGGTAATTTCCTTTCGCTTTACCAGGATATCTTCTTCCAATTGTTTAATAATTGGCTCATAGTCCATCTTTGGATTTTTATTAGCCAGTTTCTGATTATCCTCAATATGCTCATACAATTCCTTAATAGGTTGTTCAAAGTCCAGGAATTGCCTTTTGAAAATTTCTGCCATAGTAAAAATCTAATTAGAATTAATGGCAAGGTAATAAATGTATTGAAGTGAATGGAGAGTACTTAAAAAATAAAGTCCCAGGTTGCTCTGGAGCTTTGCGGACCGGACGGGACGATATTTTATTAAGTGCCTTGAGTTGTTTTAATCAATGTGAACCTAATATTATTGAAATTAACGATTTACAAAAAGCTTGAATTAATTCGAAATCAGAATTATTCTATAATATTTCAATAAATGTTGTACCTATGTTGTACCTTCTTTTAGACCAAAATTCAGGAAAGTTTACTCATAGGTTTTAAGGAAGTAAGTTCACCGATCTTAATTGGTTTACCTGAATCAATGCTGTTACGTGCAGCGATACCAATTAAAATTGCCATTGCTCCATCCCTGCTGTTGGCTGCCTGGCGATATGGGTCTTTTCCATCCGGGTTAAAAATATCTTTTCGCAAACGGGCATCGCCGCCGCCATGGCCAGCTTCGTTATTGGGTATACGTATGAGTTCACGTTTATCAAAATTGGTAGTAACCATTATCTCATCAAAAGCATCTTCCTGCCAAGGTTGTTTTTCCTTTATCCATGCTTCAATTCTTCCTTTTGTGCCATTGAATGCAATCCGGTAACCTTCGTAAGGAGAATAAGCAGTTAAAGAATAACTCACCTGCACTTTATTAGCATACCTGATCTGAACAGCCATTTTATCGAAGATGTTTATGTCCTCTTTCCATACACACCCATCCCGGTGATACCCGTCAAATTTTTCATTGTCCACATAAAGTTTTATCAGTTCAGCATCCTTTGTTACATCCCAGTAGAATTGACACTTATTTTTATGAGGACAAGGGCGGCAGTGATCTGACCGGAATGAATTATTCTTTCCATAAAAGTCCAGAGAGCCATAACCAAATACCTCTTCAGGCTCAGACTGAAGCCACCAGTTTAAAAGATCAAAATGATGTGATGCTTTATGCACCAGTAATGAGCCGCTATTTTCCCGCAGCCTATGCCACCTTCGGAAATAATCAGCCCCATGATATACATCTAGGTACCAGTGAAAATCGGCAGATGTAATTGTACCAATTATTCCACTTCTTAATAGCTCATATATTTTTTGACGGTGTGGAGAGTACCTGTAATTAAATGTAACCCTCACCTTCTTGCCTGTTCTTTTTTCAGCATCCAAAATATCCTGGCATTTTTTTTCGTCGGTAGTCATTGGTTTCTCGGTAACAATATCAGCTCCGTATTCCATACCTTTTATTATAAACAGGTTATGGGTAGCATCTACAGTTGTCACTATTAGGATATCAGGTTTCGTTTCTCTCATCATCTTATCAAAATCCGTAAAAACAGAACAATTTACTTTCAGCATATTCTTAGCCGTTTGAACACGGCCAGGGTTAATATCACAGAGTCCAACAAATTCTACCAGATCACTAAATTCTTTGATGACAGGTGTTCCCCACATTCCTGTTCCACGGATACCTGTTCCAACCATGGCAATACGTTTTTTTACTACCGAAGCCGTTAATAACTGTGGAGACAACAATGTTCCCATAGCAACAGTACCCGTATTCTTTACAAAATTTCTTCTATCCATGCTATTTATTTAAAGAAGAAGAATTAGCTCATTTTATTTTCAGTATGACCAAGTTTGTCGATCCTGACTTCCACAACATCGCCAGACTTTAACCAGTTCTTTTCCGGCAAACCCATGATAACACCTTGTGGCGTTCCTGTCAGGATCAGGTCGCCTGCTTCCAGGGTCATATGCTTCGATAAAAATTCAATTATTTCTGCAACAGAAAAGATCATGTCTGCAGTATTGGAATTTTGTCGCAGTTCTCCATTAAGAGTGCAGGTAAGTTGTAAATTTTGTGGATCACCTATTTCATCTGCAGTAACAAAATATTTACCTAATGGCAAAAAAGTATCAAGGCTTTTACCCAGCAGCCATTGTGATGTTTTAAATTGAAGATCCCGGCAGGACATATCATTAGCCACACAATACCCCAGGACATAATTTAATGCATCTTTCTTTGTAACATTTTTACACTTTTCCCCAATAATAACCCCCAGCTCTACTTCATAATCAAACTGCTCACCTTCTGCACCCAGCCGAACATCATTGCCGAAGTCAATAAGCGTATTACTATATTTTGTAAAGACAACCGGTACGGCAGGTATTTGCATTCCGCTTTCGATGGCATGCTTACGGTAATTTAATCCTATACAAATAATTTTTGGAGGAAAGGGAACACAGGGACCAATTACAAGATCTCCTTCACGCATAACATTAGTTTTATCTAATAAAATTTGTTCAGATCCTTTTATCTGCTCTAGATCTTTTAATGTTAGCGATAAATTGGAATATTGCTTTTGTCCAAAGGCAATTGAAAAACTGTTAAGGCCAATAATTCCTTCGTCTGTTACAATTCCCGGCAATAATTTGTCTCCTTGTTTGTAATAAAGAATTTTCATTTGTATCTGGAAGGTTTATGATTTTCTGTTTTTAGTATGTAGCACGTCCACCTGTGAGGTCAAAAGTAAATCCGGTAGTAAAACTATTTTGCCTTGATACTATGTAGGCCACCAGATTTGATATTTCTTCCAATGTACCACACCTTTTCATGGGTATTTTGTCTGTCATATATTTAATTTGCTGCTCAGGAACTTTATCAAGCAAGGGCGTTTTTATTACTGCCGGGGCGAGGGCATTAATAGTAATCCCGGTTTCAGCATATTCTTTCCCCTGCACCTTTGTCATCCCGATAACTGCAGCCTTTGAAGATGAATAGGCAAGCATCCTTGCATTGCCTTCTTTACCTGCAATAGAAGCAATGTGTAAAATACGTCCATAATTCTTTTTCAGCATATGTGGCAAAACGGCTTTGGATGTGTAATAACAACTCATAAAATTCAACTCAAAAACTTTATGCAGATCTTCACTGCTTACTTCATGACTTAGTCCATTAATTACACCGGTAATGCCTGCACAATTGATCAGTATATCAACTCTTCCAAAGAGACTGATGGCTTCATCAATTTTTTCTGTAACCAGGTTTTCATCCGTTACATCTATTGGAAATAATTTCGCCTTGTTTTTGTACTTTTTAAACTCATTGTTTAACCCATCCTCATTTATATCCAACAATACAACCTGCGCTCCTTCTTTTAATAATTTTTGAGAAATTGCAAGGCCAATTCCGGAGGCAGCACCTGTAATTATTGCTACCTGCCCCTTAAATTCATTTGTCTTCGGATCTTGCAATGAAGAAATCAATTCGCCATTACCGTCATGATTACCGGGATCGTTAATAATGTCAGAAACCACTAGAATTTTATTATCCTGGCCGTTACCGAATTTTTTATCCTTAGTCGGTTTCATAATTAAATTTTTTAGAGTGCTTTATATTTATCATATACTTCACGTAATGATCTGCCTTCCAGTAATTCTTTACGTGATAAATTTTCACTGTTTACTTTTTCCGCAGCTTTACTAAATACCTGCTCTTCCAATGCCTTTGGAATAACAACAACACCATCGTAATCGGCAAAAATTATATTCCCCGGATAAACTAAAACCTCTCCGCAATGCACCGGCACATCATAATCCATTACAATGGCTCTGCCCTTTGAATCCAAAGGCCTGATTCCTGCATAGTAGACAGGGAAATCCATCTCAATTATTTTTATACAATCCCTGATCTGGCTGTCCACAACACAACCGGCAACACCATTGCGGCGGGCAATGGTTGACATCAGTTCACCCCATGGTGCATTGGTACCCCCATAGTCGGTTGAATGAACAACAACATCACCCGCTCTTAAAGAATCCATGGCTTCAATTTCTAACCCATAGGGGTCATCCTCATTAACATGATTAGTTTCCATCCATCGGAATGTCCGTGCTCTGCCAATAAACCCGCAGGTATTGATGTGAGGTAAAAGTGGGCGAATTCGCTGGTGCATCGCCTGGTTCCGAAAACCCAGGTCATCAAGAATATCACATATAGCAGCTACATATAAGTTGTCTTTAATAAATTTAAACAGGTCCGTATCGTTAGTGAATTTTATCATCAGCCATTAAATTGTTCTTTTACCAATTGAAGAATTCTTGTATTTAATTCTTTGGTATATGCTGCAGTAAACGCATCAGGTTTGTAACCTGCTTTTCGAACGATACTATTCTTTAATATACCTCTTGCAATAAGCAGTTCCTTCTCTACATAATGGAACAATTCCATATTCTGTAATGAGAAAAATATTTGCGGCATTACTTTTTCAAAGAGCTCAAATGCTTTTTCATTTTCACCGCTCTTCCTTAGCATGAAAACTTTTTGTAAAATATCACAGGTTCCTAAACCAGGCATGACACCTGCAATGCCAACAGGTATTAATTCAAGCATATACAATCCACCCCAGCCTTCGAAAAGTTTCACTTTACCACCCGTTTCTTTTATAATACTTTCAAATTTAGGAGCACATAAAGGTTCTTCGAGTTTTAAATAATTAAAATTGGGATTATCGGACATTAGTTCTTTAATAAGCTGGACACTTAAAGAAGATCCGCCGGGATTGAAATCCTGTATGAGAACAGGGTAGCCATCTACCGATTGCATAAAACCTCCCAGGTATGCTTTCAATGAATCTTCCGGTAAAGCAAAAATGCGTGGTACGGCTAAGGCTATAACATCAGCCCCTGCTTCAATATTTGCTCTGGCTATTTTAACTGCAATCTTCAGAGAGGGGTGATTAGATTGCGCAACAATTTGAATCCTTCCAGCAGATTGTTCTACAGCAATTTTTACAACCCTGATCCTTTCTTCATCAGTTAATTTATAAAATTCACTTGCATAGGCAGGCAAACACACAGCTTCTACTTTGCAGGTGACAGCAAAGTCTATTAGCCGTCTTAACGCTTCCTCGTCTATGTCTTCATTTTCAGTAAAGGGTGTTGGAATGATCGGCACAACACCATATAGCTCTTTTTTATTTTTTATTTCAATCATTGAGGAATTGGTTTTAAAGAGGCTTTATGCGTCATCCTGTAATCAACAATTGTTATTATTAATGTAGAAACGAGTACAAGCGTACCACCGATAATAGCACCGGCGTTTAATTTTTCTCCCAGCCATATCGCGGCAACAGGAAGACCAATAAAGGTTATCAAATAATTTGATAATGCCACCTGTATTGCATCCAATACTTTCAAGGCTTTAAAAAATAATATCATCGAAAGAAAATTATGAAAGAAGGTAAGCAGGCTCATACCGATCCAGGTCTGTTGTGTAAATGAGGGTATGCGTGCAAAAATATCAGGCTCATAATATAATACAAATGGAACAAGAAGGATCACCATTATTACATATGTATAAAATACAAGCTCCATCTCTGTATACCTGTCAGCAATTTTTTTAATGCCCACATTATAATATGAATTACCCAGTATGGCAAGAAAGATAAGAAGGTTCCCTATGGCATACTTTGATCCGAAATTCATTTGCTTTATATCTCCTGTTGAACAAAGTATAACACCAATGATAGCGATGATAAAACTGATCCAACGGACCTTATTCATTTTTTCCTTTAACATTAAAAATGCAAAGAGTGCAGTAACAACAGGCAACGCCAGGGTAAGTATAGCTGCATTACTTGCAGATGAATATTGTGTGCCCCACGTCATTAATACCTGTGCAGGAAATACGCCCAATAGAGCCAGCGGAATAAATACAGGGATATCTTTCAAAAATTTTTTACCATTCTTGAGATCTTTCCAAACAAAAGGCACCAATAAAATAGTTGCCAACAACATCGGTCCCCATACGGTAAAGTATGGACCCACCTGTTCCTGTGTAAGCTTTATACAGGTGAACTGAAGTGCCCACATTGTATTACAGGCAACCAACAATGTCCATGACATTACTGTTTTCTTCATTGATATCGCTTCTTTTTTCATACGCCGGTTTCAAGTATTTGTCCTGTTTTATATTTTTCAATGGCTGCCTCGTCAAGAGAAATTCCTAAACCTTCACCCTTAGGAACCAATGCGGAACCATTCTCAAATTGGATACCTTCATTTATAAGATCATTTTCTCTAACAAGTTCTCCAAAGATGTCAGATGGAATTGTACAGTTAATGCTGGCAGCAGCAATATGCAGTGCCATTGTTTCAAAAATACCAAGATCTACTTCCGATCCCCGCCAGCAATGCTTTCCTTCAAGATGTGCTACTTCTGATAACAAAATAGAATTGTATGCAGGACCATTAAAATTATATCCATCTGCAGCATCTGCTCTTACAAATGCGATGATATCACGAATATCCTGTGTATAAGGTAAGGAGATGTGCCTGAATATTGGAACTCCTAAATTCTTTTTCAAATATTTAAATCCTTCAACATCTGCATGCAAAATTGGATCTTCCAGGCAAAGCATAATATCCTTTTCAACCCCCTCCATTAAACGCATAGTTGTTTCAACATTTGTCCATCTTTGATTTGGGTCCAACACAATTTTTATCCCATCGCCACATCTCTTTTTAATTTCTTCTGTCCACAATCTTACGGGATCTTCATCAGAGCATTTGAACTTAAAAACTTTGTGCCCTTTTTGCATTGCTTCAAATGCTTTCTTCGCTGCATCTTCTGGCGTCCTCCTCCCGGTCCATCCCATACAATCAACTTTGTCCCTGTAAGCGCCCCCAAGCAATTGATGTACGGGTACATGTAAAAGTTTTCCGACAAGATCCAATACCGCCGCTTCAAATGCTTCATAAATCCTTTGATCAATCACAGGGAGTCTTCTCCAGTTTAATTTTAAAACATCCTGCCCGGTAAAAACATTCAGAGCTTCCTGGATCAAATCTTTTGAAGAACTCCGGTTCGTTTCTCCAATGCCTATTAATCCATTATTCAATTTAATTTCGATGATCCACTTTGGCTGTATAGCAAAATCTTCCCAGGTGGCGCCTGTTAAATGACGTTTTGCAAAAGCGCTGTCTGTATCGTGTACTGATTCAGAATTCAGGCTGTCAGGCTTTGAAGGAACAACAACTTCAGTGGCTTTTATTGATTGTATGATGGTATCTTTCATAATTATATCTCTCCCGCATTTTGCGGATATTTTTCTGATAACTTTCTAATATTATAGGTGAATTCAACAAATAATTTTTCCCATTTTTCTGCGCTTTCTTTTGTGTAGGGATAAAAGCCATGGGCATTACTCACCCCTTTGGCTCCGGATGTAACAAGATCTTCAATAAAAGCAGGAGGCTTTGTTGAATTGCTCAATTCCGGAAACAGATCTTTCATTACCGTCAGATAAGCAGGAATTCCGGTAAGATCCATGAATCTGAATATTCCTGCAAATGTTATCCAGTAACCCATATCATTTCTGCAGGCACGGTCAATATCTTCAATTGTTGCATAACCATTTTCTACCAGATTGATACCTTCTCTCATCATGGCATACATCAGCCGGTTGGTGATAAATCCCCTTATATCTTTTTTTACCAACGAGGGTTCTTTTCCCCATTCTTCTGCAAGTGCTACAATTTTTTCTGCATATTTTATATCTGTTTCTTTTCCGCAGATCACTTCCAAAAATCTTAGTACATGTGCAGGTTCGCCCCAATGGATTCCGAGTAATCGTTCAGGATGCTGTAAACCACTTTGCAAAATTGAAACAGGAATAGCAGAAGTATTACTGCCTATAATCGCTGTTGGAGATAAAACTTTTTCGAGTTCTTTAAACACCTGTTTTTTATCCTCAACATTTTCAATAATGGATTCGATAACTACTTCGTGACCTGCAAACAAAGAATAATCATCAGTAATAGTTAGCTTTTGAATTAGGGATGAAGGATCGCCTTTTAAAATTCCTTCTTCCTGTAATTGTTCCAAAAAATTGAATATTCTTTTTCGTGCTTCATCACTTTTTTCAATATGCCTGGTAAATGAAGTAACCGTATGCCCTGCAGCTAAAATGCAGGTAGCAATACTGCTTCCCATTAAGCCAAGACCAACAACTCCTACTTTAATTTTTTCACTCATAAATCCAGTTAGTTTTTTTATAGGTTCGAAAAACTTATTTATTAATTTTTGCTATGGCATCGATCTCCACTTTTATTCCATCGGAAAGAACTGACTGAACAGTTGTTCTTGCCGGTTTAATTCCTGGAAAGAATGATGCATAGGCAGCGTTATATCTATCAAAATCATTGATATCACTTAAGTGTGCCGTACATTTTACTATATCATCTACACTTCCACCAGCGGCTTCTATAATTTTTTTTATGTGAGATAATGTGAGCAATGTTTCTTCTTCGATCGTTCCTGCTACCACTTCTCCTGTTGAGAGATCCAATGGTCCTTGCCCACTTATAAATAACCAGCCATCAACCAAAACACCTGCAGAATAGGCTCCTGTACTTACTGATTTATCCGGGTGCTTAATTTCGATCTTGCTCATATTTACTTTGTCAATTTTTCCATTAGAGGCCATGTTTTAAATGCGGTGATAAATTCCACTACTGCTGATACTCCATGTTCAAATAAATGTTTCCCTTTTTCTGCGGTGCCTAACTGTGGCTCTCCGCTGCAACCGTTGCTTGAAATAAATTCAGTTTGTTTAACCATGGTTACACCTTTATAAGTTTCATCATCTTCCCATGGTATATAACCATTTTTACCTGGCCTGGCGGCTCTTTCTATTTTGTCTTTCAATACTTTTTCAGGAAACAAATGCAGGATCAAACTAGTCTCATATTCACAGGCATGACTTAATGCAGGGCTCTCCATGGGTGCATCGCCAGCAAATGTTTTTCCCCCCAATTCCCAATAAGTTGCCAAAGCAATGTTTGGCTTAAGGTCTGCATCATACTTATTGCTAAGGATCGCAAGAGACTGCCGTACCGGTGTAATATTTCCTCCATGGCCATTCAATAAAACGATACGCCGAAATCCCATTTTCAATAATGATTCAACCATTTCAACTACGAGCTGCGTATAAGTAGCAATTGAAATACTAATAGTACCAAATGACAAATGATGATGGCTGGATCCAAAAGCAAGCGTAGGACACAAAAGAATATCCTCCGGTAATTGTTTCTCTACCGCTAATGCAATTTGAGTCACAATATCAGTATCAGTGGAAAGCGGAAGGTGTGGGCCGTGTTGTTCAATAGCACCTAAAGGGATCATCACAACTTTATCATTCGCATAATTACGCAGGTTTTGATAAGTGTTGTCAGAAAATATCATGCAGCAGTTTTAATGATTAAAAATATAAATTGTACGATTTTAATAATTGTGTTTATCAGTTAATTATGTATACTTTATTAACACCTGTTAAATAGCAAATCCAGGCACTTTTTTGGTTTAAAATTTTTGATCAGTAAGTTATTTGTATACTTTTTTAACATGGGAATAATTATATTCGTACCAATATAATAAATAATGAAACCGCAGCTACATAAATTACCATTTTCAACCGATGCGTCGTTTTTGTATAAAACTTTGGAATGCCCATACTTTCCTAATCCATGGCATTTTCATAAAGAATATGAACTTGTTTTAATAAACAAAGGCCGTGGTACCAGGTTTATTGGCGACAAGGTTGATCGATTTGAAGAAGGCGACCTCTCTTTGATCGGCTCTAATGTGCCCCATTTATTTCGCAATAGTGAAGAATATTATGCCAAGAACAGCAGGTTGAAAGCTAATTCAATATTCATTCATTTTACAAATGATTTCCTGGGGAAAAATTTTTTTGATATCCCGGAAATGAAATCAGTATCTAAATTATTGGAAAGGTCTTCCCAGGCGTTAGAGATACATGGCAAAACAAAAAAACAGGTCAAAGCCAGGTTGATCGACATGAATCAGCAAAAGTCACCTGAACGTCTTTTAAATCTATTGGAAATTCTTTTGCAGTTGGCACATAGCAACGATCTGAAACCTTTATTATCCCCTGGATTTTCTGCTAATAACAGCGGTGATACAGAACGTATTAATAAAGTATTTGAGTTTATCATGAAGAATTATACTGAAGAGATCTATGTGCAGGAAATAGCATCCCAACTTCACATGAGTGTAGCTTCCTTTTCAAGGTACTTTAAACATCATGCCCGTAAAACCTTCTCCGACTATGTAACCGAAATAAGGATCGGACATGCCTGCAGGTTACTTATGGAAAATAATCATAGTATTTCCGAGATAAGCTATCAAAGCGGATTTGATAACTTATCTAATTTTTACAGGCATTTTAAAAAGATCATCGGCATCATACCAAAAGAATATAAAAGCAGGTTCCTTAAAGGAATAACATAGCAAATTCAATTGTGAGACGTAACTCTTTATGAAACCCAAACTATATAAGATCCCATTCGGGGACGATTCTTCATTTTTATATAAAAAAATGGAGTGTGATTACTTTAATGATCCATGGCATTTTCATAAAGAGTATGAATTAGTAATGATAAATAAAAGCAGGGGGATTAGATTCATTGGGGATAATGTAGCACCTTTCCGGGAAGGAAATCTGGCATTAATTGGATCGAACATTCCGCACTTCTTAAGAAACAGCGAGGAGTTTTATACAAAGAAAAAAACGCTGGCAGCCAGTTCTACCTACATTCATTTTACTAAAGATTTTTTAGGTAGTCATTTTTTTGATATACCTGAAATGAAATTCGTAAATCGCCTTTTGGACAGATCGGCATTAGCCCTGGAAATATATGGCAAAACCAAAAAATTCGTAATTAAAAAATTACAGGACATGTATCACCAGGATCCTGAAAGAAAACTTTTAAGCCTACTGGAGATCCTTATAAAATTATCGGAAAGCAGGGAACTAAATCCAATATTGTCAACAGGATATTCGGCAAATAACAGTGGCGAGACAGAACGGATAAACCAGGTATTTGAATATATCATTAACAATTATACAGAAGAGATATATGTGCAGGAAATAGCCTCAAAACTCAACATGAGTGTTGCATCTTTTTCAAGGTATTTTAAACATCATACACGCAAAACATTTTCGGATTATGTAACTGAGATAAGAATTGGACATGCATGCAGGTTATTAATGGAAAACACCCAGAGTATATCTGAAATCAGCTATCAAAGCGGGTTTGATAATCTTTCTAACTTTTATCGGCACTTTAAAAAAACAATCGGGATAATACCAAAAGAATACAGGAGCAGGTTTCTAAAGGTTATAGAATAGATTGCTTTACGGCTAAATAAAACTGTTTGAATTTTCGATCCAGTCAAGAAATGCGGGAGAGAGATTATTAAGATGAGCAAGTTCTAAAACAATTGCTTCCAATGTTTCTCCATTCTTAGTTGAGCTGTCGCTGACAATTGAAATCCCTTTATCTGGTTCTCCATTAAAATGTTTGAACCGCTGGAATAGAAATGCAAGTAATTTTCCGGGAAGTGAAGATGGGGGATTGAAGCTAATATCGTCTTTTAATAAATTATTTTCATTCTCAATATCTATATAAAGAATTGTTTTTAACTGTGGATTAGATGCATTGCTTAAAATTTTCATCCATTGTTTTTTAGCAGCAGGAAGTCCGCTTACAGATGAATCCAGGTTCTTTATAACCTTTGAATTGAATTGTAAAATTTTCTCTGAAACAAGCATTGGAGATCGGGATATTTATTCAAATTTTATTTAGACATAAATTTTTTGAAGGCTCTCATTATCTCCCGATGAGAACGAAAAGCATTTGCAGGCAATGAATATCCTGTACCAAACACATGCATATCTTTACTATTTTGGATTGTAATTCCATCCTCATCAATATTCCCATTACCATCAGAAATGGCGTTTAAATTCAATCCAAAGGTTTTTGAAAAAAAAGTATACATAGGTACACGTTTGGTAATTCTAAAATCATGATGCATATCGGAAAGATGAGCATTCTCAATATTTGTTACTTTACCGTAAAAATTATATACTTTTTTAAGATAAGGGAAATCGGTTCCCGGAACTGATCGTGTCCAGTCAGCTTCTTCCGAAATTATTAATTGCGGACGGGGCGCAAAGAGGGCCGCAATTTCTGCATTATTTGTTTTGTACTTTCCGCAATTATGGATAGGCAAACCACTTTCACATTGACAACCACCATCAAAACTGGATGAAACCATCACTACAGGAACATTAGCCGTTACCCGTTCGTCTAAGGCTGAAACAAGAATAGCTTGTGTTCCTCCACCCGATGCACCTGTTACCCCAACTCTTTTTTTGTCAGCGCCGGGTAATGAAAGAACAAAATCTAAACTCCGTATGCTGTTCCAGGTTTGAATGGCAGGCGAGAACGCAGTGTAATGATAAGTTTGGCTTCCGGTTTGTAAAACGGATTCGCCCCACGAATACATATCATAGATAAAAACAATGGCACCCATTTTTGCAAGACCTGCACAATAGGTTTGCATGTCTGGTGCGTACCGGCCACTATCCTGTGATATAGCTTTATCTGTTTCACTATAAAAATGGCCGTGAGGTGAAAGTATTACCGGGAAAGGTCCTTTGCCTAAAGGCTTATATAAATTGCCGGTAACATAATATCCGGGCATACTTTCAAATGCAACGTTTTGCACTGTATACCCCTTCATCACCGTAGCCGGTCGCATAATAGAATGTAAAGGGCCTCCTTTTAACTTAGGGTTAATACCTAATGTTTTGATCAAACATTCACGCAGCTCTTTTTTTCTTTCGTTAAATTCATTTACATTAGAATATAAAGTCAGCAACTTTTCCAAATGCTTTCCGCCTTCTTCTATTGTGTATCTATGGGCAGCTTCAAACTCAATAATTTTATAAGTGTTACCGGATGTTTTAGTATATACAAGGCCCAGGGGTTTTAAAATATTATCTAAAGTGCTTAACACGTTCGAAGTAAATCCTTCCGGTGCGTAAACATTATACCCGTTAAATGAATTACTGCTGTATTCAAATTTTAGATGATATTTCTTTTCGAGGTTTGTCAGTACTTCCGTGAGAGGTTTGTTATAAATACCTTGTGCTTTGCAGAATGAAATAATAAGAACAAAAGGAATAAATAGACATCTTGATATTTTCATGCAACAATAATTAAGAATGATAATAATAAACCGTTAAACTAAAACTTTGTTGGTCTCGAATAAAGCCTGTACAACAGATTTGGTTTTATCCAGTGTTTCTTCGATATCCTTCACACTAAATGCAAACGAAATACTGCCTTGTTTTATAGGAAGAGGAAAATTATATATCCCTTTTTTGATCAGCTCTAATCGGTATTGTTTATCAAGCTCAAAATTGTGATGGTTTGCAATATCATGAAAATCACGTGGCTCATGATCCATAAAATAAACGCAATATGCAGAGCCCTGGCGGCTTATATAAAATGGTGAATCATATTTATCAAAAATATCTCTTAAGCCTTCTTCTAAAACTTCTCCCAAATTATATACATGCTCATAAACTTTATGCTCAGGTGAAGCAAGTTTTTCAAGCGCTGCAATTCCTGCAGCCGTTACCAACGGATGTGCATTATAGGTACCGGCAACCAGTGCACGTTTTGATTTTTCAGGATGTACAAAATAATCCATGTATTTTTTCTTTCCGCCAATTACACCCATGGGATAACCGTTTGCAACCGCTTTACCAAAAGTGCTAAGGTCAGGCGTAATGCCGCAAATACTTTGATAACCCCCTAATGCATGTCGAAATCCTGTTTTTACTTCATCAAAAATCAGCAGGAATCCATTTTCATCTGCAAGATCACGTAAGCCTTGAAGGTAACCATCAATTGGTTTTACAACTCCAATATTTTGCAACAGTGGCTCAAGTATTATACATGCAACAGGGAACTTTTTTACAATGAAGGAAACGGAATCCAGATCATTATAATTTATTACATGAACAAGTGTTTTATGGCTTTCAGGAATACCAGCAGAAATACTGTCAAACGGGTACTCCCCGGGGCTTACTCTTTCGCCCACATCATCAAGCGTACTGATAACATTGCCTGCTACATCATTGAACCATCCATTATACCCTCCCTGCATTATGATTATATGATCTCTTCCTGTAACTGCCCTTGCCAAACGGATAGCATGATAAGTAGCTTCTGATCCTGTATTAGTGATCTGTAATTTTTCAACCGTCGGAACACACTTACAAAATAGTTCTGCAAATTGGCCCTCTAAAGTTCCTGGACCCGCCCCCATTAAAATGGTATCATTGATAATAGCTTCCTGAACTGCCTGGTTAATATCAGGATCGTTATGGCCTAAAAAAGTAGCAGAAAACCCTGCATGGTAGTCAATGTATTCATTGCCTTCAATATCCCATACCCTGCTGCCAATTCCTTTTGTAAAGCAAATATTGGGATCGGATTTCCGGTTAAGAGAAACAACACCGCCGGGGATCCATTGTTCATTTTCTTTAAGTAGGTCTGATGACTTAGGCCAATTATTCATTTAAGTAGATGATTATATTAGTATTTGGATTAAGCAGTTATTTATCAAATTTATTTGTTATCAGCTGCAGAAATATCAGATAATCTATTCAAGATGTATACTTTTTTAACTTATAGAAAAGATGCCAGAAAGCATTATTTTACTACTAAATGGGAAAAGGGAACAACATGAGCTTGTAAAAAAACCAGGAGCCCAACCAGGGCAGCTAAAACAACACTATGAAAAAAAACATACCGTAAAATTTCCCCTTCGTGGCCATACCAATTAGTAGCTGTACTTGCTACTACAATACTTTGTGCATCTACCATTTTTCCCATTACGCCACCGGAACTATTTGCCGCTGCCATTAAAATGGGGTTGATATGGGTTTGTTTTGCGGTAATAGTTTGAAGATTGCCAAACAAAACATTAGACGCTGTATCAGAACCTGTCAAAGCAACACCTAACCAACCCAACATGGTTCCGAAAAACGGGTAGAACACACCTGTCTTTGCAAGTGCTAATCCCAGCGTTGCATCAGCACCGGAATATTTTGTTACATATCCGAGTGCAAGCATGGCAGCAATTGTTATTAGTGAAAATCTTACTTTCCATAATGTTTGTGCATATACCCGCAACATTTGTCTGAAGGAAAATCCTATAACAAATCCTGCAACAATAGCTGCAAGAAAAATTCCTGTTCCGGTTGCAGAGAGCCAGTTCAATTTAAAGATGGCTTCTTCGGGTTTTGTTGGTTTATCAAATGTTGGTTCCGCAACAATAGGAGGAGTACGGCTAACTTTGTTGTGCAGGTAAATGACCTGGTATTCTGGCGCTGAAATTTTGTTCAATGTTTTTTTAACTGCAGGTAAACCCCACACCAATATAAATAATGTAAGAAGGATCCACGGTAACCATGCAATTATCAATTGTTTCTTTCGAACTGTATTTGGTTCAGGTATAGTGCTAAAAGATTCAGTTGTTTTTAATTTCCAGGTAGTCTTAGGTTTCCAAAAACGAAGCAATATAATTATTGCCGTAAGTGAACTTATTGAAGCGACAATATCAACCAGCCATGGTCCATGAAAATTTGAAACCAAAAATTGAGGGATTGCAAAAAATATTCCTGCGATTAGTGCTGCAGGCCATATACCTAACATACCGCGAAAACCAGCCATAGCCCATACTACCCAAAAAGGAATTAATAAAGAAAAAAAAGGAAGTTGTCTTCCTACCATTGCAGAAAGCTGGTGGACATCAATGCCCGTTACTGCAGAAAGAGCGATGATGGGAGTACCTAATGCCCCGAATGCAACAGGAGCGGTGTTTGCAATTAGTGAAAGTCCTGAAGCAGCAAGAGGTTTGAAGCCGAGTTGAATAAGAATGGCTGCAGTGATTGCTACCGGTGTTCCAAATCCTGCAGCTCCTTCGAAAAATGCACCAAAAGAAAAAGCTATCAAAATAACCTGTATCCGGGGATCAGGTGCAATAAGTGAAAGATGTTTGCGGATAACTGCGAATAAACCTTTATTCACTGTAAGCTGGTAAAGAAAGATCAAATTAAGAATGATCCAGCCAATAGGAAATATTCCATAAGCTGCCCCGAATAAAGTTGTGGCAGCAGTTGCACGAACAGGCATTCTAAAAACAAAAATTGAAATTACAATTGCACTTGCTAAACCAAGAAGTGCAGCGTAATGTATTCTTATCTTAAATACTGCAATAGCACCTAATAAAATAAGGATGGGAAGCCCCGCCAGTATTGTTGACAGAACAGGGTTATTCAGTGGATCATAATTTTGAAACCACATGCTATTTAAAGTTTTATTCTTTAACCTTTATAGCCTCTACCCAGTGTTTGGCTTTTACTCCTGTAAAATGTTCTATCTGGTGCCTGCAGCTGAAACCATTGGCTACAACAACTGTGTTGTCTTTCCTTGATCTTATTGACGGGAAGAGGATGTCTTCTCCTATTCTTTGAGAAATATCATAATGTTCTTTTTCATATCCAAAAGATCCGGCCATTCCACAACAGCCCGAAGGAATTTCTTTTACTGCCTGACTGGTCTTTCCAAATATGGTTTTCATTCCATTTGTGCTATACAACGCTTTTTGATGGCAATGACCGTGAATAAGAACATTGTCGGCTATGGATTCAAATTCAACATTGATATTTCCTTCGGCCATTTCTTTTGCAAGGAAAACATCTATCATTACCACATGCTTCTTTAATTTCAATGATAAAATATCATCGTCTATCATATCAGCAAGATCATCATTAAAAGCAGATGCACAACTTGGCTCACACACTACTATCGTTAACCCTGCATCAATGTACTTTCTTAATCTTTCAATTGTTTTTGTGCCTTCCTTTTTTGCATCTCTTAAAAACCCATGAGATATTTTAGGACGCTGGCAGCAACCAACATTGGCGAGGATAACTTCATAGCCACATTTATTTAGCAGCTTCATCGCGGATATACCTATGTCAGGCTCATGAAAATTTAAATACGTATCTGCAAAAAGAACCACTTTTTTATTGCTTTTGAAATTCTTATTTTCATTTTTTTTGAACCATTTATAAAATGGTTCATTAGCATAGCCGGGTAATATTCTTCGTTTATCAAAGCCGGCTAGTTTTTGCAGAACGACCCTGAACAATTTTGTTTGTTGGATAAAATTTACAGGACGTGAAAATATACCGGCTATGTGTGATGCAGCACCTGATGAATTTCGTATAAGACGATCCCGTAAACTAATTCCATGTTTATCATAATACAGCTGTGTAACATCGCCTTTCATTTTAGCCATATCAACATTACTTGGACATTCTGATTTACATGCTTTACAGGAGATGCAAAGATCCAATACCTGGTGAAGCCGGTCACTGGCAAGCCCTTCATTATCCAGTTGCCCGGACATTGCTAAACGTAATGCATTTGCTCTTCCTCTTGTAGAATGCTCTTCATCACGGGTTGCTTTAAAACTGGGGCACATGGTCCCGCCCAATATTTTTCTGCATTCGCCAACACCGGTGCACATATGAACAGACTCCCTGAAACTGTTTTCAAGGCGGTATTTAAATTGCGTTTTTACTTCCTTGTCTTTGTATTGAATACCATATCGGAGATTATGTTCTATCGTTTGTGCATCTACTATTTTACCCGGGTTCATCAGGTTTTCCGGATCAAATAAATGTTTTATATTTTTAAATACGTTGTATAACTGTGTCCCAAAGAAGCGTTCATTATATGCGCTTCTTACCAACCCATCGCCATGCTCCCCACTCCATGATCCACCGTATTTTACAACAAGCTCAAATGTTTCATCAGTGATTTTTTTTAAGTTTTCTATATCCTCTTGCTGCCGAAGATCAAGAAGAGGCTGAACATGTATTACACCAACGCTTGCATGTGCATACATGGAAACTTCTGTATTATGTTTGGCGCAGATCTTTAATACCTGGTCAATATATTCCGGTAAAAATTTTATCGGAATGGCGGCATCTTCAATGAATGACAATGCTTTTTTTTCACTTGGAATGCCCATCAGTAATCCCAAGCCTTTTTTTCGAACGAGCCAAACATCATCAAATTCTTTCCCGGCAGGAAATAAAGGATATGCATATCCCAGTTGCAACTCTTTTAATTTTTCTATCATTTTTGCAGGCCTTGCCAAAACATCTTCAAGGGTATCACCAAAAAATTCTACGATGAGGATCGCAGCAGGATCGCCTTCAATAAAATGACAATGTTGTTGTGTAGTGAGATTTTCTTTACTCAGGTCTAAAACTGTCTTATCTAATATTTCCACTGCTGATGGCCTAAAAGAAAGCATAGGCTCTACTGCCGTTATGGCCTCCAGCAATTCAGCAAAATGTACTACAACAACCGACTTAAATTTTGAAAGAGGATCAAGATTTAGTTTTACTTCTAATGTAACGGCGAGTGTGCCCTCGCTCCCAGTTATAAGTTTTGCTAAATTCCATTTATCAGTATAAACAAATTCATCAAGATTATAGCCTCCGACTCTTCTCATCACTTTTGGGAATCTTTGTTTTATTTCCTCTCTGTTCTCTAATACCATATCCTTGAACTGATGATATATCTTACCTTCTCTGGTGGGCTGATGAGCTATAACTTCATATTCCTGCGGACTGTACTCTTTTAATAAAAGGTCAGTTCCATCTGTCAGTAAAACCTTTGCTTCAATGATATGGTCGACTGTTTTACCATACAAAATACTTTTAGTACCGGATGAATTATTACCCACCATACCACCAACATTTGCCCGGCTTGATGTTGCAGGGTCCGGTGAAAAGTGCAAACCATACTTTGCCATTTCTTCATTCAGTTCATCTCTTGTAAGTCCCGGCTGCACTCGTACCCATCTTTCCTGCTCATTAAATTCCAGTATCCTTGTCATGTATTTTGAGAAATCTATAACTAATCCCTCACCAACTGTTTGACCGGCCAGGCTTGTACCGCCGCCACGGGGCAGAATTTTAATTTTATTCTTTACTGCTATAGCAACAGCATTTTTTACATCCGTTTCATTTTTGGGTAAAACAACAACTGTTGGCAATATCTGGTAGTGGCTTGCATCAGTTGCATACATGCCTAATGAGTATTCATCATCTAATACATCTCCCTGTATACAATTTTTTAGATCTGCTATAAAAGATAGCGTGGAACTCATATAGTTAAATTTACAGGATTAGCAGGATTTTAAAACAGATAAAAAGTTCTTTGAAAAGCGATTCGTTAACCCGGTTATGATTTCTACGGCCCTGCTATCGCTAAGATGAGAGCGGTTGATTGAATATTTAGAAAAAGCGTTTTTACCTGAAGGTGACAATACATACCTGGTGTTCTTGATTAAAGTTCTTCTTGGGTTCATAGGTAAAAATTAATATTCTGAATTAATTAAAAAAGGCCTTCCTGTAGAAACAGGAAGGCCTTAACGATTGATTGCTATATGAGAAAAAAACTAACCTAAAAAGTGTTGCAATAAATAATTCTGATACTGGAACAAACTTATTAAAGGCATTTAAAAAAAAACTCTCATAATTTCTATTAGATATATACTTTTTTAACATGGCCTGCAGTTAGCTTATAATTTGGCTTCCGTCAGAATAAAAACATTGGTTTCATGCGGTTGTAAGGCGGAAGAGATAGATGATAATCCTTTGCCTGCCGGTGCATGCTTCCATACATCATATGCATCATAGCGTTTTGTTGAGTCCAATTCTATGTCTTTCCATGCAGCAGTAAGCGTTTTACCGGTTGAGTTACGATTGAATAATGCTACGGCAAACCTGTTTCCGCTAAGTGGCTTTTTCCAAACCTCAAGTCCATCTTTTCTCATTACTCTAAAACCTTGTTTACCTAAAGGATCCTGGTCAATGGCGATAATTTCTTTATTTAATAGAATTGTTTTGGTTGCTTCATTCATATTGCGAACATCACAACCCATCATTAACGGCGCAGAGAACATACACCACATACTCATTTGAGTACGATATTCAATATCATTACAACCACCACCTTTTATAAAACCGGTATTGTTTAAACCAACAACCAGCATGTCGGGATCATTCCACCCCCCGGGCCCGGCAAATCTTCCAAGGTCTGACATCACATCTATTGAAGTAAGTATGCCTATGGGGCTGGTTTCATTTCTCGGCTTATCCCAAAAGTCATGAATGTCATATGATGTGCGCCACATCTGTCCGCCTGCTTCTCTGCCCCAAAGCCATGGTGAACGTGGCCCCCATTCGCAAATGCTGAACAGTATCGGACGCCCTGTTGCTTTTAGCGCACTGCCCATTGCTTTGTACCTCCTGATCGCCATTTTATAATCATTGTTCCATGAGACATATTCGGGACAAAAACAATAATCATATTTTAGAAAATCTATCCCCCATTCAGCAAATTGCTTTGCATCCTTTTCTTCGTAGCCATAGCTACCCGGCATTTCACCACATGTAAGTGTTCCTGCATCCGAATAAATACCAAGCTTAAGCCCTTTGCTGTGTACATAATCTGCAAGTGCCTTGATTCCTGATGGGAACCTTTTTGGATCAGGATATAGTAAGCCTGTCACGGAATCCCTTCCACCATGCCAGAAATCATCCATAACGATGTAAGTGTAACCGGCATCTTTTAACCCCGTACTTACAAATGAATCTGCAGTTTCACGGATAACCTTTTCACTTACCTCTTTTCCGAAAGGATTCCAGCTGTTCCATCCCATAGGCGGTGTCATAGCAAGTCCGAAAGGATTTCCAATACTATCCGTTTGGCCAGTTTGCTGAACCGGATTTTGTTTTTCATTTTTTTCCTGGCATCCCTGGATAAAGTAAATGATTGAAAAAATGAAAATAAAAAAAGCATACCGCATTGTTGATCTGATCATGATTGGTTTCTCTTTAATTATGAGTTATTTTTTTGAAAGGTTTTACACTTTGATAAAAGTTTTCTTGCGATACATCCAGTAAAGGATGAGCCATATAACAATCAATGCTCCAAGCTCCTGCACAAATTCACTCCATTCTCCCGCTCTTTTTGCAAGCCCACCAACAAATACATTTCCTAAATGTTTAAAATCAAATAAATGAGTGGCAACATAAATCGCAATTGCATTTACACCGATAACAACAAAAGGGAATGCCCATTTCCTGTAACCCCATATATCAATGACAACATAGAAGAGAGCTAACAGTAAAAAGCTCCAGCCACCAGCAAAAAGAACAAGTGAACTTGTCCAGATGTGATGAATAATGGGAAACCATATTCCCCATACTTTACCGGCTATCAAACATGCTATTCCGATAATTGACAGTAAGCCAGCTTTGTTTTTTTCTGTTTTATTTGAAAGTAATATCTGGCCTGCAAAAACACCCAGCATTACTGAACAAACAAAAGTCATATTGGATAAAATATAAGTCCATCCAGCCCCTTCCTGGAAATGACCTAATACAAGATCGTCGACATACAGAGGTAGATTTATGGTTGGTTCATACATAGCTGCTCCATAGCCGGGAACCGGTATTAAAGCAAGTACTGCCCAGTAAGCTAATAATAAAAAAGCTGTGATACCAATCTGCACTTTTAAACTGCACTCAAGAATTAATATTGAACTAATGAGATAACCAACTGCTATCGCATGGAGTGTATCCGTCCAAAGATGAAGTGTATTTATATCCAATTGCAATAAATGGCCATTCGCAATAAGGCCAATTATGTAAAGCTTGAGAACTCTTTTTAGGACATGCGTATAAATTTCTTTTTTGGTATCACCCTTTGCAAGCCGATTTTTAAAAGCTACCGGCATTACTACGCCAACAATAAACATAAATAGGGGCATGATGATATCATAGAAATGAAATGTTCCCCACTGGTGATCGAAATGTTCTGCCAGTGTACTGGTAAAACTATTGGGATACGCTTTTGCCAGGGAAATAATTACATCACCCCCGCCAATGATCCATAACATGTCAAAGCCCCTTAGTGCATCAACACATAATAATCTTTTAGGAACGACTGCTAAATTAGTTTTGGTTTCCATTATTTAACGGCATCAATCATTATAAGATCATATTCCCTTAGCATTTTTTTATAGGGTGCTTTGTACACAACTGTCTCTTCTGATTTTTTATTCTTTTTGTTATCCCAAACAACTACATGAATCTTTGATCCATTAGCAAGACCAGGTATCGATACTTCGAGTTCTGTTGTTTCAATGGCAAGAAGCGCTGTAACATTTTTCCCGACAATACCCCACACATTTGAAGATGGCAGAATTCCTCCGCCGGAAAGTAGATTTGAGATCGGGTAAGCAACTTCCCAATTTAATGAAGTAGCTGTAACTACATATTTATTATTCTTACCTGCGATGTAAGGGCCTTTACCATAGGTTTTGTTGGGAGCACAATAAATATTTCCATTGATTGCATCTTTGGGAATAATAGTTCCTGCACGAAGATCAATACCACGCTGCACATCAGAGCCGGTAAATCTTATGTAAATATTTTTATAATAACCCGTATAAGGTATGTCCTCTTCCTGGCTTTCGGGTAAAGAAACATCCGGAGCGCCATCACTTCCTGCACCATATTTAAATGGTTTAGTTCCATCGATACCGCATTTGTCCAATGCATCTTTCCAGCCCGGAGTAATATTTTTTCCGCTAGGTATGCTGTTGGCAGTCTGAATAAAAACAGGTTTGTTGGTGTTGAACAAAGAAACTACATCTGAAGGTAACACATCATTAACACCACCTTTTGCATATATCCAGTAAGCATCCGCAGGAATTACTTTATCACTAACTACAATATTATAACCTGCATTCATTGCACCGGAGGTAATTGCATCGCCGGAATTAAATAACCTGTTCCATCCTGAATTTCCCTGCTCACTACCTGAAGAGCCTGTTTGTTTATCGAGCAGAACTACAATGTTCATTACAGGCCTGTCTTTCTCCTGTTTGCTCACATATTCTTTTATCCATTTTTTATTCGCAATCGGATCAAATGCATTTCCTCCGAAGATTATAAAATTATCCAACTGAAATTGCAATGCCCTTATCATACATAAATAAGGAACTACCGCCGGAGAATAATCGCCTGCAATTCCCCAGTTGCGGTTTATAGGCGAGATAAGTGAAGTTGGATGGCCCCAATACTTAGCCCACCCATAACCAAGTGAACCATGTTGTGTTAGTGTGGCTATATTATATATCTTATCACGTTTAAGATAATAATTATAGATATCAATAGTTCCCGTCTCAGGCCAGAGCGATGCAAAATTGGGTTCTCTCAGTAACATAGGATCTGTGCCGGAAATATAATCAACACCTTTGCTTTTTAATTCCCTGGCAAGAGATACAAATACTTCGGGTTTTACCTCAAAGCATTCTTCAAATACTGCATCTACTCCTGTCGCTGCAATGTCGGAGGCTACTGCTTTGATGTTTTCTGCAGTCCATTGGTTAAGCGTCCAGTGATACGGGTTAATACCTTCTATATTAACCATCACCTTTAACCCTTTTTTATGCGCAGCTTTTACTATAGGTCCCAATCCATCGCCTCCATTCACAGCCCAGCTTTGCTTTTCCAGAAAAGGTGATTTAAAATAATACGTGATCGTTTTTCCATTTCTGTCTGCACCCCAGAAGGTAACAAAATGCCATCCTTTTGCAACAGCTTCATCCATCTTTGCACCTAAAGATGCATCATCTGATTTTTGTTTATGATCAAATAAACCCTCGTACCAATATAACGGGTGATAATCAGCAACTGTCTTCTTTGGCGTTTGTGCCTGGGTAAATGATACCGGAATAAGAATAAAAAGAAGGCTTATAAAAAATAGAATATTTTTTTTCATAACAGTTGTATGGTTTAGGTCAATTCGTTGTATAAATGTATCCTGTTGCCTGAGGATAAATATTCTATAATTAATTTAATCCGTATACTTTTTTAACATCAGCATATCTGCCATTCAGTTGTACAAACTCCTCCACCCAGCTGCTTTATTAGAGGCTCATTTTTTTCATAAACAATACCCTGATCTATCAAATACGATCTTACATTACTTATACTATCAACTTTCATTTCAAAAATGGCTGAATTAATTTAACAGAGTATAAGGCTAATGTTTGTGTGGTTTATAAGGCTCACGTTTTTTAACCTTGCTGATGGCTGCAAGTAAAATTGCATTACTTGGCATAGGCGCTGTTTCTACTTCTCCATAATTCTGCTGCAATGCCTGGTAATGATCGGACCCATACAAGTTAACTTCCTTTATCACTTTGCCGAAACGTTTGTTCACCCATTCGTATGAAAAGAATTTAATATTGGTTGTATCCGCAGAAATATTTACGGGATCTGCTTCATAGCAATAAGCTTTTTGGGGAGCGCCGGTCTCGCCTACAAGTGTATCAAGGCTTTTCTCACCACCGGGATTCCATTCCATAATATTTACGCCATATTGAAGGGGAATAATTTCCTTATATCCATCTTCATACACTATCTCATACCATCCCAACAGATCAGGAGAATCAAACATGTTGGGAATATTGAAATATGCTTTCTGATTACCGGCAGGTAATGCACTTGCATGTAAGAATATCAAACTACTTACATCTTCATTGATAGGAATGCGTTCTATCTTATTCGGCAAAGAATTTTTACTCGAACCTTCAGCACCTACAGCAATGGCACATTTTGCCGAGGCGTTTTTTGAATTGAAAAGATTAAAAACTTTAGTTCCTTTTTTTATTTCCCCGGAATTTATCTTTCTCAGATCAACATTAAAATCTTTTGAATCCTTTGAAAAATTATACTTCGAAGAAATATCAACCGCTTCTACAACATTACCATCTTCACTCGGGATCTTTTTGCCCTTTAATGCAGCCCTGATAGATGGTATCAGATCCCATACAACAGGTATCAGTTCTATTTGCGCAATAGTATGCTTTGACCATAACAGGTTGATACAACCAAGAAAATCGAGCATTATATCTTTTCCAAAATTAAACTCGTTTGTCATTGCCCAAGATGAGGGAGCACCTCCCGCAAGCTTAATTTTTTTAATTCTCTCATCCCAGTTGCTGATGTTGGGTGTGAAATTTCCATACAATTGTGTAAATCCAAAATTGTTTAATTCCATTTCTTTTTTCTCATCTATCCAGAACCAGTTAAAAATCAAAATATCTTTCGGGATCATGTTTCTTACATCCTCCGGCTTCACGGCACCTGGTGTTTCATATTTAACGCCTGTTGAAGATGTTCTTTTCTGTGTTCCTTTTTCACGTACACTTTCTAATAAATAATCTCCCCACATTGCTATTTTAATTCCTTTGCCGGCAAAATAACCATGGAGCTTTGCAACATCGCCAGCATATAATTTTGAATAATCTTTTCCACTGCAGCGTGGACAAACACCAATAGGAGCGCCCCACCATTCATCGTGACCAATATGAACCATCTTTGGTTTTATTACTTCAAGATATTCATCATACACATCGAACATAAGTTTATAACTATCGGGATTAGATGGGCAATATGTATCCGGCCAGGTATCATTTGGATATTCAGCTAACTCAGGATGTTTAGTTAAAAGATAATATGCATGGGTAAGTGATGGGATCTCCGGGATCACTTCCAGGAAATTTTCATTAGCAGTTTTTACAAGATCTCTTACAGCATCTTTTTCTATAATGAACCCATCTCCTGCATCATAATGGCTTGAGTTTTTCTCTTCTCCATACAATCCCTGTGATGAATTGGAACGGGTGTACTGCATGTACTTTACAAATTCCTGCCAGCCGGTGTTAACTTCCGGATGTTTGTCGAGCCGCATACAATTAAATTCGATTATAATTTTATTGTATTTATAAAGCGCCATGAAATCGCTCATGAATCTTTTCAAGTAAGCAACATTATCAGGCCCCGGCACGTACATCCTTATGGCCCTGAAAGCAAGATTAGGCCAGTCTTTAACCTTAACGCCCTGTACCAATTTGCCATTACCTGACTGGATCAATTGTCGTAAAGACTGCAAACCGTAAAAAGCCCCATGATCATCTGCCCCTGCAATAACGACCAGGTTATTGCTGACATGCAAAATGTATCCTTCTTTACCAGGGTTTTCTCTGGTAATCTTTATACCATTATCCAAGCAATATTTTTTTATCAATTGATTAGCAAGAGTTCCCATTATTACAACCTTCTTTCCTTTTGGGATCACATCTGTGCTTTCGATCTTTAAGGCAATACCATATTTATTACTCAGCTCTTTTACTAGTAACCTGGCAAGTGTAATATCTTTTTCACTTGCATTTTTTGGTGTAGCAATTATTATTGTTTCATCCAAAACAAAAGACTGGCCTGTAATCTGCAGCTCCTGCGGAATTGGGAATATTAAAGGCTTATCAAATGCCCAGGTATTGAAGGGAGATGTAAACAGGAAAGTATAAACAGGTATTAAAAACCACGTTTTAAGTCTTTTAATTTTTATCGTTCGCATAAATTTTGATTATCTATAATTTATATTTTGAACAGAATGAGAATAATGGTCAACTATATACACACTTCCGTTGCTGCTTACAGTTATGCCTAATGGAAAATGTTTATCATCTTCAAATACACCTGATGTAAGCCAGAGTAATTGCGGCTTTCCATTATCATTTAATTTTTGGACCCGAAAATTGTAACGGTCAGTTACGAATATTTCGCCGTTGCTGCTGACAGCCAATCCATGTGGTTCGCTGAACTGACCTCCTTTGGCATCTTTGCCTTCTCCATATTCTCCTAAATGCTTTTCTAGTTTTCCTTCTTTTGTAAAAACAGACAGGCGATGATTTTGCCTGTCGCTTAATATTACATTTCCATCTTTTGTAATCGCTATTTCATGCGGCATGTACAATTTAATACCGATACTTTCCTGTGACCCCCATTTTGAAATGAATGTTAGATCGGCATTGAATTTTTTTATACAATAATTAAAAGCATCAATTACATATAGTACATCCTTATCATCAATGGCAATTCCGTAGGGGTATTTTAATTGTGTATCCCCTGTACCATAAGAGCCAACAGAAGAAATGTAATCACCTTTATAAGAAAATTTCTGTATCCTGTTATTATTCATGTCGGATACATAAACATTGCCTTTGGAATCAACAGCCACACCGTACGGATAATAAAATTCTCCCTGGCCATTTCCTTGTTTTCCCCACATTGTAATGAAGTTTCCATCTGCGTCAAATTTTTGAATGCGGTGATTGTGCTGGTCAACTACATATAAATTGGATGACTTGTCTGATGCGATCAATGTTGGAAATTTAAATTGACCCGGCTTGTCTCCAAACTCTCCCCATTTAGTTACTAATGTGCCGGACTGGGAATTTGCATTCAATGTTCCAAAGAAAAATAGCATTGCAATTAATATTGGTCGGATATTTTTTTTCATTTTTTCTATTTTGTATTATCGATGACTGTGATGAATTCTTCAATTATTTCTTTTGGTTGTGTTTTATTGCCTGTTACATAATCTCTTCCAAATCCTCCGTTCTGGCTAATGTGTTTATTCAATGCTTTATACTTTGTAGTGATATAATCTTTCACATCAATATGCACATCAGGTTTCCCTCTTCCGCTTTGTTGAGCTGTCTTATCTAAGAACCAGCCATTGACAACCATCCATAATTTGCCTACGGGAATTTTTAACTCAATCGCTTTTTTAAATGCCAGGTAAATAAGATACCCCGTGTTTCCATGGTCCATTTTTTCACCGCCTAAAGTATGAGTGATAACGATCTCAGGCTGGTACTTTCTTAATAGTTCAACAACAGAATCCACTTCATTATCCATATAAGTAGCTATGGGAATAAGCGGTTTACCCGGAGGATCATACGCGGTGTATTGAGGATCGCCATAATAAACCATTTTTCTCCCGATGAAAAAAGTAGGTTCTTTATAATTTAAAAAGATGGGTATGGCAGGATATACTGCAGCCGCAGCTTTTGCTTCTTCCTCACGGATCTGGCTTGTTTCCAGGGCACCGACCCTGTACTTATGAGGTGAATTTGAAATAGTAAAATCTGGACCCTTATCATACCATGGTGTTCTTTCAAGATTACATCCGTCAAGATTATTGATGGCAACTACATAGACGCCCTGGTAGCCCATAGCTACATATTTGGCAAGAGTGCCGCCTGCATTTTCATCAGCATCATCAGCATGGGAGCCAAATACCATTATACATTTCTTTGGTTTAATTGTTTGCCCAAACGTATTGACAGAAAAAACGAAAAGCAGGATAATAAAAGATATTCGCATAAAAGGGTTTATTGTCATTTTATAAATTTTATTATTTAGTGTTATCAATTACGGTAATAAATTCTTCTATCTTATCATTATACTCTGAAGGATTTTTTTTGTTGCTAAGAACATAATTTCTTCCGAAGCCTCCGTTCTGACTTACATGTTTGTCATAAGCAGCATATTTGATCTTTAAAAAATCTGTTACGTCTATCACAACATCTGGCTTACCTCTTCCATTTTTCTGAGTATCATCGGCAAGCCATCCTCTTACTGTCATCCACAATTTACCTACCGGTACTTTTTGCTGGATAGCTTTTTTAAAAGCCAGGTAAATAAGATATGCAGCATTCCCATGATCCATTTTTTCGCCGCCCAATGTATGAGCAATTACAATTTCAGGCTGGTATTTTTTTAAAAGATCGCAAACCACATCCACATCCTTAGAAACAATAGTTGCCAGACTTATTAATCGCCTGCCGGTAGGAGCATATTGACCATATTGATACGTGCCATAATCAATTTGTTTTCTTCCCATAGAAAACCATGGCTCATTAAAATTCAGGAAAACAGGTATGGCCCCGTAAACAGTCGCAGCCTGTAATGCTTCCTCCTCACGGATCTGGCTGGTTTCTAATGCGCCAATGGGATACTTATGTGGTGAATTAGAAACAGTGAAAAGAGGTCCTTTAAAATAAGGTGTCTTTTCCAAGTTACATCCCGCAAGATTATTGATAGCGCCAACATATATTCCTTCATAGCCCATAGCAATATATTTGGCAAGCGTGCCGCCTGCTATTGATTCAACATCATCTGCATGAGCGCCGAATACCATAATACATTTCCGGGGCTTATTATTTTCCTGTGCTGTTACTACATTAAAAGTCAGCAGTGCCGGTAAAATAAAACTTATACACTTAAAAAAATAAGGTGATCGCATTCTATAATTTTATTTATTAATTACCTTATCCCTGAAATCCATTATGTACGCCTGGATAGGAATTACCCCGCTATCCCAATCGCTGGCAAAGATCACACGTAGGCCATCCGGAGAAGGCGAGCCATGTGCCTCTGCTATGTAAGTAAATGAATTAGAATGAATATTTCCGATCCGTTCTGTTCTTGACCCATCCAGCTTTACAGCAACTATTTCATTTTGATAAGGATAATATTTTGATTCATCCCTCAGGTTATAGGTAACATACACCCATCCGGGCCGTTTGATATTTCTTCCTGACGTATGCGATGCGTATCCTTTATCAACCAGCACCGTGATCTTGCCATCCGATAATCTTCTCTTGATAACCCTGCCATCATACGGCGATGATTTAGCAACACCGGCTACCACTTCATCCCCATTTTGATCAACCTGCACATCCCAATGACTGGGGACACCATACCTGCTTTCTGTCCACAATACTTTTCCATCTGAAGCCCTGCGAACCTGTATCCTGTCTGAACCTCCTGCAAAATCTCCATCAATAACAATATAATTTCCTAGTGGTGAAATAGTGCAATTATCTAATGTAGTCACTTCAATATCCGGTTGTTTTGTTTTTGTGATCACATCCGCAACGAAGATCACTTTTGTGCTATCACGCTTAATGGCATACACTGCTGCTTTTGTTCCGTCTGCCGAAAAATTTCCTTCTCCATCTCCAAAGGAACAATATATATATGCACTTAAGTCGATCAGTTCTGTCATAACATCTTTCACCACATCCCATTTACCAAAACTGCATTTACCCTTCGCTGAAGAAAGATAATACATGATATGAGGCTCGGTATTGCTCCAGCGAAGATCTCTTCTTGGCCTGTCTGGATTGCCTTTATCAAAAGTCCTGATGAAGAGTGGCTGATATGTATTTCCGTCGAGCCAAATATGCGGATAATGCCTGTCAAGAAATATCATACTTTGATCAGCATTCCATGCCTGCCTTTTTGAATAGCCATGTCTTCCTTCTTTTGCAGGCCAAACCTGGCCGGGTAAATTTGGAATACTATCGCTGGGATTCCCAACTATCCTCGTAATTTTTGTTCCGAATACAGGATCGGTAATTGTTTGCAGGTATCCTGGTTTATTTAAAGCTGGCGCTGGCCAGTAAACATTCATGTCTGTTTTAAGATCACAAAGAATATCTTTTTTCTTTTTTTGAGCAGCTGCCTGCAATGAAAATATCAGCAGCAATAATTGTAATGACCTTATGTAAAAAAAATATTTACTCATTCCCTGTCTGATTAAATTGATCACTTAACTGTTATTTTCTCTTTTTCAAAAAGCCTGTATACTTCGGTTAGCGCTAATAACATTAATCCGTTACCATGGTAGTCATCATCTTTAAAAGATCTTGTATTATAGTACTCAAGATTATCGCCGATGGAAGTGCTCATACAAACTTTATTGATACTTCCATTAGAAGTGATCTGTTTTTCCAATCCGGAAAATGCTTTTTGAACTATAGGAATATAGGACCTGTCGAGCCATCCCCTGTTAATTCCTCTTGCAATAGCATAGGTAAATTGTGAGCTGCAGGAAGTTTCGGTTCCCCAGGTTAATTCAGGATGATCAATTACCTGGTTCCAGAGGCCGGATGCAGACTGGTGTTTGATCAATCCCTCAAGATGCTTTTTATAAATGGCAAATACGGCATTGCGTTTAGGATGAGATGCCGGTAAAACAGACAACACTTCAGCGATAGCAACTGCTACCCATCCATTTGCCCTGCCCCATTTACAACAGCTTCTTGTTTTTTTCTCTGTAAAATATGCATGAAGCCATACACCATCAGTATCCTGTAAGTAGGAAGCGAAATTTATAATTTGCTGAGCCGCATCATCAAGTGATGAAGGATCATTTTTATATTGGCTCCATCTCACCAAAAAAGGTAAGCTCATATAAAGGTCATCGGCCCATATTGTGGGTCCTTCAGGGGAAGTTGGCCTGTAAAAAGTTCCGTCCTTTAGCCTGTATTGAATATTAGTTACATAGTTACCCATAATATTAACAAGCTCCTGCAGGGAGGGAGAAAAAGTTACTTTATGCTGTAATGAAGATTCAAGAATGGCAGCTCCCATAGCACCACAATCGTCAAGCATATTAAGCCGCCATAGTTTTTCAAATCCGTCATCATTATATACGGTTCCAAATTCCTTTTTCTGCCAACGTAAATATGCATATTGATCTGCAGAAATATTGTTATTCTTTTTTACAAACTTCATGATGTCATCATTCTTTGTAATGTCATATACACGCTGCATTCCCAATAAGGATACCCCGGTAGGATATGACCAGTACATAGCTGTTGGCAATTTTGACGTCTTAACAACCATCCAATTCCCTTTTGGATACGTGCCATCTTTTAAAACAAGTTCCTGCAACTGGTGGTTAGTTATCAGCTTCATCAATTCCAACGGAGAACGGGTTTGAGAAAATAAATTATTTGGTGTAAGAAATAAAAATAAAAGGCCAGTTGTAATAACATATTTATTCATTCTGAATTTTATTTTACTTTTTTTCATAAACGATATTTCCATTTTCGTATCCGCTCATTTTATTATTTTCCACCTTTAGCGGAACAGAGTCTTTGGCAATAAAAATGGCTGCTTTTTGTTTGCCGTTTGTAGTACTTCTTATTACATTTTCTTTTATCACCATATTAGAAGGTTTCCCTGAGATATAAAATCCATTGCCCCCATTATTTTCAATAATGTTGTTGACAAACGTATTCCTGTGTGGCGAATTTTTATCGTCTTCTTCTCTTACATATACACCATCCTGCATATTCTCATAGATATGATTTTTTTCAAATAGCACGTCAGAATCTTTATGCCCCGTGCTTATTCCATTCTCGCTATTGTTGTGAAACCGGTTACCCCTTACAACACTGTGATGCACTCTCCAACATATGAACAACCCAACTTTATTATCATGGCTGTTGTTGTTTTCAATCAAGGAATTGGGTGAACCTGAACCGGGATGTAATCCCATGTTGGTGCATCCGCTGATCTCACAATTTCGAACGGTAACATTTTCTGTTATCTGCCAGGTAATTCCTTCACCATTAAAATCTTTTACGTGAACTTTTTCAACAGTTACATTTTTTGATTTGATTATTACAACTCCTCCGCCATTACATCCATCCAGGGGATCATTATTTTCTTTGTTTCCATCAATGGTAAGATCAGAGACATAAACGTTTTGAGCATTGTGTACTGACACACATGAACCTGCATTGGTAACCATACCATTTTGTTCAGCATCATAATCCCTGATAAGATAGGTATCGAAGTAAAGTGTATCCTTAACAATATCTGTTATGATAGCGGTTGTTACATCCCAGCATTCCCAGTTAGGTTTGTTTGATATCTGGATACTCATACCGGGTTTAAAACCTGATGCATCTTCAACGGTTACTTTTAACTCACCATAATCGGCATCAATAACAAATTTTGAACGATACCCATTAATTCTTTTCAAAACAGTTTTAGCACCTGACCCAATAAGTTTTACATTAGACCGAAGGCGAACCGGGGCCATCATTTTAAATTCTCCTGTGTCCAGTTGTACAGTGCCTCCTTCAACCGGTAATGCATCAACAGCGATTTGAATGGCCTGGTTAGTATAGCCCTGGATGTTTGCAGAAGCATCTCCGACTGTAATTATTCTTTCCTGGGTTTTTGGCTTAACAAGAGCGTCTATAACCAAATTTTCTGTTTGTGCAAAACCTGCAGAAGTAAACAGTAAAAGAAAAAAGAAAATTCTTTTCATACAGTATACAGTTAGTAAAGCACTTCACTAAAATTACCCGAATGAAATAACAGGGATGTCAGATTTTGTATTGAAAATGTATACTTTTTTAACTAGCCAAATATCCCAGCAATATCAGTTGTTTACCTTCTTGTAAGTTTAGGATAAGGCACATTATATCCTCTTACAGAATACCATATAATTTTATTCAACTCATCATCGTCAGCTTCATCTACTTCATCCAAAGGCATTGACATGGATCTTTTTGCCCAGTACAATTGTTTGCCTTTGAGCAATGATAATTTTGGATTCATCTGGTCAAGCGGAATTTGATTGGGCACAGCAGTATAGGGAGTAAAGTCAGGTTTGTCAGTAAAACAATCTGTCATAGGCGTAGCCATAAGATCGAATTGACTCATGGGAGTTAATCCTAATATCAATTCAATTGTTCTTAATATACTGTTTTGATTGTATTGTGTACTAACCACTTCTTTTCTTTTAGTGTAAGGACTTACACAAAGCGCAATTGTCCGTTTTCCATCAACATGATCAAGGCCAGACTGCGGATCATCCTGTATAACAAAAATTGCCGTTTCTTTCCAGAACTTACTTTTGCTAACAGCTTCCACTATTTGGCCTACTGCAAGATCATTATCTGCAACGGATGCTGCAGGTGTTGGATAATCGGGTGTTGTTCCTGTAGTATGATCGTTAGGAAGCAGCATGATCATAAAGTTGGGAAATGAATCATTCTTTTCAAAAGCATGTAGCTCTTTTATAAATTCCCGGGCCCTGTACACATCCGGAACAATAGATGGAAAACCAATGAAGGTTGGGCATAGATAAGGCCTTATTGTATGCAGTTCTGCAACAGGATGTACTTTTATTTTGTTTGTATTATTCTTATAGTCATTATATACATCCATCCATTTCGCATTTTCAGGCTTAACTATCCCATGCACAAACTCGCCATAGTTCCTGAATGAAAGTCCTTTCTGTAAAACTTTATCCCAGATAAATCCAGATGAAGCATATGCCAATGGATCATCTCCTTCATATGGGTAACTCCTGACAAAATCGCCAAAACTTTTTTCTAAATAATCGGTTACATATCCTTCGGTGCTCCACTGATGTCCGTCTGCACTTAATACACCGTTGCAATAAATATTATCAAGCAGCACAAAATTCTCTGCAAGTGCATGCTGGTTAGGCGTAATATTTCTGCCAAACTCACACAAAGAACTATCACCATTGCCTTGCTTTAATCCACCAAAAACCTGGTCGTAAGTTTTATTTTCTTTAATAATATAAAGTACATGTTTGAAAACAGATCTTTCACCCGGCTTTGTTGGAACAGGAACTATTCTCTCCTTTACTTTTTGCAAATGCATTGTTTGCGTTATTTCTGGTAAACGCATATTTGAAGCTGCATTCACAGTATATTCTTCCAGAACATCTTTTGATGGAACTGGAATAAATGACACAGAGCCCAGATGATCGCTATATTCAAACCCCTTCGTGTTGGGTTTTAAATTACGGCTTCCTAAACCTTTAGTATTTGCAACAAAAAGTTTGCTCCCATCTTTATTAAGCACCACCCCACCCGGATACCAGCCTGCAGGTATCAGCCCTTTTACTTTGTTTGTTATAACATCTATGACAGCAATTAAATTATTGCCACCATTGGCTACATAGAGAGTATTTCCATCAGGTGAAACAGCCAATGCATTTGGTGCACTTCCAAAGGGCAACTCCTTCATCGGCTTGGGATTTATTTCATTAATAACATTATCAGTTCTTGTATCTATAACCGAGATAATATCACTATTTGCATTGGCGACATATAATTTAGAACCGTCATCGCTTATTGCCATACCTGATGGCAGCAAATGAACTTTTATAGTCTTTATTACTTTAAATGTTTTAAGGTCAATTACTGAAACAGTGCCTGATGATGCAACACCATTTTTAGGATTAATGACAACACGGGTATTTGCAGATAAAGCAGTTTTATCACCTTTCGCTGGTAAACGGCCTCCCCAATTGGTTACATAAGCTTTATCATCTTTTATAAGTACATCATAGGGTGCAATACCAACATGCACATAGGTTACAAACTTATTTGTCTTCATATTGACTATTCCTACTGCATTGTCCCGGTTAAGCATAACATAGATAAGCTGCCGTTTTTCATCAATTGCAAACCCACCTGGGTAAGCACGGTCATCAATGGTCTTTTTGGTTTTATACAACGCCTTATCCTCCCATGGGAATTTTCCATTTGATAAATTTTTTGCAGGCAGTGAGATCGCATCAACCCATGCAAACTTTCCATCTGCCTGTAGTTTTGCAGAACGCAAATAACCTCTTGTATCCGTGGTCCAAACTTTTCCATTATCGCTCCAGGCTATGCCGGTAAAAGTATTCCCTCCATCATCCGGAATGATTAGTGTTTGTCTTATAGCTTGACTTGCAGCATCAAAAAAAACAACGTTGTACATGTTTTTAACAGCGAGAATTGTTTCATCAGGATTAATTGCAAGATCTACCGGTCTGCCGGGAAATGTAATTGTTGTACCGGCAGGATCGATAATTTGAGACGTGGGAACAACATAACTGCCATTCTTTTGTTTACCAACAATTGCCTTTTTATCAAATTTATCTTTAGCACTTTTAATTTTTTCCTGGGCAGATAAATTATATGCTATGAATAAACAAATAAGCATTGATAGAAACAAATGCCTCGTGATATTACAAAAGCTTTTCATGATCGTTTGATTAATCAGTAAATCCAATATCCTGGTAACGCAAATAGGCTTTAGCGATTTTTAAATGAGAGTTGGGATCAGCAGCTATGATCTCAAATTCGATTTTTTCACCCTTTTCATATTGTTTTAACAAAGAGATCGGAGCCCATCCCCACTCATTCCAGCTCACCAAAAACTCTTGTGTTATTCCGTTATATTTCAATAAAACCTTTTCAGGTTTAGGTGATTCATTCAATATCAAAAGGCACAACTGCAATGCGCCCTTTTTTGAATTCATACTGACCTTTAGAGGATCCTTCTTAAGATCATGTGAAGTAAGGCCATTGATCATCTCGCCTTTATCAACAGAATATTTTATTTCAGTTTCAAAGTCTTCAAATACCTGCTCATCAGGCAGAGAAGAAACTTTAATTATTTCTTTTTGGTCTGCCTGCAGGTTATTATTGGATAGATTAAAATTAATCGTTGTATTTTCTTCTGCTTCAAACAATACATTATTTGCATGTAACGATCTGCAGAAATATGCGAAAACATCTTTTGTATTTCGAAAATGCATCATTGGTGCTGACGGGTTTTTTACTTCTGCTTTTACAGAAAATAATTCCAGGTTATTTACCCTGTCAAAAGCTAGTGCAGGCCGCTTTTCACTTTCTGCAGAATATATATTCAAATTTTGCAGGTACAATCCCTCAACGCTCCTGCAGTAAAGTGCATATACCGGTAATTTTTTAAATGTGTTTGCTGCAGGGTAATCGAATTCCTGGAATTCAACTTTATTATAGGCACCTGCTTCCTGCGTTGCCGTATATCTTACTGTATAGTTATTAATAATTACGTTCTTTATCTTCTTACTATGCAGGCCGATGATACTTGATGGCAGCTTTGCATTAATAACTGAAATATTATTCAGGTAAATATCTTTTACATCATCAATACGTCCAACATATTGCCCCGTTTTATAAGGCCTTGCTCTTTTACCAAGCCTGATGTAAAATGGTGTGGCAACATTTTCCATCGTTATGTTTTCCAATAATATATTTTGCATGACACCGCCATCAACCATCATTAACTCAATTCCTGCATGAACTGGGACATCTTTAACAACACAGTTGCTGACTGTTATATTTTTAAACCCGCCATTTGATTCTGTTCCTGTTTTAATAGCAGAACCACCAATTGAGCGGATAATACAATTGCTTATAGCAATGTCCTGGCATAAAACGTCGGTAGTGGCTTTCATTACAATTGCATCATCGGTAGTTGAAAATCTGGAATTAGAAACAGTAACTCTTTCACAGGCATCAATGTCCAATCCGTCCCTGTTTCCTTCACCGGTAGTTTCAATTTCGATACCATCGATATTTACATCCCGGCAGGCCAGGATATGCAATGTCCAGTTAGCTGCTTCGAGCAAGCGTACGTCACGAACAGTTACCCGGTCACAATTTACAAGGCGTATCATATAAGGACGAAGATTTTGAGGGCGTGATTCTGTATAATGCTTAACACCATTCCCAAATATTATTCCTGAGCCTGTGATGGAAATATTTTTAGCATTCTCCGCAAAGATCATAAAGTACTTTGCGTAAAGTTCTCTCGTACGGGATTCAAATTTCTGATTGGCTGCGATATAATCTTTATAATTGGGGCTTCCTAATAGGGTGGCACCGTTTTCAAGATGTAGCTCGATATTGTCCTTAAGAAAAAGTGATCCGATCTTGTATGTGCCTGCCGGAATATTTACAATACCCCCTTTGTTATGATATGCTTTATCAATAGCATTTTGAATCGAACGGGTATCAAGTGTTATGCCGTCGCCTTTTGCACCAAAATTTTTTACATTGTATTGTGCAATTAGTCCTGGGCTGTAAAAAATAAAAAAAATAATTGCTGCTACCTTTATCATGTAGTTTCTACTTAAAAGTATGATTGTATAAATTGTTTATTGTGCTTCGGTTCCTTTTGCTTTTGTTACCACTTTATTTTCTGCAATGCTTACCGCTAAAAGAATAACTGCGTTCTCACTTCCCTTTTTATAATTGACTGAACGCAGATTGACTTCCTTAATTTTCTTTCCAAACCTTGGATTTTTCCATTCGAAAGAAAATAATGTTACCGGTGTTGAATTATGAAGATCAACAGCTGTTGCATTGTAAGCATATTTACTTTGGCTGTATTTCCCTTTTTCTTTTTCATTACTCATTATTCTTTGTCTCCATCTCCAGTCTAAAATATTTACCCCGTAACGGATAGGCACTGTTTCTATAATGCCATCTTCATATACAACTTCATACCAGCCCAAAGGTTCAGCTGTATCATCAAAATTATAGATCATGCCATAGGCCTTGTCGTTATTGGCTTCCTTAGCACATGCATGTAAGAAAATAATGCTGCTGACGTCTTTATTAAGCGTTGTTACTTTAACCGATCTTGCTTCATCGCCAACAACAATTGTATTTTTATCTTCTGAAGAATTCAGATTAAAAATTTTATTTCCACTTTTTACAGGTGATAAGAGAGAAATATTATTCAGGTTGGTCACCTCCTGTAAAGAAGAATTAAATGAGTTTGAAATATTTAGCCCGGTAACAGCTGCACCATTATCGCTGGGAAGTATATTACCACTCAGATTTTTGTAAATTTCATTTATCAATGGTTCAGTTGTGAATGCAAGTGTATCCTCAGGCAAATAATGTTTGGACCACAACAGGTTTGCAGACCCTAAGAAATCAGTTAGCTGATCTTTGCCAATATTGTACTCAGTTGTAGCAGCCCATGATGAAGGTGCCCCACCCAATACTCCTTTAATTTTATCCCTGCCCTGCCATTCATTTATGTTAGCTCTTAAATTTCCATATACCTGGTTAAAACCAAAGGCTGAGACCTGTTTATCATTTTTTATATCATTCCAAAACCAGTTAAAAACAAGTATATCTTTTGGAATTAATTGCATAACCTGTTCGGGCCTTAGAGCTCCGGGAATTTTGTACTGGTATCCACTAGAGCTTTTCCAGGTCTGGTGATCTTTTTCTGTAACAGATTCTAATAAATGATCTCCCCATATTGCAGTCTTAATTCCTTTGGCAGCCAGGTAACCATGGATCTTTTTAAGGTCATTTGCATAAAGCACTCCATAATCTTTACCACGGCATAATTCACAAAGATCTTTCTCCATCCTCCATTCATCATGGCCCACATGTATCATGGCCGGGTGAATAACATCAATATATTCATCAAGCACATCAAAATAAATTTGATAGCTGCCTGGTTTTAAAGGGCAATATGTATCAGGATACGGTTGAGCAAGATTTTCGGCTAACTCTTCATGCCCTGCCAGTAAATAATAGGAATGCGTTAACGAGGGTAACTCAGGAATCACTTCAATGTTGAACTTCCTGATATAATTTACAATGTCAGCCACTTCTTCTTTTTCCAATATTTGTCCATCTGCATTATCCTGGTGAGATGAATTCTGATATTCATTATGTACACCCGGCGGCCTGTCGAGCCTGCTGGAATTTAAATGCCTTGCGAATTGCACTGCACCAATATTCAATTCGGGGTGCTTATCAAGGCGCATATTTGCATTGAGTTCGAGTATGATCTTATTAAACTTATAGAGCGCAGCAAAATCTCTTATAAATCTTTTGAAGAACTGGATGTTTTCTTTTCCCGGCAAGTATAATTTTATACCCCGAAACGGATATCGAGGGGAATCTTTCACCAGTAATTGCGGTATAGAAATGATCCCATTTTCTTTATTGATAATCTGCCTGAGAGATGCAAGTCCCATTAATGCACCGTTGTTGGTATTTGCAGCAACTACTACATTGTTACCTGATATCGATAAAATATACCCTTCATTTCCTAATGCCTTTAACGCAGGAAGCATACCTTTTTGCTCACAATAATTTTTGACTAAAGGATTTAGAAGAGAGCCTATTAAGATGAATTTATCTTTCCTGTTAAATGTTGATCTCTTACTAATATTTAGAGAGTATTCATATTTATCGGCGACCTCATTTTGAAAGAATCTCGCCAAAAATTCATCCTGTTTATTTGTTTTTAGTGGAAGCATGATGAAAGTATTCTTATCAATTTCAAATCTCCCTTCACTCAATTGAACATCAGAAGGAATGGGAAATATCAATGTACTTTCATTGGGAATGGAATATCCTTTTATATAAAGAATAGTGAATATTAGTACAAGAAAGAAGTGATACACTTTTTTGGATACCATAGATTTTTTTTAATAAGATCAAAAGCTATTTAAGATCGTCTTGGCCTGGTTCACCATATCCGCCGCAGGTATGGTCTTTAATTTATCAAGTTGAAAAATAGAAACTATATCATCCAGCTTTTTAATGTTTGCTGTATTCTTTTGTTTTACAAACTGCTCTCTTAGTATTCTTACCTTTTCAAAATCCTGTATACCCTCAATTAATTTTTCAAATCTTATTGAGGTTCTTGGTCCGGGGTAAAATTGAAAGAGGTCTCCTGCAGGATAACGCCGCCAGCGGGCATCTAAAAGAGGATCGGGCACCCATGTATTAAAGGCCCACCATAAATATCCGGTTAATCCTTTTTGCGCAGCATGCCATGCGATCCATACATTTTCTGCAGGTGGAGAAAATGTATGCCCGTTCGGATACTCTTCCGGGCAGGCTGTATAATATGTAGTTGGCTTACCCTCGGCTTTTCGTTTTTTTAGTACAGCAGCATCAAAATCCAGGTAAGAAGCAAGGCAATAATCATAAATATCATCTGCAATTTCAGGATGGTAGCTATCACCCGCCAACGCAACCTTCCAGCCAGGATCAACCTCTTTTAATAAAGCAATAATGGCCTGCATACTTTCCACCGGCCTTTCATCCATTGCAATTGCAGTCTTATTAAACCATCCTTTAGCTTTCAAATGACTGGTGAATTTTTTCAGCATAGGCAGCCAAAAATCTTTGTACTCCTTTGATCCCGGCATGAGCTTTATCGTATTATTTTTTCCAGCCGCTTCATCATAATAAATAAAAGACAGGTCCCATGTTATCATTGAATAACAATTGATACGTTGGATTATACCACAACTCATGATAAATGAGATATACTTATCAAACATTGTAAAATCATAAAACCATTTACCATCCTTTTTTTTGATCCATTTTATAAGTGTGGGATCATCAAAATGCACATGATCCAATCCCCAGGGCTGTTCTATAATATTTGCTGTGATCACTTTTTGACCGGCACTTGCCAGGTAAGTGAAGTAGCCTCTCATCAATTTAAAATGTTCATCACTCCACAATGGCACATTATGGATCCTTGCAACAGGGGCCGGATATTGCCAGATATCAAAATCATATTTCCAGTGAGCCGCAGGTGGTAAAATATGATCAAGTACGGTTAATGAAATTTTAAGGTCGAATTTTTTACCTGCATTAATAGTGATAGTGCCAGTATATTTACCTGCAGCAATATTACCTGGTACCTGGATACTTAGCCATATGGGCCGGACAGTATTTGCCTCAACAGGGATCTTATCAATGATATCTATCGGGTCTTCTACAAGTGAAGAATCATATTTTGTTTGTGGGCCATGTGAACACCCGCCTGTAAACTCGTCTGACATTACATATCTTACAAAAGCCGCTTTAATACTTTTTGCAGAAATGCGGTTACCTTTTTCAGTTACCAGATCAGATAAATTAAAACTAACTGAGGGAATATCTTTTTTTGACCATACTAATATCTGCGTGTGCACCTTCTCTCCTTTCCATGCTTTTGCATTCCAGATCTGCATGTGAGCAATAGCAGGTACTTTTTCTTTAGGATACCGCACATTATCATTTGCGTAACTCACATTTATATCTTTACTGATTTTTTGCCATTCTGTAACATCTGTTTTAGCAGGATTCGGTAATTCCAAATAAAATTTATCACCGGGCTTACTATGGCTCAAGTCCTGGGCAAATAATTTTCCAATTAAACAGAAGAAAAGGCAAACAAATATTTTCATTAGCAGGTTGTATAATTAAAAATAAGGCTTGATAAAGTGTTCCAATTCTCTTTATTAATTAACTCCGTGTACTTTTTTAACATGAAGGTTTAAAATAGGTGAGTAATAGTATTAATTTTTTGAAGGAAGTGTATAGGTGTCAGTAAGTGAATATAAAAAACTGATAATATCTTTTATCTCGCTGCTGTCTAATTTTAATGGCTTTGGTGAAAGGGTTTGATTTGGAATTTTTAAACCCACACCTGCACCACCACCTTTGTTATAAAATTCAAGTACCTGTTCCAATGTTGCGAAAGCTCCATTATGCATATAAGGAAAGGTTTTGGCAACATTGCGGACAGTTGGTGTTTTAAAAGCACTTATATAATATGGAGTGGGATATGTTTTATACCGGCCACTATCAATATCTAATTGAGGGTTATTAAAATCTGTATTTTTTGTAGTGCCTAAAACCTCGAATTCAGTTCTGCTATATAAAGGCGGTATTAGTCCGTTAAAAACCGGTACATAGTGACAAGTGCCGCATTGTGCTTTTCCCATAAATAAATTAAAGCCCTTTATCTGCTGTTTACTCAGGGCATTTGTATTGCCGGCAAGATATTTATCAAAAGGAGAATTAAAGGGAGAAAGTGTTTCCAGGAAAGCAGTGATCGATAATGAAATGTTACGAATAGTTATCGGATCATTCTTTTCTACAGGAAAAACCTTTTTAAAGGTTTCAACATATTGCTTTTTGCTCTTCAATCTTTGGAGAACAATTTTATGATCGCCACCCATCTCGGTTGGGTTAATAAGTACTGTGTTAATCTGGTCATCCAGGTCTTTGGCTCTGCCGTCCCAGAATTGAGAGTACTGGTAGGCAGAATAAAATAATGTGGGAGCATTTCTTGCGACAGTTGACACTCCGTCTAACGTAAAGCTTTTTGCTACCTGATCTGTAAAATATTTATCAGGTTGGTGACATGTTGCACAACTCCGTGTTGAATTTCCTGATAATCCTTTTTCAAAAAATAGTTTCTCTCCCAAAGCTACCAATGCCTTGCTTTTTCCAGTTTTATTTATGATCGCTATGGCATCAGGACTAAATAAATTTTTAGCATTATAATTTAGCAGGCCGGTCGTATTAAGTTGTAATCCGTTTTCTTTTATTAATAAACCAAGATGATACTGCAGAGGCAAAGCAGCACCTGTTATAAATTCAAGCCGGTCAAATGAATTAAAGTCATTATTGCCGGAGAGCAATTTTATTGCAACATTCAAATACGTGTTTACACTGTCTGCTTCTTTACTCTTATCAGTTAGAAAAGGCGATAAATTGATCTTTATACTTTTTACTGCCTGGGCAGATTCGGCAATCCCTGATTTTAGTTCAGGCGTATCAAATCCTGTAATACCCAGAGTGATTATCCGAATTAATTCTATTTGTATACTTTCTAATATTCTCTTATCATCGATCTTTAAATTATATAATAGTGCATGAATATCCTGTGCCGAAGAATTAATAAGGTCAGCCTGGTCCAATAATTCTTTTTTCTTATTAATTACATCATTATCAAATAAAATAGCTTCTATTACCTGTAAGCCTACCGGTTCATGATATTCAAGATATGGCTCTTCTACCTCAACCTTATTAGGCTGGTTATAAATAATTGATGTACCTGATAAAAAATAGGTGAGAAAAAATTCAATGCTTTTATATTGAAGCCTGCACTTTTTTAAATCCTCTTTTACATTAGTGATCGAGGAAGTATCATTATTGATCTTAAATATGCTTTCCTTAAGCTCTGCAGTGGTATTTGCAAATTGGGTTGATTGTTTTTTAAAATATTCTAATGTATTTGCAACGCCCTTTGTAGTATCAACATTAGTAAACTCTGTAAAAGCAATGAGGCCTGTACAACATGTAAACAGCAGTATTACCAGAATTGTTTTCATCGGCATTATAAAAGGTAGGAGTATTCCAGAACATGAAATTACACTTGAAACAACTACTTTGTAACTGTAATTTCAAAGGTATCTTTTAATACATTGAATTTATCTTTCACAATGTAGGTAGAGGTACCGGGCGGGGGAATGATATTAATGCTTCTGCCTGTTTCCTTATTGCTCCATTGATATCCATCGCTTATAAATGAGGCCTTTAATGTTATACTTTGTCCCCTCTTTACTTTCATTTTATTTTGTTTGTTTACATTTTTCATCATTGTAAACTGGTCTCTTATAACTCCATCAGCACATATCCATTTAAAGTCAAGCCGGGTTTCCTGTATTTCAAGAATAGCTGCACCTGCATCTGTATCATTAGAATAATACATTGCCGGATGTGGCCACTCATACGCTGCCTTACTAACATAGGAAGATGTGCCTGAAACAACATACACAGCACCATTGTTATTACCGGGTTGTTTTATATAAGGAGCAGAGTTATTACTGCCATTGTAAAAACCACTTGATGAACTTAGTTGATATTTGGATGCATCGAACGTCTTGGAATTACCATAATGGCCTTTTATAAATTTCGATCTTTCATATACATGACTATGTCCGCAAAGAATAAGATCAACTTCATATTGATCCAACACACGAAGAAGATTTTCCCTGACGCCTGCCTCGGTATCATCAGTATCTGAATCATGTGTTCCTTTTGAATACGGAGGATGATGCCAATACACGATCACCCATCCTTTATTTTTGTTGGCCTTAAGATCTTTCTTAAGCCATTTCACCTGCGGCCCTGTTGTATCGTAAAGAAAATATTTATTTTCTTCCATACCATAGGAATCCAGTGATATAAAATGAATGTTACCTATATCAAATGAATAGAACGCAGGATTCTTAGAAGCAACGCCGCCAGCTTCACCATTAACAGGCATAGAAAAAACCTGGTAGTATGGTGTTGCATGGGTTGTTTGTGCAAATCCGGCTGTAAAATCAGCATCATGATAATCATGGTTTCCCGGGGAAGGAAATACAGGATACTTTTTTAACAGTGTTTGCTTATAAGGTGCAAAGAATTTTGCCTGGTATTCCATATCGTTGCCATCATTGTATGCATTATCTCCCAGTAATATCCATGCATTCAGATCATTCCTATCAAGATATTTTATGAACTGGTCTCTAACCCTTGCCTGGTTAACTGTTAATGAACCGCAATCTCCGAATACGCCAATGCGATAGATGCCAATGGAACCAGGAACAGGTAATGTAGAAAAATAATTGTCCTCTCCATATTGTAAAGTATCCTTCAGTGTGCCTATGGAATAATAATATTTCGTTGAAGGTAAAAGACCGGTAAGTTTTATTTCATGTTCTGTTTTTAATGTTATATCGTCTATTATTTTATCAAGATTGTTTGGCGAGGCTCCATATCTTACCCTGCTTCTTGCTAAAAGATCTGTTCGCCATCTTATTACCATACTTGTATCAGTAGCAACCTGTAAATACGGCCCCCGGGTAAGCATTGGCTTATTTATAAATTTTGTTTCCCCTTTCTGTAATGGCGGAGTAGTATTCTGCGAAAAAACATTTATAGAGATTAGTAATAAAAAAAATATTGATAGCTTCTTCATTTTTATTTATACATTACTATTTAGATACATTAACAATAAAAACATCTTCAAGACAACTATACGGATCTTTTACTCTATACTCTGTTGTTCCTGCAGGGGGCTTAACATCAACACTTTTAGTTTTTTTATTAATTCCTTTCCATTCATACTTGCCGATATAAGATGCTTTCAGGGTAACAGTTTCACCTTGTTTTACATTGATCGTTGTTTTTTTATTTACGTTCTTCATCATTGTAAAATGATCTCTTATTTTTCCATCAGCGCATATCCATTTAAAGTCGAGCCTGTTTCCTTCAACTTCCAAAATTGATGCACCACCAATAGTTATATCGGAATATGGCAAAGCATCATGAGGGTATGTAGGTTGTGAATGATCAACTCTGCCGGCTGATCCACTCACCACGTACATCGTTCCCCTGCCGGTTGAATCTTTTATATAAGGACAGGAATTGGTGGAGCCATCATAAAATCCCGAAGATGTGCTTAACAAATTTTTTTCAGAAAAGGTTGCTTCCAACCCATAATGCCCCTGCATAAGTTTTGAACGTTCATAAGAGTGGCTATGTCCACATAAAACAAGATCAACACCATACCTCTCTAAAATAGGAATGAAGTTCTCTCTTATCTTTCTCATTTGTGATTCACTATCTGAATTATGAGACCCCATTGAATACGGTGGATGATGCCAGTACAATATGACCCATCCTTTATTCATATTTGCTTCCAGGTCTTTTTTAACCCATTTTACCTGGCTGCTTGTTGTATCAAATAATCTCAGGCCATTTTCCTGCGACCCATGTGAATCTAAAGAAATGAAATGAATGTTTCCAATGTTATAGGAATAATAAGAAGGTGTGTGTGATGGAAAGCCGCCTGTTTCACCTTTTATTGGCATTGTAAAATTCAAATAATAAGGCACTTCGCCTGACCGCTGTGCTATTTCGCCGCATAGGGTTCATCATGATAATCATGATTACCAGGTGCAGGAAATAAGGGCGAAGTTTTTAAGAGATTATCTTTATAAGTATTAAAAAAATTCTGTTGGTATTCATTATCAGTTCCAAAAGAATATGCATTATCGCCCAGTAATATCCAGGCATTTAAAACATCATTCCCCAGGTATTTTTCAAATTGATCTCTTGAATTCAGTTGATTGGGAATACTTGTGCCGCAGTCACCAAAAACACCTATACGATATTTATCTTCTTTACCAACAACTGGTAAAGTTGTAAAATGGTTATTCTTATCACCTTCTAAGGTGTCTTTAAAACCTTCTATTAAATAATAATAATTTGTTTGAGGTTGAAGACCATTAAGCGTTACAAGATGATCATTTGTTCTATGCGAATTTCCTGCCAGGCCGTCCAATTTAGCAGGGTCAGTCCCATACCTGACAAAACTTACATCAAGCTCATCTGTTCTCCATCTAACAATAATGCTATTTGATGTTGCCACCTGCAAATAAGGGCCTCTTATCAATGCAGGCCTATGACCATATCTTCCTGACCCCCGCTTTTCAGTTGTGGTCTGAGAAAATACAGTAACACTTAAAATCATTAGAAGTAAAAAGTAAATAGATTTTTTAAACACGGGTTTCGTTTTTATTTTAAAAGAAAAGTTCCAGAATTTTTATAATCGCCAATCTTACCCCAAACAGGTTTCCAGAATATAATTGAATATTGTTTATCAGGAATATTATCCTGGTCACGAAAACCAATATTGATCCTTGCAGAGTTATCTTTCTTAATGAGCTTTGCAACTGGGATCTTAAATTCCACCATCAGTTGCGAATCTTTAAGATAATTTGTTACCCCTATATCTTTATTACTGATGTTACCTTTTCCTTCAATCGTTATTTTATTATCACCAGGAGAAAAAGTGATGAAATTATGAGCTCCATTTCCGTCTTCTAAATGAAGGTAAAGGAGATCCCTCTGTGTTTCATCATCAGTTACCCACTGATCATCTTTTAACAGGGCTGTTATATAGACAAAATTTTCATCCTTCATCATTTTAAATTTCAATAAGCCATCATCTGGCCCAGACCAGTACCATGGCCTGTCGAGATATTCCGGGGGATTTATAGAGATCATTCCAGATGTATCTTTGCCATTTAAATTATTTTTCCCTGTTTGATTTTTAAGTGAGGATGGAACCAATTTCCAGCTAAGAAGAAGTTTTTTTGAAGCAGGCAGTTGGTAACTTGTTCCTTTATAATTATACTCACCATTAAGCGAAATATTAAAGGAAGATAATTGTGAGATATCTATAACTGATTTATCGGATCTGAAAATTGTGATTGGTTGAGTGACCTTGCTATTCGGGGCAATTTTCAGGGCTATATCACAGGGAGTGACCCTATACACTGTTTGGCCACATAAATTCCCTGAAACTTTTAAAGGATAAAGTGTTGGATTATTAAAAACTATTTCTGCAGTAATATTTTTTTCTTTTTGGTGTTCACTCACAAAAGGTATCGGGAACATCCATTCCTGGTCGATAAGCGTTTGGGTAAGAGGATATGTATTTTCATTAACAACATCTTCTTTAATAATTCCTTCGAGCTTAAGATTAATGATCTTTGGTTGCGCATTACCTAAGGTTACCATAGTAACATGATCATACTCACCAAATTTTTCGCCTCTCAGATCACTTCCACCGCCGGTACTTCCCAAAATAAAATGCTTGTTGCCATTCTGGTTATGAATAGAATACGTATGATGATGCCCAGAAAATAAAGTATAGTTGTGCCCCTTTAATGCAGCCTCAATTTTTTCATATCCTTCTTTTTTTTCAGTGTTGCTAAACCATACAGGGCGATGCATAAAAATGAAGGTCCATCTTACGCCTGGATTGTCTGCAATAACTTTTTTGAAATAATTTACTTGCCCGTCACTTATTCCTGAACGTCCCCCATCTTCGGTATTAACAGTTAGAAAAAGTGCATTCTTATAAATAAAATAATAATAAGGTGATCCAAATCTTTTTTTGAATTGTCTTTCCATTAGCGGGTTACCAATATCATGATTACCCGGGACGTAAAAGAACGGCATGGATAAAGAACTCACCTTATTTGCGAAATCCTTCCATTGTTCTTCAATGACGATCGAGTCATAGGTCTTACCATCTATAAGATCACCAACTGACATTACAAATTCAGGTTGTAATAACTCAAGTTTATCAACTGCATCCTCAAAAACTCCGGGCCTGTTACCTCCCCACAGATCCGAGACTATTGCAAATTGTAATTTAGATGTATCACTATTAAATTTAAGATGGGTAACAGGCTTAGTATTTAAGGGAAAGCCAAATTGCTTTTGCTGAGCAAATGAAATACTGATAAATGGTGCAAAGAAAAAAAATAAAATACTATTACGATACCTGGCAAGTTGCATATGGATAACCTATTGGATAGAATTAATATTAACTATAAAAAAATAGCCCACATAAAAACCTGTGGGCTAATAAAACTAAGAGAAGAATTATTTATCCCACCATACACGTGTTGAGGTAAGATCAGCACCCTGTCTTGCAACAGCATCATTTATATTTGGATTTGCAGCAAATTCGGCACGTGGGTAGTAGAGTCTTCTTGGCAATTGAGCTCCCAAATTAGAACTTAAAGTAAGGTTGAGACCGCTATATGTATCAGGATAGCCACTTCTGCGCATGTTTGCCCATGCTTCATAATAATTAGGGAATGTTTCTATCCAATATTGCGTATTTATTTGCCTTAATGCATTTGCAGGATCATAAGGGTTTGCAGCCAGGTAAGCATTTTGTTGAGCTAGTGTTATACCTGTGCTTGCGTTCCATCCGTCAGCTCCAAATATTTTCAACTCATCCATTGCAGCCCTGACGCCGTTTTCATAATAGGTCTTTGCATCGCCGGTAGTTATAATTCCTCTCACTAAACATTCCGCCAGCTGGAACTGAACTTGTGCATAGCTAAGGTGAATAAACGGTGCATCATATCTTCCAAATGTCTTTATATTGGCTACCGAAGCCGTATCTCTCGGAACTGTTTGCGCAAACTGGTCCCGGCCTTTTTGAATTGCGGGAGCATGATCTCCTTCTGTATAAGAAACCAACGGAATTTTAACTTTCATTGCATAAGTTGGTAACCTGGGATCATTGCGGTTTCTTAGTGAATCTATAAAAGGAGTAGCGAACCTGTAAGTTGTAATATAACTTGAACTGATCCATGTATGTGCTGTACCGTTTGAGGTAGTACCTGTACCTGCAAGCTGTGTGGTATATTTTACAACAAAGTTATCAGCGGTACTTGTCATAAGACCGCCGGATATTGCCTGTTCGATATATTTTTTCGCATTAGCGGCGTCAGCTTTACTTATTCTTAGTGCTAATCTAAGCATAAGGCTGTTCGCAAATTTTTTCCATTTTGTTATATCACCATTGTAAACTATATCTGCAGTACCCGGTGTGGCTTTTGCCGTTGTTAACGCAGCAGATGCTTCCGATAATTCTTTCAACATATCCGCATATATCGCTTGCTGGGGATCATACTTTGGTGTATTAATTCCCTGTGAAAAGCCTTTAATTGCTTCGAAATAAGGAATATCGCCGTATGAATCAGTAACAGAATGGAATAAATAAACTTTTAATATCCTGCCCATGCTCAGGTAATTCACCTTGCTTGGATCATTTTCAGAACGTTCAATAAGATCAACAACATTCTTCAAAGGATTTCTATATGCCCAAACCCAATGCTCGGACATTTCTGTTTCCTTGTATGCTGTAATAGATGGAAAGGAAACATTCGTATTTATCTGGCCGGCATACGCAGCTGCATAATACGTTTGTGTATAATAATTTTTGTCAACCATCGTAAGCTCTACATATGGCAGCAGAAAATCAAGTGTGGGGTTAGATACAAAGTCAACACTTGTATTGATCTTTTCAAATCCCTTATCGCAGGAAGAAAAGTTAACTGATACAAGTGTTAGAAGTATCAGGATATAATTTTTGAGATCTTTTTTCATGTTTTTGATTTAAAATTATGTTAGTAAACAATCGTTATTATTTTATTGTGAACTTTATCGTTACCCCGTAAGTACGTGTTGCAGGATAACCCATTCTTTCGATGCCCTGCTGGTTATTTGCCGCTATATTACTTTCAGGATCCACATTTTCAAGATCTTTATCCTTGTAAATGGTTAACAGGTTTCGGGCAACTAATGACACTGATGCATTGGTAAGACCTATTCTTTCCAGAGGTCCTTTATTATTAAACCTGTAGCGAAGTGCTACTTCACGCAATTTTGCAAAACTGGCATCATACATAAACTGTTCACTAATGCTCCCGATCTGGTTGTAATAAGAACTTAGGCTTGTTGGCAATACAGCAACAGTATTCACACCACCTGTCTGGTTTAAACCATCCGCAACAAATGACGCATCTCTTCCAAATAATGTAGCCATATGCTTTCCGTTCTTATATGCTGTTGCATTTGTTTCTGAGTATATGTCTGCACCAAACTTTGCATCTATGAACATATACAGGGAAATATTTTTATAAGTGAATGTATTGCTTAAACCAAATAGTTTATCGTAAGTGCTGTTGCCTAAGAATACTGCTTTTGAATTTACTAAGGGAAATCCTCTAGTGTCATAAATTATTTTTCCTGTGGCAGAGTCCCTTGTGTAACTAAACCCATAAATTCCACCATATCTTTCTCCTTCTGTCAGTTGTACAAACGCATTTCCGCTCTTGGAGGTTGCCAGTTGGATCGGTGTTCCTTTTACACCATCTCCCAGAGCAACGATCACGTTGTTATTTTTTGAAAACGTCGCTGTTATATCCCATGTAAAATCTTTTGTTTTTATGGGAGCTCCTCTTAATAATACCTCTATACCACTGTTTTTCAATTTACCAACATTAAGTATGGCAGTGCTGTAGCCTGTCGCACTTGATACTGCTGTTCGCACAATATCATTTGTTATCTGCCTGTTATAATAGCCAACATCAAAACCAAACCTGCTGTTCAGGAAATCCATTTCAAGACCGACCTCATAATCTGTAGACAACAATGGTTTAAGCTTTTTATTAGGAATATTGCTTGTACCAATGAGTTGAAGAGGAAGATTGTTATTATATAAAAATGCATCAAGAGAATAGCTGAGATCGAGTTGATACGGATCTGTATCACCACTTACCTGCGCTGTAGAGGCCCTTAACTTACCAAAGGATACTGCAGATGGTAATTTAAATGCATCTGAGAATACAAAAGATAAAGATGCCGCAGGGTAGAATAAATTATTGTTATCAATTGGTAGTGTAGAGAACCAGTCATTTCTTCCTGTCAAGGTGAGGTAGAGGTATTTATTATAAGATAATTCAAGACTTCCAAAAAGCGAGTTTGTTTTTCTTTCGCTCAAACTTGTTGATGGCAATTTGGTTTTTAAATTATTGAACGTATAAACGCCGGGAACAATAAATGTATTTCCTGATGTATTATATTGTGTATTTGAACGCCAGCTTATATTGCCTCCAATAAAACCATTCACACCGAACTTACTTTTAAAATCAGGATTGAACCCCAATAAAGCCTCGTAGTTATTTGCGGAACTTTCCACAGCCCGCTGATTTAATATTCCTCCAATATTAGCAGGAGAATTATACGGGAAGCTTGAGGAAGCATTACCATCAGGAATGTATTGTAACCTTTTGGAAACATAATTATCCCTGGTGAGTCTTCCTCTCAGGTATAACCACTTTGTGATCTCGTATTTAAGTGTTAATGAACCGGTAAGCCTGTTCTTTGTATCAAGTTCTACTTCATTATAAATAACATAATATGGATTGGAAACACCCTGGGTATAAAGTTTTTCCCTTCCATTTGAATCAACTCCCGGTTTCAGGCTTTCAATGTCTATACTGTTGGGAAGATATAGTAATGAGTAAAGAACATTATCATGGTTACCTCCAATAAAAGGCCTGTTATTGGCTTTTTCATAAACATAATTGAAAACAAGATCAACATCCATTTTACCAAATTTTGAATGAGTCTTTGTATTCAAACTGCTGCGGTTAAAGCTGGCATTTGGAGTAATGTCAGTATTTCTCAGATCTGATAAGGATACCCTGTAATCGTGATTGTTATTACTACCATATAATGATACAGTATTAGTAATAGTGCTGCCGGTTCTGAAAAAACGTTTGTAATTATCGGTTACAGCTGCAAAAGGCCTTACCACACCATCAAATTGCGGCGCAGGAGTGCCATCTAAGAGATGTCCCCAGCTATCAGATCCCTTTGCATTATCCGCACTGGTTGGAAGGTCGGTGCTGTTAAGCTGGTTGATTGAGCTTTGACCATATACATTTTGAAAATTAGAAAGATCATAAAGTTTGTCAATTAATAAGGAAGAGCTGAAATCCACATTTACTTTTCCTCTTGCATTTCTACCGCTCTTTGTAGTCACCAATATAACACCATTGGACGCTCTTGAACCATATAGAGCAGCAGCAGCATTTCCTTTCAGCACACTGATGCTTTCGATATCATCAGGATTAATTCCCGTAAGTCCATCACCATAATCATAACCACCTTCCGGAGCATTTGTTGCCAAACCGCCTAAACTGCTTGAGTTTATAGGAATACCATCAACTACCCATAATGGATTATTATCCCCGGTTAATGAAGTAGCACCACGAATAACAACTCGTTTTGTGCCGGCTACGCCGTTTGCAATATTACCAACATCAACACCCGAAACTTTACCGGATAAAGCATTAACCAAACTGGGAGTTTGAACTGTATTTACTTTACTGCCATCCAGCTGAACAACTGAATATCCCAAACTTCTGGGATTCTTTTTAATGTTTAAAGCCGTTACTACAACTTCGCCCATATCCTTTGCATTCAAAAGTAAACGTGTATTTATTGTATTACTATTTTTTACCTGGATCTCCTGATCAGTTAATCCTACATAAGAAAAAACAAGGATTGCTTGTTTGTTAGGCACCCTGATAGAATAATTACCTGTTGCATTTGTAGTAGTGCTAACATTAGTTCCCTTTACATTAACTGTCGCACCAACTAATGGGTCATCATTTTCATCTGTTACTTTTCCGCTTACCTGGCTTCCGTTTTGTGCATTAACAAAGTTTGGAGAGGTAAAATTTATTGAAATTAAGATTAGGGCGAGGATGGCAAGTTTAAATTTCATTCTGTAAAGTTTAAGCGTTAGTTTAAAATATTGCTGAACTAAAATTAAATTGTATTACAAGGGAATAATTCTCTTTATTAATTAATTATGTATACTTTTTTAACATGGGATAATAAGTAATTCAAATGGTTGATTTCGGGTTAATAAGTTTCGCTTTATTTAACCTCATCTCTTTACCAATTATTGATAATAAGAAGATGTAATCATTATTCCTACAAATTACAATGCAACAGAATAATGAATATAAATTCATTGCAAAGAAGCGTTTGAAATGTGAAAATTAATTACCGGTAGGTTATGAATTATTATATAAAGAGATATAAACCTAAATGCAGAAAAAATATTTCAGGTACAGATATGTTCATGAAATTATTTTTTTACAATCACTTTCCAGATCGTATTACCTTCATCATCCGCAACAAGCAACGAACCATCCTTTAATACGGCAACACCAACAGGCCTGCCATACACTTTATTTTTATTTTCATCAGCAATAAATCCTGTAAGAAAATTTTCCGGTTTTCCGGCCTTACCATTTTCAAACGGAACAAATACCACTTTATAGCCTGCAAATATGGAACGGTTCCATGAACCATGCTGACCAATAAATGCACCTCCGTAATATTTCTCCGGAAATTTATTACTATTATAAAATGCTAAACCAAGCGATGCAGTATGTGCGCCAAGATTAACATCAGGAACAATTGTTTTGGAAACAAGATCCGGTCTCTGACCTTTTAATCTTGGATCTTCATTTTTCCCGAAATAAGCATACGGCCATCCGTAAAAGTCTCCCTCATTTACAGAAGTTAAATAATCCGGTACAAGATCGTCTCCTAAATTATCCCGCTCATTTACTGCTGTCCAAAGTTTTTTTGTCACGGGTTCCCATGCAAGACCTACAGGATTTCTTATTCCGTTTGCATAGACTCGTTCGCCACTTCCATCAGGGTTTATTTCAAGAATACAGGCTCTTCTCACCTCATTCTCCATTCCATTTTCACCAACGTTAGAACCCGAACCAACAGTTATATATATTTTAGACCCATCTTCATTAGCAATGATATTTCTTGTCCAGTGATTATTATATCCTCCGGCAGGAAGGTTTACAATTTTCTCTCCTTTGTTGGTTATTTGTAATTGGCCTTCGGTGTACTCGTACCTGTAAAGCCCATCCGTATTTGCCACATAAAACCAGTTATTTAAAAGCAACATGCCTAACGGCTGATTAAGATCCTTTAAAAACGTGTGTTTTATATCAGATAGCCCATCCCCATCGGTATCCCTGAATAGTATAATATTATTTGCACTTTTATCCCTTTGCGTCTTTGATTGCGAAACAAGTATGTCCTTGTTGGGAAGTTCATATATCCATCTTGGATTATTTAAATTATCTGCATATTTTATAACAGCAAAACCCTCCGGCGCTACAGGATTTTTGCCTTGGGGCCACCCTGTTACTTTACTTTCTTTAATAGTATCAGGTGTTGCATATGGTTGAGGTAAAATAGCCTCTTTTATTTTATTATTTATAGTGGTTGTAGGATTTGTGCAACTTGAAAAAAATAAGAAGAAAAGAATGGCTGAAGACTTAAAGAAACATTTCATAAGGAGAGAAATAGTGTTTGTAATATTAATACGATAAGATAATTATAATTAAACGAATTCGATTAAAATGATCATTTAATCATTATTGCTAATAAGGTTGACCTATGTTATACCCAAATTAAAAATGCCTTGTAAAGTATACATTACAAGGCATTCTAATTTAATCCTGCGGACCGGACGGGACTCGAACCCGCGACCTCCGCCGTGACAGGGCGGCATTCTAACCAACTGAACTACCGATCCAGGATATTTAACAGGTGGAATAATTTGGGAGCGCAAGATAATCTTTTATCTAATTGTAATTTCAAAAAAAAGAATAATTATTAAAGAAAAAACAAGGCATTTTCTTTTGAAATTTATAAATTTAAGTTTACAGGATTATTTTTTTAACCAAAAACTATCAATTATGAAGAAACTATTATTAGTTGCACTTTTACTTCCTGCAATTATGTTTATTCAAGCGCAGGATAATGGCCCACAAAATGCCATCAAATTGAATCCTCTTTCATTAGTTTTTGCAACAGGCAATATAGCATATGAAAGGGCAGTATCTGAAAATAGCTCCTTTCAGCTAGGAGTGTTTTATAGTAATGCAAGTATAAGCGGGTTAAAATATTCAGGATTAGGGATTACTCCTGAATATCGTATTTATTTTGCCGGGAACAAACATGCTATGAATGGTGTATACGGTGCTCCGTTTGTACGCTATCAAAGTTTTACATTAACAGATAAGGATACTGATGGCGAAGCAAAATTCAGTTCGTTTGGCGGCGGCGCTGTTATAGGCTGGGAAAAAGCATGGAGCAGCGGGTTTGTATTGGATATTTTTGCTGGCCCCCAGTTTAATTCAGGTAAAGTAAAAGAAAAAACAGGCCCTGGTGACTTTGATGTTGCCGGTAGCATAGATGGATTTGGACTTAGAACAGGTATAACACTTGGGTTTGCATTTTAAATCATTTGCAAAAGAAGCCTGCCGCAAGCAGGCTTCTTTATTTAAGAAGAAAAATATCAAAGATCAAATCAACATAAAAGGTTGCGTTATTGATGAGCAAACCCGCTGTGTTCATTATCATTCCGCCCTGGATATTATTGCAATAAAATTCAAATGCTGTGATACATATTATCCATGCTATTACTGCCATAAGGAAAGTGCAGACCATACACCTGGAACCTGGAAGAAGAATGAATTTAATACCAAAGCAATATTGTGCGGAATGTGCAAACATGAATTAACAATCACTGAATATTTAGCCAGCAATAATGAATGTCCCAATTGCCTTAATAAATTCAATCCACAGTGCTCTAATCACTATCATTTTTACTTCCAGATCTAACCAATTTCGATTGTTTAAAAAGGTTGTTAAAGAATTGTAAATAGTACCATAAGAGGCTAATTGTTAACGCCTTTTAACTCTCTGTAAACCTTTACCGGTGTATATTTGCTCTTCGCTTTTAAAATTATGCTAACCACTAATTTTAACTGCCTCCAATATCCATTTTATCTACCTGCTTTATTGAGAACCAACGGCACTAACAGCGGATTTTTCCCTGAATTTCTTATTAATAATCTATTAAAAAACACTGAATGAATAAGTCAATGGCTAAGAAATTTTATTTACTTCTTTCATCTCTTTTCATTTTTGTAATCCATTTACTATTTGTATTTGCGAAAGTTAAACCTGCCAGCAGTATGACCCGCAATGCTACTGTAAATACATTAGGAAAAAGTTCTAATGCTGAACCGGTATCTATTGATAAGCCAAATGTTTTCGACAGTCTTAAACTTGGAACGCTTGGTTTAAGTCGCCAGGCATTTGATTATGCTTTAAAAGGGTTTAATTATCTTATCGCAAAAGGTAAAATCGCAAATAACAGTATTATTTCAATTGCTGATTTTAGTGTGCCATCCAGTAAGAAAAGATTATTCATTATCGATATGAAAAATTATAAGATACTTTTTAATACCTATGTTGCCCATGGCCAGAATTCAGGTAGAGAATTCGCCGATAATTTCTCAAACAGGCCTGAGAGCTTAAAAAGCAGCCCTGGTTTTTATGTAACCAAAGAAACTTATGTTGGCCAACATGGGGTGTCATTAAGGCTGGAAGGGGAAGAACAGGGGATAAATGACAATGCTTTAAATCGTGGAATTGTAATGCATGCTGCCCCATATGTAAATGAGAGCTTAGCAAAAGGCCGTGGATTTATTGGAAGAAGCTGGGGCTGCCCTGCAGTAGCGCCCGAACTTAGCCAGGCTATAATCAATAAAATAAAAAATGGTACATGCTTATTTCTTTATACCCCAAATAAAAATTATATCTCAAGCTCAAGAATATTAAATGTAGCTGCCTAACAAAAACTCCAAACTGAGCCCCGGAAACGGGGCTTTTTTTTTGCCTTTCTACGAAAAAATATTTTTTAAATAATTATAGCGGCACATCCTCATTATCTTTATCCCCTAATTTATTGTATGCTTAAAGTGGGTGTTTTTGGTGTAGGCCATTTAGGGAAATTTCATTTGAATAACTGGAAGGAGATCAGTGATGTGGAACTCGTAGGATTTTACGATCCCTCCGATGAAAATGCAGCAGCAGTTTCCGCTCAATACCAGATAAAAAGATTTACAAACATTAATAAGTTATTGGATGCATGCGATGCTGTTGATATAGTTGCACCTACTTCGCATCATTACTCCCTTTGTAAAGCTGCTATTTTAAAAAGCAAACATGTGTTTGTGGAAAAACCATTGGCCAATACAATGGATGAGGCGCTAGAATTATTAAAGCTGGTTAAGGAAGCAAATATAAAATTCCAGGTAGGACATGTAGAGCGATTTAATCCTGCATTCTTAGCATTAGACAATAAGAATATCTCGCCATTATTCATCGAAGTACATCGCCTTGCTCAATTTAATCCCCGGGGCACCGATGTAAGTGTGATCTTAGACCTGATGATACATGATATTGACATCATCCTTAAACTGGTAAACAGCAATGTGAAATCAATTGCCGCCAATGGTGTATCTGTAATGAGCGATACACCTGATATTGCCAACGTAAGAGTTGAATTTGATAATGGCTGTGTCGCTAATCTTACTTCATCAAGAATGAGCATAAAGAAAATGCGTAAGATGCGTTTGTTTCAAAAAAATGCATATATAAGTATAGACTTCCTTGAAAAGAAAACAGAAATAACAAGGATAAAAACTGATGAGGATAAAGATGCATTTACTTTTGATATTGAAACAAATCATGGTAAGAAAACAATCGCTTTCCTTACTCCTAAAATTGTAGAGAATAATGCTATAAGAATGGAGCTTGAAAGCTTTAGAGATGCGATCATAAATAATACCAATACAATTGTAAGCGAAGTGGATGGATTCAGAGCTATGGAAGTTGCACATCTTATCCTTGAAAAAATTGCCAGGAACAACCAATAATCTGCAACCATTACATGTCGAATACGGAGCAAAGCATTAAAAGAATTCTTGATGTTATTCTTGCAATTGTTGGAATAATAATTTTGTCGCCATTAATATTATTTGTTGGCATAATGGTAAAGCTATCTTCTAAAGGTTCAATATTTTTTTTGCAGGAAAGGATAGGAAATAACATGAAGCCATTTATGATCTGGAAATTCCGGTCTATGCATATTGCCGCTGAAGATACCGGCCCCCGGCTAAGTAGTGATGAAGACAGCAGAGTTACTGCATGGGGTAAGATGATGCGCAAATGGAGGCTCGATGAACTGCCCCAATTATGGAATGTTATTACTGGCGATATGAGCATTGTGGGGCCAAGGCCAGAAAGAAAATATTATATCGATCAAATTGTACAAACACACCCGGAATATCTTCAACTTTTAAAAGTTAAGCCAGGCTTGACGAGTATGGGAATGGTAAAATTTGGCTACGCAGAAAACGTTCATGAAATGATCGAGAGAATGAAGTACGACCTGGCATATGTGAAAAAACCCACTTTATTACTGGATATTAAAATAATGTTTCAAAGCATAAAAGTAGTTTTAGGAGGGAAAGGCAAATGATCTTAAACTCACCGTATGTCTTTTCATAAGGTCGATATTATCCCATCTCACCGGATCAACAAAGAAAAATGGGATGCCTGTATTCACAGAAGTGAAAGCCCTCTAATATATGCTCACTCATATTATTTAGATACACTTACTGATAACTGGAACGGGATAGTTGTAAATGACTACGATTGTGTAATGCCCTTTTCCTGGAGAAAGAAACTCGGAATAAGATATTGCTATGATGTTCCATTTGTTCAGCAACTAGGATATTTTAATACAACAAATATTGATCACTCAGTTTTAATTAATGAATTTTCACGTGCCATAAAATATGGACATTATAGTTTTAATTATAACAATGCTTCAGTAGCTAAACTTCCTGGCGTAATAACGTCAACTAATTTTATTGTTGATCTCACAAATGAAGAAACGATAAGAAATAATTTTACTAAAAGCTTTATGCAAAGCCTGCGGAATACACAGGAATATGATCTTACATATATACCGGCATCAATTGATGAGGCGATATTGGAATACAAACACATTTACGGAAACCAGCTAAAAAATATTTCAAATTCTGACTACAACAATTTTCAACAATTGGCAAAGGCTTTATCGGATCAAAACAAATGCATATCAAGAAAGATCATAAATAAGAACGGTGACCTGTTAGCTGTTTCTTTATTATTAAGAGATAAAAAAAGATTGTATAATATTATAAATGCGATAACTGCAGAAGGAAGAAAAACTGAAGCCAATTATCTTTTGTATGAAAAGCTTTGTAATGAATTTGCCGGACAAGGACTATTATTTGACCTGGAAGGATCGGAGCTGCCCGGCGTAAAAAGCTTTTATAAAAAGCTGGGAGCAATTGATCAACCATATTACCGGATGAAGATCAACAACCTTCCTTTTCCATTAAAATTGTTGACGGCTTAATTATATAGATGATATTATTTGTTCTGCCACAAACAGATCACCCGGTGTAGTTATTTTAATATTGTTCTCCTCTCCTTGTATCAAATTTACTTTTATCCCGAAAGCTTCTACCACCATAGCCTCATCAGTAAACTTATCCTTATAATCGATCTTAAAAGCAGCTAATAATATCTTGCTGTGAAATGTTTGCGGTGTTTGAACAAGCTTTACATTATTCCTGTCAACAGCTATATGGTCTTCTCCTGTAACCAGTCTTACACTATCTTTTGATGTGATCACAGGGATAGCTGACCCAAATTTTGTAGCCTCGTTATAACAACGCTTTACAAGATCATCCGTTAATAAACATCTTACACCGTCGTGAACAAAAATGATACTATCCTCATTTATTAATGACAACCCCTTTTGTACAGAATGAAATCTTGTTCTGCCGCCGGGGCAAATTGAAATGCGTGATGTATCAAAATAAGCATCAACAATTTCCTGCCCTTTGCTAATGTGTTCTTCCGGGAGAACTAAAATTATTTCCATATCATCATAAGCATTAAAAAAAACATTAATGGTATAAAATAAAAGAGGCTTATTCTTAATAAGTAAAAATTGTTTAGGTATGTTGCTGTTCATCCTGCTGCCACTACCACCAGCCACTATTACTGCATACTTTTTCATTCCATTCATTTTAATTCATCTTTATATATTGCTATCAATTCAGTTCCATCGCTGCTCTTTGCTCCCCTGTACATTCCTTCGCAATTAAAAACCAATGAAACATTCCCTTTTGCATCCACCCCGATCAATCCGCCTTCTCCATTTATCTTAATTAATTTTTTTAACACTACTTCCTCGCATGCTTGCTGCAGGCTCATGTGTTTGTATTCCATCAGGCAACTAACATCGTAAGCAACCACAGCCCGAATAAATGGTTCGCCATGACCAGTACATGAAATTGCACAGGTGTTATTATTTGCATAGGTGCCTATTCCAATTAATGGACTGTCCCCTATCCTTCCGAATTGTTTATTTGTCATTCCACCTGTAGAAGTGGCTGCTGCAACATTTCCGTGTTGGTCACAGGCAACGGCGCCAACCGTTCCAAATTTTTTTTCATTTGATGCATCTGCCATAGGGCTATTATGATCGAGGGCATACAGATCAGTGTCTCTTATCTCTTTCCATTGATCATGGCGAAAGTCAGTATAAAAATATTCATCAGGCTCCAACTTTAGTTTTTGATTTATAGCAAATTCATTTGCTCCCTGTCCACTTAAAAATACATGACCACTGTGCAGCATTATTTGTTCTGAAAGTAAGATGGGGTTGCGAACATTACGAACACCTGCCACAGCTCCGGCTTCCAATGTTCTGCCATCCATAATGGCCGCATCCATTTCGTGAGTACCTTCCTTTGTAAATACAGAACCTCTGCCTGCATTAAATAAAGGATCATCCTCCAATAATACTGTTGCCGTTTTAACCGCTTCCATAGCGCTACCCCCATTTTCCAAAATTTTATATCCGGCAGCTAATGCCTGCTGTAACCCTTTGCGGTAAAGGGTCTCGACCTCAGGTGTCATGTCATTCTTTAATATAGTTCCTGCGCCGCCATGAATTGCTAATGAATATCTCATGCTGCAAAATTAACCTTATAATTTGTTGTATGTATGTGATCTTAACCTGAAAGTTGTTATTTTACCTAACCAAAATTATCAGTGCCCGATGCTTAAAAGAAAATTTACTCCCGGCGACTGGCTTTTAATAATCGCAAATCTTTTGCCTTTATATGGCGTTTGGTTTGAAGGGTGGGATCCTAAACAAATGTTCCTTGTATATTGCCTTGAAACGATAATCATCGGTGGGTATAATGTTATAAAGATGATCATTGTAACTCTTGACAGAAAAAAAGATGTTTGGGAAGGCGCCGGAGGAAGTAAGTTAATGATAACGGGATGGTTCTTTATTCTTTTCTTCATAGTGCATTATGGATTTTTTGTTTTTATACAAACAGGGATATTTGCAGGTGTTTCCGGATTAAGTGCTAACAGCGATTTTGGGCCTTTCAGTTTTCTTAGTAAAATATTTTCTTATTTATCGCTTGATGCAAAGACAGTGCTTTATATTTTTATTACGATGTATGGATTCAGGATGTTGTTCGATTTTATACTTAGTGGTAAATACCGGAGCAGCTCATTAGGCTTGCTGATGTTTCAGCCATATATAAGGATCTTTATACAGCAGTTTGTTGTTATACTTGGCAGTATGTTCCTTGCTTTTGGCGCCGGCAAAATCTTTATGTTGATATTTGTAGCTATAAAAATATATGCGGAGGTATTTATAAACTTTGATCGTTATTTAGAGAAAGCGGAGAAAATGCAGAAGTTAAAAGATATGATAGACAAGAAGCTGGTAAATAAAGATCAGTGAGCTACACCCAAAAGTATTTTACATTCCTCCAAAAGCTTTTCTTTATCTATAGCGGCTGTACCAACTACTTCGCAAACCAGCCCCCCGGCTATGTTGGCAACCTCTGTTGAAATATCGATATCATTTGTTGCAGCGTAAACTAATGAAGCAACTGCAATAACGGTATCTCCGGCACCGCTTACATCGGCCACGTTTCTTAAATGTGAAGGAATAATTTTCGAGGTTTTTTCATCCTGATAAAACATCCCTTTTTCAGACAGGGTGATAAGTGAAATATTATGCTCTAATTTTTGTTTGAGTTGACGGTGAATTTCAACCAGCATGTTTTCATTTACATCATCAGAAAGAATATGCAGGCTTTCTTTTACTTCTTTTAAATTAGGTTTAAATAGCGTGATGTTTTTATAAGAAAAGAAATTCTTCCGCTTTGGGTCAGCAGCTGTTACAATATTTTGAGTATTACATAAGGAAATAATCTTTCCAATAACCGAGTTGGTCAATACTCCTTTATTGTAATCCTCCAGGATAATTACATCCGGTTTATTTTCCGTTATATATCTCTCTACCTGTGCAATCAATTTTTGTTCTTCATTATTTTTAAGATCATCTGTATGTTCTGCATCCAGCCTCATCATTTGCTGGTTGCGCCCTATGATCCTTATTTTATTCGTGGTAACCCGTTCTGCAGATGAAATAAAGGAAGTTGCAATATGATTTGCATTTAATATATCAGTTAATTGCTTTCCCTCATCATCATTTCCTATTACACTTATCAGCATTACCTCTGCACCCAATGCACGGGCATTTAATGCTACATTTCCGGCACCGCCAATACGTTGTTCTTTTTTTGTAACAGCAACTACAGGCACAGGCCCTTCAGGAGAGATACGGTCAACAGTTCCCCACCAATACGTATCAAGCATTACATCTCCGATAACAGCAACTTTTAATTTTGAGATATCAGTGAAAAGTTTATCGAGATCAACAGCCATCAAGAAATATTTTCTTTGTTTTTATTTGAGACTGCAAGATAGTAAATCGGGATACCGATAAGTGTAATTATTAAACCGGGCCAGGTGTATTGTGGCTTATAAATTATAAGAAGGATACAAAATGCAAGCCCCATTAAAATATAAATAGCAGGCAGAACAGGATAGCCAAAAGCTTTGTAAGGCCTTTCTGCATCAGGACGTTTTCTTCTTAATATAAAAATACCGGCGATGGTAAGAACATAAAATATTACAACCACAAATGAGATCATATCCAGCAGGTCGCCATACTTGCCACTTAAACAAAGTACAGAGGCAACAATGCATTGTGCCCACAATGCCCATGAGGGAACGGAATGTTTATTTAGTGTTCCTGCCTTCCTGAAAAATAATCTATCCTTTGCCATGGTATAATAAACCCTTGCCCCTGCTAACACCAATCCATTATTACAACCAAAGGTTGATATCATTATCATGATTGCAATTACATAAGTTCCGGCACTGCCAAATATGGAGTTGGCGGCAGGAACAGCTACTCTGTCCTGCGGTGCAAAGGCAATTTCATTTAAAGGCAGAACTGCTGTGTACATAAGATTAGCGCATACATAAATTATTGTAACTATCAGGGTGCCTAAAAACAAACTCAATCCAATATTTCGCTTAGGATTTTTTATTTCGCCTGCAATAAAAGTCACATTGTTCCATGCATCACTGCTAAAGATAGAGCCTACCATGGATGCTGCGATGGCACCTAATGCTCCTGCGCCGATCACAGCTGTTATACCTCCGTCTGCAGTAAGACTTTTCATATCCCACGCATTGGTCCAGTTTGCACTCCATACTTCAGGCTTGAAGAATATAAATCCTGCGACTATCAATCCGAATAATGACAACAATTTTGTTGTTGTGAAAATATTCTGGATCCATTTCCCACCTTTTACTCCTTTGGTATTTGTATAAGTTAGAAAGATTATTAAAACGATTGCAAGCAATTGTGCAGGATAAATTTTTAGCGAACCAATCTGCATTAAGATATTTTCATCTTTTAATTCCAGTGCAGGGAAAAAGTAGCCTGCAAATTTCGAGAAAGCAACACCCACTGCAGCGATCGTTCCGGTTTGTATTACAGCGAAAAAACTCCAGCCATATAAAAATCCTACCAAAGGATTGTATGCTTCTTTAAGATAAACATATTGGCCACCGGCTTTAGGAAACATTGAGCTTAACTCACCATAGCTCATAGCAGCAGTAATGGTCATAAACCCTGTAATAAGCCATACAGCTATCAACCAGCCTGCGCTGCCTACATTGCGTGTTATGTCTGCGCTTACAATAAAAATTCCTGAACCGATCATAGATCCTGCAACGATCATAGTGGCATCAAATAATCCAAGTGTGGGTTTAAAGGAAGTGGCATGTTGGCTCATAAAAAATCCCGTTAGTTTACGGGATTGAAGATAATGTATTTATATAATCTCAGGTAATTGGTTATACGAACCGATCATTATTTTTTTTCCTTCTTATAAAGGTCATTTAATCCGTTTATTACATCAGGTGTGATATTTAATGCACTGTCTTTATAGAACATAAAACCAGGCTCATACGAAAAAACATAATCGTACCTGCCATCGCTATTATACACTTTTAAAAAATCTTGTATTTTTTTTAAAATATCCTCTTTCATTTTTGAATTGGCATTATACAGTGCATTATCAAGTTCCTGTTTTTTTGCCTGCAGGCCCTGCTGCATTTGGTTTATTTCTTTCATAGCAGCTTCCTGCTCCTGCTGATTCATTGTTGCACCTTTTTGCTGCAATTGCATAGCCCTTGCCTGGTAACGCCTTTGCAGATCAGCCACCTGGTTGTTACTGTTAGCCTGCTGCTTTTCAAAATCTGCTTTTAAAACTTTATAATATTCGTAGCTGCTTTGTAATGAATCAAGATCGATATAAGCAACCTTGTTGCCATGGTTCTTGGTAGAATCTTTACATTTTTGAGCGGCGGCAGATAGCCCGGTAGATCTTTTTGAAGAAGAGAATTTATCAAAATATAAATAACCAACCAGCAGTAATAAAACAACATTAAGAATTAAGGAAAAATGTTTCATGCAATAAGGGTTTATTAGGAAGAGCAAGATAAAGGAAAGGGCAAAAAGTGAAAAGTTAAAAAGGAAGAAGTAAATTCTTAAAGATGATTATTAACTTTTAAACAAAAAAGGAGTAAGATCTCTCTTACTCCTTGTATTTTAATTCAATTGAAATTCGTGTAATTCGTGTTTATTCTTCCTCGTCAAATGTCATCGCTTCTTTTGATGTCATCAGCAATTCATATTCTTCCTTGCTGCCGACGATCATATTGTCGAAGTCACGCATTCCTGTACCAGCCGGTATCGGGTGGCCTGTGATAACGTTCTCTTTCAAGCCCATCATCTCATCGGTTTTACCCTGTATGGCTGCAGAACTCAACACCTTGGTTGTTTCCTGGAACGATGCTGCAGATATCCAGCTATGTGTACCCAATGATGCTTTTGTAATACCTAACAACAACGGTGAAGATGTTGCCGGCCTTGCATCACGGAACTCAACTACTTTTTTATCAGCACGGCGTAAAACAGAATTCTCCTCTCTCACTTCACGAAGTGTAACGATCTGGCCGGGACGCATTTTAGAACTATCACCTGCTTCAGTAACAACTTTCTTATCAAAGATCCAGTCGTTCTCAACATTAAAATCGTAACGATCTTCTGTATCTCCTTCCAGGAATTTAGTATCACCAGCATCTTCGATTGTTACTTTACGCATCATCTGCCTAACGATAACTTCAATATGCTTATCATTAATTTTTACACCTTGTAACCTGTAAACTTCCTGTATCTCATTAACCACATATTCCTGTACAGCAAACGGACCTTTGATCGACAAAATATCTGCAGGAGCGATCTGACCATCAGATAAGGCAACACCCGCTTTTATAAAGTCACCATCCTGTGCAAGGATCTGGCGTGTAAGAGGAACAAGATATTTTTTGATCACACCATCTCTTGCCTCAACAATTATTTCCCTGTTACCACGCTTGATGTTACCGAAAGAAACAACACCATCGATCTCAGAAACCACTGCGGGGTTACCCGGGTTTCTTGCTTCGAATAATTCTGTTACTCTTGGAAGACCTCCAGTGATATCACGAAGCTTACCCAGTACACGTGGAATTTTTACAACCACCTGCCCTGCTTTTACTTCTTCACCTTCTTCCATTATGATATGAGAACCAACAGGAAGATTATATCCTTTATTATCTTTTTTACCTTCTATTATCAATGAAGGGATACGTGCTTTATCTTTTGTTTCAATAACCACTTTTTCCCTGTGACCTGTCTGCTCATCGGCTTCTTCACGATATGTTACCCCATCAACAATATGCTCAAATTTTACATTACCATCAATTTCAGAAACAATAACATTGTTAAATGGATCCCATGTGCAGATCACATCTCCTTTAACCACCTTCTGCCCGTCTTTTACATTTAATGTTGCACCGTACGGAACGTTATTCGTAATTAATAAACGGTCGTTCTTCACATCCATAATTCTCACTTCACCCGTACGGCCAATAACCACTTTTGTTTTTGCGCCTTCATTATTCACCGCATCAACAGTTCTTAAACCATCAAACTGCACAGTACCATCAAACTTTGCATTTAACGTAGATTCTACAGAAGCGGAACCTGCCACACCACCCACGTGGAATGTACGAAGTGTTAACTGTGTTCCCGGCTCACCTATTGATTGTGCTGCGATGATACCAACTGCATCACCTTTTTGTGCAGTGTAACCTGATGCTAAATTCTTACCATAACATTTTACACAAACACCTCTTTTAGCTTCGCATGTTAATACTGAGCGTATCTCTACATTTTCAACGCCTGCATCATCAATCTTCATTGCGATCTCTTCTGTTATCTCTGTACCTGCTTCTGCAATTATTTCATCAGTTACAGGATTGAAAACATTGTGTAAAGATGTTCTGCCCACAATTCTATCCAGCAATGGTTCAATAACATCTTCATTATCTTTTAATGCTGAAGTTGCAATACCCCGAAGTGTTCCGCAATCTTCTTCAAGAATAACAACATCCTGTGCAACGTCAACAAGCCTTCTTGTTAAGTAACCTGCATCAGCAGTTTTCAAAGCCGTATCCGCCAAACCTTTACGGGCACCATGTGTAGAGATAAAGTATTCCAATACATTCAATCCATCTTTAAAGTTGGAAAGGATCGGGTTCTCAATGATCTCACTTCCCGTGCTGCCGGATTTACGTGGCTTAGCCATCAATCCTCTTATTCCAGCCAGCTGTTTGATCTGTTGTTTAGAACCCCTTGCACCTGAATCCAGCATCATGTATACAGAATTGAAACCCTGCTTATCTGCTGCCAGCTCACGTATCAGCGTTTCTGTAAGACGTGTATCCACACGGCTCCAGATATCGATGATACCATTGTAACGCTCGTTATTTGTAATTAATCCTGAATTATAGTTATCCCAAACCTCATCAACTTCGCCGGTTGCATTATCGATCATATCCTGTTTTGTATCAGGAATGATAAGGTCATTAATGTTGAATGATAATCCACCACGGAACGCCATACGGAATCCAAGTGTTTTAATATCATCCAGGAATTTTGCAGTAGCAGGAATGTTGGTCCATGTAATTACATCACCAATAATTTCCCTTAATGCTTTTTTAGTAAGCAATGCATTAATATAACCTGCACCTTTTGGTACATGCTGGTTAAATATTACCCGGCCAACTGTTGTATCAACTAATTTCTTCTGGAAAGTACCATCATCATTTCTAACTTCTACTTTTACTTTAATGTTAGCATGAAGGTCGATCTGCTGCTCATTGTAAGCGATGATAACTTCTTCAGGAGAATAGAATGATTTGCCCTCTCCTTTTACTTTTAATTCAGGCGTTGACTTTCTTCCTTTTGTTATATAGTACAGACCCAATACCATGTCCTGTGAAGGAAGAGTAATTGGTGTACCATTCTGAGGATTCAAAATGTTATGAGAAGAAAGCATTAATACCTGTGCTTCCAAAACAGCAGCATGACTCAACGGAACGTGAACAGCCATCTGGTCACCATCAAAATCGGCGTTAAATGCTGTTGTTACCAAAGGATGCAATTGTATCGCTTTACCTTCGATCAATTTTGGCTGGAAAGCCTGGATCGACAGACGGTGAAGTGTTGGAGCCCTGTTCAAAAGTACCGGATGACCTTTCAATATATTTTCAAGAATATCCCAGATGATAGCTTCTTTTTTATCAACTAATTTTCTTGCACTCTTTACTGTTTTTACAATACCTCTTTCTATGAGCTTGCGAATAATAAATGGCTTGAACAATTCAGCAGCCATATCTTTCGGCAAACCACATTCGTGCATTTTTAATTCTGGCCCTACAACAATTACAGAACGACCAGAGTAATCAACACGCTTTCCAAGTAAGTTCTGACGGAAACGTCCTTGTTTTCCTTTCAATACATCACTCAAAGATTTTAATGCACGGCCACCTTCTGCTTTTACAGCATTTGATTTACGTGAATTATCAAACAATGAATCGATCGCTTCCTGCAACATCCTTTTTTCATTACGAAGAATTACTTCAGGGGCTTTGATCTCCAATAATCTTTTTAAACGATTGTTACGGATAATAACCCGGCGATAAAGATCATTCAGATCAGATGAGGCGAAACGGCCACCATCCAAAGGGACAAGTGGTCGCAGTTCCGGTGGAATAACAGGAATATATTGCATTACCATCCATTCAGGACGGTTATTAATCCTTGTATTGGCATCACGGAAACTTTCTACAACAGAAAGACGCTTTAATGCATCTGCCTTACGTTGCTGAGATGTTTCAGTTGCTGCAGCATTACGAAGATCGAATGACAACTGGTCAAGATCGATGCGTTGTAACATATCATGCACAGCTTCAGCACCCATTTTAGCAATGAACTTATCAGGATCTTCATCAGGCAAATGCTGGTTATCTTTTGGAAGTGTATCCAAAATATCCAGGTATTCCTCTTCCGTTAAAAGATCACCATAATTCTGTCCCTTATCAGCACGGATACCGGATTGTATCACTACGAATCTTTCATAGTATACGATGGTCTCTAATTTCTTAGAGCTCATTCCTAATAAGTAACCAATTTTATTGGGAAGAGATTTAAAATACCAGATATGAACAACAGGCACCACCAGTTTGATGTGACCCATTCTTTCACGACGAACTTTCTTTTCTGTAACCTCAACACCGCAACGGTCGCAAACAATACCCTTGTAACGGATACGCTTATACTTTCCGCAGGCACACTCATAATCTTTTACAGGCCCAAAAATTCTTTCGCAAAACAAACCATCTCTTTCAGGTTTGTAAGTACGGTAGTTAATTGTCTCAGGCTTTAGTACCTCACCATAACTTCTTTCTAAAATAGAATCAGGCGAAGCCAAACCAATTGTTATTTGAGAAAACGTTGGACGTGGACGATTTTCTTTTTTTTGCATATTATTTTTTAGCTTTTAGCTAAGAGCTTTGAGCTCCGAGCACTTACTTAAATTTTGTTGTTTCTTCCTCACAGCTCGTAGCTATGAGCTCACAGCTGTTCTTATTCAAATTTCAGATCCAATCCCAAACCTCTTAATTCATGAACCAATACATTGAAAGATTCGGGAACACCTGGTCTTGGAATATTATCACCTTTAACGATCGCCTCGTAGGTCTTAGCTCTTCCGATGATATCATCTGATTTCAGCGTCAATAATTCCTGAAGGATGTTTGATGCACCATATGCTTCTAAAGCCCAAACTTCCATCTCACCAAATCTTTGACCACCAAACTGTGCCTTACCACCCAAAGGTTGTTGAGTAATTAAGCTGTATGGTCCGATTGAACGGGCATGCATCTTATCATCTACCATGTGGTGAAGTTTAATAACATAGATGATACCTACAGTTGCTTTCTGATCGAAGCGGTCACCTGTTTCCCCATCATATAAATATGTATGACCGAAAGTTGGAAGACCAGCTTTAGCAACCTGCTCTGCAATTTCATCAACAGAAGCACCATCAAAAATCGGCGTTGCGAAACGCAATCCTAATTTTTCTCCTGCCCAACCAAGAACAGTTTCATATATCTGCCCGAGATTCATACGGCTTGGTACACCAAGGGGATTAAGAACGATATCAACAGGAGTTCCGTCTTCAAGGAACGGCATATCTTCCTGGCGAACAATTTTTGCAACGATACCTTTATTTCCGTGACGACCCGCCATCTTATCTCCCACTTTAAGCTTACGCTTAACTGCGAGATACACTTTTGCAAGCTTCAATACACCAGCCGGTAATTCATCACCGATAGAGATGTTGAATTTCTCTCTCTTATATCTTCCTAATTCTTCGTTGTACTTAATGTTATAATTGTGAAGAAGAGTATTGATGTGATCATCCGTTTTTGCATCACCTGTCCAACCAAGAGGATTTACGTTTTGATAATCGATACCACCAAGATTTTTTGCAGTGATCTTAGCGCCTTTACCGATCAACACTTCACCGAAGTTGTTACTGATACCTGCAGAGTTCTTATCTTTTGTAAGCGTAAGTAATTTGCTTATCAAGACTTCTAAAATATCAGCTTCATTCTTCTCATGTGTCTTCTCGATCTTTTCTAAAGAAGCTTTTTCTTTTACTTTACCGTTCTTATCTTTCTTAGCTCTCTGGAATAATTTTTTATCGATAACAACACCTTCAGTTCCGCTTGGTGCTTTTAAAGAAGCATCTTTTGCATCACCAGCTTTATCACCGAAGATCGCTCTCAACAACTTCTCTTCAGGAGTTGGATCGCTTTCACCTTTTGGAGTTATTTTACCAATGATGATATCACCTTCTTTTACATGAGCACCAATTCTTATTACACCATTCTGATCTAGATCTTTTGTTGCTTCCTCACTTACGTTAGGAATATCAGGGGTTAATTCTTCTTCACCCAATTTTGTATCACGAACCTCTAATTCAAACTCATCAATATGAATTGAAGTGAAAAGATCTTCCTTAACAACTTTCTCACTGATTACGATAGCATCCTCAAAGTTGTAACCTTTCCATGGCATGAATGCCACTTTCAGATTACGCCCCAATGCTAACTCACCATCTTTTGTTGCATAACCTTCAGTTAAGAAATCTCCTTCTTTTACAACCTGGCCTTTTTTAACAGCCGGACGAAGATTGATACAGGTAGCCTGGTTTGTTTTTATGAATTTAGTAAGCCTGTATATGATAAGATCTTCATCGAAGCTTATTAATTTTTGTGTTTGATTTCTATTGTAACGAACATGAATTTCATTTGCATCAACAAATTCAACAACTCCATCTCCGTCAGCATGAATTTGAATTCTTGCATCACGTGCAGCTTTTGCTTCCAGGCCTGTTCCAACAATAGGAACCTGCGGACGGATCAATGGAACTGCCTGGCGTTGCATGTTTGAACCCATCAATGCACGGTTGGCATCATCATGCTCAAGGAATGGAATAAGAGAAGCACTCAAACCAACGATTTGATTTGGCGCAACATCCATATATTCAACCTCACCTTTATCCAATATCGGGAAGTCGCCTGTTTGCCTTGATTTAATTTTATCTTCTACAAAATTTCCTTTTTCATCAACACCAACGTTTGCCTGTGCAATTTTCTTTGTGTCTTCTTCTTCTGCGCTAAGGAAAGTAACTTTCTTCATATCCACTTTACCATCATTTACTTTATGGTAAGGCGTTTCGATAAAGCCCATTTCATTTATCTTGGCATGAACACAAAGTGTAGATATCAAACCAATGTTTGGCCCTTCAGGAGTTTCAATTGTACAAAGACGGCCGTAATGAGAATAGTGAACGTCACGAACCTCAAAACCTGCTCTCTCTCTGCTTAAACCACCGGGTCCGAGTGCGGAGATACGACGCTTGTGCGTTATCTCACTCAATGGATTTGTCTGATCTAAGAATTGTGATAATTGTGATGTACCAAAGAATGAATTGATAACAGAAGATAATGTTCTTGCATTGATCAGATCAACGGGAGTGAAAACTTCATTATCACGAACGTTCATCCTTTCACGGATGGTACGAGCCATACGAGCAAGACCAACACCGAACTGAGCATATAACTGCTCACCTACTGTACGTACACGACGATTACTTAAGTGATCAATATCATCTATCTCACTTTTGGCGTTGGTTAACAGCACTAAGTATTTTATGATCGCAATGATATCTTCTTTGGTCAATGTTTTCTTCTCAATAGGATAATTTAAACCAAGTTTGCGGTTGATTTTATAACGACCAACTTCACCAAGATCATAACGCTTATCACTAAAGAATAATTTATCGATAATACCTCTTGCTGTTTCATCATCAGGAGCGTCAGCACCACGCAATTGGCGGTAAATATGCTGCACAGCTTCTATTTCACTGTTGGAAGTATCTTTATTTAATGTATTGTAGATAATAGCATAATCACCACTAACCTCTTCTCTCTGTATGAAAACACTTTTAACGCTCAACTCAAGGATCATGGCAACATTCTCTTCATCAAGGATTGTATCTCTTTCCAAAACGATCTCATTTCTTTCAAGACTTACCACCTCACCGGTATCTTCATCCACAAAATCTTCAACCCAGCTACGAAGCACACGGGCTGCTAATCTTTTACCGATGTTGGCATTTAATGTTTTTTTATCGGCTTTAACTTCAACAGCCATTCCGAATAATTCAAGAATGTCTTTATCAGTTTCATAACCGATTGAACGCAGCAAAGTTGTTACAGGGAATTTCTTTTTACGATCGATGTATGCATACATCACATTGTTAATGTCTGTAGCAAATTCCATCCAGGCGCCTTTAAATGGAATTACTCTTGCAGAGTAAATTTTAGTACCGTTTGGATGGATCGATTGACCGAAGAATACACCTGGTGAACGATGCAACTGGGAAACCACTACCCTTTCAGCACCATTGATAACAAATGTACCACGTGGTGTCATGTAAGGAATGTTTCCTAAGAACACATCCTGAACGATAGTTTGGAAGTCTACGTGCTCTTCATCATTACAGCTAAGGCGAAGCTTTGCTTTTAATGGAACAGCGTACGTCAATCCTCTTTCGATACACTCTTCAATGGTGTAACGTGGAGGATCAACGAAATAATCAAGAAACTCAAGAACGAAAATGTTACGGGTATCGGTGATAGGAAAGTTTTCCTTGAACACACGAAATAAACCCTCAACATTTCTTTTGTCAGGTGTTGTTTCTAATTGGAAAAAATCTTTGAATGATTGGATCTGAATTCCAAGCAAATCGGGAGTCTCTGCAAGATGTTCAATTTTTCCGAAGTTGATTCTTTTTGCAGGAGCTACTTTAGTTGAAGCCATATTGTAGTTAAAGCGTTTTAAGTGTAGAAGTGCCCCTAACAGGAATAAACAGGCATAAAGCCACTAATCCGAAATTAAAGGAGTGCAAAAGTAAGGGAAAATATCCAAAATTTTACTATAGAATGCCGTATAAGGAATAATTTAGAAAATATTTGTAAGTAATCCCTGTTTTTTGCCATATTGTCAAACGTATAAAAGCCAGAGATCACTCCCCGGCTTTTAAAGCATCTTTATAATTCTTATTGAATTTCTACGTCAGCACCAGCTTCTGTAAGCTTGTTCTTGATCTCCTCAGAAGTTGCTTTATCAACACCTTCTTTGATAGGTTTTGGAGCTCCGTCCACCAGGTCTTTAGCTTCTTTTAAGCCCAAACCAGTTAATTCTTTAACGATCTTAACAATACCTAATTTGTTAGCACCGGGAGATTTAAGAATAACATTGAAAGATGTTTTTTCTTCTGCCGCTGCTGCGCCACCACCATCACCACCTGCACTTGCTGCAACAGATACTGCTGCCGGTTCAATACCATATTCTGTTTTTAAGAATTCAGCTAATTCCTGAACTTCTTTTACTGTTAAGCCTACTAAGTTTTCAGCTAATTGTTTTACGTCTGCCATGTTTTTTTGTTTTTTTCCGACTTCTTAGTTTTAACTCCGCCGGATGGTTTATTAAAAATTATTATGCTTCTGGTTTTGTTTCCGGAGCTGCATCAGCAGTTGGTTCCGGGTTAGTTATTTCAGGGGCACTTGCTTCCGGTGCAGATGGGGCTTCAGTTTTAGCTTCAGCTTCAGGAGCACTTGCGGTTGGAGTTGCATTGTCTCCAACTTCAGGCCTGTTTTGTAAAGCACCCAAAACACGTTGTATTGGTGATTGTAATAAGCTGATAACTTCACCGATCAACTCATTCTTAGTTTTTATCTTAGTTAAAGCTAATAGCTGATTATCACCAATAAATACATCTCCGTTAAGAAATGCAGCTTTTAATACAGGTTTTTCGCCATTCATTTCTTTACGGAAACTGCTGATGATAAGTGCTGGCTCTTTCGGGCTTTCACTAAACATTAAGGCAGTTACTTTATGTAATGAATCATAGATACCTGCATACTTTTCAGCATCTAAACTTTCCAATGCTTTTTTGATAAGTGTGTTCTTAGCAACCTTTACTTCAACCTGCTTATTAAAGCAATGCCTGCGTAAATTGGTTACCTGTGCTACAGATAATTGCTCTGTATCAGTTATATAAAAATTGGTGTATTGGCTGAATTTTTCTTTCAGCGTTTCTATCACCTGTTGTTTTTCGTCTCTTGTCATAAAAAATATTTTTAAGCTGGCCTCTGCCAGATCGAATTAATTTAGTTCTGAACAGATTTTGTATCAATTGCAATACCAGGGCTCATTGTGCTTGCCATACTCAACCCTTTAAGGTATGTTCCTTTTGAGCTTGATGGTTTTAATTTCATTATTGTATTAATAAGTTCCTGGCTGTTTGCCTCGATCTTATCAGGAGAGAAACTTACTCTTCCGATAGAAGCATGAATGATTCCCACCTTATCAACTTTAAATGAAATTTTACCACCTTTTACATCATTAACAGCAGCAGCAACATCATTTGTTACTGTACCTGTTTTAGGGTTTGGCATAAGGTTACGGGGACCTAAAACTTTACCTAATCTACCGATCTTAGGCATCACAGAAGGTGTTGCCACAATTACATCCACATCTGTCCATCCACCTTCTATCTTAGTAATAAATTCATCCAGACCAACATAATCAGCGCCGGCTGCTCTTGCTGCTTCTTCTTTATCAGGAGTGCAAAGCACCAATACTTTTTTGGTTTTACCTGTACCATGAGGAAGTGAAACTGTTCCTCTAACTGCCTGGTCTGCTTTTTTAGGATCAACACCTAATTTAATGTGCAGATCAACAGAGCTATCAAATTTTGTTGTATTAATTTCTTTAACAAGGGTTGAAGCTTCCTTAAGGGAATAAGCTTTATTTGCATCAACCTTAGCGTTAGCTATTTTTCTTTTTTTAGTGATCATTTTCTAAAGTTTTTCGGTTGATAAATTAGTTTTCCCAGGGTGCTTTACCTTCAACTGTTAAGCCCATGCTACGAGCCGTGCCGGCAACCATTTTCATGGCGCTGTTAAGGCTGAAAGCATTAAGATCTTCCATTTTGTCTTTTGCTATTTCTTCTACCTGCGACCACGAAACTTTACCAACCTTTGCACGGTTAGGTTCTTTACTTCCAGATTGAATTTTTGCAGCATCTTTTAACTGAACTGCAGCCGGAGGGGTTTTAATTATAAAATCAAATGATTTATCACCATAAACTGTGATGAGAACGGGAAGAACTTTCCCTTGTTTATCCTGTGTTCTTGCATTAAACTGTTTGCAGAACTCCATGATATTGATCCCTTTGGAACCTAATGCCGGACCGATTGGCGGCGCCGGGTTGGCTTGTCCTCCTTTACATTGGAGTTTGACAAAGCCTGTTACTTCTTTTGCCATGTTTTACTTTTTTGGTTTTAGCGTCCTTAGTCAAGCTAAGAACTCCCAATAACAATATATTCTTAAAGAACTTTTTTGGGATGGCAAAGGTAAGGGAATAATTCTGTTTTTCAAGAAGAAATTGCTTCCTATTAAGAAATAATTGTCACCCCTATGCGGCTTTTTGGCTAGCTAATACTAATCTTATTTCTCCATAGCTGATATTTTCAGGAAGATTATCCTTTAGCGTTTTATGACTTTGAAAACCATGGGTTTTGGCTGCTGCTTTTATAAGCAATTGCTTTTCTATGGATACCATTTTATTGATATCAATTTCACCTGTGGCTACGTACCATGCCAGGTGTGATTCTATTGTACCAACCGACAGGTTTCTTCCCTTAGCAATTTCACTTATAGATTTTCCTTCTTTAAATAATTGAAAGGAAATGGTTTTTGTCTCTGTTTTTACCTCATTGGATCTTTCTTTTCGTTCTCTTTTTGGGCTTGCTAATTTGGCAGTAATATTTGTTTCAATTTTATAAGTGGTACAATAGTTTTCCACAAAGGATAAAATTTCATCTCCATACTTATCAACTTTAGCTTTCCCAAATCCACTTAATAACAAAAGATCTTTTTTGTTTAAGGGGAGATAAGTAGCGATCTCATTTAAAGTTGCCTGGTTGGCGACCATATAAATTGGCTGATTAGTCTTATCACAAACCTCATTTCTCCAGCGTTTAAGTTCTTCATTAAGTAAAGCATTCGGCACGTCAGAAAAAGATTGTGTTTTCCCGGTAGCATAACATGTTATATGAAAACGTGGCTGAGCATATTTTAATTTATGCTGCAAAAAAGATGCTACTGAAAAAGGCTGGCTACAATACTGCAGAAAATAATTTGCAAGATGAACCGATAATATTAGTTGGGATAAATATTCATTAATGACTGTTGCAACTTCCTTGTGCTCGGTTATTATCGGATGGGTTTGGATAGATTGCTGGTAAGCAATAAACTTGGGTTGAAAATGAACTGCAGCATCATTAATTCTTTTTTGAAGCGCTGCATTTTTTTCAATTAGAGGTTCCTGCTTCATTAACTCCCCTACCCTTTGTATAAATTTTAATCCAATGGATCTTTCTGCAGAGAAATTATTTTTAAGATTTTCGATCCACTCAACTCCTTCTTTATTTAACTTCTCTTTGTTCTCATTTATTTTGAGATGCAGAATATCAATAGCCGAAGTAATTTCATTAAAAGAAAAAATCTCTTCGAGCAACTGTTGGGTAAATATTTGTCTTGCTCCTTCAAAACGTTCAGGCAATGAACCCTTATGCGTTAATGCCTCATGTCCTTTAACAACATTGTCATTACTATAAATTGCTTCAGAAGGAATTTTTGACAAGAGCACAATTCCATCAAGACTGGTACAACGGCTTAAGGCTACGTACACCTGCCCGCTGCTGAAAGCTGCGCCTGCATCTATCATTACTTTTTCAAATGTAAGTCCCTGGCTTTTATGAATAGTAATTGCCCACGCAAGGCGTAAGGGAAATTGAGTAAATGTTCCCAACGTTTCCTGTTCCAGTTTTCCATCAGCCCTGTTTAAAACATAACGGGTGTTCTCCCATGTTTCCTGCATAACGGTAATATTTATCCCGTCACATTCCACAATTATTTCATCATCATCCAAAGATCTAATCACACCTATCTTGCCATTAAAATATCTTTTTTGAACTGTATCATTTTTTAAGAACATTACCTGTGCGCCTGCTTTTAAAATCAAGGAGCCTTCAGCAGGGTAAGTGTTCTCAGGAAAGTCTCCATCAATAATTGCTTCATAAGCATAAGAAGGAGATGACAATTTTTGCAGCTCACGATTATTGATGAGCTCTGCCTGGTTATTATGAGAGGTAAGTGTTATATATTTTTCTTCAAGAGAGGGACGAAATGAAGGATCATATCTTTTGTGCAGATCTGCAAAATCATCTGCAGACATTTTATTGTTTCTTACCTTATTTAATAAAGTAACAAACGAATCTTCTTTTTGACGGTACACTTTAGTCAATTCGATTAGCAACGGCATTTGTTCTTTTATAACATTACTGTCGAAAAAGAAAGATGAAGAATAATATTCCTGCAAAATTTCCCATTCATGTCTTTGCGCTACTGGAGGCAATTGATGAAGATCACCTATGCACAATAACTGAATGCCTCCAAAGGGTGTATTATAATTTCTTCGTACCGATCTTAAAATAGTATCTATTGCATCCATTGTATCGCAACGAACCATACTTATTTCATCAATAACCAGCAGTTCCATTTTGCGAAGCAATTGCTGGCGCTGCCTGTTAAACCTGATCTTTGCCAGCAGTTCGTCTTTATGGCTTTTAGTAGGTAAAAAAGGATTGAAAGGCAATTGAAATAAACTATGTAATGTAACACCGCCGGCATTAATTGCAGCTACACCTGTTGGCGCTGCTACAATAATATTCTTAGAGCAATTCTCTTTTAAATATTTTAGAAAAGTTGTTTTGCCTGTGCCAGCTTTGCCGGTGAGAAAGATGTTCTCACTGGTTTCGGTGACAAAGCGGTATGCCAGGTCGAATACTTCGTTATGTTCTATTGAATTAAGGTTGGTCATTTATCACGAATTACACGAATTAAAACTAATTATCCCAAATAATAGCCACGGATTACAAAGGTCGTTTATGTAATCCGTGACTTAAAAATTTATGCTGATGATTTCTTGCCAAGCAGCAAAATTTCATTTACCTGAACTTCGGTAACGTATTTCTTTACTCCTGCCTTATCAGTATAACTATGATTTACAAGTTTGCCTTCAATAGCAACTTCTGTTCCTTTGGCAAGATACTTTTCAGCAATGTCTGCTACTTTGCCCCAGGCTATTAAATTGTGCCATTGGGTTTCTGTAACTTTTTCACCTTTGGTATTGCGGTAGCTTTCATTAGTGGCTACAGAAAATTTAGCCATTTTCTTCCCGCTTTCTGTGTTTTTTACTTCAGGTGCATTGCCTAAATTTCCGATCAGTTGAACTTTGTTTTTTAATGCATACATAACTTTGAATTTGTGCCCATTTTAATGAGCGGTTTTAAAATGTTTTTTATTTCAGTTGAGGATCCAATCACTCTGTTTCATCAACAGCACAAAGATGCTACGGCAGAAATGCGGTACTCGTATTTTAAGCGTTTATAGTTGTATATAACCGTTTGTAAACGCTTGTACATGTAAAATAGTTATGTATCTTTCTAAGTGCAAACCAATACTACACTGCATGACAACCGAAACTAAACCTAAGCTTTGTTTGAATTGCGATAAGCCCGTAAAAGGACGAACAGATAAGAAGTTCTGCGATGATTACTGCCGGAACAACTATAACAATCAACTAAAATCTAATACCATTAACCTTGTGAGGAACATTAATAATGCCTTGGGAAAGAACCGGAGAATTTTAGAAGATATGTTTAACCCAGGTGATGAAACAGTTAAAACTACTAAAAGTAAATTGCTTCAGAAAGGTTTTCAATTTAAATACATAACACAAACTTTTACCAATAAAAAAGGAAGCACTTATTTCTATTGTTATGATTTTGGTTATTTGCCTTTGGAAGGTGATTGGTATTTATTGGTGAAGCAGAAAGAGGAATAAGCGGTAATATAAAAGGATTAAAATCCCTCTTTCAACATATTTGTAAGTTGTTTTGTTCTTGCTCTAATCATACGAATCTTGCAGGCTATCATCATTTTATTTGCAATTACTCCCCCTGAACTTCCTTGGCTCATAAAACTACAATCAGCATCTCTATATTGTATCCACGCCTTTTGCGATTTAACTAAAGTAATTCTATCAATTGAGTCTAATTTATTTTTTAATTGGATATAAATCAAATTTAGTTCCTTGTCAACTTTACGATATTCTTTGTATGCTTCAGTTTCACCCGTTTGAGCAATTGTACTCGTGCTATAAAGAAGGGAAAAAATTATTATCAGAAACTTTATCACAGTACTCCTATTCTAATATTATTGATTGCGAATATTACTACAATACCAAAATCCCCTTCGCTTGCAGTACAACTTCTTTCTTAGGCTCTTTAATAGCGGCGATCTCTTCTTTGGATTTTCCTGCATCCTCAGCATAATGCTTAAGCATCTCAACTGAAGTTTCTTTTAATGTTGCTGTCCCATCTGCAACAATTGTTTTTCCCTGCATGGATACAGGTACAAAGAATTTATGGTCTTTCATTCGTATCATCATAGTGCCACCGGCTGTTTCCATACGAAGCCAGCAACCTTCTGCTTTACATACTTCAGTTACTTTTCCTCTTACTTTTATTTCCTTTGGCTCTGTAGAAGTTAATATGGTAGATAAATCACTTGCATTAACAGCATCTTTTTCAGTAGTCGCAACACCGAATGTCATTCCTTTATCTGCAGGGCCCTCTGGCGGTTGAGCGTTAACAGTAAAAGCAAATACGAGGATCGAAATTAATAAAAGTATCTTTTTCATAAACTTATTTTTAAAAAGAAAAGCCGCAAAAGCGGCTCTCAATGTTATGCTAATTTTTCTACCTGCATATAATTTAATTCCACAGGTGTTGCTCTTCCGAATATCTTAACCTGCACTTTTAGTTTCTTTTTCTCGTCATTCACTTCTTCAATTACACCATTAAAGTCGTTGAAAGGTCCATCGATAATTTTGATCGTTTCACCAATAATAAAAGGCTCACTCATTTTGATACCACTTGCATCAGCCATTTCATCAGCTTTACCAAGCATTTTATTTACCTCTGCCCTACGAAGAGAAATGATCTGTCCTTTTGAACCCTTACCATCAGTTAAAAAGTGCATTACATTACTGATGTTACTTAAGTGCTGAACCATTTCATCAGAAAGTTTTCCATTTTCTACCTCTATCATAATATAACCGGGATAGAAATTCCGTTCTCTCATTACCTTTTTACCATTCTGTACTTTATATACTTTCTCTACCGGCAAAAAGATCTGTTTCACTATTTTATCCCATCCATTACGCACAACATCTTTATCCAGGTACTCTTTCACCTTACGCTCTTTTCCACTTACTACCCGGAGTACATACCATTTGGTTTCCTTTTCGGGAGCTGCAGGCTCAAGAGTTGCCGGTACTACAATCTCTTCCCCCTCGGATAAACCTTCAATTTTCGTTTCTTCTATATTAGTTGTGTCTTGCATCTTATTTAAATAAAGAATAAACAAATTTTAATACGCCGTTAATTCCAAAGTCCATAACGCCTACAATGGCGGTTATAAAAAGCGTTGCTACTAAAACGATCATTGTAGATTGTTGTAATTGCTCCCAGTTAGGCCAGGTTACTTTTTCTCCCATTTCTTTATAGGAGTCCCTGATGTATGCTGATATTTTATTCATTGTACACGTTTAATAAGTTTAAAAGTTTCAGAGGTTTAAGAAGTTGTTTTAAACTTTAAACTTCTTAAACCTTTTGAACGTCTCCTTGCACGGGCACTAGGATTCGAACCCAGATCAAAGGTTTTGGAGACCCGTATGCTACCGTTGCACCATGCCCGTAAAGAATCAAAAGTCACCGGTCAAAGGGAAACATCCTCTTAACCAATGACTTTTGAAAATCAAAGATACTATTTTATTTTAAAATTTCTGTAACCTGTCCTGCTCCCACTGTACGTCCACCTTCACGAATTGCGAATTTCAATCCTTTTTCCATCGCAATTGGCTGTATCAACTTAACGGTAAGGTTGGTGTTATCACCAGGCATAACCATTTCAGTTCCTGCTGCTAATTCTACTTCACCTGTAACGTCTGTTGTACGGAAGTAAAACTGAGGACGGTATTTTTGGAAGAATGGAGTATGACGTCCGCCTTCTTCTTTGCTTAATACGTAAACCTCACCTTTAAAATCAGTATGCGGTGTAATTGAACCTGGCTTACAAAGTACCATACCACGACGGATCTGGTTCTTCTCAATACCACGCAACAATAAACCTGCGTTATCACCAGCTTCACCTTCGTCAAGCAGTTTCTTAAACATTTCAACACCTGTACAAGTAGTAGTAAGTGGTTTTTCCATTAAACCTACGATCTCCATAGATTCACCAACTTTTATCTTACCTCTTTCAATACGGCCTGTAGCAACTGTACCACGACCAGTGATTGAGAAAACGTCCTCAACACTCATAAGGAACGGCTGATCTACCGGACGAGGAGGTAATGGAATATATGTATCAACAGCTTCCATTAATTCGTCGATCTTACCAACCCACTTAGCATCACCTGCCAAAGCGCCTGTTGCAGAACCCTGGATGATAGGTGTATTATCTCCATCAAATCCATAAGAAGTTAACAACTCACGGATCTCCATTTCTACCAGTTCAAGTAATTCTGGATCATCAACAAGGTCAACTTTATTCATGAAAACGACGATCCTTGGAACACCAACCTGGCGGGCCAAAAGAATGTGTTCTTTAGTTTGAGGCATAGGGCCATCTGTTGCAGCAACCACTAAGATCGCTCCATCCATCTGGGCAGCGCCTGTGATCATGTTCTTCACATAATCGGCGTGACCCGGACAATCTACGTGTGCATAGTGGCGGTTAGCCGTTGCATATTCTACGTGAGCTGTATTAATAGTGATACCCCTTTCCTTCTCTTCAGGTGCACCATCAATTTCATCATAGTTTTTCTTTTCCGCCAAACCTTTTTTAGACAAAATATCGGTTATAGCGGCAGTTAATGTTGTTTTACCGTGATCCACGTGACCAATGGTACCAACGTTAACGTGGGGTTTATCCCTTTTAAAGTTCTCTTTTGCCATTTTATTTTTGTTTTATAATTGATTATTAAAAAGATTCTGTTACCAACTTTTGTTTCTCATAGGGTCATCGTTGTGTCACTCACTTCAACATTTTCATCTTTATTCCTCACAACAATAATGAGCTGTTGATGAGAATTGAACTCACGACCTCTTCCTTACCAAGGAAGTGCTCTACCCCTGAGCTACAACAGCTTGATAAGTATTGAGCGGAAGACCGGGCTCGAACCGGCCACCTGAAGCTTGGAAGGCTACCGCTCTACCAAATGAGCTACTTCCGCTTATTAACTTATTTCAAATTTGAAATTCCAAATTTGGAATTCAAAGAACTGTGGGCAGAGTAGGGTTCGAACCTACGTACTCGTGAGAGAACAGATTTACAGTCTGTCGCCTTTAACCACTCGGCCATCTGCCCAACTTTTGAGCCAGTGGAGGGATTCGAACCCCCGACCAGCTGATTACAAATCAGCTGCTCTGGCCAACTGAGCTACACTGGCAGTTATATCAAACCCGCTGCTATAAAGAACTTCCCTGAGAAACATACTTTTAGAGGCTGTTTTTTGGGAAGGCAAAGGTAATGGAAAATGTTTAATGCAAAAATTTTGTAAGAGAAATTTTAAGTAGTTGCTAACGATAAAATTCATCTTCAAATAACTGTGTTCTCTTTCAAAAAAAATCCCCCGGTTTTCGGGGGATGTAATATTAAGCTGCAAGCTTTTCTTTTTTTCGTTTTATTTGTGTGATAACCGAATCAAGTGCGGTATCAAAACTTTCTTCAAAGGATTTGGAAGAATGTTTTACAAAAAAATCATGACGGGGAACATGCACTTTAATTTCTGCGATCTTGTCTTTAATGTTATGAACAACATTGTCAAGTTTCAAAAACACATCAACTTTTGTAATTCTTTCGTGATACTGGGCAAGCTTTGAAAGCTTCTTTTCTACATAGGATACCAGCTTCGTGTCTGCGTCAAAATGCAAGGTTTGAATGTTTACGTTCATAGTAATCTTAAATTTTATCAGTGAACAAAATAAATGAGAAGATAATATTTGAGAGGTCATAGGCAAAAGCACTTATGCTTTAATTGATAATAAAGTTAACAATATGAATGACTTTTTCAAAATATTGTTTTAAATGGGTATTAAGATTTAGGATGCGACTTTTTATGAATATCCTTTAGCTTTTCAATACTGTTGTGGGTATATATCTGGGTGGCGGCAAGGCTGCTATGCCCCAGTAACTCCTTTACAGCATTTATATCTGCTCCATTATTAGTTAAATGGGTTGCAAAACTGTGCCGTAAAATATGAGGGCTTTTTCTATCATTGGTGGTGACATGACCGAGATATTCTTTCACTTTGCTATAAACATATCTAGGCTGAAGTCTTTTACCTTTTTTACTAGTTAGCAGGTACTCATTTGAACTTTGCTTTTCATTTATATAATTAAAAACATCCTTTAACAGATCGTTGTTCACAGGAATAATTCTTTCTTTATTTCCTTTTCCCAAAACCTTAATGTTATTATTACTGCGATCAATCTGCGATTCTTTTAAATTGATCAATTCACTTAACCGCATTCCTGTTTGATAAAAAATTTGAAGGAGCAACCGGTTGGTTTTCCCCTCCCATGTACCAGGAAACTCAACGTGCTGAAATAAAGTTTTAATATCCTTCTCTTCAATAAAGGAGGGTAAACGCTTACTTACTTTAAGTGAAGTGATAGTGGTCATCGGGCTTACAGTGATCGTCTCTTTTCTTAACTGGTATTTAAAAAAAGATCTTAAAGCAGATATCTTCCTGTTAATGCTTTTAGAGGCCATCTTCGCCTGTTTTAAATCAGCGAGCCAGGTTCTTATTAGTGTTGCAGATATTTCCGGCAGGAAAAGGTTACCGTATTTACTTTCAATAAAATCAAAGAAATCTTTAAGATCATTCTCATAAGAAATTATGGTATGCTGTGAATACCTTTTTTGGAATTTGAGATAATCTAAAAAGGACTGTATTGAACTTTGGGTTATATCCATAAAAAAACCGGGAGCCTAAAGTTAAAACTTAAAAGCTACCGGCAGTTAATGCTGGTTAAAATATTATAATATTAAATCTCTATTTTGCCGCTTGCTATCTGTTGCTTATAAACAGCTTTTAATACCTCTCCCCTGCGCCTAACAGATGGCTTAGTAAATGCCTGGCGCTCTCTTAACTGTAAAAGAACCTTGCTTTTTTCAAATTTCTTTTTATACTTCTTAAGCGCTTTATCTATGTTTTCGCAGTCTTTAGAATCAATAATGAGCATAAATTGTTTGTTTATATTATTTTTTGGTGCACAAAGGTAATTGTAAATTTTTAAATATGGAAATTCTAAAGATGAAATACGAAATTTGTATAAATAATTAACATGTTTACGGGTATAATTGAATGTTTAGGGAAGGTAGTGGATATAAAAGTTGACGGCTCTAATAAAACATTTTGGGTAGAGAGTTTTATATCTGACCAGCTAAAGACAGATGAAAGCATTAGCCATAATGGAGTTTGCCTTACTATTGAAGAAATTAAAGGCAATATGCATAAAGTAACTGCCATTAAAGAAACACTCAACAAAACCAATTTGATTGAATGGGAAATAGGAGATACTATTAATCTCGAAAGATCTCTTCAAATGAATGGCCGTATTGATGGTCATATTGTCCAGGGTCATGTGGATTCAACAATTGTTTGCATTGATAAAAAGATTTTGAAAGGAAGCACTGAGTTTACCTTTAAATTTAAAAAGTGGTTTGCTCCTTTGATTATTGAAAAGGGTTCGGTTTGTGTAAATGGAGTAAGCTTAACTGCTTTTGATGTGACTAAAAAGACCTTTACTGTTGCTATTATACCTTATACGTTGGAACATACTAACCTGGGATTAACTAAAGTAGGGTCAAAAGTTAATATTGAGTTTGATATACTGGGCAAATATGTACAGAGAGCATTACGCTAAATAAATTTTACAATCTATATTTACTGCATGCCATTGGTTTCTGTAATAATCCCGGTTTATGATGAGGAACAAAATATTGCTCCTTTGTATGCGGAACTGGGGAAATATTTATCCGAAAATTATGAATTTGTTTTTATAGATGATGGAAGTTTGGATAATACTTTTTTAGAAATACAACAGTTATCAGCAATAAATAAAAATATCAAATGTATTTCTCTCTCCCGCAATTTCGGCCATCAGAATGCATTAATGGCGGGATTGCAACATGTAAAAGGTGACCATATAATAACAATGGATGGTGATCTGCAACACCCCCCTTCGCTTATACCTGCAATGTTGGAAAAATTAAATGATGGTTATGATATTGTAATTACAAAAAGAAGTAAAACACACCATGCAGGAGCTTTAAAAAATATCTTTTCAAAATTATTTTACCGTTTTATAAACTCCATATCCGACACAAAGATCGAAGCCAATGCTTCCGACTTCAGGGCATTTAATAAAAAAGTATTGAACAATATTTTATTGTTTAAAGAACGTGAGCTTTTTTTAAGAGGTATTTTTAGCTGGGTAGGATTTAAGACCACAGTTATTTCATTTGAAGCTGCCTCCAGGCAACATGGAAAAACAAAATACTCTTTCGGTAAAATGACAAAACTTGCGTTAAAGGGAATCACCTCCTTTAGTTTTAAACCCTTGCGGATAGCGATTTTTATCGGATCGATAATTTCTTTGGTAGCATTTACATTCGGGATATTTGCACTGGTTTCATATTACAAAGGGAATACGGTTCCCGGCTGGGCATCTACCATAATTGCCATAATGTTTTTAGGAGGAACACAATTACTTGCCATTGGTTTACTGGGAGAATATATAGCAAGTCTTTTTATAGAAAGTAAAAATCGCCCACTCTACCTGGTTGATAAAAAAATAAATATTGATTAATTCTTTTTGACTGCAGATATAAAATATTGTCCTCCCAAAGGCAGCCATTGTAAATATTTTTCCAGAAATATAAGTTTAGACAGGATACCCTTCCGTGGAAAAAATATGATAAATTTTTTTTTATTAATCTGTAAGTTGTTTCTCTTCAAAAGCTCTTTGGTATATCCAATCTTTAAAAGCCTTGCATCTTTATCAAATACGCAAGTGTTAACCAAATGTTTTGTAATTGGGTTTAATGGATTGTGTTCATACAAATAAAATCTCCCTTCCGGATTTAAAACCCTCCTAATTTCTTTAATCAGGTTATCATGCAATGAAAAATCGATATGATGCAATACACCTGCCATGAAAATAAGATCGAAACTTTCATATGCAAACGGGATATGTTTACCATCATATGTTTGAAAATCACAATTGAGAAGGTTTTTATCTTTTGCTTCCTCAATACTTTTTGCCGATACATCAATTGCAGATATCTGCCACAATGGAAAATATTTATTAATGAACATTTCAGTAGCCCCATCGCCGCATCCTATATCTAAAATTTTTACCGCTGAATTACTTTCATACTGCTGCAACAGCATTACTTTCATTTCAGCAAAATAAAAACTATCAGCGCCAAACAGTTTTATGTTATCTGTATGTATTGCCCTGTATTCTTTTGCATAGGCATCAAAATCATCAAAACTTCTTTCGGCCATATATTGTAAAAATGTATTTTTAGCAAATGCAAGATTACATAAATTCAAACAGGCAATATATAAAAACAATTTTTGCCTTCTTACTTATCTTGATCGTTGCATACCTTCCTATTTCGACTTTTCAATTTTTTATTAAGAACGACGCTTTCAGTGGATATTTTCCTCCTAAATTTTTTATAAGTGAAAGTATTCATGCTTGTAAACTGCCTTTGTGGAACCCATATATTAATTATGGTATTCCCCAATATGGTGATATGAGCAGTGGTTTCTGGAGCCCGGTAACTTGGCTTATAGCGGGCACTATTGGCTATAATGCCTACACTTTTACAGCCGAGGTGCTGTTATATATTCTTATTGGCGGGATAGGAGTGTATAAGTTAACGGGTTATTTTAATTTAGATAATAAAGTAAGATTTATTGCCGGTATTGCATTTATGTGTTGTGGTTACAATGTTGGCCACATGCAGCATTTTAACTGGCTTAGCGGCGCTGCTTTTTTACCCTGGTGTGCATGTAGTTATTTATTAATGCAGCAACAATTCTCTGTTAAAAACATGTTGCTGTCTGTACTCGCATTCTATTTATTCATTTCATCGGCGCACCCGGGGTTGATCATAGGGGCTTTTTATTTTTTTATTGCATTGGCTGCTTTCGTATTTTTCAGCAATAGGGAAATAGTGTCAAGCAGAATAAAAAAAGGCATCATAAGCCATACACTGTTTTCTATATTATTAATTATCCTCAGTGCAGGATTGATAATCGGGTACACAGATATTTTACCATACTTTACCCGTGGCGATGAAGTATCTCTAGCAGCAGGATTAAAAAATCCAACTTCATTTCAAAGTTGGATATCTGCATTGTTTCCATTAAGTACAGTAAAAAATGAGGCTCTTTTTTCTACAGACGTTTCCATGAGAAATATTTATTTCTCACTTACGCTGTTATTATTTTTTATTTATTCCATATTTCCCAAAGGTAGTATTCAAAGATTTTTATTTTATACCGGTATCGTATTTATGCTTCTTTCGGCAGGAGGGGTATTTAAAACATTTACATACAAGTTTATTCCTTTCATAAGTTATGTGAGATTGGATGGAGAATTTGTCATTTTCTCAATATTGTGTTTCATACTCCTGGCTGCAATTGAATTGAACACTTTTATTAATGAGCAAAAGGAATTTAAAGGAAAACTTAAAATCCTTTATTATGTTTTTGAGATAATTGTTTTCGCATGTATTGTTTTTGGATTATATAAAACGAGCAGTTCAAAACAAGGATTTTTATACTCCTTTAAAAATATCACTTTACAAAACGGGCTTGGTGAGAAATTAAAAACTTTAGTTGAATCAATAACTTTTTATGATGCATTATGGCTGCAGGGCATTATCCAATTATTTCTTTTATGGGGCATAAAATACTGTCTCAGGGAAAAACGTTGGCCAATGCTCACAAGAATTGTAATTGCAGATCTGGTTCTTGCAACCTTGCTAAACCTCCCTTTTACAGGTGTAGGTAAAGCCTCTGTGGCTGAGGTACAAATGATATTAAATAAATCACCCAAAGGAATTCCTATACCGGTATTACAACCTATAAATAGTAATGACACAATTACGGTTCAGGAAAAAGGTTTGGTTGGTGACTGGAGTTTTTATAATAAACAGATCGGAGTTAAAAAAGAAGCGCCTTATCCTATTCAATTAAAAAATACTAAAGTATATTTTGAATGGATCCGACTGACACATGGAATAACTTTCTTAAACGAAAATTTCCTTTTCGCACGAAATGCAACAAAACCAGAGATAGTAAAATTTACCGGTAATAATATAAAATTTAAAACATCTGTTAATAATGATTCGGACCACGTAATTTACCAGCAGGTATTTTATCCGCATTGGTTTTATTCCAATGGAAAAGAAAAGAAGGAAGTTCTGAATCACTTCGGCTTTATGGCTGCACCATTAATTAAAGGTGAGAATGAAATTGAATTTAGTTTTGAACCAAAAAAAGTAAAGATCGGGATGCTGATAACGCTTATATCATTTTTAGTTATCGTACTTCTGCTTTTATTAAACCCTTTATTTATCAGGAGATCGCTTTTCCCTTCATAGCTTTTGAAACTGCTTCATCCATCACTCTTTCTGCATAAGGGCGGGAGATATTATTAAGCTCTTCAATTTTTGTATGGATAAGATCTTTGTCTTCCATTGTTAGCGCTAATTGTAGAGCCTGCATAGCTTCGGCAGTTGTTACCAGTTCTTCCTGAGCAAGTTCTTTGGTATTTTTTTGAATAAATTTTTCTGTAGTCTCCAGCAATTGTTCTCCCTCGGTTCTTGCTTCCAGCAATGCCCTGGTTGCAATATCATCCTTTGCATGAGTGATGGATTCCAGGAGCATTGTTTCTACCTGCTGGTCAGTTAATCCGTATTGCGGCTGAACTTCAATACCTTGTTCCACACCACTTCTCAACTCCTTTGCTTTTACTATCAAAATACCATCTGCATTTATTAAAAAAGATATTTCAATTTTAGGCAATCCTGCAGGCATAGCAGGTATGTTGGTCAAATTAAATTCTGCCAGCTTCCGGTTATCTTTCACCAGGTCCCTCTCTCCCTGGTAAACGGAAACTTTAATGCCACTTTGCCCGTTAACCTGTGTTGTGTATTGCCTTGATGCCTTGGTAGGAATTTTAGAATTCCTGGGGATTAAAATATCCATTAAACCGCCACGTGTTTCAATACCCAATGATAAGGGTGTAATGTCCAGCAACAAAAATTCTTTATTATTACCTGCTAAAATATCAGCCTGCAGCGCAGCGCCAAGTGCAACCACTTCATCAGGATTCATTGAAATATTTACTTCTTTACCAAAAAGATCCGAAATTATTTTCTTCACAACAGGCACACGTGTTGAGCCTCCAACCATTACAATTTCTTCAATATCTGCTGCTGTTAGTTTCGCATCCTTTAAAGCATTTTTGCAACTGGTAATTGTTTTATCAATAAAAGGTAGGATCAAATGTTCAAACGTTTCTTTTGTTATCCTTAATTGATGTTGATTTAAAATATCAGAAAATTCATCATTAAAAGAAAGATGTTTTTTTGCTTCTTCAGCTTTTAGCCTTATTGCCTGTGCGAACTCTTTATTATTTATTAATTCATCCTCAGGTATGGATAATTGCTGCAGCCAGTATTTTACTATTGCATTATCAAGATCATCACCACCCAGGTAAGTATCCCCATTTGTAGACAGCACTTCAAAAATTCCATTAGTTATCCTTAAAATTGAGATATCGAATGTGCCGCCACCAAGATCATATACAGCAATGGTTTTATGATCATCTTTATGCAGCCCTATCCCATAGGCGAGGCTGGCTGCTGTTGGTTCATTAATGATCCTGAGAACATCAAGGCCGGCAAGCTTCCCTGCATCCCTTGTTGCCTGGCGTTGTGCATCATTAAAGTATGCCGGCACAGTTATCACAGCCTTATTCACCGGCGTTTTTAAAATATGCTCCGCTCTTTGTTTTAATTCTTTCAGAATAAGAGATGACAACTCAACAGGAGAATAAAATTTTTGGCCTACCTGCACTTTTACCAGGCTCTCGGTATCATCATCAATAACTTTATACGTAAAAAATGAGCTGTTATCTTTAATGTCATTATAAGATTTGCCCATTAACCTCTTTGCAGAAAAAATTGTGTTATGTGGCTCTGTTATTAAATATTGCTTTGCTTCTTCACCAACGGTTACATTCCCGTTATTATCAAAGTGAATAATAGATGGCACCAATGAACTGCTGTTGTGTTCTTTTAAAGCCACTGCCTGCTTTGTTTGCGGGTGTATGATCGCAATTAAACTATTGGTCGTTCCCAGGTCAATGCCCACGATCATTTCCTCTTTTTGTAAACTACCTGTAGATATGTTTATGCCGATCTTTGCCATTAGATGTTATAAAATTATATGCAAATTTACTAAAGCTGGAGGTATCACTATAAATAAGCGGTATTATTACCCTGATGGCATCTTTTATCAGATCGCAATCCTGTTCAACAAAGATTATCAGTAACCAATAAATTACTATTTTTAATTTAATGACATTGAATTCAACCGGCAACAGGTTCATTGAAAACGTATTTGTTTTTTTAATTTATAGCTTCCTTATCCTGCTATTAATTTTTACTACAAAAACAGTTTATGCCGGGTTTCAGCTGGTTGATGACCATATTTTGATAGGGTATAATAACCGTCTTGCTCACGATTCATTTTTTTCATTTTTATCTGCTGAAATAAAAAATGAATTCTACCTGAGATTCAGGCCGCTTAGTATTTTTAATTACATAGTGATAGCCAAATGGATATACCCTGACTTTTTTATGTTAGCGCTGGTAATTGCATTCCAGGGAATTGTAAGCTGCTTTTTTTTCTACCGGTTTGCAAGGCAATTAAAATGCTCTTTCCTGGTATCATTCTTATTCCCGCTGTTTATTATGTGCGGCAACCAGGGAGCAATCTTATGGCGAAATTGTGTTAATGAAACATTAGGTATGTTGCTGCTGAGCATCTCCCTTTTCTTCCTGGGCAAAACATTCACTTCAAAAAAATTCTATAACAGGAATATTGTTTTTTTTAGTTTTTTTTTAATCCTCAGCACTCTTACAAAAGAAAGCTTCATAATTCTTGTCCCTGCCATTATATTTTTAAAGATCTGGCAGGATTCTTTACAAGCCCATATTAGCTTTTTGCATTCATTAAAAGCCAATTTAAAACTCACCATATTTTTTGCTGCGATAGTGATAACAGAAATATTGATAATTTATTATTACAAATCAATAAGCAATCACTTCCTGGATTATGTAGCAATTGACAAAGAAACCTTCAGGCCCGGCAATTTATTTACTTCACTTTATCGCCTTACTATAACAAAAGGTTACTTAATTATAATTTTTCCTGCGATGAGCTTGATCTTCTTAAGATCCAGGTTAATTTATACATGGAAAAAAGATCTCCGGGATTTCATCTTTCCGCTTATCATACTTTTTTTATTGGTCATTATCCCGCAGGTATTACTCTATTCCAAGTCTTTGATCTTTGAAAGATACCTTTTGCCGGGTACCCTGGGCTGTGCTATAGTCATCATCCTTTTGCATAACTATATACAGAAGAACAAAGTGAAACTATCTTTTTTACATAATTTTTTTATACCAATATGCGGCCTGCTTTTATGTTTGCAGACATACCTTATGGTAAAGGGCGCAAAGTTGTATGCTGCAGCTGGCTTTGAAACAAGGGATATGCTGGAAACAATTATACAAAACACAAAGATCTATGACACTATCCTTGTGGTAGCAACTCCCCTGGGACAAAGCGATAAAGCTATATCAGTAAAAAAGTATCTGAATGCGCCAATAGGGGGTAACAGGAAAAATGTTTTTATTGAACCTGTTTTTGATAGCACAATAAATTATGATCCTGTAAAGAATGCTGTCATAAATAATTTTGCAGTACTTACAAAAGGGATCAGGTATAAGGATATAAGTAACCAAAAAAATATTAACTGCTTCTTGTTTTTTGAATATACAAGAGAGGAGTTCATCAAAAGATATAGCGATATTGATATTTCACAACATCGCAAAATGATGACAGGGTCTTTTACGATTTTTTTAAAATAATACGTTGGGTTTAATCCTCTAATTTTTAGATGATCTGCTAATATTTAGTGCTGTTCAAGAGATACATTTTGCCATACCCTTTGGTAAAGTATTTATCTGTATTGTCATCAGTATCCCTGAACTTATCCAGGCTTTTTCCGTTCAGGTTTGTAAGAACACGATATAGGTAAACACCATTAGCCAACTTTTGCCCGTACATATCAGTTCCATCCCATTTAAACTCCGTAATATTTCTGCCTATATGTATTGGCCCTAATTCGTTGCTGGTTATTTCTCTCACAACTTTACCCGTTATGGTAAGAATTTGTATCCGCATGTTCTGCGGCGGCTGTGTTCCCGTAACAGTGAACACGAATGCCGTTGAAGTTGTAAACGGATTTGGATAGTTCAATAAATTAGAGATCATTGGTTTATTAACTACCCGGAATATAACATGATATTCTGTTTCACCGGCCTTATTGCCTGCTACATCTTTTCCTGAAACAATAAGTTCATATTCTTCATCCTCGCCGGTTAATAGAGGCGTAAAATTTATCGTTGCAACATTTTCGCCATTGGCAAGGTTTGCAGGAGTGAATTTAACGGTATCATTATCAAACCGGTAGCTTTTTATTGTTCCGTCAGGGAATCGGATCTGTACTTTAAGAAGCGAAGTATCAGTTAATGCAAGATTCTTACTTTCATCTTTTAGCTTTATAAGTATGTGTGGCCGTGCTGAAACAATATCCCTGTTTAAAATGTGCACACCGTCAAAAGTTACATCCAGCAGAGGATTAAAATTATCACCCTTTACCAAAAAGTTCTTATAAATAAAATTGTTGAAATGATATTGTTCAGGTTGATCATTATCGGGATTTACTTCAACGAATAATGTATTCAATCCATAATAACCTTTTGTATCAATTGTATAATTTACGGTTAAAGTGTCGCCTGCAACCAAGGGTTTACCCTTTAGATTTACCTGGTGAGGAACATTATTTTTATCTGTTATTATGAATTTGATCTTTAAGCTATCAAATGCTGCCTGGCTGATATTTTTAAACGCTATCGAAAAATCAATGTTCTGACCAACATCAACTGTATCTTTCATTTTGAAAACGATATTGGGTGCAATAGCCCCTTCCGGTACATAATCAGCGTTAACCCTCCAGTACTGTAACTGGTTTGGCGTAGCATTTGTTTGGTCGCTATTCAGCATTTTCAAATTCAGGTAAGGATATATCTTAGCATCTATAAATGCAAGGGTGGTATCTTTTGACCATACTGTTGCCAGCTTTACTTTTGTGCCTGTTGTATTAATACCATATACTTCAACAGCAACCGTATCAGGTACGGATGGCTCAATTTCCTTCCCACTCCAATGCAAGGCTGTCCATGCTTTGGCAGGCCCTACCTGGGTCCACTCAATACTACCTTCTTTAGCCTTTGCTTTTAAAAGAAATGATTCATTTACTTGTTCATCTACTTTACCAACTACTTGTCTTGGCGTATATGATGGAACGCCTTTTTGATAAAAATATACAAAAGGCAAATTAGTTGTAAAGCTATCTATTTGAGTAAAGCCTGCTGCTTTTAATTTATGATACAAAGAATTTCCTGAACCTAAAGTGGCGGTATCATTCATCCAGCTATCTATAAAAGAAGTATTACTTATCATTCCCAGGTTAGTAATGGCCACATATTTTCCTGAAGGAATACTGTCCATAAAGTCCATTGCCCTTTTCCTGTAAACCGGGTCACCATAAGGAAATTCAAATAAACGCCTGGTAGGGCTGAAGCAAACCGGCCAGCTACCAAATCTTCCGCTTCCTGCTGTATTATAGTTTGTCATCAAAGACAGGTCTGATGAATCAAGTACATAAAATTGCAAACTATTATACTTGCATCCATAATTTTCCACTTTGGTAAAATCGATACTAACACCTATTCGGTCAAAATCATAATAAGGATATAAACCCGTCTTTATTATAAGATTTCTGGATGCTATATCATAATCAAACTGCCTGTTATTGCCTAAATGTATTTGGCTGTAATTATCTTTTATGAATTGAAAATAATTTGATTGATTGAACCCGGTACCGCCATTTTGTAAATAGATAAATGAAGAACCATTCCATATAAAAGGGCCACTGGTTGGCTGCATAGCCATGCGCCAATAATATACGGTGCTGTCAGTATATGTGATCAAAGGTTTAAATTCTATAACACCTCCTGCCGAAGTAGTATTGAATGTTTTTTTGTAAGGAGAATTAAATAATTCAGTTGTATCAATTTCCATTACGATCTGCCTTGGAGAAGTAAGCGGGTTTGCTGTAGAACCATAAAAACTTATGTTCTGATTATTAACGATTGAAAAGTTATAAGGATAAACCGGTCTTATCTCATCTTCAAAAATGAAAAAATCTTTTGATACTGTGTTATTCAGTTCCGACATTTCACTAACCTTATTATCAGTATCTAGTATTACGGTTATTTTATTCAATCCTTTATCTGTGATTGGGTTTATAGGAACAGGTAATAACAAAGAATCTGCGTATTTAACAGCAACAATAACTTTATCAAATAAAACGGTTACGCTATTATCAGGAAGTGTTCGTTTTACAGTAACTCTTATTGAGTCTTTCACAGCTTTGCCGATATTAAGCATATTTACTTTTACAGTAAATGAATTATCAGCTACAGAAACAATAGCAGGATTGATCCTGATCATCGATGGCTCAATAACATAATCAGCTTTGGGATGTGGATTTATTTTTAATGCCGGGTCTCCATTTAAATTCATTTCTTCCAGGTGCATCCTGGTAAAAAAGTCCAGTGAAGGATTAGCGCCTCCTAAATTTTGAACTACATTTCTTATAATAGTGCCTGCAGAACTGCCATAACTTGTTACACCTGTTTCTTTATAAAATTCGTACTGATAATTATTAAGAAAAGGGGGTATACCTAAGTGGGTACTTGCTAAAAAAGCTATACTTCCGCGTTGATTAGCCAACACATATTTTTCAGACAGAGACATTACACCCTGCAGGCGTAAAGTATCTGCAGTATAATTATTTCCTGCGGTACATCCGCTTACATTAAAGAATGGATATTTACCTGGATTATTATAGGTTTGCGGCGTACTTAAATTAAACTCCAATGTATTTGCTGAAGAGTGACCAAAATAGCTAACCATACTCATCCCTTCATTAAATAACTCTTCTATACGCTGGCTGCCCAGTATCTGTACGGCAGCTGTTGATGATTTTGAAAATGTTTCAACATTGCCACCAAACAAAGTGTCTTCTATCATCTTCTTATAACTGTTCATGTATAAAGTAAAAAGATCACTTTCAGGGCCATCCTTTCCACCAACTACGTGAGCAATATTCTTCATCCACCCTTTATCTGCAACGGTCTGTGATGTTGAAACCTGGGCCTGTTCAAACTGTTGCATTTTTACCAGGTAATTGCTGATCTCATTGCCTGTTACTACAGACAGCCTTCCTACTCCAACATCCGGCACTAAAGAGTTGTAAGGTGATACCATGCGAATATCCGAAGCCGGAGATCCAAAGGTTGGAACCAGATTGATTTTATCTGCATTGGAAAAGTTCTTTATAAAATTGTAATCAGAATAACATACTCCTTTACCGATAAGAAAAACAAATTTTGGAACCTGTGTAAAATTGGCTTTTGCAAACTGTAAAAAATCTTTAACAGATGCAGGGTGATGTTTTATCCCATAACCAAACTGATCTTCTAACTGGTCTATATCATAAATCTTTGCATTGTAACTTCCACCTGCCGCCGAACTTCTGTAAGCCCTGTATTGATCAACATAATTTTGTCCTGCGCCATTATTGTATAAAGATGGATGACTGATAATTAAATAATTTCCCTGGTTAGCTGCTATGGAATAGTTCACAAAATTTCTTTGAACAGGAGTTGCAACATTTTTTACGTTAGATGCATCAAGACTTACCAATACAAATTTTCGCAAGGTTACTGCCGAAGCAGGCAACACAAATTTCACCTTTCCTGCTGTGGCAATATCACCGGTGTACCTGTTACCTGATATAAGATCAAGCAATACTGGAGCCGTACCGTTAGCATTAAAATTATCTATCACCAAATAATTGCCTGTAGGGCTGGGAGGTAATTCAAAATAAAAATTCTTTTGATTATTAAAATTGAATTTGCTGGGATAGGTAAGTTCCATAAATGAAACGTCCATATTGTCATTTGTAACCGGTGAAACATTTTCAACTGCAATACCTGCTAGGTCAGTACCTATGAAGGTGGACAAAGGAATATTATTCACCTGTACTTTCAGGTAGCCAAAATAATCCATAGCGCTGTCCAGGATGGTCGTGCTGAAGAGCTTTACCCTAACCCTCCGTGGGTTTAATGCATTACCAGAAGCGGCTAAACGAAATGATGCAGCAGGACCCGAAGGATATAAATTAATTGTATCAAATACATTTGACAAAGCAAACCCTGCTCCTGCACCTATTCCTCCACTTGACCATCCTTCGCCAATATCATAGGAAGATGAATAAACATACTCGCCTACCACAGCTGCATAACCCGGGTTTATCCTGCTCTTATAATAAACCCCACGTGTATTCATAAAGTAAGGTTCTTTCCAGCACATTGGGATCCTAAGCTTAGAATTCCACGTGGACAAGTTGTCGCGGCCGCTTCTATAGTGTCACCTAAATACTAGTGACTCCAGCGTAACTGGACTGGCCACAGTTAGGCCGCAAATGTAATCACACTGGCTCACCT
>JADMIO011019975.1_pt1 | contig 108025 bp, 97 predicted proteins | sample 8958161 | NCBI WGS metagenome assembly JADMIO01 (sample SAMN16585339, study PRJNA669376) | soil metagenome | isolation source: Crop rotation soil | place: USA: Cullars Rotation, Alabama | collected 2011
CGCGACAACTTGTCCACGTGGAATTCTAAGCTTAGGATCCCAATGTGCTGGAAAGGAGTTCGCCACGAAGCATCTTTAGCTCACCGAGCGAGTCATAGACGCCGGCAATATGGACATGGTCCTCGACGTCAGCGATCTCTATCGCCCGCCGAATGTTGCGCTCGGCTTTTTCCCATTCGCCAATTAGCAACAGATTGATACCGAGATTGTTATACGCAATAACGGAGTTCAGAGCGTGTTCGGTTTGATCAAAAAACTCGATGGATTTTTCAAGACAAGCTATGCCGTCCTGGGGACGTCGCAAAAACCAGTAAGCCCCCGACATATCGGTATAGAGCTTGCCGAGCATAAACGGGGCCGAGTTGTTACCGATGATCTGTATGCCGAGCTCAAAATTCTGGAGCGATTTTTCGCTGTTGCCTTCCTGATGATATGTGTTCGCAATCTCGCGATAGGCTTCGGCCATACCGAGCCAATTACCGTTCTCACGAAAATGACCGAGAGCCGTTTCGGCATACCCCCGGCTGATCGGGTACTCACTGAGCTTTCGATATACGCGCGCTATACCGGTATTGATGCTCCCCGCCAAATGCCTTAGTTCGTGCTCATCGGCCTTTTGTAACGTCTCCTTTAAAAGAGTGATCGCCTTGGGTTGTTCGTTAAGATTGTTATATGCGATGGCAAGCTGGGTCGTCAGTCGCACCTGGGTCTCTATCGATAATTCGTTCAGTGCGTTTTCGTCTTCAAACGAACGGACAGCCTCGAGCGACTCTTTGTAGCGTCCGGCCGTCTCAAGGGTGAACGACAACAGCCGTTTTAGATGCGCAAGATTATCCGCCGAGAGTTGATACCCCTCGATAGTTTGCGTCAATATCTGTTCGGCTTCGCGTGAGCGGCCCTCGCGAAGCTTTTGTCCGACATCACGAAAGATGCCGTCGAGCTCGGCGGCCGAGATCACAGACAGAGCGGATGTTTTTCCACCCTTGGGTTTACGGTCGACGGTTGGACCCGGTCCCCTTTCAGAGTCGTTATGCCTTCTCATTTTTCGGTAACTATCAAAACGATCAATTGCGGCTGATTTTCAAAACCAGGACGTCCGGAACCGATCAAATCGCATACTAAGTAAACAGCGCATCTGAATTTACCAAAAAACAGAGAGTCGAGTCTATGTTTTTGTTGGTAGTCGAATCTTGATCGCAGGGTCCTGGCTACCGCAAATACTATCCCTCGCTTTTATTTCTCATTGGGCCGAACGGTCTATGCACTCAAAACTGCCGCTCGTGCGTCCCGTCAGAACTGCTTCACAGACGCGGCAAACAAACGCTAAGATAAGACATCAAACATGATTCGATCCTTTCGGGTCGTGTATTCCGGGATGTTTCGATTCTTTTCGAAACTAGTCGATCTGTAGATGGAAAACATAGATTTTGACCGGCAGGGAAGACCTGTGTTTCACGACGCGCGGGGTCGGCGGGGTCGGTATTTTTCTGTTGTATACATACTCATTGGCGGCATATTTACCGCTTTATTCGCCGTTTTTGTTGTAAGCGTTCTCATTAATCCGTTTCTTCCCCAGATCAAGTTAAAACCGGTAGCTACTCTGCCGCAGCAGTCTGACATCCAGCCGCATCCTCCGGAGCTTGGACCGCTGACAAAGCGCGAACAGCTTGCAAAGCAAATAGGTGAGCGAGCTCGGGTCGCAAAACTCGACCGCGAACAGGTAAATCTCGAGCGGCGGGCCCAGGCCGATCTTCGACGTGCGTCAAATGCCCGCCCCGACATCACGGCGGTAAACGAAGGACGACCGCTCTCGATCGGGTTTTTTGTAAATTGGGACGATTCAAGTGTTGCTTCGCTGCAGGCAAACATCGATTCGCTGGACTGGGTCGTGCCTGAGTGGATCAGGCTTTCCGGTAACGAAAACGATCCTCTCGTACTCGATATCGACGAAAAGGCGATGACCCTCATGCAGGAGCGAAAGCCGGATATGCCGGTCTTGCCTTTGCTGCAGAATTATAAGGATGAGCAGTGGAACAATGACATCCTTATTACCTCTATCCGAACGGCCACGGCCAGGCAAAAGCTGATCACACATCTGCTTAAGACAATTGATCAATATGGTTTTGACGGGATCACGATTGATATTGAGGAAGTACCTGCGCAATATCAGCCGCATCTCTTTCAATTCATGACGGCTCTACACGACGAATTTAAGTCGCGCGGGTTGATCCTAGCTCAGGCGGTGCCATTTGATAATCCCGATTGGAACTACAAAGCATACGCTAGTATCACCGACTACCTGATGCTGATGGCTTACGACGAGCATTATTCTACCGGCGATGCCGGACCTGTCTCGAGCGAGGCTTGGTACGAAGAGACGCTCAAAAAGCGAATGGCCGAGCTGTCGCCAGCACACACGATAATCTGCTTTGGCAATTACGGCTATAACTGGGCGAACGACGGAAGCGAGGCAGAGACGGTTTCGTTTCAGGAATCCCTGCTCGCGGCAAAAGAATCCCTTGATTCACCGACCGAGATCGAATTCGATACCGATTCAAAAAACCCGCATTTTTCATATACCGAGGACGATGGCAAAGACCATGATGTATGGTTCCTGGATGCGACCACCGCGTACAACGAGATTAAATCGGCGAGCGCATTCAAACCTGCGGGCTTTGCACTGTGGCGATTGGGGAGCGAGGACCCGTCTTTATGGAAGGTGTTTGGCTCTAAAGCAGGTCCGTTGAACGCGGATGCGCTGAGGACGATCAAATACGGATACGATGTCAGCTTTCGCGGTACGGGCGAGATACTCCAGGTTATCAGCGAGCCGCAGGACGGAATGCGCTTACTAGATATCGGACGAAGCGATTTGATCAATAACGAGGTATACGAACAGATACCCTCGTCATATATCATGCAGCGAACGGGCGACTGGGACTGCGAGGCCGCTCGGCGAAGGGGCGACGGCCCGTGCAAGATCGTTCTCACTTTTGACGACGGCCCCGACCCGGTCTGGACGCCAAAGATACTCGATATCTTAAAACAGGAAAATGTGCCGGCCGCATTTTTTGTCGTCGGCCAGAACGGACAAAGCAATCCTCAACTGATAAAGCGGATCGTCGCCGAGGGACATGAGATCGGAAATCATTCGTTCACCCATCCAAACCTTGGTGAAGTTCCAGACCAAATTACGGATCTCGAATTAAATGCGACTCAGCGTCTGATCGAATCGCTTACAGGGCACTCTACTCGTTTGTTCCGAGCACCCTACTTTGGCGATGCCGAGCCGCGAACGCCTGACGAAGTTGATCCGACCGTCCTTGCACAGAACCTTGGGTATGTTTCGATCGGGCTTCATCTCGACCCTGACGACTGGAAGACAAAGAACGAGGACGGTTCGCCGCATACTGCTGATCAGATGGTTGACGAGATCCTAAAGCAGGTTGCTATCACAACGCCTGAAGAACGCGGCAATATCATCTTGATGCACGACAGCGGCGGCGATCGTTCCGCGACGGTCGAGGCCTTGCCAAAGATCATCCATGAGCTGCGGTCGCGCGGCTATGAATTTACGACGATCGGCGATCTGGCAAATATGACCCATGAACAGGAGATGCCCGCCGTTACCGAAGACCAAACGTTTTACGCAAAAGTAAATTCATACGTTTTTTACAGTATTGCGGTGGGCGGATGGGTTATGGGTTGGACGTTTCTGATCGGTATAGCTCTGGGGATCGGTCGGATGGCGATCATCGGCGTGCTTGCGCTTGCGCAATTCATTCGGTCTCGCCGCCGAGAGCATGAACATTTTGGCGAAAAGTACAAACCAAGTGTTTCGGTGATAGTTCCGGCGTTTAATGAGCACCGGGTTATTGTACGGACGATCGAGAGTCTGCTCCGTTCCGAATACGACGATTTTGAGATCATCGTCGTGGACGACGGATCAACAGACGAAACATTCGAAATTGTTAAAAGGACCTTTGCCGGCAACGCCCGCGTTTCCATTCATCAAAAAACTAACGCCGGAAAGGCCGCGGCATTAAATTATGGCTGGCGGCAGTCGACTGGCGATGTGATCATCGCTCTCGACGCCGACACCCTGTTTACGCCGCAGACGCTGCCCGCTCTGGCACATAGGTTTGCCGATCCAACGATCGGTGCCGTTGCGGGCAACGCCAAAGTTGGCAACCGGATAAACATTGTCACAAAATGGCAAGCGCTTGAATATGTAACCTCGCAAAACTTTGATCGACGAGCCTTTGCATCGCTAAATTGCATAACGGTCGTTCCTGGCTCGGTCGGTGCATGGCGACGAAGCGTACTCGAAGAAGTTGGCGGATTCTCGTCCGACACGCTCGCCGAGGACCAGGACCTTACGATACATGTTCGCAAGCTTGGTTACAGGATCGGCTACGAGGAAGCCGCGATAGGGTTGACCGAGGCACCCGACTCGCTTAGAAATCTTGCAAAGCAGCGATTTCGCTGGTCATACGGCACACTGCAATGTATGTGGAAACATAAGAATGCGTTGCTCAATCCGCGCTATGGGACGCTGGGTTTTATCGCGATGCCAAATGTTTGGATCTTCCAGGTATTATTCCCACTCATCTCTCCGATCATGGACATGGTGTTCGCATGGACGCTTATCTCGGCGCTTTTAACAAGCCTCGAACACCAGGAGGAATATGCACATACGCCGACCAATCTTAACCAGGTCATCTTTTACTACGCCCTCTTTCTGGCCGTCGACTGGTTTGGCGCGTTTCTCGCTTTCATGATGGAGCGGACAGAACAAAAACGTCTGCTCGGCTGGCTGCTTATACAACGCTTCGGCTACCGGCAGGTGATGTACTGGGTGATGGTTAAATCCGTCTACACCGCCATAAAGGGCGCCGTCGTCGGGTGGGGCAAGCTCGAACGAAAGGCTACCGTCGAAGCCCGGATCTAGGTATCGACAAATCCTCTGTTTGTGGTTAAATCGAGCTATGCCTGAGCTTCCAGACATAGGGGCCGGCGGCGAAGTCCTGGTCGAGAAAAAGACCAAGCTCGAAAAGCCAAAGCTCTTCAAAGTGATCCTGCACAATGACGATTTCACGACAATGGAATTTGTCGTTTTTGTTCTCGAATACGTCTTTGCCCGATCCTCGGCCGACGCCTTTACTATAATGCTCAAGGTCCACACCGAGGGCATCGGTATCGCCGGTGTCTACCCCTACGAGATCGCAACTATGAAGTCTGAAAAGGCAATGAACCTCGCACGGTCCAGGGAGTATCCGTTGCTGTGTACAGTGGAGGAAGAATAGTGTCCAGGCTAAATAGATCCGTATTGCTTATGGCCTTAGTGACCTTACTTTCTGGTTGCCTTTTCGGTCCCAGCCGCGAGCGAGCGATAAAAGACGCTATCTTGCATGTAAAGGAAACTATGGACGTCGCATTACCGGACGTCGCTCATCCGGAACCTTATAAGTATGAGGACGCCGGCGATTGTGCATGGGTGCCGGAGTTGCCGTCGAGTAAGGAATCGCTGCGTTACCAGGTCGAGGTCCCACTTCCTGACGGGGATGACGGACATGCACGACAGGAGCGTGCGGCCAAACATTGGATCGAAAAAGGGGGCAAACTCCGCACAATGCCGCACCAGAGTGTTGCAGCGGCGGAAGTAGATTATGACGGCGGCTCGATCCTCGTATTTGCAATGCCCGATCGACGTACAAAGCCTGGCGAACAGGGACGCTCGATGTTTTATATCGTCGCAACGACACCGTGTATTGCAAAGGAAAACTAATATCCTGATAACGAAATGTGTTGTCCGAGGTGTGGTTTATGGTAGCATCAGTTTTGCTTATGTATCCAAGATCCATAATTAGCGTCGACTCGGGACGGGAACTCGCTCCATGGTGAGCGAGACCAAAGCAAAGCTTTGAGCAAAGAGTCCCAAGCCGAAGAAAAAAGGCTTGGGACTTTTTCATTATCGATCTGGCGGATTTTTGATACTGCAGATGTTAAACTCTTGATTTTCGATTGTTACGTTGATCTATGACAGAGGAGCTTGAACTAAAGAAAACCGTAAACCTGCCGCGAACAGATTTTTCACAAAAGGCGAATCTGGGCCAGACTGAACCGGCGCGCCTTAGCAAATGGAATGACATGCGGCTGTATGAGATGATCCTCGCCGCACGCAAAGGTCGGCAAAAGTTTGTTTTGCACGATGGCCCGCCGTATGCCAACGCCGACATCCACATTGGTACCGCATTAAATAAGATTTTGAAGGATTTTGTCGTCAAGACCCGTTCTATGATGGGTTTCGAGGCTCCGTATGTACCGGGATACGACTGTCACGGTCTTCCGATCGAGACATATGTGGAAAAAAAGCTTGCCGCCAAGGGCAAGAACAAAAACGATCTGCCGGTGGCGACGTTTCGCAGACTGTGCCGGGAGCATGCCGAACATGCCATGGATGGGCAGACCCGGGACTTTTCGCGGCTTGGTGTTCTTGGCGAATGGGAGACTCCATATCTAACCATGTCCGCCGAGTACGAGTCGGCCACGGCACGTCTCTTCGGCAAATTCCTCGAGCGCGGCTATGTGTATAAAGGCCTTCGGCCGGTTTACTGGTGCATTCATGACCAGACCGCGCTTGCCGAGGCTGAGGTTGAGTATCGCGAGCATACCTCCCCGTCTGTGTATGTAAAATTTCCGCTTAAGACGGATCCGGCCGAGATCGACCCCGCACTTGCAGGAAAAAACGTCTTTGTCGTCATCTGGACAACCACGCCCTGGACGCTGCCGGCAAACATGGGTATCGCGGTCCATCCGGAATTTGACTACTCGGCGATCGAGGTTTCCGACGCAGAGGTATTTATCGTCGCCTCCGAGCTAAGCGAGGCGTTTTGCAATACATGCGGTTTTGCCGAGTACGAAGAGATCGCACGATTTAAGGGTGCAAAGCTTGATCGAATGGAAGCACGCCATGCGTGGCTCGATCGCACATCGCTGCTCATGACCGGCGAACACGTAACCCTCGGCGAGGCCGATGCCGAGGTCGAGCTCGATGTTCGGTTTGAGAGCAAGTCGAGCGGAAAGTCGGGCACCGGCTGTGTCCACACGGCACCGGGACACGGGGCGGACGACTTTCATCTTGGAAAGACATATGGCCTCGAGATCTATTGCCCGGTCGACAATGCGGGTCGGTTTACACCCGAGGTTGAACGATGGGCGGGTGACACCGTTTTTGAAGCGAACCCCAAAATAGTTGAATTTCTAAGCGACAACAACCTGCTTTTATATTCAGAAAATTACAATCATCGTTATCCGCATTGCTGGCGCTGCAAGAACCCCGTCATATTTCGTGCGACACCGCAATGGTTCATATCGATGGACGACGAAGCCAAAACGGGGATGAACATCTCGTTGCGGGCCAACGCCCTGAAACAGATCGAACGCGTCGGTTGGCATCCGGAATGGGGCGTCGACCGGATGCGGAACATGTTCAAAGCACGGCCCGACTGGTGTGTCTCGCGCCAGCGTTACTGGGGTGTACCGATCCCGGTCTTTTACTGTCAGAGCTGCGACCACGCTATAGCGTCGCGCGAGATCGTCGATCATGTTGCTGACATCTTTGCACTCGAGACTGCCGATGCCTGGTATAACCGTCCCGAAAGCGAGTTGTTGCCAGACGGGTTTACCTGCCCTGAATGCAAAGGCGCCGACTTTCGCAAGGAAACCGACATCCTCGACGTCTGGTTCGATTCGGGCTCGAGCTGTGTGGCGGTACTCGAAACCAGGGACAATCTATATTTCCCGGCAGATGTTTACCTCGAGGGCGGGGACCAATTTCGCGGGTGGTTCAATTCGTCATTAATGTGCGGAATGGCGGCGCACGACCGTGCCCCGTACCACGAGGTCGTTACCTATGGCTGGGTCGTCGACGGTGACGGCAAGCCCATGCATAAATCGGGCGGCAACGCCGTCTCGCCGCGTGATTTCTTTAATGAAAAAGGTGCCGATGTGATGCGTTTATGGGCAGCCGCGGCCGACACTACAAAAGATGTTCGCTGGTCGGGTGAGATCATCGACCGTGTCACGGATGCATATCGCAAGATGCGCAACACGCTGCGATACGCCCTGGGAAATCTAGAGGGGTTTGATACCGCGGCTGACACTGTTTACTCGGACCGCATGCTGGAGATAGATCTGTGGGCACTGGCGATGCTAAACGAGACGATCGGAAAGGTAGTCGCTGCCTATGATGCGTATGATTTCCAGACAGCCTATAACACGCTTTACAACTTTTGCACGGTAACATTGTCGGCCCGTTATTTCGACATTATCAAGGACCGGCTATATATCTGCGCTCCCAAATCCGAGGGTAGGCGATCGGCCCAAACCGCGCTGCATAGGATCGCCGATGCCCTTTGCCGGCTACTCGCACCCATCCTCGTGTTCACGGCGGACGAGGCATGGGAAAACCTGCCAGGTCAAAGCATTCCGTCGGTGCATATTGCCGCGTTCCCGGCCCTTGAGGAAGCCGATAATTCCGGACTGCTCGGAAACTGGGAACGAATCTTCGCCATACGCGACGAGGTCTTAAAGGCACTCGAGACAGCCCGCATCGAAAAGCGGATAGGGTCGTCGCTCGAGGCCAAGGTCATGCTCACAGCCGATGCCGCGACCACCAGATTTCTGCTCGATTACTATGACCAACTGCGGTATGTCTTTATAGTGTCTAAGGTGGAGGTGTATGAGGGTGAAGCGTTTGGTGTCGAGATCAGCAAAGCAAGCGGCGATAAATGCGAACGGTGCTGGAACTATTCACGACGGGTTGGTGAATTTGCCCAGTACCCGAGCGTATGCGAACGATGTTTCGACGCACTCACAGAGATCACCTCATCCGCGATAGGTTAGGTCGATCCATTAACAGCATGACAAGACGAGACATAATCTGGAAGTTTGCGTACCTGGCCATCGCCGGTGGGGTGTTTATGATCGATCAAACGTCAAAGGCGTGGGCCGCTCGCAGCCTGCGTTTTTTCGGAGATCGAATTATTATCCCTAACTTCTTAAACTTTGCGTATGCAGAAAATCCGGGTGTTGCTTTTAGCATGCTTGACAAGCAGGGTGATGCCGGCCGCTGGGGGTTATCTGTTGTGGCATTGGTCGCCGCAACGCTCGTGCTTTATTTTTTTTGGCGAACCCCTCGAACAGATGATCGGATATTAGGTTCGCTCGCACTGTTACTTGCGGGTATCGCGGGGAACGTGACCGACCGCCTTCGGCTCGGATTTGTCGTAGATTTTATCGATGTACAATTCGGATCGTGGCATTACCCGACTTTCAATGTTGCTGACTCAGCGGTCTGCATCGGTGCCGGTTTGCTTTTACTTGATGTGGTTTTGAGCAAGAGACGATCTGTTATAAAAGTCCCTGATAAGGAGACGGCGGCTAACATCTAGGGGCACGATATGTATCCAGAACTATTTCGTATAGGCAGCTTTCCCGTTACCACGTACGGGGTCTTTTTGGCCGTGGGTATGCTGCTTGCCCTCCTTGTCGCGGCGCGTCTTGCGGCACGCGACGGACTGCCGCGAGAACGCATCTACGATCTCGGCCTTTGGACTCTTGTGGCAGCTCTTGTCGGGTCCAAGGTGCTGATGTTGTTGGTCGAGGATAACGTAAATGTCTTTTCGTTCGATTTCCTGCGATCGGGCGGTGTGTTTTACGGCGGACTCATCGGCGGCTTCCTCGCCGTTCTGTTTCTCGTACGTTTTTACAAGCTGCCGTTTTGGAAGGTTGCCGATGCTTTTGCACCGGGCCTTGCTCTCGGACAGGCATTTGGACGGCAGGGATGTTTTTCTGCCGGGTGCTGTTGGGGCAAGGCAACGACCCTTCCATGGGGTGTGCATTTTACCCCGGCCGGGCATGAATATACCGGCGTCCCGATCTACGGTCCCGATGGCAGCGATCTGTATTTGCATCCTACGCAGCTCTATGAATCTTTCATAATGCTGGCTGTTTTCGGCTTGCTGGTGCTGCTGCACAGGCGAAAAAAATTTGACGGACAAGTGCTCATCGCATATGCGATCATTTACGCCATCGTTCGATTTACGATCGAGTTTGTTCGCGATGATCCACGCGGCGATCTTTTCGGTCTAACGACGATGACTGGCCTCTCGACATCGCAAATGATCAGCTTGCTGGTTGCTGCTGTTGCCATCGTCATGATGATAGTCCGGCTGCGAAAAGTTTCGGGTCAAAAATCGCAAAATGCAGCCGAATGAAAACCAGACACCGCTTTTTTTAAGGCCCACATCCGACCAGGCCGGAGATCGTCTTGACGCATATCTCGCAAGCCAGATAGAGGGTTGGTCGCGTTCGCGTCTCCAGCGTCTGATCGCCGACGAAGACGTGCTTGTTAACGAGCAGCCGGCGAAAGCTTCGTACCGGGTTCGCGAATCTGACGAGATCGACATCGATCTGACGGAGGTACCTGTAGCTCGTTTTGAGGCCGAGGATATCCCGCTCGATATCGTATTTGAGGACGAGTATCTTGCCGTGATCAATAAACCTGCCGGAATGGTCGTTCACCCCGGTGCAGGCGTTCAATCAGGCACACTCGCGAACGCGATCGCATTTCATTTCGGAACAGAGCCGTCTGCTGCGTCAGGGAGCACAAACGCGGAAAACCCAAATCGCGTCGGTATCGTCCATCGCCTGGACAAGGACACCTCCGGGTTGATCGTTGTCGCTAAAACGGACGAGGTTCACGAGGCTCTCTCCGAGCAGTTTCGCGAGAGACAGGTCTTTAAGCGTTATGTCGCACTTGTTCACGGCGCTACCGAACGAAACTCCGGAACGATCATCGCCCCCGTCGCCCGGCATAAACATAATCGGCTGCGAATGACCGTTGCCCAGCACGGACGCAGCGCAGTCTCGATCTGGAATATCCGGGAGAGGTTCGAAAAGTTCACCCTCGTAGATGTCGAGATCAAAACGGGCCGCACACATCAGATTCGCGTCCACATGGCCTATATCAATCATCCGGTGGTTGGCGACACTATTTATAACGAAGGACGTGATAATACGGTCGCGGACTCGCACGTGAGAAATGCGATAGCTTCGCTCGGCCGTTTCTTTCTTCACGCCGAGCGGCTATCGTTTACGCACCCCGTATCGGGTGAGCGCATGGATCTCAAACAGGAACTACCTGCGGAATTGAAAGCTTTCATGGATTTGTTATGATGAGAGCCAAATCTTACACCTCGAATTTGCCAATCATTTACGATGAAACTCGTTTTCCTTTCTACCCTGGTAGGTTTTGTACTCTCAGTTATATCGTTTGCTCAAAATAGCCCGATAAACATCGTTCCGAAACCTCAGTCTGTTAATCCAGGCGATGGTGTTTATGAGCTCAGCAGCAAAACCTCACTCGTCGCTAAAAACGATGACGACCGCAGACTTGCTGACTTCTTTAACGAATTCCTGCAAAAGAATTACGGTTTCAAGTTAAAAATCGATCCGGCGCGAAAGCGAGATGCTAACGCGATCATGGTCACGGGTACGATCAATGGCTTCACATTTCCGCCGGGCGGATATCAACTATCGGTCGAGAAGGATCGGGTCGGGATACTGGCCTCAGATCAGGCGGGAAGGTTTTATGCTCTGCAATCGCTCATGCAGCTATTGCCGGTCGCGGGTAAGGGTAAGCTCATTGTCCCAGCCGTAACAATCAAGGACGAGCCGCGATTTGGTTACCGCGGTATGCATCTCGACGTTGGGCGGCATTTTATGCCGGTCGAATTTGTAAAGAAATACATCGATCTGATGTCGCAGTACAAGTTTAATTACTTTCACTGGCACCTGACAGAAGACCAGGGCTGGCGGGTCGAGATAAAAAAGTATCCAAAGCTCACCGAGATCGGATCAAAGCGGCCCGAGTCGGTATTGGGCAGAAATCTGCAGCCATATGTCGGAGACAACACCCCTGTCGAAGGCTTTTATACGCAGGACCAGATCCGGGACATAGTGGCCTATGCAAAGGCGCGGTTCATAACCATCATTCCCGAAATTGATCTGCCCGGGCATTCATCGGCCGCGCTGGCGGCCTATCCCGAGCTGGGGTGCAAAGACAACTACAACTACAAAGTTCAGACGACGTGGGGCATCTTTAAAGAGGTATATTGTCCGACCCCAAAAACGTTTCAGTTTCTGGATGATGTTCTCGGGGAGCTGATCGACCTGTTTCCCGATACGCCTTATATCCATATCGGCGGCGACGAGGTGCTTAAGGATCATTGGAAGGAATCACCGCAAGTCAAAGAACTGATGGAGCGCGAAGGGCTCAAAGATGTTAACGAGGTTCAAAGCTACATAATTCATCGCGTTGAAAAGTTTATTAATTCACGCGGTAAAAAGATCATTGGCTGGGACGAGATACTCGAGGGTGGTATCGCACCGAATGCGACCGTGATGAGCTGGCGAGGCATCAGGGGCGGTATCGAGGCAGCAAAGGCGCGTCACGACGTGATCATGACGCCGACGGACTTTGCATACTTTGATTTTGGCCAAGGCGACCCAACTTATGAACCGATAAATATAGGCAATTATTTACCGCTGGAAAAAGTTTACAGTTTTGATCCGGTTCCGAGAGAGCTGCTTGTCGATGAAGCAAAACACATTCTCGGCGGGCAGGGTAACGTGTGGACCGAATACATGCAAAATCCCGAAAAGGTCGAATACATGGCTTTTCCCAGGGTGCTTGCTTTGAGCGAAGCTCTGTGGACGCGTCCCGAGTACAAGGACTATGTCGACTTTAGCCGGCGTCTGACGGCTCAACTGCCTAGACTGGAAAAGCAAGATGTGAATTTCCGTATACCGGAACCCGTCGGACTCAAAAACATGGTTCTCGGCAGCGATCAAACGGCGGTCGTCACTTTGACGCCTACGGTCGGGAGAATTTACTACACGATCGACGGCACGGTGCCTGATGAGAAGTCGGCAGTTTACGAAAAACCGATCGAGATCGCCGTCAAACCCAATCAAAGGGTCGATCTAAAGACTATCGTTATGCTGCCCTCGGGCCGCAAGAGTTCGGTTTATGGCGCGACGCTGCTCGGCCGCGATTATCTACCGGCTGTGGAGTTGACGGAAAAACGCGCAGGAGCGACCTATGGCTTTTTGGTCCCTGCGAAAGATGGTTCGGCGGAACCTCTGATCATGAGCGGCGAGACAAAGACCAGCGGGTTCCAACAGTTTGCTAAGACGGCCGATCTGAAGTCGCCCTTTGCAGTAACTTTTGATGGCTATGCCAACGCACCGGCGGATGGCATCTACGAGATCCAAATCGACTCGACATGGGACGCGACGATCCTGATCGACGGTGAAAAGGTGATTGACGATTCGGGAACAAAAGACCGAAAGACGAGCTCCGCCGTAATACCTTTAAAAACGGGTTTCCACAAGATAAGTCTTAGGTACAATCACCGGGGCGGAGATGCGACCTTCCGTGTTCGTTGGGGATTGAAAGGGCAAGGCATGCGCAGCCTGGGCGGTGCGGAGATGATGCATTAGGAAAGTTATTTGCCACGGATGAACGTGCCCGAAATCAAAAATAAAAAGGCAAAGGGCAAAAAAAGCAGCAATGTCTTTGGGCCTCTGCGTCTCTGCGGTTTGATTATCTTGCTGGTCCTAACCACCTTTGCTCAAACCCGCAATTTCACCCACTGGGTAAATCCCTTTATCGGAACCGGCGGACACGGTCATACATTTCCCGGGGCAACCGTGCCCTTTGGAATGGTGCAGCTCTCACCCGACACGCGCACCGACAACTGGGACGGCTCAAGCGGTTATCACTATTCCGACGACATTATTTATGGCTTTTCCCATACACACCTGAGCGGGACGGGCATACCAGACTATTGCGATATTTTGTTTATGCCGATGGTGGGGGAGCCGCGGTTCGATGCTAAAGAAGGCGACAAATCCGTAAACGGCTACGCGTCAAAGTTCTCTCATGCGAACGAGCACGCTGAGCCGGGATACTATTCGGTCAAACTTGACGACGACAACATTCTTGCAGAGATGACTGCGACGGCGCACGTTGGGATGCATCGCTATACTTTTCCCAAATCGAATGAATCGAACATTATCTTTGATCTCGGTTGGCGCGATAAAGTCTTGGACGCCAGTGTGTCTATGGCCAGCTACAATCACAACCTGATTGTAGGCTGGAGGCGCTCGTCATCTTGGGCCAAGGATCAGGTAATCTATTTCGCCGCCGAGTTTTCCAGACCCGTAGGGTTTTCGAGTATTGAGGATCAGACTGGCCGAACAATCACGGGCGAGGAAATGGCAAAAAGCCACGGGTGGCCTGGTACACATTCGATTAGGAAGGCTTCCATAAAGTTTAAGACGCGGGAAGGTGAGAGAGTTCTGGTAAAGGTAGCACTTTCGCCCGTCTCCGTTGCGGGTGCTTTAAAAAACCTCGCAGCCGAGCTTCCCGGTTGGAACTTTGAAAAGGTACGTGCAGATGCCAAGGCCGCGTGGAATAAAGAGTTAAGCAAGATCGAGGTTTCGGGCGGGACTGATGCTCAAACCACGACCTTTTATACGGCGCTGTATCACACGATGATCCAGCCCAATATCTTTCAGGACGTTGACGGCAAATATCGTGGGCTGGATGGCAAGATACACAACGTAAACGTCGCGCTACCCAGGACCTGGCCGCCTGGGGAACCCAATTCATGGCAAGCCTATAACAAGGGCCGGGCCGGGTCGGACGAATACACCGTGTTTTCGCTTTGGGACACATTTCGCGCCGCCCACCCGCTCTATACGATCATCGATCAAAAACGCACCGCCGATTTTATAAACACCTTTATACGGCAATATGAGCAAGGCGGACGTCTGCCCGTATGGAGGCTTGCCGGCAACGAAACCGATTGCATGATCGGCTATCACGCGGTGTCAGTGATCGCCGATGCGATGGCAAAGGGGATCAAAGGGTTTGATTATTTGAAGGCGTACGCGGCAGCAAAACACTCGGCTGAACTCAACCATTTCGGCCTGGCGGCGTATAAGAAGCGCGGCTATATCTCGATGGAGGATGAGCAGGAGTCGGTCTCGAAAACACTTGAATACGCCTACGACGATTGGTGCATTGCGCAGATGGCCGAGATCATGGGTAGACGGTACGAGGCGTGGCTACTGACGGTAAACAAACAACTTCAGAGCGGCGAGCCGGAGCTACAATATGCCGCCGACTATCAGACGTTCACTGCCCGGGCCGGGTATTTCGAGAACCTTTTCGATCCGACAACCGGATTTATGCGGCCGAAGCAAAACGGCGGCTTTGTCAAAGCTTTTCAGCCGCAGGAGGTAAGCTTTCATTTCACCGAAGGCAATAGTTGGGTCTACACATTTTTTGTGCCGCAGGACATTAGCCGTTTGATGCAGCTCGAGGGCGGCCGCGAAAAGTTTGCCGGAAAGCTCGATGAGCTCTTTACTACAAAGGAAAAACTCTCGGGCCGTGAGCAGCCGGACATTACCGGCTTGATCGGACAGTACGCCCATGGCAATGAACCGTCACATCACATTGCCTATTTGTATGACTACGCGAGCGAGCCGTCGAAAACGCAGAAATTGGTTCGCAAGATCATGAACGAATTTTACAAACCGGAACCGGATGGTCTGATCGGCAACGAAGACTGTGGTCAGATGTCCGCGTGGTATGTATTAAGTGCGAGCGGGTTTTACGAGGTCACGCCCGGACTGCCGACTTACGCATTTGGAACGCCGCTTTTTCCCGAGATCAAATATCATCTCGAAAACGGCAAGACATTTACCGTAAAGGCACCCAATGTTTCGCCGTCCAATATATACATCAGATCGACGAAGCTAAACGGCAATACTTACTCAAGTGCGTATCTTTCCCATGACGACATTGTAAAAGGCGGGGTGTTGGAATTTACGATGTCAGATACACCCATGAACGGTGCATTTCGGACATTTCCATCCTCAGGCAATTCGGACGACACGATTGCCGTTCCGCTTATCGATGGCGGCGGTCGCGTTTTCAAAAACCAAACTTCGGTCTCGCTCGGTACCACGACAACGAATGCAAGAGTGTATTACACAACTGATGGGAGCGAGCCGACCTTACAGTCAGTCAGATACATCGCGCCGTTTACCATCAACACTACCTCGACGATTCGTGCGGTTGCCATAAATGCCAAAGGTGTTAAGAGCCTCTCGGCGGAGGCCAAATTTTACAAAAGGCCAAACGACTGGACCGTTAAAATTGCCTCGCGATATTCACGCCAATATAACGGCGGCGGTGATGAGGGCTTGATCGACGGCATTCGAGGGACGGTTAACTTTGCATCGGGCGAATGGCAGGGTTACCAGGGACAGGATTTTGTCGCGACGATCGATCTGCAGCGACCGACCACCGTGAACAAGGTCGGCGGCGGGTTTCTGCAGGTTGCCCGCTCATGGATATGGATGCCGACCCACGTCGAATTTGAAACCTCTAATGACGGGGTTAATTTCGTGAAAGTTGCCGATATCAAAACCGATGTCGACCCAACCGACATGGATCCTAAAACCCGCGATTACCTTCAATCGATCACACCCGTAAAAGCACGATATCTGCGTGTACATGCGTACAACCTCGGCAAGATCCCCGCCTGGCATCCGGGGGCTGGGGGTGACGCATATATCTTTGTGGATGAGATCTTTATTTCTTAGATCGTATGTATTCGATCGCCGCTTCTAGCTGGGTGTCCTTACCAGCCAAAAGGTCCTTTCGCGTCAAACTCACATCAATATCAGGTTTTACGCCGTGACCCTCGACGATATACCCCTTTGGCGTACGCGGCTGTCCATACGGAAACACGAAATATGCGCCGGTAGGCAGTTTCGCCGCGTCGGCATCCATGTCAGAACCTTCGCTAGTTTTGCCTATGACAACGGCCCGACCGGCCTCTTGCATTCCGGCGGCAAACTGCTCACTGGCCGAACCACTCTGTTCATCCTGCAAGATAACAACGGTTCCGCGAAAAATGTCTTTTGAGGGCTTTGACTTGTAATAAAAATCGTCTCCTTTGCGGGTACGCGTGATCATCAACTGTGTCGGTTTATCAAAGAACATGTTGGCCATCGCTAAGGCAACCGAATCGTCACCGCCTCCATTTCTTCGCAGGTCGATAATTATTCCTGGTGCGTAGTGCATCGAGCTTATCGCCGCCGTGATCTTCTTTTCCATGCCGGACAGAAAGCTCGTGAAGCGGATATAGCCGATCCCGCCGGCAAGACGTTCCGATTCAAAAATGCCATACATAGCCGCACCGCCGCCTATGTCCTGCTTTTCGATGCCGGCGGACAGCAAACGTCTCTCGACTGTCGTCTTCAGGGTCTTGTCCTCGCCGTTTATGTATTCAATTTGTATCCTGGTGTTTGCCGGGCCGTTCAATTTTGCCAGGGCCTCAGCCGTGTTTGAGACCGGAGAGCCGTCGATCGAGATGATTGCAAAACCGGGACGCAATTCCGACTCGGCAGCTGACGATCCTTTCAATATGCGATGGATGACAACCTGACCGCCAATATCTTTAAGCCCCAACCCGACGGTGACCGGGGCGTTTTTCATTTGTTCGATAGCGGTAGGGGTGATTATTTCAAGGTGAGACGTTTTTAGTTCCTCGACCATTTTTGTCAAGAGGGTATAGAATTCCGCGTCTGATTTAACCAGTCCAACCTGCGGAGCGTAAGCTGCGTGAACCGCGTTCCAATCGACCCCGCCAAACTTGGGGTCAAAAAACTTCTCGTTAACGATCTGCCAGACCTTCTCAAACGTCCTTTGTCGCACCTGCTGTGTAGCGGTGGGCTGAGCTTGCGAATAAACCGAGGACGGGACTAACGTTGCCCAAATGCTGATGAGAATAAAGACGACAAATTGTTTTGTGAGAATCTTCATCGGTGTAATAGACGTAAAAAACTGCAAAATCATAGCATAATAAAAATTGACCATTTGCCGGTTCGAGGCGTCTAACATCTCAGTTAGAGCGAAATGGCAAGGATTTTACGTAATTTTTGAGGTAAGCAGTTATGGATAGAAGATATTTCTTAAAATCAAGCGGTATTGGGCTTGCGAGTTTTGGCCTTATGGCGGGCGCACCTAAGTTTTTGCACCAGTTTGCCAATGCGGCAACCCTCGGCGGCGGCTATTCGAAGAAAAAGGTCCTGGTTACGATCTTCCAGCGAGGGGCCGTAGATGGCCTCAATATGCTGGTGCCTCACGGCGAGAGCGAGTATTACAATCTTCGCCCCACGATCGCTGTTCCAAAGCCCGGTCAAGCTGACAGCGCCGTAAACCTCGACGGATATTTTGGCTTACACCCGAGCCTGCAGCCGTTCGAACCGTTCTTTAAGTCAAAACAGCTGGCTGTTATTACCGCTGCCGGTTCACCTGATAATACCCGTTCGCACTTTGACGCCCAGGACTATATGGAGTCGGGCACGCCCGGCAACAAAGGAACGCGAGATGGTTGGCTAAACCGTGTTCTGCAATCGACTGCCGCCAAGGACGATTCACCCTTTCGTGCGGTTTCGATGACCCAGCAGCTGCCGCGTGCATTGTATGGCAAGGCCCCGTCCGTTGCCATGGCAAACCTCGCTGACTTTTCGATCAAGGCCGGCATTTACACACAGAACATGGCCGGCGGGTTCGAGGGTATATATCAGCAGAATGCCAAGGACAGCCTCGGCGAGATGGGCAAGGAAACCTTTGAAGCCGTCAATTTCCTCAAAACGGCAAATCCCGCACAGTATAAGGCCGAAAACGGTGCAGTCTATCCAAATACGCCGTTTGCCCGTTCGCTGCAGCAGATCGCACAGCTGATAAAAGCAAATGTCGGTTTGGAGGTGGCTTTTACCGACACACCTGGTCTCAACTGGGACACGCATGCAAACGAGGGCAGCGGCCGTGGACAGCTTGCAAATCTGCTTCGCGACTTTTCACAGGCGATAGCAGCGTTTACTACCGATCTCGGCAAACGAATGGACGACGTCGTGGTGTTGACCATGTCCGAGTTTGGCCGTACGGCGCGAGAGAATGGTTCACGCGGAACCGATCACGGTCATGCCAACACGATGTTTGTAATCGGTAATTCGGTCCAGGGCGGAAAGGTTTACGGAGATTTTAAGGGTCTCAAGTCGGACAAGCTGTACGAGGGCCGCGATGTCGACCTTACGACAGATTTCCGCGATGTCTTTGCCGAGGTCGCATTCAAGCATCTGGGGACAAAAGACCTGACAAAGATCTTTCCGAATTACGCAGCCAGCAAGGAAAAGTTCAGAGGATATCTGAGTTAAGGAATCGCCCCAAAAACGCGCAAGAGACGCAAAAACATAAAGGGGAGTAATGGCCTGTTTGGCATTCTCTCCTTTTTCTTGTCGTTTTGCGGCTTTTGCGCCTTATTACGGCTATTGCTCTCCGCCTTTTACTCCATCTTCCTCAACCTAAGCCTCAACGCCTGCAGCTTTATAAATCCCTCGGCGTCGTGTTGGTCGTACGCTCCGGCGTCGTCCTCAAAGGTGACGATCCGTTCGTTGTAGATCGAGTTTGGTGATTTACGACCCGTGACGATGACATTGCCTTTGTAGAGCTTAAGCCGGACATCGCCTGAGACGGTTTCCTGTGTCTGTTCGATCATCGAGCGCAGGATCTCAAACTCAGGTGCGAACCAAAATCCGTAATAGACAGACTCGGCGAACTTTACACCCAGGCTATCGCGGAGCCGTGTGACCTCGCGGTCCATCGTGATCGACTCGAGGGCACGGTGAGCCGCCATCAATACGGTGACACCGGGCGTTTCGTATATCCCACGTGATTTCATGCCGACAAAGCGGTTTTCGACCAGATCTACACGTCCGATGCCATTTTCACCGCCAAGATAATTGAGCTTTGAGAGCATGTCGACGGCGCCGTATCTCACGCCATCGATCGCAACCGGCTCTCCCTTTTCAAAGGTAAGGGTTATTTCGGTCGGCTTATCAGGAGCACTTTCGGGCGATTTTGTTAGCAGAAAAATATTTTCCGGCGGGGCTGCCCAGGGGTCTTCGAGTATTCCACCCTCATAGGAAATATGCATCAGATTGCGGTCCATCGAATACGGCTTTTCGGTCGTCGCGGTGACTGGTATACCGTGCTGCTTGCAGTACGCGATCAGATCGGCACGTCCCTTAAATTCCCACTCTCGCCAGGGAGCAACGACCTTGATATCAGGCTGGAGCGCATAGTACGTGAGCTCAAAACGAACCTGATCGTTTCCCTTACCGGTCGCCCCATGGGCGACGGCATCGGCACCTTCGGCCTGTGCGATCTCTATCTGACGCTTTGCGATAACCGGTCTGGCAAGCGATGTGCCGAGTAGATAGACGCCCTCGTAGAGTGCATTTGCTTTGACGGCGGTCCAGACAAAATCCTTGACGAATTCCTCGCGAAGGTCCTCGACATAAAGCTTTGAGGCACCGGTAGCTTTGGCCTTTTCGTCGAGACCGCTCAACTCCTCGCCCTGACCGACATCGGCGCAGTAGCAAACGACCTCGCAGTCGTAAGTTTCCTTAAGCCACAACAGCATTGCCGACGTATCAAGACCGCCCGAATAGGCGAGAACCACTTTTTTTATAGTCTTACTCATGTTTTCAATTATTGATTGCCCGCCATTCGCCAAATGCATAGGCTATAGTTACTACTTTGCGAACTTAACTCTTTCAGGTGAAAATAATTCTCACCGAAAGGCGCAAAGAACGCAAAGGAAACGCGAACGATCGAGACGCCTCGTTTCCCGGGCAGCGTTCAAAACCTAATATGGCAGATAAAGCGGGACAGCTATGGGGTGGCAGATTTACCGAAAAGCCTCACGAGACATTCGCCGAATTTAACGACTCGCTGCGTTTTGACCGGCGCTTGTTCGTGGCGGATGTGAGCGCAAGCATCGCCCATGCAAACGGCCTGGCTAAGGCAGGTGTCATATCCGCCGACGAGCAAAAAGCAATTGTTGGCGGGCTGACCCGGCTGCTCGAAGAAGAGGCGCTTGATTCGCGGTTCTTCGACGGGTCCGATGCTGAGGATGTTCATTCGTTCATCGAGGGCAAACTCATTGCCGCGGTCGGCGACGCGGGCAAAAAGCTTCACACCGGACGCAGCCGCAACGATCAGGTAGCGACGGCTTTTCGTCTTTGGGTAAGGTACGAGATAGACGCCATCACGGCTCATACTCGCGAATTGCAAGCCGCCATCATTGACCTGGCTGACCGACATAAAGATGCGGTTCTACCCGGTTACACGCATCTTCAACGAGCCCAGCCGGTTATGTGGGCACATTGGTGCCTGGCGTATTTCGAGATGCTTCGGCGCGACCGCGAGCGTCTCGCGGACGTTCGAAAACGTGTAAATGTTCTGCCGCTGGGCGCGGGGGCACTCTCAGGTACGAGCTTTGATATCGATCGCGCCGCGGTGGCGACAGAGTTGGGTTTCGACGACGTTTCGGCAAACAGCCTCGATGCCGTATCCGATCGTGATTTTGCTGTCGAGTTTGCAGGTGCCTGCTCGCTCATTATGCTTCATCTCTCGCGCCTTGCTGAGGATCTGATCATTTACTGCTCTCAGGAGTTTGGATTTGTTACGCTCAGCGATGCGGTTTCGTCGGGCTCAAGCCTAATGCCGCAAAAGAAAAACCCGGACGCTCTCGAGCTGTTGCGTGGAAAGGCAGGTCGTGTCTTTGGCAACCAGATGTCGCTGTTAACCATGCTAAAAGGCCTGCCGCTCGCTTATAACAAGGACTTGCAAGAGGACAAAGAGGCCATCTTTGACAGCGTCGATACGGTGCAGATCTCGCTTCGGGCTGCTGCGCTTGTGCTGGCAAACGCAACTGTTAATGAAAATGTTGCACGTGAGGCGGCAAGTCACGGCTTTCTCAACGCGACGGAGTTGGCAGATTATCTGGTCGGTAAGGGTGTCCCGTTTCGCTCAGCCCATGAGGCCGTCGGAAAGGCGGTCCTATACGCTATCGGCGAAGGCAAGGAACTGGATGAGCTAAGTGTTGAAGAGCTCCGTCAGTTTTCACCCGAGATAGGCGACGACGTTACAAAGGCCCTCACGCTCGATGCAACTCTCGCCTCAAAGAACACGATCGGCGGCACATCGCCCGCGCGTGTCCACAAGGCCCTGGCGGCCGCAAAGGAATACCTTGCCAAACCAAATGGATAAATCCGAGTTGATCCGTCAAACAGCCGAGAATGAGCTGCTCCAGTTTCTCGGCGTAAAGATAGAGGTCGCAAAACCCGACCACGTCGTCATGACGATGGAGGTCACGCCCAAAGTCCACCAATATGTCGGTATTATGAATGGCGGTGTCTCGCTATATCTTTGCGAAACCGCCGCATCTATCGGCGTGGTCGCCGGTGCCGATCTTACAAAGGTCACACCGGTGGGTATTGAGATCAATGCCAATCATCTACGCGCAGTAAGCCGCGGCATTATCACTATCGAAGGTAAGCCGATCTACGCAGGCAGGACAATGAGCGTCTGGGGAATTGATATTACAAACGATAAAGGCAAATTGGTTTGCACATCACGCTGCTCGATAATCCATCAAAAGCGTGTTGCCCTTCAAACCGACTCTACAAAAGAGTAAGAACTGGCTATTTTCTCGCGATAAATCGTCACAACCGTTCATTTTTTTCAAAAAAACACGCGTTTTTCGCTCAACTAGGTGCGTTTTTGTCGTGAAAATGCACATTCTAACGAGGAAAATGTGCATTTTCTTTTCAAAAATGTGCATTTATGTCGTCAAAATGCGCATTTTAATGCCGTAAATGTGCATTTGAATGCTGAAAACGTGCATTTTCTTCGTAAGAATGCGCCTTTTTTTAATAAAAATGCGCATTTTAGAGCCATAAATGTGCATTCCTTCCGAATTAATGTCACTGGCAGGAACTTGAATGCGCATTTTGACCGCTGTATTGGGCCGCTTTGGCTCGAAGCCGACCCAAACTGACGTTTTTCCATGAAACAAAGGGATTTTTGCGCGTCATATTTTGCCAAATCCGATCAATACAAACGCTTTTCGACCCGACATTGCAGACCTTTTGATCTACATTGTCGGTGAAACCATCCAAACAGAAGCTTGTAGGCGCAACATAGCCGCTCGATTGACCCACATCGGTCCAATTCGGATCAAAGTGATTTCCCGTTCGCGCAATAACAGAGCTGTTTTGTATGGAAAGTTTATAATATTGGCTCATGCACAGATTTGTCCGCTGCTTAATTACCGAATGGCGACGGCTAAAGTTACCGGTCGCGGGCGAAACCGTGATCGTTGCCGTATCGGGCGGTGCAGATTCGGTAAGTTTGCTTCTGGCCCTGCACGATTTGAAACAGAGAGGCAAGATCGGCCACCGGATCGTTGCGGCACATTTCAACCACCGTCTGCGCGGGGCTGAGAGCGATGCGGATGAGGAGTTTGTTCGGCAGCTTACGACAAAGCTGCGCGTCGAGCTTGCCGTCGGCCAGGCCAACATCCCGACGGACGGGAACCTCGAACAAAATGCACGAAACGCGCGGTACGACTTTTTATGCGGAACGGCCGAAAAACTTAACGCTTTTGCGGTCGTGACCGGACACACGCTTAACGACCAGGCCGAGACGTTTCTCATGAACCTGATCAGAGGCAGCGGTCCCGACGGTCTGCGAGGCATGTCCTCGGTCAGACCCCTGTGTATGGAAACAGCCGTCGAATCTGAAACAAAAACAGTCGACCCCGAGGCCCCTCTGCTTTTTGATTCGTTGAGCACTCTCCTTGTAAGGCCTCTGCTTACATGGGCAAAACGAAAAAACACCGAGGGGTTCTGCGTTGACAGCGGCGTCGAGTACCGTTACGACACGATGAATGAGGATACTGCCTTTAGACGTGTACGGATACGCAAGATATTGCTGCCGCTGCTCGAGGATTTTAATCCAAAGATCATCGACACTCTCGCCCAGACCGCCTCGTTGATGCAAAACTCGATACCACCGAGGCCGGAAAATGCTGCAAGCAGCGAAAACGGGCTCGCCGTAAAAGATTTAAAACAACTCGAAAAGCGTGACCACTATGATACTATCCGCAATTGGCTTCGAAGGCAGCGGGGTTCGACGCGGGCCCTTGAAATGAAACATATCGAAGCCGTTGCGCGTCTGATATCTAGTGAGAAGAGTGGCAAGACCGCGGAATTGCCCGGTGGTGACAAGGTGATCAAATCAGGCGGCAAGCTCCAATACGTGCAGAATAAGGTTGAAAATTGACACCAGTACTTCTAAAATTAAAGGTTAGCGGTGCATAAGTGCCCCGCGTTTTTGTTGTTGTAATCTGAACCAACGCCTGCGTTACAACTATCATCATACCGAGGCAAGTTTTTGTGTATTTGTCGGTGAGTGGAGGCTAGATTTAATTGAGTTCTAAAGCAAAACAAGTTCTGCTGTGGTTGATGATAATCTCGAGCGCCCTGGTATTTGTCTGGTACCTGCAGACAAAGCAGGCCACGCCGCCAAAGGAATTGTCCTTTGACCAGGCGCTGACGCAGATCAGAAACAAAGATATTAAAGAGGTCACCGTCAAGCAGGACACCCTCGAACTGGTAAATAAGTCTGACGTCAAATTTACGGCCCGGCTCGATGCGAGCGATTCGACCCGAGATCAGATCTACGGTGCGGCTAAGGAAACAGATACTCAGATCAAGCTCGAGCCGCCATCAAGCGGTCTCGGCTGGCTGGTGCTGGTAAACGCGCTGCCGTTCATTCTGCTAATGGGCTTTTTGGCATTTACATTGAGGCAAATGCAGGCCGGCGGCAACAAGGCCCTCAGCTTTGGTAAATCAAAAGCCAAGCTCCTCAACAACCAGCAAAAGCGCGTGACGTTCAAGGACGTTGCCGGTGTCGACGAGGCGAAAGAAGAGCTGCAGGAGATCATCGAGTTTTTAAAGGATCCGCAAAAATTTCAAAAGCTGGGCGGCAAGATCCCCAAAGGAGTGTTGATGGTTGGCCCTCCGGGAACCGGCAAAACACTGTTAGCTAAAGCGGTCGCCGGCGAAGCCAACGTTCCATTCTTTTCGATATCGGGTTCCGATTTCGTCGAGATGTTTGTCGGTGTCGGTGCGAGCCGTGTTCGCGATCTGTTCGAACAGGGTAAAAAGAACGCACCCTGCATTATCTTTATCGACGAGATCGATGCCGTCGGACGACATCGCGGAGCCGGCCTCGGCGGCGGACACGACGAACGTGAACAAACGCTGAACCAGCTGCTTGTCGAGATGGACGGTTTCGAATCAAACGATGGCGTCATCCTGATGGCGTCGACTAACCGCCCTGACGTACTCGACCCGGCATTGCTGAGACCAGGTCGCTTTGATCGACGGGTCGTGGTTGGTCGTCCCGATGTCCGCGGACGCGAGGGCATTCTCAAAGTTCATACACGCAAGATCCCCTTGGACGAGGGTGTCGACATCAGCGTCATTGCCCGGGGCACACCCGGCTTTACCGGTGCCGATCTTGCCAACATCGTAAACGAGGCGGCACTCAACGCTGCTCGTTACAACAAGAAAGTTGTGACGATGGTCGATTTTGAGATCGCCAAAGATAAGGTGATGATGGGTGCCGAGCGTAAGAGCATGGTTATCTCTGATGAGGAGAAACGCATTACCGCTTATCACGAAGCAGGTCACACACTGGTCGGCTTAAAGGTCCCGAATATCGACCCTGTCCATAAGGTAACGATCATCCCGCGCGGTATGGCCCTCGGCGTGACGATGTACCTTCCTGAAAAGGACCGCCTGAGCGCCAGTAAAGAGTATTTGCTGGGACAGATCGCGATGGCGATGGGTGGCCGTATTGCCGAAGATATCTTTATCGGCAGCATCACAACCGGTGCGGCAAACGATATCGAAAAAGCCACCGAGGTTGCTCGTGCGATGGTTTGCGAATACGGTATGTCGGACCTCGGACCGCTGACCTTTGGTAAAAAGGAAGAGCAGATATTCCTCGGCCGCGAGATTGCCCAGCACCGTGATTACTCGGAAGACACCGCGATCAAGATCGATAAAGAGGTCAAGCGTATCGTCGCCGAGCAATACAAGCGGGCGGAAACGATCATTACGGAAAACAAGGACGCGCTGGCGAGACTTGCCGAAGCACTTCTTGAGGTTGAGACGCTTGATGCCGTTCAAATCCGCCGTGTAGTTGCGGGTCTGCCGATTGACAGCGACAGTTCACCATCACCCACGGATGACGGTAAACCCGAAAGCGAAGAGTCAACCAAGAACCCGTTCAAGAAACCGATCCTGCCGCCGATAACGGGCAACAACCCGGCAACGGCTTAGAATTGGCAGGTCAATCCTTTAATACACGAGGGCCCTTGGTGGCCCTCGTTATTTTTTATGCAAACGAACGGTTTTGACCGCCTCATCCGGCTACTCGACTCAGAGGACCACGTCTCAACGACAACCGGCTTTACCGGAGTCGAGGTGTATCATTTGCCAAAGCTCAATTCGTATCTAAAGATCGGACCGATCGGTAAAATATCGGACCTCGAACGCGAAAAGGATGTACTCGGTTGGCTGGCCGGCCGCATGGGCGCTCCCGGCGTCATCGATTATGAAAAAACGGCTGATCGCGAGGCCCTCCTTTTAACCGCGGTTCCCGGAATGCGCGCTTCGGATTATCTCGCTTCAGCGTCTACCGCGGCCTCTGAGACGGATGCATTCATCACCGCGAGTGCCCGCGCACTTCGTGAATTTCATGACCTGCCGATAGACGATTGTCCGTTTAACAGACGCTTGCCGGTTCGTTTTGAAAAGGCTTTGAGCAACATAAAACTTGGGCTACTTTCCGAAACGGACGACGAATTTCGTGCAGAGCATGCCGGTAAGAGTCCCCTGGACCACTATCATGACCTTTCACTTATCGCACCTGATGTTGAGGACCTGGTCTTTACCCACGGAGATCCCTCGATGCCCAACATATTGACCGACGGTGACCGTATTAACGGCTTTATCGATCTTGATGGAGCGGGCATCGCGGACAGATATGTAGATATAGCCATCTATTTCAGCAGCCTCTATCTAAATGCACGGACCAAGACAGATGCTGAAACGGCATTTTGCGAGGGATATGGCATAAACGGTCTCGACCGCGCCAAGTTGGAATTCTACGACCTCATAGACGACTTTTTCTAACACACGCCAACCCACAATTGGATCGCATCTCGGATACAAAAAAATCATTTGGAGCGAAAGTGTCGATGGTCGGAAAGCGGTCTGTATTTGACACGATATGTCTGCAAGTGTCCTGATTGTTGTGAGCAGATGAACTGGCAAACCTCAAAACGAGAATTGCGACTTGATCGCCCCCTGGTCATGGGCATACTCAATGTTACGCCCGACAGCTTTGCCGATGGCGGCAAGTATCTAGACGTTGATGCAGCATTGACACATGTCGAGCAGATGATAAATGAGGGTGCGGACATCATCGACGTTGGCGGCGAATCTACCCGGCCCGGTAGCGCAGGTGTTTCCGAAGCCGAAGAGCTCGAGCGTGTTGTGCCTGTTATTGCCGCGGTCACGCGTCGCTTTGATATACCTATCTCTATCGATACAACAAAATCGGGTGTTGCCCGTCGTGCAATCGAGGCGGGCGCCGAGATCGTAAACGACATCTCCGGCCTGCGCTTCGACGAGGGGATCGCGGACGCGGCGGCTGAGTTTGGCACTGGCCTCGTTCTGATGCATTCACGCGGTGCGTACGAAACGCTGCATCAACAACCGCCGGTCGACGATATACTCGAGGTGGTACGGATCGGTCTTTGTCGTGCTATCGACCTAGCGTCCGCACATAGGGTATCCGAAAAGCAGATCGTGCTGGACCCGGGCATAGGGTTTGGCAAGACCCGGGAGCAGAATTTAGAGTTGCTCCAAAACCTTGGTAAACTGGCCACGGAGTTTGCGAATTTTCCAATATTGGTCGGTACGTCTCGCAAGTCTTTTCTGACAAAGATACTCGGGGATGTTCCGCCGGCGGAGCGTCTTGGGGGAAGTCTCGCGACTGGTCTCGCGGCTGTCAAAAATGGAGCGAAGATCATTCGCGTTCATGATGTAAACGAGACCGTCTCTTTTCTAAAGCGAAACTCCGAGCGGCAGGGGACGTCCGGTTAATTAAGACACACAAATGAGATCTATAAGTATTTTTGCCATCGTGGTCGTTCTTTTGGGAACGACGGGTTTTACCGACTGTTATAAACCGGTGACAAATTCGGGGCTGCCGGCGAACATTAAGACGATAGCTGTTCCCGCCTTTCAATTTGAGGCGAGAGGTCTGCGATACAAGGTCGAATCTCGGTTTACCGATGCGGTGACGCGCGAGATCATCCGTCGCGGCAACGGTCTCAAGGTACAAAGCTCTCGTATCGGTGCCGATGCCGTTCTCGAGGGGACCATTCGTGATTTCTCATTCGGCGGCGTATTGCTTGATAAAGAGGGGCGTGCTCGTGTCTATGAGGTCAACATCGTGACCGCGGTGACGATCCGCGATCTCAAGGAAAACAAGATCCTCTACGATAACCAAAATTTCATCTTCCGCGATTCCTTTGAATTTTCATCAGACCCACGATCATTCTTTAACGAAGAGGACCCTGCAGTCGAACGCATCGCGCGAGCCTTTGCCGAGGCGGCCGTTTCGGCGTTTGTAAACGGCATGGGGGTAAAGGCAGAAAAGCATTAGGATAGCCGGAGAAGAATTGATGGCCGCAAAAAGGCACAAAATGCGCAAAGGAGATCTTTGAATGGGATTGGAAACATTGTTTCCGGAGGTTGATGAAGGCAAGCGGATATTCAAATTGTGCGATCTTGTACGTGAGACCAGCTACGCGATCCACAGATTTCACAAGAACGGACATCTTGAGAAGGTATACGAGAATGCTCTTGCCCACCGATTGCGTAAGATCGGATTACATGTCGAACAGCAGTTTCCAGTTTCTGTTTACGATGAGGATGGGACTCTATTAGGTGACTATTTTGTGGATCTTATGGTTGAAGGCGTTTTAGTTATCGAGGTTAAAGCGTGCAGTATGTTGATTAGCGAGCATATTGCACAGCTCCTTGGATATTTGCGATCGTCGCGTATTGAGCATGGTCTAATTATTAACTTTGGTGCCGCGCGACTTCAGATAAGGAAATTTGCATTAAGCTCTATATAGCCATTTTGCGTATCTTGCGCATTTTTGCGGCTAATTATGGCTGTTCTTACTCTACGTTTTGATAGTTGAGATCAAAGCGTGCAGTATTTTGATAAGCGAGCATACAGCCAGACTTCTTGGATACCTAAGGTCTTCACGCATTGAATATAGACTGCTTATTAACTGTGGTGGCGCCGGGCTCGAGATCAAGGAATTCGCGTTGAGCAGGATTGAAACTTTTGCGTGTTTTGCGCATTTTTGCGGCAATTATGGCGGTTCTTACCCGACAAGACCTTCGGACTTATTAACTTTGGTGGCGCCCGGCTTGAGATCAAAAGCTTCGCATTGAGCAGGATTTAACTTTTTTGTGTGTTTTGCGCATTTTTGCGGCAATTATGGCGGTTCTTACCCGACAAGACCTTCGGAACCAGCTCCAGCGGCGCGAGATCGGACCTGTCTATGTGCTTTTTGGTGCCGAGACATACCTTCGTGACGTGGCTGCAAAGACCATCTCGAACTATGCATTTGCTCCCGAGGACCTGCGCGATTTTAACGAGACGACCTTTAGTCTAAATGTTGATGGTAACCTTCGGGGTGCCCTTGCCGTCGCCCAGCAACTGCCGATGATGTCGCGCCGGCGCGTCGTACGTATTGCCGATGTCCGCATATCGGCCACAGGTTTTCGTGACACGCTGACCGAAGAAGACGAGCCGCTGCTGAGATCTTTTCTCAACGACCCGCCTCCCTCGACGACCGTTGTATTTGTCGCCGATGAGCTTAATGGAGTGCGAAAGCTCTCAAAGCTCCTAAAAGAAAATGCCACGGCCGTCGACTTTGAGCCGCTCAAAGATAACGAGCTGCTGAAATGGGCGAAAGAGCGTTTTGACGATGCGGGTGCGACGATTGACGGCGCGTCGCTCAACCGGCTCATCGCCCGCGTCGGACCAGATGTACGCCGCCTTACAAATGAGGTTAATAAATTGTCGACGGCCGCGTTGCCGGAAAATCGCGTGACCGCCGAACTGATCGAATCGCTCGTGCCAAACACGCGCGAAATAAGCAATTTTGCGTTGACCGATTACCTGATAGCGGGTCGAAAGAAAGATGCGATCGCGGCGGCCAGGAAATTACTCGATGACGGGGCCGAGCCCCTGGCCATGCTGGGGTCGATGGCCTATACCTATCGGCGATTGCTGATCGCCAGGGAAATGATCGACCGGGGTGTCGAGCGTCGCGAGATAGCGAGTGCCGTCAAATTGCGATACAGCGATCAGGATACTTTTCTTTCGGCCGCAAGACGTGCTGACAAAAACAAACTTTCCTCGGCTATCGGTAGTCTCGCTCAGACCGATCTCGATATAAAGACGTCAAAGGGCGGAACGGGACCCGGTGCTGCCAGGGCGCGTCTCGAGATGCTCGTTTGCGAGCTGGCCCTTAATTAGCCAATGCGAAAACTATAGATTAGAGCGGGGCGAGTCCGGACGAACGGTTAAAATAATTGTAAAGCTCGTTATAGTCGCCGATGGTTCTGCTGAGAATTAGCGGGAGCTGCGGCAGATCGGTCGTATTTACGATCAGATTCAGGTTTCTTAGGAATGCGTCGTGGGCATTCATGGTCGCACCGCCCTCTTCGAGCGAGATGAGAAACAGCCGACGTCGTTCTGACGAATACATCGCGTTCGCTTTTTGCTGCATAACCGCAGCACCACCAACCTCGGCAGCAAAATCGGGCGAAAAGATCATCACCTCGGTTTTACCTTCTCGAAGCCGTTCATTGGCCTGGGCAGGGTTTTGGGCAATATAAACCTTGTAGCCTGATTTGGCGAGGAGCTTGGCCGTCTCTTCGGTTTTCTGACCAAGACACAACAATACACGGCGCGGCTTATCGTCCTCGTCATCGCGAGCGTCGAGAACTTTTTTCTCGGACTGCAGGGCCGTCAGCAACGAACGAAGAGCGCTATTGATCTGAAAGTCGGATTCTTTCGCGGCAAACGTTTCGGCACCCTCGGCGGCGGCGGCGGCGGGTTGGCTTTCTGCAAGTTGTTCGACCGTTGATAGGCCGCGGCCCGCCGCGTCCTTTTGAACACGGAGCAAGTTTTGGCATCGCGGGCAGCGGACGGAGAAATTACCGACCGGTATCTTTGATTCATCCAGCTGCAGCGAAACGGAGCAACTATCGCATCGTATTATCATATTCTTCGCATCATCTACTCGATCATGTTAAGAACCGAGTCAGGGTTTTTTTCTGCCGGGGGCGGAACCATCGGTGCGGGCATTTTTTTCTTGTTGAGACCCGAAAACTCTTCGGTGTTCGAGAGACCCTTTAACTGCAGCAGCAAATTGTTTTGATTTGTCGCGAACGATAATCCATCCTGCATCGTGATCAAGCCCGACTCGATCATGCCGCGAATGACGCCATCAAAATCCTGCATCCCCTCGATCTCGCCGTCACGAATGGCGTCGAGAAGCGTTTTACCCTCGGTCTCGCCTCTTTCGATATATTCGCGGGTTCGCGGATTTGATTTCAAGATCTCCACTGCGGCAATTCGCCCGCGACCGTCGGCGGTCGGTATCAGACGCTGCGAAACGATGTACCGAAACGTCTGTGCGAGACGCGTTCGGATGACACGCTCCTCATTTTTCGGATAGAGACCGATGATGCGGTCGATCGTTTTTGAGGCGTCGATCGTGTGCAGTGTCGATAGTACAAGGTGACCGGTTTCGGCGGCTTCGAGTGCGATCTCGGCCGTTTCGAGGTCACGCATCTCACCGACCAGTATGACCTTTGGTGCCTGGCGAAGAGCGGCACGCAATGCTGAAGCAAAATCTTTTGTATCGGCGCCGACCTCGCGTTGATTGATCGTCGATTTTTTGTGGTTATGCAAAAACTCGATGGGATCCTCGATCGTTACTATGTGGTAAGACTTGGTCTGATTGATCCGATCGATGATCGCCGCTAATGTCGAACTCTTTCCCGATCCGGTTGGACCAGTCAAAAGGACAACGCCGTTCCTGATATCCGCAATCTCTACCAATTGTTCGGGCAGCTTAAGTGATTCGAACGTGGGGATCTCGTGCGGGATCACACGCATAACGATCGAAAACGAATTTCGCTGTTGGAAGATATTTACACGAAAACGACATTTGCCGGGCAAAGCATAGCTTAAATCGGCCGTATGATATTTGACGAGCTGGGCGGCCGCATCAGGGTTGTCCCTGATCAACGACATCGTGATCATTTCGGTCTGAAATGCCGACAGCTTTCCAAGACCGAGCGGCGATGCCGGGTATAGCACACCATTAATCTCAACTTGTGGTTTTTGTCCGCACGAGAAATTGAGATCGCTCACTTTCTCCGAGACAAGGAGCATCTGCTCAATAATGGGTGCTATGTCAAGCAAACTCATGTTCTGGATCGACTCCTGAATGATTAGGAAAGGAACGCTTTTTGTAGGGAAAACGATTGCCGGGTGGGACACAGCGAACGTCAACAATCATTATGACGCAAGATATACGGGTTGTGCAAGCTGTTTTTAACTCTGTACAACATATTTTATTTGACGGAAAGGGCGATATTTGCCAAACGGTGGTATTTTTGTCCGATTGCGGCCGGGTCAGCAAAAAGATCTCCGATCATCGCCGCTGCATCGGCGCCGGCATTTAATACCGACCCCACATTTAGCCCCGTGATACCGCCGATCGCCACCAACGGAAACCCATCGAGTGCTTGTCTAACACTCTCTAGACCGTCGAGACCAACCATTTTCTCAGGGTTTTGTTTGGTAGTCGTATCGAAAATAGGTCCGATCGCGATGTAGTCGACAGGTTCGGCCAGGGCACGGGACGCTTGTTCGATATCGTGTGTCGAGAGTCCGATTATGGCAGCATTGCCAAGCAGCTCACGGGCTTTTGCCGCCGGAAGGTCGTCCTGCCCGAGATGGACGCCGTCTGCATCGATGGCAACAGCAATATCTACGCGATCGTTGATGATGATCTTTACCCCTTTATCGCGTGCGACCGCGAGTGCCTCGCGAGCGTCTTCAAAAAAGACGCGGGGCTGCAGATATTTCTCTCTGAGCTGTATAAACGTGGCCCCGCCCGCTATCAATCTTTTGACCTGTTCGGCATGAGACAGGCCCGAGAGACGCGTATCGGTGATCGGATATATTTTAGGTAAGGTAAATTGCAAAACCCGGGGGCTAGATGAGCGACTTCATCATCAGAAAACAGTCCTCGCCGTTGTTGTAGTATTTCGCGATTCGCTGCACAACCGTATAGTTTGATCGGCGGTAAAGCCTCTGGGCGGTTGAATTACCGACCCGCACCTCGAGCATGATGGTCGATACGCCACGTTTTGTTAAAACCTCCTCGACGTGCTTGAGAAGCATCGCCGCCAAGTGGCGTCGTCTGTGTTCTGGGGCGACACCGATCGTCGTCAAATGAGCGGCGTTATTATCATTCACCATTACAAAAGCAAACGCGACTAACTCGTCCGTAGGCGTGACGATGCGATAACTCAGCGTCTTTGGTTCATTCAGCAGGTATTCGAAAGTGTGCTTGGTATAGTTATCGCCATTTCGAAAACATCTGAGGTTGAGCCGCATCACCTCTGCCAAATTCTTGTCGGTAAGCGGCCTGATGTAATAAGCCGTCAGCGGCGCGGGAACGATACGCTTTGGCTCGGCGGCAACAGCCGGCACAAAAAGGTTTTTGATTGTCTCGATAACGGCCATCCGCGGGTCAAACTATCAGCATGCAGTCCCCGTAGCTATAAAAGCGATATTTTGCGGCGACAGCATGTAAGTATGATCTCATTATAAGATCGTGCCCGCCGAAAGTAGAAGTCAAAATCAAAAGCGAGCTTTTGGGCAGGTGAAAATTTGTCAGCAGTGCGTCGATCGCCCGGAATGTGTAACCGGGTGTGATCGTAAGCGTGGCGTCAAAGCCGCCGGGGATGAATAAACCCGATTGTGCAATGTTCGACTCGAGCGCACGCGTTGTCGTTGTACCTATCGCCACGATCCGTTTACCGTCGTCCTTTGCACGATTTAGCGTTTCCGCCGCGTTCTCATCGATCTCGTAACGCTCACCCAAGACTTTATGCTCCGCAATATCGTCAACACGGACCGGTTCAAAGGTGCCGTAACCGACATGTAGCGTTATCTCTGCTAAAGCGGCGCCCGCGCCCCGTATCCCGTCCATTATCCTCGGCGTAAAATGCAATCCGGCGGTCGGCGCCGCGATCGCACCGCGACGCGATGCGTAAACCGTCTGGTATCGATCGCGGTCGGTGTCCGCATTTTCTTCGAAACGACGGATATATGGCGGGAGGGGTGTTTTTCCCAGGCGGTCGATAACAGCGTCGAGTTCATCGACGGCTCGAAACCGAACAATTACCTTGCCCTCATCGGTTTTCTCGAGTGTTTCGGCAGTTAGCGAGTCGCCAAAAGAGACAAGCTTTCCCGGGCGAAGCCGTCGCCCGGGTTTTGCCAGCGTTTCCCAGCGATTGTCACCCAGATCTTTGATCAAAAAGATCTCGACGGCGGCTCCGGTTTCCGTTTTACCGATCAGCCGAGCCGGGAAAACCCGTGTATTGTTTAAAACGATGAGGTCGTTCGGCGTGATGTATTTAGGCAGATCATGAAACTCAGCATCGGTGAAGGTGCCGGTGGTACGGTTTACGACAAGCATCCGCGAACTATCGCGTTCGACAAGCGGCTGCTGAGCGATAAGCTCCGACGGCAGGTCGTAATCAAAATCCGAAAGCAGCATGTTCAGTATTTTGGGAGATTCGGGGACAAAAATAAAACGGCACGCCGGGTGAGCGTGCCGTGGTACCTCTACGGATCATGTGATCCGTCTAGATTGTTATTACCTCGTTTGAATTATTTATCATAATATCACCCCCAGTGCGGACATTATTACATGAATCACAGGGTGATTGCCAGAAGTTTTTTTGCCGAGTTTGCAAGGTGTAAAAGACGGGTATTGGCAACCCGAGTCGTCACCGGCGGTGGCTCGAGATTGAGCATTAGAGAAATCTCGGGAACGTGTATTGCGCAGCTAAGAAAGCGTTTGACCAAGGCAAAAGAATTGCGGACAAGCGGTTGCACAAAATAGCAAGTAGATTAAGATAACGCGTTATGACAAAGACAAAGAAAATCGTCTATTGGATCGCCACGCTTTGGCTTGCCCTGGGGATGGCATCAACCGGGATCGTGCAGCTATTAAAACACCCCGCTGACGTGGATATGATGGCGCGGTTGGGATACCCTGCCTATCTTCTGACGATTCTGGGTATCTGGAAGATCCTTGGGGTCATAGCGGTGCTTGTCCCCAAATATCCTTTGGTCAAAGAATGGGCTTACGCCGGCTTTTTCTTTGCAATGTCGGGAGCCGCTATCTCACACATCGTGATGCGTGATCCGTTCAGCGATATATTCCCCCCGTTGCTGCTTCTGATCCTGACCGTGGTGTCGTGGTATCTCAGACCTGAGAGTCGAAAGGTTGCGGCACTGCCATAATATAAACATATGAAGACCAACAAAAAAGAGCTCCTGCCGGAACAACGCATGGAACTGCTAACGGAACTCAAAGACCGCTTTGAAGAAAACATGAGCCGCCATAAAGGTCTCGAGTGGACCAAGGTACAAGCAAAGCTTGAGGCTGGCAGCGGAAAACTTTGGTCGCTCTACGAAATGGAAAGGACCGGCGGTGAACCCGATGTTGTCGGGTTTGACAAAAAGACCGGGGAATTCATTTTTTATGACTGTTCGGCTGAGAGTCCCGCCGGGCGCAGGAGCCTTTGCTACGACGGCGAGGCATTGGAATCAAGAAAAGAACATAAACCCAAAAGCAGCGCTGCCGAGATGGCCGCGGCCATGGGCGTCGATCTGTTAACCGAAGACGAATATCGTGAATTGCAGGACCTGGGCGAGTTCGATCTCAAAACCTCGAGCTGGGTAAAAACCCCCGCAGAGATCAGACAGCTAGGCGGCGCCATCTTTTGCGATCGACGCTTTGGCCGTGTCTTTACGTATCACAACGGTGCCGAGTCTTACTATGCGGCGAGAGGTTTTCGTGGATCGTTGAGGGTTTAGTTTGTCACGGCTGCTTTGGGGCAGTGCTTATTGCGGACTTCGCAATATCTTTTCCATCTTTTTGCCTTTTGCCAGCTCGTCGATCAGTTTGTCCAGGTACCTGATCTTTTGCATGAGCGGGTCCTCGATGTCTTCGACACGTATGCCGCAAACCACGCCCTTGATCAGGGAGACGTGTCGGTTCATTTTCGGAGCCTGATCGAAGAATGTTCGAAAATCGACCTTTTCCCGGATCTGTTTTTCCAAACCGGCCTCACTATATCCCGTCAGCCAGCGGATAACCTCGTCAAGCTCCGCTTTCGTGCGGCCTTTCGTTTCGGCCTTTTTTAAATAGTGCGGGTATACACTCGCAAAGATCAGTGCGAATACTCTATCGGGTTTCATCAATTAACCTCATAGACCGACCCCTCGCCCGCCCAACCGTTGCCACATCCCGACGCGTCGTGATTACAAAGTTCGTTGATCTTTACGCCTTATTCTTTTCGTCCCAGTTCATCGGCTCCCATAACTCGACCTTGTTGCCGGCCGGGTCCATGATCCAGGCGAATTTGCCGTTCTCCGCCGAGTCGGGACCACCGACGATCTCAACGCCATTCTGCTTTAATGAGGCGAGCATCTCATCCAAATTATCAACCCGGTAGTTGATCATGAATGAAGACTCGCTCGGGCTGAACCATTTTGAGTCGGCGTCGGCCGTACTCCATACCGTTAGACCGCCATCCTCGGCCTTATCGTCCGGCCATCTCAATATCGAGCCGCCCCAGCTCTCAAGATTGAGCCCGAGATTTGTCTCATACCACGTCGCCAATTCCGAGCCCTTGCCCGCACTCTTGAAAAATATCCCGCCGATCCCCGTTACCTTTGCCATATAAGTTTTCCCCTGTGAGTTTGTATCTTAACGCTTTTGGAGATTTCTCACCACAGCGACACATAGAGCACTCGACGCTGGGATCGCAGTGCCTCTGTGGTGAATTGTGTTCGATAAACGTTTCAGAAATTAATTAATAATTTCCCCTTTGAGGCGTCCCAACTTTTCTCGCCACGCCTGCAATTCCTGAGGGGTTTGTCTGACCCAATCTGTTGCCTCGCCAACGATCTTCAATGGTGCCTGGCTGCGATACGAGCGTGTTGGATTGCCTGGAAATTTTTTGTCCGTGACGTTCGGGTCATTTTCAAAGCTTCCTGTCGGTTCAACGATATAGACGCGTTCATGTCCATCACCCCTTGCCAATGCCGCGGCGAGTCCCGCCCCGTTGACAAGTGCCGTGAAGTAAATGTGATTCATGATGAGCTCCGGCTGGTAATTAGAGCTGCCCCCGGGCGTAAGTAGATCGCCAACCTCCAGATCTGCTTTCGTCCCGTGATAGAAAGGACCGTTGTCCGAGGGTTCGCCCGTGAACGAATTTGCCAGTTCAAGATTCCTCTTTGCATTGTCCACGTCGCCCAGATCCTCGTAGCAATTGGCGATATTTGAATACAGACCGGGAAGAGCGCTCGCAGCGGACTCGTTATTAACTTTCAATGCATGCTGCAAAGCCGTCTCGAGCCATTTCAACCTGTCGGTGACATTGTCCTGATGCCGGGCTACATAAAAAGCTGCAATATATTTTTCAAAATCGTTTGTCGATTCGTTCCACGCTTGGAGGAATAGTCTGCTTGCGTCATCTGGTTTGTCTTTTCCCTCCATATCCATGCCCTGCATACAGAGCCGAATGACATTGTTACGTGGGTCAAATTCCATTTTCGTTTACTTTGAGGGCTTTGCATCGAGAAAGTCGTTGATCATGGGAACGATCGTCGTCATGCGGTTCATCAGCGTGACGTGTGTCGTGTTTGGCAAAATAGCCAGTCTCGACGCCGGGTGCGGGCGCATGTCGCCGGTCAGATCTCCGCCCTTGAGTCGATACATCTCCGCTATGTGATCGAGCCGCACGCCGTCCGCGTCGCCGTGGATGAAGAACATCGGAGCTTTGGTGGCCCTGAGTTTATCGGCACCGAAGTCGTACGGTCTCATGGCCGCCGCTTTGATGTGATTGAAAAAATCCGGGAAGCTGCCCGGCACCGGATTAAGTTTCTCCCGTTCGGTTTCGGCCGGCGTACCTTTGAACATATCCGGCGAGAAGTTAGGCCACGCGTCGTTCGCCTCTTTGACCCAGCCGTCGCGTCGGATCGGGGCCGAAATGCTGACGACCTTTCGCACTTTTTCCGGATGGCGGATCGCACACATCATTGCCGTGCCTGCACCCAAGCTGTAACCGATGATGTCGGCATTTGGGACCTTGAGGTAGTCGAGCAGCCCGGCCACATCGTCCGCGAGGTTTTCGTAGGTAATGTCGCGACTGATATCGGCTGTACGCCCGTGGCCCTGCATTTCGACGGCAATCACTTTCCGCGTTTTCGAAAGTTCGCTGATCCACACCTGCCAGTCGTCTGTAATCGCCATGAACGCGCCGGGGAGCAACACCACGGGCTCGCCGCTGCCGTGGATCTCATAATACATCTTGAGTCCATTGACCGGAGCGTACCCGGTCGTCGGTTTTTGCTGCGCGGATACGATACCTGCAAGTAGCATCGTCACGAGCATCGCCAGGAAAAAAGCTTTTGTCGTCATCTTTAGTTTCCAAGTCATAATTTTTCAGAATTCACCACAGAGTCACAGAGCCCACGGAAAAAGACTTAAAAAGTTTGGCAACAATTTGTTTTTGAAACTCTGTGCTCTCCGTGTCTCTGTGGTCAATCTTCTGAATCTTTAATCCTCTTCTATCTGCGGTGCGCCGGTTTTTACATCGCCGTCTCGTTCGTAGCTTACGATGATTATTCCATTGGGCGAGACCTGGGAGTGCGTCACTTTGAAAGAAGCAGGGATCGTACCGTCTTGAAATAAGCGTTTTCCGGTGCCGAGTGTGATCGGAATGATCATAAGTTCGAGCCCGTCGACCAGGTCATGCTTAAAGAGTGTCTGAAGCATATTTGCACTTCCCATCACGTGTAGATCGGGTCCCTCGGTTTGCTTCAACTCACGGACCTTTTCCGCAAGATCTCCGCTCAAAAAGACGCTTGGCTGCCAATCGCTCGAGTCACGTGTGTTTGACGCGACGTACTTAGTCGCGGTCATGACATTTGGCCAGAAGTTCGAATGCGTCGGCCAATACGTTTCCCAGCCCTCAAAGACCTTTCGTCCCAATAGCAGATCTACTGGTTTGGCGAGCCGCTCTTGCACGACGGCACCCGTCGCCTCATCCGCGTAGGGGAAAAACCACCCGCCATACTTAAAGCCATCGCCGTCATTCTCCTCGTTCTGTATGACGCCGTCGATCGTCATAAATTCACATGCAATAATTTTCCTCATTGATTTGTTTCCTCAAACCTGGACCGTATTGCCGCTGTAAGAACATCGGTGTTTATATCTTTTAGGGATTTAAACTTAATGCAATACCCAGTTACGCTCGCTTTGCCTATTGTTTGGCCGTATGTTTGCGCCAGATATTTCTTGTCTTCGATACCGAGGATATAAACAGATATTCCGGTTTTATTTGCACTCAAGCCGATCTGATAAAACTCCCTTGTTGTCCCGTCGGCATAATTCATGGTCTGCGATCCGTATCCGATATTAGGATTAGAGACAGTTTTACCCGCGCTGTCTTTACCGTCGAGGAACCACAATTTACACGCTGGACATAGCTTCTGAATGATGTCGTGCAGCTCTTGCATGTCGCCACGTTTTGGTTCAGGTTGGCTGTGAATATACTCGTCGATTTGTTCTTGTACGGTCATATAAGATCCAGGGCTCTGCCCATCGATGTGCGGCGAAGCTCTGCTTCGCCATCGGTTCCTAATAAGGTTTCGCGGCTATGCCGCCAATCTTTTCGGGCTACACAGAGCGGCGGCGGAGCCGCAAAATCTATTTTTAGTCGAACGGCAGAGCCGAAAAACCAATCATCTTCACTTATTAATCCACTTAGGTTAGGACTAGTTGTTTGGCTCTTGTAGGTTTCCGAGCAAATCTTCCAGATTCTTCAGTTGAGAAGCAGTTCCTTCGCGGAAACCGAATTCGATCATCCTCTCCAAGCGCTCAAGCGACTCGTTGTAAATGGAAATGCTGACCGTTGTCGTGCCGTCTCGCTCGGTGAAGTTCAGGTCCCAATCGGAACCCGGCAACTCTAGGTTTTCGTTTTCGTCCGCGAAGGCGTTGAAGAGCTTGAAGTTCGATTTCGGCGTGATGGACTTGTACTGCTGCAAAACCCAACGCTCTTGTCCGTCCGGCGTGACCATGGCGTAGAAACGCTTGCCGCCGACCTTGAAATCCATTTCCTTCGTCCGCGACGTCAAAGGTTTTGGCGCCCACCATTGGTCAAGAAGTTCGGGTTTTGTGTAAGCGTCCCAGACCAGATCCAGCCCGGCCGCAAATTCTTTGGTTATTGAGACCGTCTTTGTCGCTTTATCAACAATAAATTCCATAATTATTCCTCACCTATATCGATTTTCTCTTTCCTTTGTTTTCTTCTTTTTCATAACCTTGAGCACGTCAGTGAGCTGATCGAACCGCGTTTCCCAGATCTTTCTGTACTGCTCTAACCATTCGTCGATCTCTTTCATCTTGTCGATTTCCAGCCGGTAATAGATCTCTCGTCCCTGTTGTTTCTGCCTAACAAGTTCGCATTCGGCGAGTATTTTCAAATGTTTGGACACCGCCTGTCTCGTCGTATCAAAATGTTCAGCAAGAGCATTTGGCGTCATGGCCTGCACCGCGATCAAAGCGATGATCGCTCTCCTTGTCGGATCGGCAATGGCTTGAAAGATATCTCTTCTCATATTGAGGCTTCTTTTTATGAAACCGAATGGTTGCAAGTATATGCGCAACTGTTCGGTTTCGCAAGTACTTTTTTAGATTTTATTTCGGGAGCGAAAAAGGGACGGAATTGTTGGAGGTTCGAGGGCGGTCCACGATGCAAACAAATGGTAGGTTAGGCTGCTCTTTCACGTGGTCGTCGGTGCATAGTAATGGATCACCGCTCCACACCCAAATGTCTTTGTCTTTAAAAGCTTAAGATCGATCCGATCGCGGATGTTTTTGAACAACGACAAGCCGGTTCCTACAATTGTCGGATGGATCGCAAGCTGAAATTCATCCACCAACCCCAGTTGGGCCGTGGCCACGATCAAACTCGGGCTGCCGACCAGAACATCCTTATCTGTCTGCTGTTTGAGTTCAAGAATTTCTTCTTTAACGATCTCTCGCTTCAATTCTGTATTCCGCCAATCGACATTTTCCAGCGTGCGGGAATACACGATCTTTGAGATGCGGTCTATCGCCATCGCAAAATCATCCGTCGCTTTGTTACCGGTCGGATTCTCTACGACAGATCTCCAATACTCCATAAGCCGGTACGTTATCCGTCCGTAAATAACGGCACCGGCATTACTCAAGAGCTCAGTATAGTGTTGATGGATCTCGTCATCCGCGGTCATTGCCGTGTGGTCGCAAAATCCGTCAAGGGTCATGTTCATGGCTGCAATCAGTTTCGCCACGCGCTTGTTTCTAGTTGTTGGTTATCAGTTTGCCGCCGATGATGGCCATCGGAAGCAGGATCACAGTAAAGATCACGTTATACCAAAGGGGAACATGCTGCCATGACATTACCACCTTCAGCACACCCAGGGCTAAGAGCAAAATTCCGACGATCAGCGGTGCGCGCGTGTTTTCACCGGCGATCAGCGCAGATAGAGATCCGGACATCACGGCGATTATCGAACCGACGACGATATGCGTGAGCAGCATCGTCGTTTCAGGCGTAAACGGACCCCCGTTTTTGACGGCATCTTCGAATGCGTGTTGATGCACGCCGAACGCCGGCCAAACGGCCGAGAGACCCTTTTCGACCCCGACCCACACTATCAGCCAGCCAATAAATCCGGCAATAACACCCAAAACGATTCGTAGCATATATGTCTCCTATTTGTTTCTTGGAAATGTATCTTAACCGATTTGAATACTCGCGCGACATCAGCCGAAATACAATCGGCCAAAAGTATGAATTCGCCGGACCGTACCAAAATTCATACTTAAGTACTACGGGATCAACTGCAATTCCTTTGCTTATTGCAGGCCCGGATACGGCGGCTGGCGTCTAACTATTGTTTCGGGATTATCAGCAAAAAAGATGGTGCCGGAGGTCGGACTCGAACCGACATGGGCGTTAAGCCCGCTAGATTTTGAGTCTAGTGCGTATACCAATTTCGCCACTCCGGCAGTGGAATCTATGATGATAGAACTCTGCCAGGACAAGGTCAAGATTTGCAGTTTCAAACCTCGACAACGCGTCGTTTTACAGGCGACGAGAGCACGATTGTCGTTGTCGTAATACCATATGGCGTGAGGCGATCGATCATCTCCTGCAGATGCTCAACCGACGAAACGGCTACCTTCATAATAAATGAATCGCCGCCGGTCCCGCGATGACATTCGAGTACCTCGTTCGATTCCTGTGCGACCTCGATGATATGACTGTAATCGACACCGGTAATGCTCATGCGGACAAATGCCGTAATCGGCAGTCCCACCTTGGCGGTGTCGATCTCGGCCCGGTAACCGGTGATGATATGAGCGTCCTCTAGTTTATGGACCCTCTCAATAACAGCCGGCGTGGTAAGGCCAACGCGACGACCCAGCTCGGCATAGCTCTTTCGCGCATCTTCCTGTAGCTCTTTGAGGATCTTTCTGTCGATTTCGTCGATCATGGTAAACGAATTATAAGGTATTACGCGACCAGAAACATATAAAGTAAAGGATTTACCCGTTTATTCTTTACATTACTCATTTAGCGGCCTCGGTATTTAATCTACAATTGGCTGATAAGGGATAACCAGGCTTTTTACGCCCGCATCGAACGTATGGAAGGAGCTGCCGCCCAAATGTTAACTGACACCGTCACCACTGGCTCGGACGCAGGCTTTGAGATCGCCAACTTTCAAGTCTCAGACGAGGACTTGCCTGCATTTCGGGACCTCAAATTTGAGGATATCAACCAGCTGCATATCGATCATCCGGGTGCGAATGACCTGGCGTACAGGGAACGACGTGACTATATAGCAAGTCTTTCAAAAAAGTTTCGAGAGACGGGCGTCATCACGGATGTTGAATACACCGAAGAAGAGCAGGGCATTTGGCGGCACGTAGCAACACGTCTCGAGGAGCTTCACGAAAAATACGCAAGTCCGTTTTATCTTCGTGCAAAGCGGGATCTGGGCATTACGACCGATCACATCCCGCAGCTTTCGGAAATGAATCGGCGGCTCAAAGAGCTTACCGGTTTTAGATTGGCGCCTATCGAGGGACTAGTTGAAACGCGCGGGTTTTTGAGCTGGCTCTCGTATCGCGTAATGCTGTCGACACAGTACATCAGGCATCACTCGCGGCCGGACTACACACCCGAGCCCGATATCGTTCACGAATCTATCGGTCATATCCCGGTGTTTACAAATCCCAACTTTGCCGATTATTCGCAGTTTGTCGGGCACGGTGCCCGCATCGCCAATGATAAGCAGCTCGAGGAGCTCGGTCGGCTTTACTGGTTCACGGTCGAGTTTGGTCTCGTCGAGGATAAGGGTGATATCAAGGCCTACGGTGCGGGGCTGTTATCGTCATATGGCGAGCTTGAACATGCTTTTTCCGACGAAGTTGAGCGACGCCCGTTCGATCTTGAACAGGTCATAAATCACGACTACACCTACAGCGATATGCAGCCGGTGCTGTATGTGATCCCGTCGTATACCGAATTGAAAGAGGTGACGCGAAACTATATTGCAGGCTTTTCGAGTTGAAAGGCCGTAACTGCAAAAGCCCCAAGCGTGAGCAAAGGGCGATAGTCGAAGTTGAGTATTTCGCCCTTACTAACGTGCGGGCTTTCGCACTTAATGCCATGTTGACCACACAAAATCCTTTAGGATTAAAGAAAATACATCACGTTGAGTTTTACGTCGGCAATGCAAAGCAGGCGGAGTTTTATTATCGCAAGGCGTTCGGTTTTTCGCGTGCTGCCTATTCGGGTTTAGAAACCGGTAACCGTGAAACGACCAGCTATCTGATGCGGCAGAACAACGTCAATTTTGTTTTGACGACACCGCTCTCGCCCGACCATCCGGCGGCCGAACATATCAAACAGCACGGCGACGGTGTGCGTGATATAGCGTTTTATGTCGAGGATGCCGACCACGCCTTTAATGAGGCGGTAAAGCGCGGGGCGACACCGATAGTTGAGCCGCGCGACTGGTCCGATGAAAATGGCAGCGTACGTCATGCCGCGATCGCGACATATGGCGACACGATCCATTCGTTTATCTCGTATAACGGTGTCAGTAATTCGACCACGACGAATGGCCCGTCGTCAAACGGCAGCGCAGCTGGCAAACACACATACGTTGGTCCCTTTCTGCCCGGATTCCAGGCGCAACCTGTCGATGGTGAACCCGTCGGCATCATGATCGTCGATCACATCGTGGGTAACGTCGAGCTAGGGAAAATGAACCACTGGTGTGATTTTTACCGTGACGTTCTGGGATTTTTCCGCTATATCACCTTTGATGACAAGGACATCTCGACCGAGTACTCGGCGCTGATGTCGATCGTCATGTCTGACGGCCAGCACAACATAAAGTTTCCGATCAACGAACCCGCCGAGGGGAAAACGGGTAAGAGCCAGATCCAGGAGTATATCGATTTTTACCGCTCAGCCGGTGCTCAGCACATCGCTCTGCTCTGTCGGGACATTCGCTCGACGGTCGCCAAACTGCAGGAGAACGGGGTCGAATTCTTGACCGTACCCGACACTTATTACGACGAGCTGCCATCACGTGTCGGTGAGATCGATGAGGACATCGACGACCTAAAACGTCTGGGAATCCTCGTCGACCGCGACGACGAGGGCTACCTGCTGCAGATCTTTACGAAGCCCGTCGAAGACCGACCCACCGTCTTTTACGAGATTCTCCAGCGAAAGGGGTGCAAGGGGTTTGGTAAGGGCAACTTCAAAGCGTTGTTTGTTTCCATTGAGGAAGAACAGCGGCGGCGTGGCAATCTCTAAATCAAAAAACAGTGAAGCGGTTTGGGGCTACAGTTGTATCCACGGTCATCCTTTTCTTGGTGACTGGTACCGCGCGCGCAGACAGCGATGAGACATATCGAGTGTATGACGCAGTCATCGCACATATGTTCGCGGGAAATAAAGTGACGTTCGATACCCGCGAAGACGTAAGCCAATTAGTGATTCTTGAACGTAGCGTCACCGAGTATGCAAGCGGTGACAAACAGGAAAACTGGAAGCAAGTAAAGATTCGCTTGCCCCAATTATCCGACGAGCTGGTCGGCGCCTTTGAGTCTCATCTTAAGACCGAACGCAAATTGAAAAGGTCGTTTCACATAAACCTGACGTATACTTTTATTTCTCCTGCCGTATTTGAAGACCTAATTAATAGCGAGACGATGGAAAAGTTGACTGCTTTTTATGGCAAGTACCCAGGTTCCGGCGGAGCCATAGCTTTTTCAAATGTTGGGTTCAATAAAGCACGGGATCAGGCACTTGTCTATTTCGTGCACTGGTGTAGATTTCTCTGCGGCAGCGGTCATTATTTAATCCTTCATAAACAAGGCGGCAAGTGGAAGGTCGCTCAAGCAACGCAAATCTGGACATCCTAAATATATAGTGACATGACTAAGATGAAAGCCGTTCTTCCCGGAATGATCCTGCTGTGTCTGAGCCCGTTTTTTCTTTATTCACAGTCTGGGACCTTTTCTCTCGAGCAAGTACTCAGCTCGCCTTTTCCCTCAGAGCTGACCGCTTCACGACGCGGCGAGCGTGTCGCGTGGGCATTTGATTCCCAGGGGAAACGCAACATATGGGTTGCCGAGGGGCCGCGGTTTAACGCACGGCAGCTGACAAAGTATAACCAGGATGACGGGCAGGAGCTTACCGATCTCGAATTCAGTGCGGATGGTAACTGGATCGTCTTTGTCCGCGGCGGCGATAAAAACAGCGCCGGCGAATATCCAAATCCAACCATCGATACGGCGGGTGTCAAGCAGCAGGTAATGGCTGTCAATTGGACGACGGGCCAGGTCCGCGCCATTAGCGAAGGCACAAACCCTATACCATCACCTACAACTCCCAAGGTTCTTTTTTCCAAGGATGACAAGCTATGGATCGTCTCGCTCGTCGATCCTAATTCAAAGCCCGTACAGCTCTTTACCGCCCGCGGTGCCAATGGTGCACCGCATTGGTCGCCGGACGGCAGATACGTCGCATTTGCCAGCGGCCGTCGCGATCACGGATTTATAGGCGTCTACGACACTGTCGCAGAGAGCATCCGCTACATCTCGCCAACTGTCGACCGCGATTCGGCCCCGCGCTGGTCGCCAGATGGTAAACACATCGCGTTTGTTCGTCGCCCCGCGGTAGGTAATCAAACACCTTTGTTTTTAGATGACGCGCCCGATCCCTGGGCGATCTACACCGCGGACCTTGATACGGGAAAGGCACGCGAGATCTGGCACAGCGGACGCAACCCAAACGATGCGATGCTGGGCGGCGAGGACCAGCTGCAATGGATGGCCGGCGATCGGATCATCTTTACCTCAGAGCAGGACGGCTGGCGTCACATTTATACTGTCCCCGCCGCCGGCGGCAAGGCCGAGAACCTTACGCCGGGTGAATGCGAGGTTGAGAACATTGCGTACACGCCCGAGAGACTTTCGATCTTTTACTCGTCAAATTGCGGAGACATTGATCGCCGGCACATTACGCAGGTCCAGGCGTGGGGTGGTCCTCGCCCGGTGACAACCGGCGAAAAGATCGAGTGGAGTCCTGTCGTTACGGGTGACGGTCAGTATATTGTCTATTTCGCCTCGGATGCGAAAACGCCGGCAATGCCTTACGCAATGCCGCTGCCAGGCGGCACGTCGCAAATGCTCGCACGCGAAGCCCTGCCCGCTAATTTCCCTTCGGATAAGCTGGTCGTGCCGCAGCAGGTAATCTTTAAGGCCTCTGATGGCCAGCAGATCCACGGCCAACTCTTTTTACCGCAAAACGCTACTCGCGGCGCAAAAATGCCGGCGGTCATTTTCATGCACGGCGGCCCTATAAGACAGATGCTGCTCGGCTGGCATTACGGCTACTACTATCACAACTCGTATGCGATGAATCAGTATCTTGCGAGTCGCGGCTATGCGGTGCTGTCGGTAAATTATCGCAGCGGTATCGGTTATGGCCGCGGTTTTCGGCTTGCGGCAAAGCGCGGTGCACACGGGGCATCCGAGTACCAGGACATCGTTGCCGGGGCAAACTATCTTCGCAGCCGCGACGACATCGACCAAAAGCATATCGGTCTCTGGGGCGGATCGTACGGCGGCTATCTTACCGCTCTCGGCCTGGCCCGAAACTCCGATCTCTTTGCCGCGGGTGTTGACCTGCATGGCGTGCACGATTGGTCGCAGCGGATATCGGGTGCAAACTGGGTCGATTACAACAATCGCGATGCCGTCAAGACCGCTCTCGATGCGTCACCCGTCGCATCTGTCTCAAAATGGAAATCACCAGTCCTGCTGATTCAGGGCGATGACGACCGCAACGTATCGTTTAGCCAGATGGTCGATCTCGCACGACGCTTGCGCGAGCAGAATATCGAGTTTGAGCAGATCGTCTTTCCCGACGAGGTCCACGATTTTCTGCTTCATCGTGATTGGCTGACGGCATATCATGCGGCATCGGACTTTTTCGATAAGCATCTTAGGAGGCAGTAGGCCGCCCACGGTGTCGCATTCGTGCGATTCGTGTTATTCGTGGCAAAATCATTTCTGATGCATAGTCCGAAATACCAAACAGGTTTTGGAAACGAGTTTGCAACCGAGGCGGTCGAGGGGGCCTTACCCGTTGGTCGCAACTCCCCTCAAAAAGCCCCGCTTGGTCTCTACGCCGAACAGTTTTCCGGAACGGCATTTACGGCCCCTCGTGCAAAAAATAAGAGAACCTGGACCTATCGCATACGTCCCAGCGTTCTTCACACACCCTTTCACCAGATCGAAAACAAGCTGTTCAGATCATCGCCGTTTGACGAGATTGTGACCACGCCCAACCAGCTTCGATGGGACCCGTTTCCAATCCCAGCTGAGCCGACAGATTTCATAGACGGAATCAACACGATTGCTGGTAACGGCGATCTGTTCGCCCAGATGGGCATGGCCGTACACATCTACGCCTTTAACAAAGGGATGGGCGACCGGTACTTTTACAATGCCGACGGTGAAATGCTGTTTGTGCCTGAAAAGGGAAGGATCGGATTCTTTACCGAGCTCGGGTACCTACAGGCCGGGGCGGGTGAAATTGTTTGCATCCCGCGCGGGCTCAAATTTAAGATCGAACCGCACCCTGACGATAAAGAGCTTCGCGGCTATATCTGTGAAAACTACGGCCAACAGTTTCGCCTGCCTGAACTCGGGCCGATAGGCGCAAACGGCCTGGCAAATCCTCGTGATTTTAAGTCTCCGATAGCCTGGTATGAGGACCGCGACGACAAATGCGAGATCGTTGCAAAGTTTGGCGGCAACCTCTGGGCGTGCGAGACCGATCATTCACCGCTCGACGTCGTTGCATGGCATGGCAACTATGCTCCATATGTTTACGACCTGAAGAATTTCAACACCATCGGCTCGATCTCGTTCGATCATCCTGACCCTTCGATCTTTACCGTGCTGACGTCGCCGTCCGGCGAGCCGGGTGTAGCAAATTGTGACTTTGTCATCTTTCCCGATCGCTGGCTCGTCGCCGAGGACACATTTCGCCCGCCATGGTATCACCGCAACGTGATGAGCGAATACATGGGTTTGATCTATGGCGCATATGATGCCAAGGAAGAGGGTTTTGTCCCCGGTGGCGGATCGTTACACAACCAGATGTCCGCCCACGGTCCCGACCTTGATGCGTTTGAAAAAGCATCGGCCGCCGATCTCAAACCGCAAAAGCTCGAGGGCACGATGGCCTTTATGTTTGAGTCGCGATATATCATCCGCCCGACAAGTTTCGCGATGGAAGGCGCCCAGTTGCAGCATGAGTATTCTGAGGTCTGGCGGGGGCTGAAAAAGAATTTTGGAAACTAATGCAGAAGGCCGATCGGTGCAGAAGCCCGCACGAAGTAAGGGCGATGTGTTCGATGCGGATGGTCGCCCTTACTTCGTGCGGGCTTCTGCAATTGATGTCATCCTGCTTGAGCATGCAGTTTCCGCGACGAAAACTACACCGAAGCTGGGAATTTATTGAACGCGATTCAGAACATTAACGCTCTCCCTGGCTCTGCAATTCTTTTGAAAAAGATGGTCGATCTGAGGTCTAGATGAATTCTACGGAAACTCATTTTCTTGCGACACCCGACAAAGGCGAGGTGTCCGCAATATTAATGCGCCCACCTGATGCGACGCACATACTCGTTTTCGGCCACGGTGCGAGTTCGAATATGCGTACGCCGATGCAGCAGACGATCGCCGAAGCGCTTGCAGAACAAAACATCGCCACATTTCTCTACAACTTTCCATATTCGGAAAATGGCACCGCGAGAAACTCGAACGCGACCTGCGTCGAAACGATCAGGAACGCGGTAATGGCCGCGCACAAGGCCGCACCCGACCTTACGCTGCTCGCTGGCGGGCATTCGTTCGGCGGCAGGATGACGACGACCGCACAGAGCGAAGGGCCACTCGAGGGTGTGAAGGGGCTCGTCCTGTCATCATATCCGTTGCACGCTCCGGGAAGGCCCGGGATCGAACGCGCGGCGCATCTCGCGGCGATCAAAGTCCCGATGCTCTTCCACACCGGCACCCGTGACGAGTTTGCGACGCTCGACCTTTGGCAGCCCGTGGTCAAAAAGCTCAAAACCGCGACGCTTCATCTTATCGACACAGCAAACCACAGCTACAAAATACTCAAGAAATCGCGCAAGTCGGACGAGGACGTTTTTGCCGAGATCGCGCGCACCACCTACGAATGGGTATCACTCTTGAAGTAATCGCGAAGCGGGTTATGATTATCCACCACCAACATTATTGGACATCCGAGGTGCATCTATGAGACGAGCACATTTGCCTTTATTGTTTCTTACGTTCGCGCTTTTTTCGATCTTTCCTGTCCAGACGGCGCTCGCACAACCTGCTGAACCCAAAACGATCTTTATTCGTGCGGGTCGAATGTTCGACAGCGAAAAGGGGGTGCTTTTGCCGGCCCGTGACATCGTCGTTAAAGGAAATCTCATCGATAAGGTCGGCGAAAACCTCCCCGTTCCCGCCGGCGCGCAAGTTATCGATCTGACCAAATATACGGTGCTGCCGGGTCTGATCGATGCTCATACACACCTGCTCTATCTCGAAGATCCAAAGGCCGGCCTGACGATGGAGGGTATTAAGGCATTAACCGTCGAGGGGACACCGCTTCGGGCCCTACGGGGAGCGGCCCGCGGAAAGACGTTTTTACTCACGGGCATCACCACCGTTCGTGATCTCGGTAATTCCGGCAGGTTCGGTGACGTAGCACTTCGTCAGGCGATAAACGAAGGCAGTGTCGACGGCCCAAGAATGTATGTATCCGGTCCCGGCTTAAGCCCGATCGGGGGGCAGTTTCCGGGTCTCAAGCCGGGCTATCAACAGATCGCCGAAGAGGAATACCGGATCGTCCGTGGTGTTGAGGACGCACGTCTCGCGGTCCGTGAAAATGTAACATTCGGGGCAACCGTCATCAAGATCTATTCGAACAACACCCCTAACCCGGGCTACCTTTCGGTTGATGAAATGAAAGCGATCGTCGATGAAGCCCACTTCCTCGAGGTCAAGGTTGCGGCACACGCCACAGATGACATTGCGGTCCGAAGAGCGGCGGAGGCCGGCGTTGATTCTATCGAACACGGTTACCAGATCTCGGATGCGACGCTCGCCATAATGAAGAAAAAAGGCGTCGCACTCGTGCCGACGGATGTCGACATAAAATTGATGAATCTCTATTTTGAACGCTCTGGTAGACCAAAGCCGCAAAATATGGATAGCTATCTTGAGGACGGCCGTGACCGGCTTCGCCGTGCGATCAAAGCAGGCGTGACGATCGTCGCCGGATCTGACAATTATGTCGATTTTGCTATGCCACAAGGCGATGCCGCAAAACGGGTATTAATTGCCTATCGCGAGACGGGTGTCGAGCCGCTACAGATCCTCCGCTGGGCGACGTTCAATGCCGCAGCCCTCATCGGGGATACCAGACTTGGCGTATTAAAGCCAAAAGCCTTTGCCGATATAATTGCTCTCGAAGGTGACCCGTCAAAGGATTTTACGGCGATAGAGAATGTAAGATTTGTAATGAAGAATGGAACTGTCTATAAAGACGTTTCAAAGTGAGGTGACTCTCCCGTTCAGCTATGTGTAGAAATATCAAAACACTATTTAATTTCGATCCGCCCGCGACGACGGACGAGGTTCGGGCCTCGTCGCTGCAATTTGTGCGAAAGCTCTCGGGTTTTAATAAGCCATCAAAGGCAAATGAAGAGGCCTTTGCACTTGCGGTGGAACGTGTCTCGGCAGCCGCGCAGGAAATGCTCAACTCCCTCGTTACGACGGCACCGCCGCGCGACCGGGAAACGGAAGCCGCACGTGCTCGCGAGCGGTCAGCTCAACGGTTTGGATAGATGTCGGTTCAAACGCTCAAGACGATCGTTGAAAAGCTGGCGGCGGCTCACGGAGAACCTTCGCCACCGATGGTCACCGATCCGTTTGAGATGATACTGCACGAAAATGTGTCTTATCTTGTATCTGACGAACACCGCGCAAAGGCGTTCGAAAATCTAAGGTCTACAATCGGTACCACACCCGACAGCATCCTCACCGCGACACCGGAACATTTCAGACAGGTCACCGCTCTTGCCGGGAGCGACAAAAAAGGACGCGCCCATAAGCTCATCAGAGCGGCCGAGATCGCAAGAGACGGTTTTGGCGGCGACCTCACCCAGGTGCTTGCATGGCCTTTCGAAAAGGCGCGTACTGCGTTACAGAAATTTCCCTCGATCGGCCGCCCCGGTGCGGAAAAGATCCTGATGTACAACAAGAGGTCCCCCCGACTACTGGCCCTCGACTCAAACGGTCTGCGTGTTCTCTTAAGAGTTGGTTTTGGCGCCGAGACAAAAGATTATTCCGCAACATACGCGTCTGTGCAGACTGCCGTTAGCGAGCAGACGGGCGCAGATCCCGATCTCTTTGTCGCTGCTCACCAACTACTAAGAAAACATGGCCAAATAATATGCAGGCGGACAAACCCTGCGTGCGAGATGTGCGTAATTAGAGAAGATTGCAGATATGGCAGAACCAACAAACCACGCGATCGATCTTAGAAGTATGACACCTTTGCTGTCGGTATTTAACATGCCGGCATCACTGGCCTTTTACCGAGATATTCTGGGGTTTGAGGTCGCCCGCGATTCCGGTAACGGCGATGAATCAAGCTGGGTGTGGCTGCGTCGCGGTGAACTAAATCTAATGCTAAACGACCAGTACGAACCGGGCCAAGTGCCGGACGCGCCGCCGTCGGATCGCACAATCTGGCATCACGACACCTGTCTTTATTTTGGCTGCCCTGACATCGATGCTGCTTACGAATTGCTAAAAGACAAGGTCGCTGACATAGAGTGTCCGTCTATAGCACCGTATGGGATGAAGCAGATGTATTTTCGCGACCCCGATGGGTATAACCTTTGCTTTCAATGGCCGTCAGATAAATAGGGGTGACGGGTTATGACGCATGATGAGCTTGTACAACTATGGGGTGAGACGCTCCGCTCCGATCGACCAACTAAAAAGCAATTTGATCGGCTGGCAGAGGGAGTTGTCGATCTGTATCTGTCGAATGACCGACGCTTTACGCAGCATATTCAAAATCGTTTCAAACGCGTCGAAGAGCGAACGGGAAAGAGCCTTGATCCCGGGAATTTCGATCTCGACACTGCCCGTGCGTTCATTGCGGATGAGATCGGTTTTCAAAGCTGGGATGAATTGATCGGGTATATCGAACACCCCACAGATGACAGCCGCCCCATCTTGTTTCAGTACGCTATCGCCGCGATGGATATGGGCAATTTTACCGCGCTCGAATCGGCGGTGGGTGGAGCAGACAAATTCGATACTCAGATCAGGGAATGGTTTGAAAAAGGGTATTTCGACACCGAACCCGAAACCCTCGCCGAGGTGTTTTCGGCCGCTTGCATGCTCGGCTATCCACGCACGGCTGAGTATCTCCTGGATAATGGTGTCGATCCGCTCGCCGGGATAAAGACCGGTCTCAACGGCTTTCACTACGCGGCATCAAGCGGGCGGCTCGAGGTAATCAAGCTGCTGATCGATCGACGCGTGCCGATGGAGGTTGAAAATATGTACGGCGGCACCGTCTTTGGCCAGGCCATATGGTCAGCGGTGAATGAGTACACGCCGGATCATGCTGAGATCGTTGAGCGTCTGGTCGAGGCCGGTGCTGTGGTTGACGATGGGTATATCGAATGGTGGGACGAGCAGACGGTTCCGGACGAGACGACAAAAGATCGGATTGCCAATGTGCTTCGACGGCATAAGGAATTTTACGATCGGGTCAACGAGGCTCGTGATGCTGCCGCGAATGCCGAGACCGGCGGTGCGAAGAGGGCGATCGCGGATTCTCTAAAGGAGCTCGGCAATCTTTTAAGACGTCCGCCTTTTTTGCGAGATGCGGCAAACGAGGCATATACGCGTGCGGCAAAGCTTTATGGCGAGTTGGGAATGCCTCTCGAAGAGGCATGGGTCAAACGGCATATCGGGATCAATCACGAATATGCCGGCCGACTTGAGGATGCTGAAAAACTCTATGACGAGGCCCTCGCTCTTTATCGCGAACACAGCACCGTTGACGACCTCAATTACGCAAATGCCGTCCGTTACCCGGCGGTGATCAAAGAACGACTTGGCAAAGTTGATGAGTCAGCAAAACTGTGGGAAGAGGCGCACGATCGCTACGCCGCCATTGGACCAAACGGGCTCGGCGAGGGCGTAGCTGAGGCCGCCGCATGGCTTACGATATTCGCGATCAAGGCCGGAAACCGTGGGCTTGCAAATAAATGGTTTGCACGGGCAAGTGCCGCATCTGCTGCGTCAAAAGACCCCGACACACACAAGTTTATCGCGGAGGTGCGAGGGCGGATGGAGAAAAATTGGAATGAGCAATAAAAAGAGCCAGGAACGAAAAGTAGTAAATTCACGACATGTCCTGGCGGTTCCCGAATTGAAACAAGAGGTCGATTATTACATTGAGAAACTGGGATTCACGGATGACTTTCCCGTCCCCGGTTGGGCCTTTCTCTCATTTGGCGAATTTAAAGTGATGCTCGGCGAATGTCCCGATGACCTGCCTGCCCGAGACACCGGCTGCCACTCGTGGTATGCACACACGCTGCTCGAGAACGTCGACGAGTATTACGAAGAGATCAAACAACGTGGGGCCACGATCCTGACCGAGATCTTCGACGCACCCTGGGGCATTCGCGAGTTTACCGTCGAGACCCCGCACGGGCACCGGATCATGTTCGGGCAATTAACGGGCGATAAATAGACAGAGATGCCTGTGCTAGACTCGAAGGCGGGAAAATCTGATGAATATTACACTGACCGCGGTTTTTAAAAAAGTTCCGGAAGGATATATCGGTTACGTAGAAGAGCTGCCCGGGGCAAATACACAGGGCCTGACCCTCGATGAAACTCGCGAAAACCTCAAGGAAGCGATCGAGCTCGTATTTGACGCAAATAGGCAACTGGCTGAAGAGTCACTTGGCGATGCCGACGTCATTCGTGAACCTCTTGCGTTGGTGGCATGAAGCTACGCGACCTGCTTCGCCATCTGGAGCGTAACGGATGCGAAAAAGCTCCGCGATGGTGGCAAACATACCGTTTATGTTAACCGGCCGCGAGGCAAGGCATCTGTGATTCCTCGCCATCGTGAAGTTAATGATTTTTTGGTTAAAAAGATCTGTCAGGATTTAGAGGTTCGAAAGCCATAAGGCCTGTCTACGCCGTCTCGTTGGCCTTAGGTAGCAATTTTTCCCTAGACCTTCCAAGCCCGCAGCGCATGGCGACATCAGGCATATCAAAGATCAGCTTTTTCATAAAAATTCACCGATCTTAATGACATATGAGTCGAACATGACGGACAATGGCCGCTATGTCTGCGACCAAGCTAAAGCAACGTATTAATTCCGTCGACTTTCTTCGAGGCGTCGTGATGGTAATCATGCTCCTCGACCACACTCGCGACTATGTGCACTGGGCGGGTTTTATTTTCGATCCGACCGATCTTACCCAGACCTATCCGGCGCTTTTTTTCACCCGTTGGATAACCCATTTTTGTGCACCTACATTTGTCTTTCTTTCGGGCGTCAGCATCTATCTGCAAAAACTTGCGGGTAAGACCAATGCCGAGCTTTCCCGTTTTCTGTGGACGCGGGGTATATGGCTGATCGTTCTCGAATTTACGATCGTAAGATTTGGCTTTACGTTTAATCTCGATTATTCGCTTTTCGGGGCGGCTCAGGTCATCTGGGTGATCGGCGTGTCGATGATCGTAATGGCGGCTCTAATATATCTGCCGGTGAGGATCATCGGTATTTTTGGTCTGGCAATGATCCTGCTTCACAATTTGCTCGACCGTTTTCGGCTGCCGCCCGGTGTCGCGTTCGGCGGGCAGCCGCCCGTTGACGGTTGGCAATCGCTGTGGCTTATTTTTCACCAACAAGGCTTTATACCGCTCTGGGATGGCGGTCCGGTGGTCTTTGTGCTCTATCCACTGATCCCGTGGATCGGTGTGATGGCCGTTGGGTTTGCGTTCGGTGCGATCTTTGGGCTTAACCCCGATATTCGCCGCAGATACCTGCTGCTGATAGGCGGGGTTGTCGTCGCGCTCTTTGTAATAGTCAGATTTATGAACGTTTACGGCGACCCGTCGCCCTGGTCACCTCAGGAAAATCCGTGGTTTACATTGCTCTCGTTTCTCAACACCAGCAAATATCCGCCGTCGTTGTTGTTTCTAATGATGACCCTTGGCCCGGCGATCCTTGTCCTCGCGTTAACCGATCGCATCGATGGTAAAGCTATCTGGCAAAAGATCGGTATTACATACGGGCGGGTGCCGATGTTCTATTACATCCTGCAATGGTTTGTCGCCCACGGCGCCGGCGTACTGCTGGCCATTGTTGCGGGCAAGGATTATCACTATTTGTTAGAAAACCCCATAGCAAACATACAAGTGCCGCCGGGCAGCGGGTTTTCGCTAATAACGACATATATTGTCTGGCTTACCGGGGTGGCAATACTCTATCCACTATGTTGGTGGTACGGTGAATACAAACGCCGCCATCGGAGCTGGTGGCTTAGTTACCTCTAATTTGGAACACTGATGAGAGAATTCGGTTATTTAGTGGTTGGTTTGGCGTTGATAGGTGCGGGCGTTTTCCTTTTAGTTCGACGCCGAGAGCTTTTCAATCAAAGCGATCCAGAGATTGGAGGTTATCGGGGCTTTTGGTTCGATTTTCCAAACCACATAAAAATGGCTGCATTTGGTCTCGCCCTGATAGTTTTTGGGGGACTTTGTATTTACAAAGCCATGATCGAATGGTTGGCGATATAAAGCTTACTCCATCTCGCTCTCGTCTATGTCAAAGTTTGCGTAGACCTTTTGAACGTCGTCGTTGTCCTCGAGGGCGTCGTAGAGTTTCATCATGGTTTTGGCGTCGGCGCCCTCGAGCTTGATGTAGTTTTGCGGGATCATGGAGATCTCAGCGACCTGTGGTTCGACGCCGGCGGCTTTAACGGCATCGAGTACAGAGTCAAAACTTTCGGGGGCCGTTAGGATCTCAAATACATCGCCCTCGTCCTGCATATCGTCTGCACCGGCCTCGATGACGATATCAAAAAGCTCTTCTTCGCTCTTGTCGGCCTTATCGACGACGATATAACCCTTTTTGTCGAACATCCATCCTACCGAGCCGGATTCGCCCATGTTGCCGCCGTTCTTTGAAAAGATGTGGCGGATCTCGGCCACGGTGCGATTTCGGTTGTCGGTCAACCCGTCGACCATAACAGCGACACCGTTGGGGCCGTAGCCCTCGTATGTGACCTCGTCATATGCAGCTCCCTCGAGCTGGCCTGTGCCCCGCTTTATGGCGCGATCGATGGTGTCGTTGGGCATATTCAGCCCTTTTGCGTCGCTGACGGCTTTTCTAAGCCGGGCGTTTGCGTCGACGTCGCCGCTGCCGCCGGTACGGGCGGCGACCGTGATCTCTTTGATAAGTTTGGTAAAGATCTTGCCCCGTTTGGCGTCGAGTGCGCCTTTTTTATGCTTGATCGAGTGCCACTTTGAGTGTCCTGACATTTATGTTTATCGCTGCGTGTTTTAATTATAAACCCACCCTCTAACGCGGATGGTTATGTCCTTTCATTTACCGAATAAGTGAATATATCATGCGTCTAAAACTGGTTCAAAAACCACAATAAGTCGCCCAGGAATATTTCTTACACATCAGAAATGTCCCGAAGTGCGCTGCGTACGTCCAAAGAACGCGCGGAACGGTCCCAGAACTGCGCAGAAATGCAAGAAAAGCGCGCGGAAATGCAAGAAAAGCGCGCGGAAATCTATCGGGTTGCGCGGAAATTTGAAATTATCGCGCGAAAATCTGAAGTTATCGCGCGAAAACCTGAGAAAATCGCGCGAAAATCCATAGGGTTGCGCGGAAATTTGAAATTATCGCGCGGAAATCTGAAGTTATCGCGCGGAAATGCGAGAAAAGCGCGCGGAAATGCGAGAAAAGCGCGCGGAAATCTGAAATTATCGCGCGGAAATCTCGCGAAAACGCGCGGAAATCTCGCGAAAGAGCGGAATGTGCCACGCGCGGTTGAAATTAACCTCCCCGGTTAGTGTTCTGTAACGTTATTCGCACTCGTTTCACCTTTGAGTGCTGACCTGAGATGATCTCGACGCTCGATTTTGGGACCTTATAGTGTTTTGCAAGCAGTTTTGTGAGCTCAGCATTTGCCGCACCGTCAACCGGCGGCGATGCGATACGCACCTTTAGGGCTCCATCGATCAAACCCACGACCTCGCTTCGCGATGCCCTCGGTACGACACGAATGTCGACGATGAGAGTCTCTGTTGCCTTTTCAATACCGTTTGATTTCAATAAAGTTTCGCCATTAAACACCCAGCGCTTTATGCCCATGTAACGAGGATTGCGGTATTATATCTGACAATCTAACTTTAAGGATCAAAACACTATGCAAAGCATGCGTGTCACACGTAAGCGGTTGGTCGTCACCCTCGCAGCAATCGGTATTTTGCCCTGTATATATCTTATCGGCTCACAGTTTTCACAGGCAGGTTCTGATTTTTCCGGTATAGATCCGGCAGATGCATTTCATACAACCCCCGCGGGCCGACTGATAAATGACGCATCTACGGGGATGCCGGCCGTCGTGCCTTTAACCGTGAATTTTGTCCGTTCACCCGATACTGACGGTCCTGATCGCAAGGGCAGGTATCTTATTGCCATCAATAGCGGTTACGGGCTCGAGTTCAACTCAAAGAGCAAGGCTCAGCAGACGCTCTCGGTCATCGATCTCAACCGAAAGCCCGATCCCCAGGTGATCCAAACCGTGTATTTCCAGGCACCGCAAAGCGCAAATGTCGGCATCGTTTTCAATCCAAAGATCCAGCTTGACGGCAGGTACCACCTCTATATCGGCGGAGGTTACGAAAACAAGATCTGGATGCTCAGCCTCGATCCAAAGGCTGCATTGCCTCTATTACCCCAGAACAAACCCGACGAAAAATTTGACGGCCCTTTTATCGATGTATCTGCTTTTACGGACAATGCCCCGAGCCCAAACTACAACGGCAACGTTGCGGCTATATATCCAACCGGTCTCGCTCTCAGTCCCGATGGCGAAACGATCTATTCGGCCAACAACCTGGGCGATTCATTGGGGATCGTCTCGGACCTTCGAGATTCGAGGCGCATCAGCCATGTATCGCTTCGTCGCAAAGGGTCGCAGCAATTTGTTTATCCCTATGACGTCAAGGTTGTTTCAGCCGGCAAACGGGTTGCAAAGGTCTACGTCTCGCTGTGGGGCGACGGCACTGTTGCTGTGGCAAACCCAAGTGCGGCCAATCAGATATCGCACATAACGGTCGGTCGCCATCCGACGGCGATGTTATTGAATAAGGCCGAGACCCGTCTATATGTAGCAAATTCCAACGGCGATACGGTCTCGGTCATCGACACGCGCACGGATGTGGTTATCGAAACTATCAACGTCCGCATTTCGGAAAATGCATTTGGAGCAAGCCCTGAGGGGCTTGCACTCTCGGACGACGAGTCAACGCTATACGTCGCAAATTCAAAGACAAATGCGGTAGCCGTCGTACAACTTGCACCAAGGCCGGGTCCGCGCCTGCGTTCCAAACTATTGGGATGCATTCCGACCGGCAAGTATGCATCGGCGATCGCCGTCGTCGGTAACCAGCTTTATATCGCGAACGGCAAAGGGACGGGCATGGAAAACTCATCGCAAAAGGTGAACGATACCGGTCTCTATCCCAACATGCCGAACAAGGACTTTCCGGGTGACGGGTATAACAAGCGGGGTATGTACAGCGCGGTAGTTGTCTCGGGAAACATCAGCCTTGTCGATGTCCCGGACGAGAAACAATTGTTTGCGTACACACAGACCGTAATGCGAAACAATGGCCTGCTGTCGCAAGAGAAACGAAACATATTTCCGGGCGGCCGGTCGCCCTTTAAACACGTCATCTATATCATTCGCGAAAACCGTACCTACGATCAGGTATTTGGCGATCTCGAACGCAGCGGCGACGGTCAAAAGGCAGATGGTGACGGCTCGGTTGCGATATTTGGTGCCGGGAGCGCGGCGAAATCACCCGATGGAGACAAGCAGAACATTACCCCTAATGCCCGTGCACTTGCTTTACGGTTTGGCCTGCTCGACCGGTTCTTTGTAAATGCCGAGGCAAGTCCCGACGGGCATAACTGGTCGACGGCCGCATTCTCGAGCGACTATGTCGATAAGGCTTTTCGCTGGGGATATTCGCGTCGCGGCCGCACCTATGATTACGAGGGTTTTAACCGGCTGCCGTCGTATAACCCGCCGTCGGGCCAGCCGCCGGTTGCGTTGCCGCCGGTGTTTGACATACCCGCGACGGCGGCGGATGTGGCCAATTTTCAAAAGAAATATGTGCCTTATCTTAACGGCGCTCGCGACATCGCGGAGCCCGAAAGCCTGTATTTGTGGGACGCCGCAAAACGCGCCGGCCTAACATACAAAAACTTTGGTGAATTTGTCGCGACCGTCTCGGAAGAGGACGTTCGCGAGGTGAATACCCGTAAGCCAAAGCGGTATCCGGACCTCTCGCCGATGGCGACCGCGTTTGCGACCAAGAAATCGCTCGAGGGACATTTTTCTACGACGGTCGCAAATTTTGATACAGACATTCCCGACAGCTTTACGACCGACTCGTACCGTGCGGCGCGCGATGCAAAAACACCCATTGACCCGGCCATAACGTCATCAAACCCCAACCCCGCGTTTCGAGGAAATTCGCGTTTCGGCGCATGGCAGGCAGAGTTTCGCGCGTATGTAGCGGACCAACAGGCGGGACGCGGCGATCATATGCCAAATCTGTCGATCGTTCGTCTTTCGAACGATCACACTGCGGGTGTTAGTCGCGGCAAACCGACGCCGCAGTTTTATGTCGCCGAGAACGACTATGCACTCGGGCGCCTTGTCGAAGAGGTTTCCAGTAGCCCTTATTGGAACGACACCGCCATTTTTGTTGTCGAGGACGACGCCCAGGATGGTCCCGATCATGTCGACGCACACCGGTCACCGGGCTATGTCATATCGGCGTACAACCGTCCGGGTGCATTGGTCCATGAATTTCATAACACGGTTAGTCTCATCCGAACGCTGGAGCTTTGCATAGGCATCGCGCCGATGAACTTTCTGGATGCGACGGCAACCCCGATCGATATATTTACCGCAAAAGCCGACCTGCGTCCGTTTACGGCACAGCTCCCGGTCATCGATCTCGATAACCTGACATCACCCGAAAGACCGACACGGGCGATGCTTGAGTACATGCGGTTGACGGCCGAACAGGACCTGACCCACCCGGACATGGCCGATCCGCGCATACTCAACGAGATCATATGGTTTTCGGTAAAGGGTGATGAAGCGATGCCGGGAATCGCGAGGCTGCCGGCATTTGAACTGATGACGGCGGGAATCAAGATCGAGCGCGAGGGAGACGAGGGGGATGCCGACGAATAGTGCAAATGAAAACTTTGCCCGTCGAAGTCAATTCTCGATTCTCCATGGCAACCGCTTGCGATAGGTGAGCTGGCGCCAGATCCACTCCATCGGACCGTATGCAAAATACTTGAGCCATACCGAGCTCAACACTATCTGAAATAAAAAGATACCGAGTGCGGTCAGCGTCGCCGTCAGGGCGCCGACTTTGCCAAACTGGCCGAAACCGTAGCCGTAAAAAATGAAAACACAGATAACTGTCTGCATTAGATAATTCGTCAATGCCATTCGCCCAACCGGTGCGAGAAAAGCAAGAGGTCGCCGCCAGGACGCATTTTGCCAAAGCGTGGCGATCAATGCGATGATCCCGAGCGCAAGAGCCGGAACACCAAACGAATAAAAGATCACGCCGGCAAGCCCCGAGAGCGTCGGCGGAAAATCGGCTTCGGACCGGGCAAAAGCCGCAAAGCCAATGTTGGCTACCACACCCAGGCCAAGGCCATAGATCAACACACGTCGTATAAACGCCTGGTTGCCGGCGAGATTCTGAAAAAACCCACGCCTGTACGCATAAAACCCGAGCAGGAACATCGCCAGTATCTTGGGCAAGCGCATCTGCACGATCAACCCGGCATACCTGCCAAAAATCATGTTGAGATTCCAACCCGAGATGATCTGCAGGTAGCTGCTTTCGGGTACCGACTGGACCGCCTGGTTCCACATATCGTTTTGCGCCGCATCAATCGTGGCCTGGATCCCGGCGGGGGCAAAGGCGACAAACAAAACATAGAGCAGGGTGTATGTCACGATCGGGACCGCTAAAAGTGCGAAAGCCCATTTGAGAAGCGACTCATTCGATTTCCTGCGAAAAAGGATCAGCACAAAACCCATCCACGCATAGACGCTCAGGATATCGCCGGCCCATAGCAACAAACCGTGCGCAAAACCGATGATCAGGAGCCAGAACAAACGACGTTTGAAAACAGTCGCTTTTGTATCACCCTTTTCCTCAGCTCGTGAGATCTGCAGTGCAAATCCGAAACCAAACAAAAACGAAAAGATCGAATAAAACTTACCCTCGACAAAAAAGTGAACCAGGTAATGGGTGATCTGATCGATGAGCGGAGTCTGATGCTCAAGTGCCGGGGGCATAAGACCGTAACCTGAGAACCACTGCATATTGCCGATCAGGATGCCGCAGATCGCCAGACCGCGCAGCACATCCAGGACCTCAATGCGCTCAACTAACGATATCGGGGTAATCTCGCTTTTTGACATAAAAATAGTTTGCAGATCTCATGAGTTAACTGTACGGCCTTATGCGTTAAGAAGTTCCGGGGCGCGCCTGTCGAGTACCCCCTAACGGTCGGGCAGCAGGTTAGCTGACTCGGATTTCGACGCAAAGGATTATGGGTAGACAAAAACGCGCATCACGATCGACTGCAGAAATCCGATAAAGATGAGAACGATCATCGCCGAAATATCGAACATCCCGATCGGGGGTATCAGTCGTCGGACGGGTTGCAAAATAGGATCGGTAACACGGGCGACAAAGCCAAAAAATGTGTTTCGCGTAAAGACGAACCAATACGATATAAATCGCAAAAAGATAAACAGGACCAGGACGCTCAGTAGACCGTAGAGAACAAAACCCAACAAAACCTTTGGCTGTCCGGTCACGACACCGGCCGTTAAACCGTCGATTACAAAAAATGTATTGCCGACGATCTGCATCGCGAAATACGTCAGCACAAACCCGATCAGCAGTGTCAGCAGCGGCGCCCAACGCGTGTTTATGCCATACATGGCAAAAAACCTCGCCGCCGGATAAACCCATTTCTCGGTAACCTTTCTCACCTTGAAACCAAAACGCCCGACGGCGCCAAACGGATTTGGATCGATAAAGTTAAAGATGAAACGGAGCATGAGCATCCCGAGAAAAATACCAAACAGGCCCCATACCACAAGGCTGACTATCGGCAATACTCGGGTCGACAGGTATAGTTCCATATCGGTCAAATGTCCGACTCTCTCTCGCCAAAGATGGCCGTCCCGATTCGTATGACGGTTGCACCCTCTTCGATCGCAACCTCAAAATCATTACTCATACCCATCGATAACTCACCCTTTGCATCCGCAAACGCACCATCGGCAAGCAAGCGGTCGCGTGTCTCACGAAGACGTCTGAAATAGGGACGTACCTTTTCTGCGTCATCGAAATATGGCGGCACAACCATGAGCCCCTCGAGCCTTAGGGCAATGCAACAGCGGATCATTCTGACCAGCTCGTCCAGCTTGTCCTCGGCAATACCGGTCTTGGATTCTTCGCCTGCAAGGTCGACCTCTATATATACCGGCAGCTCCGATCGGGCCTCCTGGATACAAACGCGTTCGAGACGCTTGGCGAGATCGACGCTGTCGAGCGACTGTATGACATCAAATAGCTGAACGGCACGTCTTGCCTTATTTGATTGCAAATGGCCGACGAGGTGCCACTCCGCGGCATCGCTGCCGACCTGTTCGATCTTGCCCTCGGCCTCCTGGATGCGATTTTCGCCAAAAGCGGTGACGCCCTCGGCAATCGCCCCTCGCAATATCTCCGCTGGGTGCGTCTTGCTAATAGCGACGAGTTTGATCTCGTCGGCATTTCGCCCACATCGCTTTGCCGCTGTTTCGATGCGACGCCGCACATCAGCGAGGTTTTCGTGCAGACTAGTTACCATCTGCTTCAAATATAACAAATCGCAGGAGCTGTTTCTTGAGTTTTGCGGCCCCAAGCGCGTATTATCGATGTTTCGCCTTTGAGGATCAGCGGACGTGGCGGAACTGGTAGACGCGCAGGTCTCAGAAGCCTGTGGCCGCGAGGCCGTGGAAGTTCGATTCTTCTCGTCCGCACCAATCTTCATCCCCTTTAGATACATAAGGTAGGCGGGATAACACAATATGACGAGGGCTAGAGATAGCCCTTTTCTCAGTCCACGCAGACAGTTAGGGAATCGCCACCCCATCCATCAGGAGCCACAAGGGTTTTCCTTCCCGAGTTTGCGGCGTTCAAGTTCTTCGAGAATATCCTTCATCAACGGACGCGTTTGAAACATATTGGAATTTTGGGCTAGCCTTGTAAGACTATGAGCGAAGATGTAGCAGGCGAAGTCATATATCCCGCAGTTAGCTCCGACACACTTTTTCATTTTACGCCAAAGCTAGAGAATCTGATTTCAATTTTGGAGAACAACTTTCGGCCTAGGTATTGCCTTGAGGTGCATAGCTGCTTAGAACCGAATTACTCAGGTTTAGGGCCAGTTCTAGACTTCGCCATCCCGATGGTTTGTTTCTGCGACATTCCACTTTCACTGACAGCTAAGCACTTAACTCAATATGGTCGCTATGGCATCGGAATGACCAAAGAATGGGGAAAAAAGAAAGGTTTGAATCCCGTCCTGTATGTACATACCGAATCTAAGCTCCGTGCTGCTATGAAGGAGAATATCAAAATAGCGAATAAACTCGATTCACAAATTTATCGTGCAAACAAAAATGTCGAAGCCCTAGAAGCCCTAAAGGATACGAACACACTCGCCCACAATTTTGACTATCTAACCTTCTTTACTAAGCCTTACGAAGGCCCATTTCCCCGTGAAGGCCGTCCGACGCAAGACGTACGCTTTTACGACGAGAGAGAATGGCGATACGTGCCGCAAAAACCGAATGGGTGGAAACAGTATATACATCGGCCTGCGGCAGAAAATGCTCAGAGCCGAGAGCAACACAACTCAGCAATTTGGAAGGATGAGAAGGCAATATTGAAGTTCAGCCCTAAAGATATTCGCTATATAATCGTTTCGACTGAAAAGGAGCTTCTCCCCCTAGTCAAGCATATTGACATAATAAAGGAGAAGTTTAGCGAGAACAACAAGTTGTTGTTAAAGACTAGGCTGATTTCGGCAGAACAAATTATCAAGGATTTTTAACCTGCACTTATCGTTTGTATAGCAGGAGCTTCGTGTCGAGGTTTTGACTGGTCAGCTACCTTTGATTCGAGTGCGGACTCTATCGATGAACAATCCCTTGCGCACTTGTTCCTACACGTAACTTTCTAGTGATTTCCCAGTACCACCGTTCAGCTGAGGGTGCATATTTGACATTAAGAAGGTCGCGCGATTGTTCTCCTCTGTATCGCTACGCTCTTCGGACGGACACATATGACCTCGGTCATAACCGGAATTGTTGTAGTCGGCCTTTTTGATACGCCATACGGACGGCGGAGACTCGTCCGCTCGGAAGGCATTTGTTCTGTCTACCGAACCGGATGCCGGCGCTTGCAGATACCACGTTACCCAGTTCGGTGTCCCTCGGGTTCGATTGTATAAATTTACATAACCCGAGTGTTGGAGGAGGTAGTTGTCCGACTTATTCAGGTCTGAGGTTGCATCGCTCGGATTGCTGAGGACAAGTTGAACGGTTTGGCCAGCTGTGGTCAACGCAAACGCACTAACTGAAATCCACAGGCACTGTAGCGGGACAATGTTTCTTCTCGTCATAAGGTTATGTAATCCACAAGCGGAAATATCTTGTACGGAGCGAGCAGCGGTACGGCCTTCTTGGATATACCTCCGATTGAGTATCCGCCTTGAGCGTTCCAAGACCTCGTATTTCGGAAGTTGGAGATGGCGGCGTATTCCTCAAGCACCTTGTCGTGCGGAAACAGATACCACTCACCCTTCTCGCGGAACGCGATGTGGATGTTTTTGCCGACATATTCCGCTCCAAAAGTAAACCGACCTTTCAGTTGCACTTTTATATATGTTTCACCGTCATTGTGATGGGCCAAGAAGTCCGCCCCGTCCCAGTCGTTCGTTAATCGAAACGTTATGAATCCGTACTCTGCAAGGATTCCTGACACAACGTAGAAGTTATAGTTCTCCTGTTCGCGTGCTCGGAGTCTCACATAATTAATTCGTGCGATTTTCTTCACCATCACCTCGCTATTGTTCCACAACTATCTAACCGCGGAGGACGAAGAAATAATGTCCGCTGCGGCATAAATTTTCAAGTCAGTGAGCAATTCTGCACGTCCGGACCTCGATACCAGGTGAGTGAATCAGCTAAACCTCCGTGATGGAGCGGACCACACGAACGGTGATGCAAGCCGACCCACATAAATTACAAAGTACCAAACAGATACGGATAGCGTCGGGGTCAGGCCTCGCCTAGCGCTGAAAACCTACGCGTACATCATTGTCGGTAGCGAATGGTTTTTGTTGCCGGTAGCGTTGATAGGGGATTAAGCCGACGAAGGTCGAAGAAAAGCCACTCCAGGCCTCAGTAGTTCGAGAAGTAATAACTGTGAAAGAAAGTATCCCATACGTTCAGAGCGCTCTCTTCTGTGCATTCCCTGCGAAACAAAGGATTGAGCCAAGGCAAGTGGCTTTGCAAGACACGGAAGAGGAACAGTGTGCGGGTGTCTGCGAGTCCATCCGTAAGGTATGTGTCTCTGAGTATGGGATGCGTAACTTGAAGATTTTGTTGTAATCGGTCACGGATTGCGCAAATAGTCTGGTACAGCGCGATGTCCTCGCGAGGATGCGGGCTAAAGCACTCAACTGCTAAGACGGTAAGAATGAAACCTCCCGCAATTCTCTCTTCCCAGGTATATCGACTACGAGCAAAATCCTTTATTAAGCGAACTATCCGACGCAACTGTCCGCCGCCCCGAAAAGACGGACTTAGCAATCGGTTCTTCTGCGAGAACCACTTCGTTACGTCCCTCGCTGCGGATGGCCTCCAAGTTGAAGATGCTAGCTCATAACCGTAACTGACATCCCCAACGGGACTATGAAGCGTGTTGACACGATACACTGGAATATCGATGTGAAAGCCTTCGCTGTAGTAAACGCGCACGCAATTTTTCACATACTCAGGAGGGTGATGAAAATGCTCGCTGTAGATAGCATCATGTACCATCTGCCTAGCTAAAAGCGGGCTCAACCCCGAGCCCCTTTTATTCACCAAATCCTCAGCCCGGAAATATATTCCGTCATCGATATCATAGTTACTGTCGATATCTTGAATCATCGTTCTCATGGCATACGAGCCTTGGTGATGAAAAAACATTGGCTGAGGATATCCAAGGTCGCGAAGCCCTCTTCGGATACGCCGTCTTAGGCTCTGGCTCATAGAGGTCAGTCGGGCGCGCTGGTATTCAGTAACGTTGACTTCGTCATCATGGTAATCAAGAAGAACGTTCGCACAATCAAACATGGACTTGTACAACCTCTCAACTATTGCGAAATCGAATGTACCTTTTTTTGCTCGGTGTTCAAATATGCCGTGCGGGTATTCTAGCTGGCGCTATCAGGATGTCGGAAAAGTAACTAAGATATACAATTGTGTTATTCATTGTCCGAAACTTGTGACTTCGTCTGTTGAAGAGTTTTAATGAGAGTTCTTAGCGTAGATGGCGGGGGATACTTAGGTCTTGCCAGCGCCGCTTTTATCGAGGAAACAGAGCGCCATTTCGATTGCTCATTCTCCGACCAGTTTGACTTATTCTGCGGCACGAGCACAGGAGCGATAATCGCGCTCGCGCTAGCAAACGGGATGACCGGCAAAGAAATTGTTGGACTGTACAAGGAGCTTGGAAAGAAGGTGTTCTGGAATCCCGTACCCGGCTACTACAAGCTCCGCACCGCGTGGAGTTTCCTGGCCGCGAAGTATTCGAACCGGAAATTGAAAGCGTCCCTTATGTCTGCTTTTGGTGATACCACTATCGGTGACCTAATGTCCCGCGATAAGAAGGTGCTGGTGACGGCATTTTCGCTCACAAACGGTACGCCGCGGGTTTTCAAGACAGACCACACATCCAGATTGTCCACGGACAATGGTTGGAAGTTGCGTGACGTAGCGCTGGCGAGCGCGGCGGCGCCGACATACTTTCCGATAGCCCGGGTCACGTCCCCATCGGGTGATTTAGAACGGTATTGTGACGGTGGCGTTTTCAGTAACCATCCAGCTTTGCTCGGGTATGCGGAAGCGGTCGCGGAATTAAAAACTAAACCCGAAGATGTTCGCGTATTGTCGCTATCCACTCCCCGCGCAAATTTGGCGGAACAAAAATCGTTGCTTTGGGTGCTCCGGCAGCTTCCGAGTAGGGGTATTCTGATGTGGGCTAGTTCCTTACCCGGAATATTTGTTGATGGAAACTCAATCATTTCCCACCATGTGTTGCAGAGACTGATGTGCTGGGAAAATCCCGAGGCACATCACTATGTAAGAGTCATGTTCGAAAAACCCAGGCGTGTGGAGATGGATTTCGTAAGTTCGTATTGTACAGATACATTAGAGAAGCTCGGCAAGCGTGTCGCACGCGAAAAGGAACGTCGTGAGCAACTGCTTAGTTTTGGGTTCAAACAGTAGAAATATAGGAGACCATAGACTATGTTCGATTGCGCGAAGGAAATACTCGGATACCATAACGACTGCACTACGTTACCTCAGAACGAGCGCGAAGAGATGCGTTCACGCCGCAACTCAAATCGAGACAGAGTCAAACGGGGATTGGAAAAGAACGAAAAGCCAAAACAGAAGGAGTTCGCCTCTCAGGGTTCATATTCCATGAGAACTATGGTTCAGCACCCTGATAACGATTACGACATCGATGACGGAATCTATTTTCTTAAAGATGACCTTATAGATGCGAATGGAGTCGAGATGACAGCTCTTTCGACACGTCAGATGATTCGAGACGCGGTTGACGACGGTGGTTTTAAAAAGCCTCCAGAGGTTCGGGATAACTGCGTAAGAGTCTTTTATCAGACTGGCTACCATGTTGACCTCCCAAGCTACAGAGAGGTAACGCAAGAAAATACTCAAGGGGAGAACGAGACTTTTTTTGAGCTTGCGTCGATTGACTGGACGCGTTCGGATGCACGAGATGTGACTAGCTGGTTCGATGACCAGAATAAGACGCAGAGCCCAGACGATTCCAACGGTCGACAGCTACGACGCATGGCGAGATTGATAAAGAAGTTCGCGACAAGTCGCCCAGATTGGAAGGGGCAAATCGGTAGCGGCTTCATGATTACAAAGTTAGTGACAGAGGAGTACTCGTCGAATATCAACCGAGAGGATGTGTCTATGCACAGCACCATGAAAGCCATTAAGGAGAGGCTGGATACAGATTTGGTTGTAAAGCATCCCGTTACACCTGACGCGACAATCACTGATGGCGATGCAGACGCGAAGGCCATTTTTTTAAAAGATAAGTTATCGGACGCCCTGGCAGATTTGGCGGTTTTGTTCAAGGATGATTGTACGGACGCGGACGCCATGGCGGCTTGGGATAAAGTCTTCAACACAACATATTTCTCTGACAAATTGAATGAAAAAAAGGCGAGGGCAGCTGCGAATGCGGGTACGATTGGGGGCTGGGGAAATGAGCCACAGAAGCCCGTAGACAAGCGTGGCGGCGGACGATATGCCTAGTTTCTCTGAGGCGCAGACAGCACTTTTTGAGAACGCTATTGAGCTAATCGATACCGAGATACTTCGTCCCTTACAGGCTACAGAAATAGATTCCGCCATAATTGCTCATCAGTTTGGCGCGAAGGCGTTCGTCAGAGGCTGGCGTTTTGATGTCGCAACGGACGTCGGTGACTTTGGCCTCAATCTGCTCATCAAGGCATCGTTTCCGATTACCCCGACAGGGATAGCTCTGGAGAATTTCCCCCCGCCCCTTACATATCCTCATATAGAGGATGACGGGCTGTTGTGCCTTGCCGTCGATACGGATTCGCTTTACGCGCCAGTACAATCTGCGCGGAAGTGCATTCAAGATTCGATTCGCTTGGTGGTAGAGGGCTATTCCGGAAAAAACAAAGGTGAATTTCGAACGGAATTCAACTCCTATTGGTTACGAAGTTGGACTGGTGACAAGGTTAACGTCATCAGTCTGCTTTCACCAAGTGGGCCGAGTCGATTGGTCTCCGTTATACGCGCGGGGAACGCAGCAATTATTGGTGAAGACGACAAGTCTGTAACCGCTTGGTATTCACGATACAAAGGCACGACAGATGTAGCCGTAGAGAAGGGTGCAGTGTTCTGGCTGTCCGAATTACCGCTGCCCACGGACTTTCCAGCGAAGAATTCTGAAGTCGCTCGGCTTGTTGCTAGTTCGCCGAATGCTACGAATCTCTTGGACGAGCTTGCAGATGGCTTTCCGAACGCAGTGGCAGTCCTTATTGCGGGAACTACGGAAGACGGGCCTGCGTTCGGCGGCACTCTAATCAAGAAGGCGCCTTCCCTGACTTCTGACTTCATAAAGAAAGGGCAACCACTCACTCGCGGATTCCGCCCGGGGCGAATTCCAGCTTCTATATCCAGACAACGTTACTGGTCAAGCGGGACGGCAATCGCGAGAGGAAACGTTACACGTGCAGACCGGAAATGGGTTCACAGCAGGGGCAATGAGAACGTTACAGATGCCTTGTCTGCAGTAAGTATCGCGCTCGTCGGCTGCGGGTCGCTCGGCGGTTTTCTCGCTAAGTTACTTGCAACAGCAGGCGTAGCTAAGCTCCTGTTAATCGATAACGAACCTCTAACTTGGCCCAACACTGGAAGACACTTCTTGGGTGCGAGCAGCGTTGGTGAGCCAAAAGCGACCGAGCTTGCAACTGGACTACAAAGGGATTATCCCCACTTAGAAATCGACAGCCGGAATCGCTCGCTGGCGGACGTACTTAGCGGTGAGTCGGAGGCTCTTCTTAATACATCGCTCATCGTCAGCGCGACTGGTGATTGGGGTAGCGAGAATCTACTTAACCTTTGGCAATTTACGAATGAAAATGCGCCCCCCATAGTCTATACGTGGCTCGAACCGTATGCTGTGGCAGGACACGCATTGGCAATAGTGCGCGGAATGGGTTGTTTCAAATGCGGTTTCGATGATGCAGGTGAGTTTCTATATCGAGCGAGCGATTGGAGCAATGTCACCATAATGAAGGAGCCGGCGTGCGGTGTTACTTTTCAGCCCTATGGCGCAATAGAGGCAATGCACGCAGTGACACTGGCCGCTCGACTTTGCCTTGACTTCTTCCTTGGAGACATTGCTGGTTCGATACACCGCGCATCCGCGTCGATGACAGACGAAATACTTCAAGAGCACGGGGGGGCGTGGACTCAAACTTGGCTAGACTCCCGAGACGCGTTGGTTCACGGGCCATGGACGGAGACTGAATGGCAGGCGAAAGAAAATTGTCGTGTGTGCGGAGCAAATGAATAGTACGTGGTATTGTTCAGCGGAAGAATCGACATTGGTCATCGTCCTTGATGAGGCGGTGCTTGAACACTTTGCAAAACACAGGCAGGAGGGCGCTAATGACCTAGAAGCAGGTGGTCAACTGTTCGCGCGTTTTTCTCTTGGGGCAGCACACGTGGTCATCGCCACGGGCCCACGGCGTACCGACAAACGCACCCGCACGTCGTATGCACCAGACCGTAAGGCGGAGCAACGAGAAATTAACTTCTGGTTCAAACAAGGTCTACACTATATCGGAGACTGGCACACACATCCATCCCTGAAGCCAGAGCCGTCTGGGACTGACCGTAAAAGCATTGAGGTAACAACTAAACGTTCGCGGCACAACTTACCGGGGTTAGTTATGGTAATAGTTGGAAACGGGCCCCTCCCCGGTGGGTTAAGGATGTCACTTTCGCTTCGCGGCAAGGAGTTCCGATACGTCGAATGTAGCTGCGACTAACGGCTATCCGACTTTTTTTGACCGTAGATTCGGAACGTTTCGCTCGGCAGGTCTAGATGTGATAATTCGTTTTCGGGTAGCTTTTCGGGTAGATTCCTACCCGAATAACCGTCGTGTAATGTAGGGAAATGTCGGCCTGTTTCCTTCCTTCTAACCCTTTCATTATGAAGAGGTTAGCTCGCTAAGCCCTTTGAAGCCAAAAGTGAATACAAAGGACTTCAGAAGCCTGTAGCCGCAATGCCGTGGAAGTTCGATTCTTCTCGTCCGCACCATCTCTTTTTAATTCAACACCTAAGAGTGTTTTGATGCGGTTTTATGCCTAAGTTAGTTGCAGACTCCATTGATTCAACAATCCGGGTTACGAATGCAATCGCAGTTAGCTTAAGAGCTTCTTGCGGCCAAGCAGCATCCGGCATTCTTTGACCCATTCGAGTCGAGCCTTCGCGATGGCGATGGACCCTGTGAATGCAAGAAATTCGAAATAATTAGCCCACTCATGAGACTCAATCTGGCGCTCCATTCTGTCCAACTGTTCGGAGATGCGAAGTTCCACCTCGAGCAAGAATGCCTTACGTGCGGGCGGGTTAAGCGAAATCAAAAACTCCATCCGGTTCCGAATTGGATCGGCTGGTGGGCCGATCACTGTCGGTTCCGCCGGCGAATTCAGCCATGTGCGGAAAACATCGCGTCCCTTTGCTGTGATTCGAAGGCGTCGCGATCCCTCGAGTCGGCCACGCTCGGAAGCGACCTCCAGCAAGCCTTCCTTTTTGAGCCTATTCACTAGCGGATAAATAGCTCCCGCACTTCCGCTCCACAGAGGGACGTAGGAATTGAGAAACTCTTTTCTTACAAAATAAGCGGTGCAGGGTCCGCTGCGAACTAAAACTCCAAGGACGCAGCCTTCTAGCTCTGTTAATGGGCGCGGCATCGGAATGGATGAAACCACAACTGATGGATGAGCGCAAGCCTTGACACATATGGTACGCTTAGTACTAAATGGTACGCTTAGTACTAAATGTGAAAACAACGCTTCATGTGGATTCTTCCAGCATCGGGATTAAAGTGAGACTGCAGGCACACGCACCATTCGGAATTTCACTACATGCTTCGCTGGCGAATGCTCGACGGCTCAACAGAGCGTCTGGAGAGAAAAGGTCAGCGCGACAATCACCGGTTAGGATGGTTGGAAGATAAGCAAATGAGAACTCGTATGTTCCAGGACTCGCATAATTAAGTTAAAAGGAAATATACATGAAAAGAAATACAATTTATCTTCGATTGCTGTGTGTGCTGACGGTGTCGGCTTTGTATCTTACGCAGCTCTATCTTCCCCTTAAAGCCCAGGCACAAGCACCTCAAGCAAAGAACCTGGTCGACCCGAAGGAGATAGAGGCTTTGCTCGACCCTCTCTTCAAGGCGGAAATGGAGAAGCAGCACGTTCCGGGTGCGGTTGTTTCCGTCGTTAAGGACGGCAAAGTATTTTTCACAAAAGGCTACGGCGTTGCAGACATCGAGACCAAAGCACCTGTCGTTCCCGACAAAACCATCTTTCGGATTGGCTCGATTACCAAAGTCTTTACCGCTTTGGCGGTAATGCAGCTTTTCGACCGCAAAAGGATAAGATTGACCGATGATGTCAACACATATCTGATGGGTGTAAAAGTCCCTAACACCTTTCCGCAACCGATCACCTTTCACGATCTGCTCACCCACTCATCCGGTCTCGATGAGATCAGTCCGGGCCGAAGAACCTCCGACGAGAATAGTGTGATCCCGCTCGGCGATTTTCTCAGGACACGCATCGTAAGGCGCGCTCCGCCCGGCGAGGCGATCTCTTACAGCACCTACAATGCCGCTTTGGCGGCCTTGGCAGTCGAGCAGATCACCCGAACTCCTTTCAAGAAGTATCTCCAACAAAACATCTTTGAGCCTCTTGGGATGAGCCACACAAGCATCACGGCCGTCAAGCAAGAATACAAGCAAGATCTGGCTAGCGGTTACGAATACATTTCGAATGAAAATCAAAAGCTTCCGTTCCAATGGTTTCATACCTATCCGGCTTCGGACATCAACAGCACGGCCACCGACATGGCCCGTTTTATGATCGCAAATCTGCAAGGTGGCGTGATTGACGGCAAAAGAATTTTAAGTGCGAAAGCGGCTCACGAAATGCAGGCGACTCATTTCCGAATGCATCCGAAGATTCCGGGGTGGGCCTACGGGTTTTACGAGTGGGACGAGAATAATCTGCACCTAATTGGACACAGCGGCACAATGGACGACGGGTACTCGGCAATGATGGCGATGGTGCCCGAGAAACAATTGGGGATCTTTGTGGCCTGCAACACCGAGTCATGTGGTGGTCAATTGGGAGAACAGGTGAGATGGGAGATCTTGGGCCACTATTTTCCCTTGCAAGAAAGATCGGAGGTGCCTCAATCGAAAAACCCGTCACCTGCCGAGCTGAAAAAGTTTGAAGGCAAGTATCGGTCGATCATCTACTGCCATACATGCCCGCCGAACACTTCCTACGTGACCGCTCCACTTGAGGTGAAAGTGACAGAGGACGGGATGCTCTCACTTTGGGGCGGAAAATGGAAACAGATCGAGCCAATGCTTTTCGTCAGGGCCGATGGCAGGCTCGCCGGACGGGTGTTCCTCGGATTCAAGGAGAACAAACCAGGCGAGGTCGCTTATATGTTTCAAACTACGTACCAGGTTTTTGAAAAAGTTTCCCCTTGAGATCTGCGCCGAGTGGCGAATGCTCGAAGGCCCCGGAAACCTGGGGCGAAACCGTCAGAGTTAAGACAGGATTTATCTTTACGTTGCTTTCAAGCGACCGGCTGATGCATGAGTTGCTCGAGTCCGCACATTGAAAGCTGACTACTCCGTGAAAGTTTTTTGATGTTTTTTGTTGACTCTCGCCGCCTTTTGTATTCTTTGCGGGTTTGCGGGAAACTCTTTTCTTGTGCGTAAAGCTCTCGAACAGGCTCTGGAAAAACATCAGGACGCCTTTCACATTTCTCTTTCATCCGATTCGATCGATCGGCTCGCAAACTATTACGACGTTGTAATTCGGCACAATGACTTGCTCCACCTCGTCGCACCATGCTCGCCCGAGGAGTTTGCCGTTCGACATATCCTCGAGTCTCTTGTCCTGCTTAAGCACTTGCCACCCAAAACCAGGTTCGCCGATATCGGCACCGGTGCGGGTCTCCCGGCAATACCATGCCTGATCGTTCGAGACGACCTTCGTGCCGTTTTGATCGAATCGAAGCTAAAGAAGGGCGCGTTTCTGACCGCCGCATTAAATGAGCTGGATCTATCGGCCCGCGCTCATGTCGTCAATAAACAGTTTCAGGAAACCGACCCGGCGGGTAGCACCTACATAACTTGTCGTGCACTGGATAAATTCTCACAAAATCTGCCCCGATTACTCCGTTGGTGCGGACGCCGTGAGTTTGTTTTTTTCGGGGGCTCCGCGCTTGCAAATTCGCTGAGAGAACTAGGGGTGCGGTTCGAGCAAAAGCTGCTGCCCTTGTCCGAGCAGCGTTATATATACTTTAGCGATGCGAGATCTCGATGAACTATTCGCGGAGCTTGATAGGTCGGAGTTTCGTCGAAGTAAACGCCTTAATGCAAAAGATGCCGCGTATCTGAGAGATAAGGGCATCAGTGTGATCAAGCAGCACGCCTCTGACTTTGTTAAAAAACGTCTTGCACCCGCACTCCCCGACAACGATGGCAGGCAGACACCTTGGCGCGGTCATCCGGTTTTTGTCGCTCAACATGCAACGGCCACATGCTGCCGATCATGTCTCGCAAAGTGGCATAGGATCGAAAAGGGCGAAGCGTTAACCGATGCAGAGATCGATTACGTCATTCGGGTGATTTGCAGGTGGTTGGAAAATACGTCGTCCTGATCGCCGAATTAGACCGCAAGCTGGAGCATGTTGCTGAGGAAATATTTTAATCCCGTCGGTCTGATCTGTACGCTGCCTATTCTCAAATAGACATCCGCACCGGTCATGATCTTTTCGACCGTGGCACGGGTGATCCGCAGCCTTAGCTGCTCCTCATAGCTGTCTCCATTTTTTGCCGCCGTACGGATCGGCTTTCCGAGAGACGAGGGTTCGCCATTTGCCAGGAGAACCAGATCTTCTTTGCCCGTAAATCGCGGCTCGGACGAAACCGAATAGATGGTCACATAAAAATCGCCCACCCGACCTTTCTTATCGTCTTCTTTATAGAAATAGGTGAAATCGATACCGGTCTTACCCATGTTTTCCGGCGTGTCGAGTCCTAACGGAGCTGTGCCGAAAAAGCCGATCTTTGATTCGGCGTTGTAACCGTGCATGAGAGCGCCCACGTTGCCGAGCGACGGATTTACGTCACCCCACTTTCCACGTTTTGGTGGTTCGGGCGGTGGCGGTGCGGCATCTACGATTACAGGCTGCTTTTCTTTCTTAGGTTCGGCAGATGCCCACGATGGCTTTAGATCGGGGACCGCCCACACACCACGCTGCTCGTTCCTGGCGGCCGATTCCATCGATGCGTAGAGCTCTTGTTCGTCCCCGGTTTGTCCGGATGTTTCAAACGGTACATGCCAGGCGGCGCCGTCGCGAAGCATTTGCTGGCTTATATCGACGCCGTCCAGGGTGACCTTGCCGATGGTTCGGTCGGGCAGCAGCATGCGCGGTTGGTATTGGACCGTCTTACCCGCGACCAGGTCGTTCAAATGCGCTCGCACGAAATCCCGCCATTCCTTGTCCGACACGGGCACCTCGATGTATTGCAGCTGGACGGTTAGTTTCCCGTTTGGAATGGCGATGATGATCGTATTGCCATCGACTACCCCGATAACCTTGGCCGAGTATGTAGTCTGCGCAAATGTCGAGACGACCGAAAGCAGGACCACGGTTATTAAAAGGCAGGTGATGTTCTTGAACATATGGTATGTCTTATTTGAAATCGAGGTCGTAGTCGCGAAGTCGCCGGTAGAGCGTTGAGGGCGAGATGCCCAGTAACTCGGCTGTTTTGCCGCGGTGCCAACCGGTCTTTTCAAGAGCTCCGATGATCTGCTGACGCTCAACCTCGCGAAGGTTCGTTGGCGACGAGTTTTGGAACGTCGTCACACTGGTCGGTGTCTGCGGTGCGTTATAACTTACCGAGACATTCATATTTTCGGTCCGGTAGGCTATCTCGGGGGGTAATTCGCGTGGCGTGATCACGCCGTTGTCCGAAAGCAGCATCGCTCTCTCCAGACAATTACGAAGCTGTCTAACATTGCCCGACCAATCAAACGCGTTCAGCGCTTCGATCGCCGCCGGCGAGAGTTCAGGCTCATCGTGCCCGGCAAGCTTGTGCAGCAGATGCCTGGCGAGAGGCTCGATATCTTCGCGCCGTTCCCTCAGCGGCGGTATATTGATCTCAAAGCTATTGATGCGGTACATCAGGTCCGCCCGGAATAATCCGTCGGCGATGGCCGTCTGCTTATCCCGGTTTGTTGCCGCGATAAGGCGAACGTCGACCTCGACCTTTTTGACACCGCCTACCCTAAAGAACGAGCGCGTCTCCAACGCCCTCAACAGTTTGGATTGGAGTGCCATTGGCATCTCCATCACCTCGTCAAGAAACAACGTGCCGCCGTCCGCGATCTCAAATAACCCAAGTTTGCGGGCCCTCGCCCCTGAAAACGCTCCGGCTTCATGACCGAACAGTTCGCTTTCGAGCAGCGTGTCCTGCAGCGCCGCGCAGTTGAGATCGATAAACGCCTTTTCCGAGCGCTTGCTGAGACGATGGATCGCCTGTGCAATAAGCTCTTTGCCTACACCGGATTCGCCGGTGATCATAACCGATGTCTCGGATGGAGCAACACGCTGGACGAGTCTTAACGCCTCTTTCATCTGCGGCGAATCGGCCACGATCTCAGGGAGAGTATGATGTGTGCGGGCTATTTGTGCCCGCAGCCGTTGATTGTCCACCTTTAACTGCTGCTTTTCCGCCGCCTGTGTAACAAGTGCCGAAAGCTCGGCGATCCTGTAGGGTTTTGTCAGGTAATCGTACGCTCCAAGTTTCATCGCCTCGATCGCCGTTTCGACCGTCGCCTGTCCGGTAAGCATGATCACCTCGGGCGGGTTTTGGCTTCGTTCGCGTGTTCGGCGCAATAAACCCATGCCATCGAGCCGCGGCATATTTATGTCACAGAGCAGGACGTCAAAATCCTGTTCTTCAAGCAAATCCCATGCGGCTTCGCCATCGGACGCGGTTTCGACGTCGTGTCCCTGACGCGACAGTTCTTTCTGCACCACAAGACGCAGGTTCTTTTCATCATCGACTACTAGTAGTTTCGCCATAGCTTCGTATATCCGGGTGGGGGTGGGGAGTTTAAGATCGCTGGGTTAGCCCAAAAGCTAATCGCTTTCGGGATTGGGTGTCTGCTCGCAGGAGGGTAAAAAGATAGAAAAGGTGGTACCTTTGCCGGGTGTCGAACGGACGCTCAGCCTACCACTGTGTTCTGAGATGATGCCGTAACATACGGCCAGTCCGAGCCCCGTTCCTTTCCCGACCTCTTTGGTGGTAAAAAACGGTTCGAAGATCTTGGACATATTTTCCTGTGGTATACCTTCGCCCGTGTCGGCCACCTCTATAACGACACGATTGGCTTTGGCAAAAGCACGTATGGTCAGCGTTCCGCCCTCGGGCATCGCATCGATAGCGTTTGTTGCCAGGGCGATAATGGCCTGCTGGATCTGTCCACCGTCGGCTGCGACAGACGGCAGATCGTCGTCAACATTTATCTCCTGGACAATGCCGTTGCCGCGCTTTTGGTGGGATATGAGCTTGGCCGCGGAACGAACCAGATCACCCGGGTCGACAGCCGATCTCTCGCCTGATCTCGCCCGGCTAAAGTCCAGCAGTCCGGTCGTGATCGTCTTGCACCTGAACGTCTCGCTTTTTATTAACCCCAGGTATTCCGTCAGGTCCTCAAGAGCGTCCGATACCTCAAACGCGCCTTCGTCCAGGCGTTGTTCCAGGGCCTCGGCACAAGCACCGATCGTCGCCAGCGGGTTGTTGATCTCATGGACGATACCGGCCGCAAGTCGGCCTACCGCGGCAAGCTTTTCGGCACGGTTGATCGCTTGAAAGGCCTCAACTCGAACGGTCACATCTTCGCCGACGGTGATCACGTGCGTAACGTCACCGGTGTCGCCGCTCGCCATGGGCACTTTGCTTACAAGCCAATGTTTTGTCGACCCGTCATCGGCCACCGTCTGCTGTTCTATCCGCTCTATGCTGCCGGTACGAAAGGCACGTTCAAATTCCTGTTTTAGTCGGCCCTGCGGGTATTTTTCGAGAACGTCGAAAACGTCTCGACCGATGGCTATGTCTCGCGGCAGTCCCTGTGCCCCAACTTCGCGATGCCGGTTCCAGGTAACGATCTTGTAATCGCGATCGATAACGTATAACGACACGGGCAAGGCATCAAGGATCGCCTCGGTAAATCGCCGCTGCTCCTCGCGGGCCTCGTTTATCGAGTTTTCGAGAGCAGATTCATAGTATGCCGACAGGTTGACGCTCATTGCCGCCATCTGTGTGGCGGCGTCGATCAGTCGGCCCTTTTGTTCGGTGAAATCATCTCGGTTGGCGAAACCGGCGATAATCGCGCCTTTTATCTCGCCGTTTATGTGAAGCGGCGATACATATTCACACTGATGAGGCACATCGGCAATAAAAAATTGATCCTTGTCCTCTTCGAGAAAACCGATCTGCGGCGGCATGAACTGGACCCAGTCCTCAAATACCGAACGCCGGAGAAATCCGTCGTCGATCTCACCCTCGGGACCGCATCCGCTGCTGATCAAACCTATGTTGCCGACCTCCGCGGCAAATACACAGATATCAACATCGACGCCCGTACAGATGCTCTCGGCCACACGGCTAGCGACCTTTTTGGGGTGGACCATGAACAAAAGGCTCCGCCCCAACTCGGAAATAAACTTAAGATCGTTTTGATGATCGGGCTCCGTCATGTGAGCGAGAGAGCTCGCCCGACGTTTCGGTGCCGAAGAACTGTACATTTTTTGTAGGTCGCAGCCAGGGAAAGGGTTGGATGCGGTAGTAGATCGGATGGGGAGAAGGCTATAGACTGTGAAGTTTACAAATCCCCTACATAATTAAAAACAATTTTTAACACATTGTCAATGAAATTGAGTTTCACGAATTGTGTTGACAGGCGCCCCGCAAGGATTCGAAAATTGATTTTACACGGCATGCTCTCTAAACGGACAAATGATGGACACTATATAGCGCTGCTCTTTGTGCTCGTCCTTTGTTTATGGGTATTTCCGCACCCTGCAGCCGGGCAGGAGGTAGTGGATAAGACGGTTGCAGTTGTAACCGATGGTGTGCGGCGTGAGCTTATAACCTATTCAGATCTGATGTGGCAGATGGCGCTCCAACCCGGAACGCAGCTTAATCCGCCTCGCAAAGACGACCTGAATGCGGCGCTCCAGACATTGATCGATCAAAGCATATTTGCACTCGAGGCCGAGCGTTTACCGCGTGAAACTCCGACCGATAAAGAGATTGCGAAAGAGATAAACGACCTGCTTACCCATTTTTCGCCACCCGCTTCGTTTGAGACACGTCTGCGACAGGTCGGTTTTGACTCGATCAAGGACGACGACTTTCAGCGTCTCATTGCACGCCGCGTGGCGATGGAAAAATACAAGGATTTTAGATTTGAATCGTTTGTCGTCATCACCCCCGACGACGAGGCGAAATACTATCGGGATATCTTTGTTCCCGAGTTCAGACGCCGATCGCCGGGTGTGCTGGTACCGACACTCGAAGAAAAACGGTCCGATATCAACAAGACACTAACACGCGAAAAGGTAGCGGCGAGCATCGAGACTTTTCTTGACGAAGCCAAACGCCGGGTCCAGATCGATATTCTTATCGAGGTGTGATCGGATAAGGATTTGCCCGGGCTCACTGATTCCACGCGATCTTGCTCTGCAGACGCATCACCGATCTTTCTTTCCCGAGGGTTTCGAATACCGACAACATCGACGGTCCGACAGCGACCCCCGTCAGCAGCGTCCGTGCACCGTTCATGATGACGCCTAGTTTTGTTCCCTTTTCTTCGGCAAATGCCCTCACCCTTTCTTCGATCGAGGGTTCCGTAAAATCCTCCATCTCTGTAAATCGGCCGGCAAGCTGCGGGAGCCACTCTTTTAGCTCGGGAAACTTTTTGAGGTTCTTTTCGATCGCCGCGGCGTCAAAATCATAGTCTTCGCTAAAGTATGCTCGTCCCTGGGCGGAGAAATCTTTGAGCGTGAAAAAGCGTTGCCGTATCAGGTTTATCGTCCGCTCGTACCACGCGCGATCGTCCTCGTCATACTCGTCGCGCCAGAGTTTGGCCGACTTTAACTCGGCTTTTACAAACGGCAGCAGATCGCTGAGCGGCATCGTGCGGATATACTCGGCATTCATCCAGATGGCCTTGTCATCGGTCCAACGTTTAGGATTGTTAGGCTCGTAGTTAAAGATCGCACTCGACCGGTGTACGCCGTCGAGCGAAAACTTTTCGGTTAATTCATCGAGCGAGTAAATATCGCGATCTTCGCCCGCAGACCACCCCAGCAGCGCAAGGAAATTGCGGAATGCGGCCGCCAAAAACCCCGCGTCTCGGTAGGTTGTTAAGCTGACTATCTCACCGTGCAGGCGCTTACTCAGTTTTTTGCCACCGGGAGCCAGGATAAGAGGCAGATGAGCAAATTGCGGCTGCTCAGCCCCCAGAGCTTCATAGATCAGTATCTGTTTGTGAGTGTTTGTCAGATGGTCCTGACCGCGAATCACATGGGTAATGCCCATCTCGATGTCGTCACAAACGACGGCCAGGTTGTATAGCGGATGACCATCCGATCTGAGCAGCACCAGGTCCTCGGTATCATCGTGATCACGTTCCTGACGACCATAGACGCCATCCTCAAAAACGGTCGCGCCCGTTTCGGCGACCTTTAACCTGATCGCGAAAGGTTCGCCCGCGTTTGCACGCTCATCCGATTCGGTTTGCGAAAGGTCCCGGTACGGATTATCTCGCATATTCCGCGTCCCTTGACCGGCTCTTGCTCGTTCGACAATATCTGCCTTGACGTTCTTGTCGTTTGGCTCGGCTTTTGGAGTGAAATCGCGATAGGCCTTACCTTCATTCAGCAGCCGCAATGCTGCCGCCCGGTGCTTGTCGGCATTGTCCGACTGAAAAACAACCGCTTCGTCATGATCCAGGCCAAGCCATGCGAGCCCGTCGAGTATCGAACGTGTCGATTCATCGGTGGAACGTGCAAGATCGGTGTCTTCAATACGAAGCAAAAACTTACCGTTGAGCTTTCGCGCGTACAAATAGTTAAAGAGTGCCGAACGGGCGGCACCGATATGAAGGTACCCCGTAGGCGAAGGGGCAAATCTTACTCTCACAGTCATAAACAATTAGTTTCACCTGAAAGAGTAGAGAACGCAAAACCCGTCATCGAGGGCGTAGATACGCTTTTTGCGATGGTTAATATTAACGGATGGATTTGCCGTAAAACGGTGCATTTTCCGTCCAAATACGGTCAAAACGATCAACACTACTTTTTTGAAGCGTTTTTTACTTGTTAAATGGGTTAGCGATCGAGGGTTTTTGAGGTTCAAGAGTCCATTCTGATGGCGGAGACGACAGGATTCGAACCTGTGGTACCCTTTTGAGGTACAACGGTTTAGCAAACCGCCGCTTTCAGCCACTCAGCCACGTCTCCACTAAAGGGCCTCGGAAAAGCAAGTTTCAATTCTAGCCGAAGGGCAAACTTTGTCAAGGTGAGTTGCATCTTACCGAGCAAATACCTCGTACAATCGGGCTTGACACATTTGATATTTGTGAACAGAATACGAGAGTAACTCGCAACAGCTTTTTGATGGCGTTTTCGATCAATCCAAGACACCTGGTAAGACCGGTTTTGTTGATGCTGATAGCAGCGGCCGTGTCTGTTATTGCTGCGCCTGCGGCGCGGGCGGGTATCGTCATCGAAAAGACGGGCAATCTGGGTGTGATCAAAGGTATCGTTCGCGATGATGGCGGCAGCCCGATATCCGATGCGACGGTTGCGATCTTTCGCGCCGGCACCTCAAAGGTTTTGAAGCAAGTGTCGTCGGCAACCGACGGCAGCTTTTTGGCAAAAATAATACCGGGTACTTATACCGTTTTAGCGGTTGCCCAGGGGTTCAATCCGGTAACTCTGCTGGGCGTCGAGGTTGGACGTTCTGCCGAGGTGACATACGGCTTTAAGTTGGAGCGAGCGGGCAGCGGAAACACATTGCCCGAAAAGCGGCTCGACAGAAATAGTCCAAAGTGGCGTATCCGCGCGGCCCAGTCACAGAGATCTATCTATCAGCATGGCGACGGTAAATCGCGGGTCGATACAATTGCGGCGGCTGATACCGATCAGAGTTCTGACGATGACCGAACCGAGCCGGCCCGCGCGAGACGTGGTCAGACGGTTGTTGAAACGTATTTTGCAGGTTCGTCCGCCGGCAATTATACGGGCCTGAATTTTGCGACCCTGGTTCCGGCCGGCGAGAATGTTGACTTCGTCGTAGCCGGACAAGTAGGGACCGGACGAAACGTACCTCTCAGGTTGGAAACCGATCTTACTCTGCGACCAACCACCTCTCATCAAATACGGATCAATTCGTCGATCGGCAGATTTGGAAACGTTTCCGTCGGCAACGACGATAGCTCGCTCGGTCAGGTTTCGTTCCAGGCGACCGATGAGTGGAAGCTCCGCGATGGGGTGATCCTTGTCGTGGGCATGGACTTTTCACGTTTTCTTGGCGTTGGCCGTGACTCGTCCGTTACACCTCGTTTGGGTTTACAGTTTGACGTCGATGCCAAGACCCGATTACGGGCTGCTTACACCACCCAGACAACCGAGACGAAATCGTGGGCAAACGCCGTCGATTTCGAAGGGCAGAGTGTTTCATTTACCGAACCGGTTGCCGTCCAGGACCTGTTTGTTGTCAATGGCCGGCCGCAAATGAATAAGAGCCGGCGGCTGGAATTTGGTATCGAACGTCTGCTTGACGATAAATCGAGCATCGAGGCAAATGCTTTCTTTGACACTACCTTTGGCCGCGGTGTCGGACTTAACAAGTTTGAGTTTAATACGCTCGACGGGACTGGCTTTAACGCATTTGTTGCGAACCAGCAGGGCCGTTCAAGCGGTGTCCGGTTTGTTTACAATCGGCGTGTTAACGGTGTTCTGTCAACGGCTGCGGGTTATGCTTTGGGTACGGGTCAAAAACTCTCAAAGAATGCTCTTACAAATCCGGCCAATGTCTTTGAAGGCGATTTTTTCCAATCATTTTTTGCCCAATTGGCCGCGGATCTGAAAACAGGAACGAGCATCAAAACGATCTTTAGGCTCTCACCGGACGCGACGGTTTTTGCTATCGACCCGTTCAAAGGGCAACTGGCGATCTATGACCCCGGCCTCAGTGTATTTATTACTCAGACACTTCCCACGTTTGGCCTTCCTATACGTGCCCAGGCCATCGTTGATGCGCGTAACCTATTTGATCTTCAGACGGGCGTCTCTGGCGATGAGGGAAGTCTTAGGTTCAACGCCCAGCATCGGATGGTGCGCGGCGGCATACAGGTAAGATTTTAGAGTATTGTCCATCGGGAAGCGGGGAGTGTCAGGAAGTCATCTTTTCTTGTTCACATGCTAAGCCCACTGATCGATGGGTTTTATTTTGTCCAAATTCTCGGATTGTTGAGTAAAATACTGGATAAGCCGATGATGCCGCATGCAGTATTTGCAGGCGTTTACGTCAGGGTTGACCCATTAATCCTCAGTCGGGTTTGGGCTGCTCTCGCACTTATCCATTGGAACGAATTTTGCGTTAAAAATAGCCCGGCTAAGTATGTCCAGAGCTAATGAAAGGTAAGGTAATAACAAGTTGGAGCCTGATATGGCTGCTTGCCTCAGTCCTGTTTGTAGCAGGCGGGGCTCTGAACCTTTCTCAACGAGCGTTTCAAAAGCTGCCGCCAACCGACGGAATCAGTTGGGAGCAGAGAAGCGATGGCATATACGCGGCAAAGGTGACGCCGGGTCTTACGGGGTCTCGGGCCGGCATCTCGGTTGGCGATAAATTGATCGGTATCAGTCTCGAGGGCGACAAGACCGACGAGATCACCTCTGTTGCCGACATCCAGATGTATCTTGAGACTGCCGGTGTCGATGGCAATCTCACCTATTTTTATCAAAAGCCCGCATATTCGTTCTCAGACAACTACTATTTTGCCGATCTTCGACACATCGACTCTGTTCCCCGGTGGTCGCCGTCCATCATCTTTCTCGGGATCGTCGGATTGATTTGGTTGGGCGTCGGCATATTTGTTTTGTTCAAGCAGGGCAGCAGCTCGCCGTTCGTTCTGCATTTTGCAACGGTTTGTTTGGCCGCGTTTGTTTTTCACGTTTACCGGGCCCTGGGCACGGGTGAGGATTTTGATCTGGCCGTCGATCTTATCGACGGCATTGCCTTCGCGTTTTTTGTACCGCTCTTCCTGCATTTTTGTATTCGCTATCCGGTCAAGGGCAATGTCTTTGATGAGGATCGATGGAAAACCTATCTTCTTTACCTCCCGGCCGCTGCCTTATCTGTTTGGCAGATGGGTCTGTCACTGCTGCCGCAGATTTTCCTGCATACGTCGTTCGCCGAGTCGATGGCGCGTTTTGAAGATAGTTATAACCTCATCGGGTTGACCTATAGGGCCGCATTTTGGCAGTTCGTTGTCGGTGTTTCGGCGGGTGCATTCATTCTCGTATGGCGGTTCTTTAAGAGTCGTCAGGCCCTCGTCAGACAGCGCCTCAAATGGGCAATGTGGGGAACCGTCGCGGCAATCGTCCCGATAGTACTGATGCAGCTGGTCCAGCGGTTTGGTATCCAGATACCCAACGATAATTTTAGTACGGCGATAACAACATTGCCGCTGGCACTTATCCCGTTGAGCTTTGGCCACTCGGTCGTCCGCTATCGACTCATGGACGTCGACGTCGTCGTTCGACGTGCACTCGTCTACGCGATGACAACCGCGGCGATCGCGATGATGATCGGTGCGGTCGCGCTTGGTCTCGTATTTCTTGCCGTCGGCAAAGATCTCTCGACGACCGAGATAACGCTTCGTGCGTTGATCGCCATAGTCGCGATGGGAGCAATAATTTTGCTGAGCGAACCGCTAAGGAAATATCTGCAGGAACGTGCTGACCGATTCTTTTACGGGGAACGCTACGACCTTCGCCAGGGTCTGCTGGATTTTGGCAAAACCCTGTCGGCGACCACGGCGCTTGATCCGCTCCTGGATGGATTGATCGTACGGCTGGGTCAAGTGCTTGACGTTCAAAAGATCGCTATCTTTATCGAGGACGAGAGTTCGCGTTCCCATTATCGTATGGGAAAATCTGTCGGTCTGAGTGAAAAGTACAAGATCCCATCTGATTTTCGAACAATGATCCGGCAAAAGTCGGCAGGCAAGGGTGTCGTCCGCGCTGACGAACTCGAGAGCCAGGATGTCGAATTGTCGGCGTCAACCGAGAACGGGAACAGCCGAATGATCGCCCGGCAAGAGCTTCATTATTTCGTCCCGTGCGTTGCCGGCGGCAAGATGGTCGCTGTTATCGGTCTCGGACGTGCGACCGATGGTTCACTACTCTCATCCGAGGATCTCGAGATCCTTCGTACAGTATCGGGGTATATCGCCGTTGCGATTGAGAACAGCCGACTCTATACACAGCAAAAACAGCATGCCGAGGAGCTGGCCCTCTTAAAGGAATTTAACGAGTCGATCGTCGAGTCGGTGAATGTCGGTCTGCTTGCGGTCGACGAAAATGGGCGAATCATTCGGTGCAATTCTCCGTTTGAGGAAATGATGGGTCTCGATCGTGATCAGGCGGTCGGAAAACTGGTAGAGGAAATATTTGACGCCAGCTTTGCCCTGAATTTAGAAAATATCCTGGGTCAATCACGATGGCATCTGACAGAGGTACGTAATGCCTACAAGCTGCATACCTACGATAAGGGCGGGCATTCCCTGATCCTGAACATCGCCGTCGCACCGCTCCGATCGGTTTCAAATCAGCAGACGGGTGCGATCATCGTCCTCGAAAATGTGACCTCCAGGGTCAAACTCGAAGAAACGCTTCAACAGAGCGAGAAACTCTCCAGTATCGGGCTGCTTGCGGCCGGTGTCGCCCATGAGGTAAACACGCCGCTGACCGGTGTTTCGAGTTACACGCAGATGCTTTTGGGGATGATACCCGACACCGATCCGAAACACGCCCTGCTGCAAAAGATGCAGCGTCAGACCGATCGGGCCACAAACATAGTCGGCAATCTGCTCAACTTTTCGCGAACCGGAAATTCCGAGACATTTGGCGAGATCGATCTTAACAAACTGCTCAATGACACGCTGCAGCTGCTTGAGCCCCAGCTTCGAAAATCAAATATCGAGATCAGAAAAGATTACGCGGCCAAGGCGCCGACGATAATGGGCAGCGGCGGAAAGCTGCAGCAGGTTCTGACAAATCTGATCCTCAACGCTCGCGACTCTATGTATGGCGGCGGCATGATCACCTTAAAAACGGAACTCGAAAGCGCCGGCAGTGCGATCATCGAGGTGACCGATACCGGCGAGGGCATTCCGGCGGAAAACATCAAGAAAGTGTTTGATCCGTTCTTTACGACAAAGGGCGTTGGAAATGGTACGGGCCTCGGCTTAGCGGTTTCGTACGGGATAATCCAGGAGCACGCGGGAACTATCGAGGTCCGAAGCAAAGAGGGCGAGGGAGCAACCTTTAAGATCGCGTTTCCGACCGCCCAGAAAAATGGCCGTAAGCGTGCGGTCAGCTAGTTACCTTAGATTTTGCCCGTACATCCCGCAACATAAACGCCGCCGTAAGAAATCCCAGCATCATGATCGCCGCAGCCGTCCAAAACGTCACCAGCAGCGTGTGATCGTCCACATCGCCAACCGCGTTGTTGAGCAAAACCCCTGCAAGCAAAGGTCCGACCGCCCGGGCAAGACTCGCACCCGACTGGATTATTCCCAGTGATTTACCCTGTTCGCTTGCCGATGCACTCTTTGAAGCCAGGCTCGAGAGACCCGGTGAAGCGAGAGAGTTTCCGATCGCAAAAAAGGCCGTTCCCGTCAACAATCCAACGAGACCACCCGACTGGGGACCGACAAACGGAACGGCAAATAGACTAGCTGCCAGCATAAGGCAGCCGATCACAACCAAACGGGACTCACCAAAACGTTCCGCAAGGCGGCCGAATATACCCCCCTGCATGACGATCGCAAGCAGACCGATATACGCAAAGATATAGCCGTTATGTTCGGCATCGTATCCAAAACGGTACATCGTATATAGGGCGAACGATGTCGTCATTATCGAAAAGGCGGTAATGATCAGAAAATTGACTATCGATATTATTCTGAGCCGCGATGAACGTATCGATTCTATAAACTCCCCAAAACGGTTTTGTCTCGTTTGAGATGAGACGGTCGCCTTTTTTAGCGATTCGGGCAGGAAAAAATAAAGAGCTGTTGCGTTTACGAGCGCCAGACCAGCAGCAAAAAGAAACGGCACGTGATAGCCAAATCTGCTGAGTATGCCGCCGATCGCGGGCCCGAGTACGAACCCCAGACCAAACCCGGCACCTATCAATCCCATTCCCTTGGCCCTGTTCTTTTCGCTGGTCACATCGGCGATATAGGCTTGAGCAGTGGATATATTGCCGCCAGTTATACCGTCCAGTATCCTTCCGGCAAAAACCATCCAGAGTGCGCCCGCGAGACCAACAAGCAAAAAACCCGCCGATGTTCCCAAAAGACTCAAAAACAGGATCGGCCGTCGGCCGTACTTGTCAGACAACCCACCGAGGATCGGCGAGAAAATAAACTGCATGATCGAAAACGAAGCGACCAACAGCCCCAGCTGAAATGCCGTGGCTTGAAAGGCGGTGCCCTCGACGTAGTATGGGAGTACCGGAATGACTATTCCAAAACCGATCAGATCGATAACAACCGTAATAAAGATGATCAGCACCGGCTTTGTAAAAAACTTATCGGAATCTGCCGGAGATGTGGCCGTACCTCGATTTTGCGGGGTCATTTAATCTTTTCCTGAGAGCAGAAAGGTCCGCTCAGTTCTCGAATTGTTGTAAGATAGCAAAAATATAAATCTCATTATCGATTGTCGGAGATTCCAAAAGCAATGCCGAAAAGATCATGTACGAAAGCTATAATATTGCTGTCCGTTTTTTTTAGTTTCTTTATGTATAAGGAAGTCTCGGCCCAAAAAAAGACGCCCACCCCAAAACCGTCGATCGCGGAAACGTCGACAGTGACGCCATCGATAGACTTTACCGTATCGATGTCCAAACCGTGGACACACCTCCTCGAAATTGAGATGCACGTCGGCTCGTCAGAAATGCCACAGCAGCTCGAGCTAAAGATGCCGGTCTGGACGCCTGGCAGTTATCTCATTCGCGAATATGCACGTCATGTACAGGATTTCGCTGTCAAAAACGGCGCGGGTGAGAACCTGTCATGGCAAAAGATAAACAAGAACACGTGGGCGGTCGATACTAAAGGTGCCAAAGAGATCGTTGCCTCGTACCGTGTTTATTCCAACGAGCTAACGGTTCGCACAAACGAGCTGAATGACGACCATGGGTTCTGGAACAACGGCGCGGCGCTGATGTTCGTCAAAGATCAGATCAAGGCACCCGCCAATGTCACCGTCGTTCCCTATGGAAACTGGCGTGTCGCGACAGGGTTGCCGCCCGTGTCGGGGCGTGCAAACACCTTTCGGGCGGAGAATTTTGACATCCTCTATGATTCGCCCTTCGAGGTGAGCGATTATAAGGAAGTTTCATTTGAGGTCCACGGCAAACCGCATCGTGTGATCATGTCGGGCGAGGGCAACTACGATCTCAAGCAGATTGCCGAGGATGCGGCAAAGATCGTCGAGCAGGGGTACAAGATCTTTGGCGAGCTCGTCTATCACGATTACACCTTTATTGTGAATCTTCGCGGCGGCGGCGGTCTCGAACATCTTAATTCGACCGCGCTGCAGGCCAACCGTTTTGGGTTCAGGCCGGAAACCAGATACAAAGGGTTTCTCTCTCTGGTCGCTCACGAGTATTTCCACAATTGGAATGTTAAGCGAATTCGTCCCGATGCACTCGGTCCGTTTGATTACGAAAACGAAAACTATACCAAGCTGTTGTGGGTGGCCGAGGGCGGCACGGCCTACTACGAGGGAGTGCTGCTTCGACGGGCCGGTTTGATCACGGCGAAGGAATATCTGACCACAAAAGCGACGGCGATAAAGCAGCTGCAGGAACGTCCCGGCAGGTTTCAAACCAGTCTTGAGGAAGCAAGCTTTGACGCCTGGATCAAGTATTATCGACCGGACGAAAATGCCGTCAACAATCAGATCTCGTATTACGATAAAGGCGAGATCGTAAATATGTTGCTCGATATAACGATCCGCAGTGCATCCGGTGGTTCAAAATCACTCGATGACGTTATGCGGACCTTGTTTAACGAATTCTTTAAGAAGGGTCGAAATTATTCGCCCGAGGATTATCAAAAGGCGGCCGAGCTTGCGGCCGGACGCAGCCTGGACGATTTCTTTTCGAAATATGTTCGCGGCCGGGCTGAGATCGACTACAACGAGATCTTTAAGGGCATCGGGCTTCAGCTTTCAACTACAACCGCCAATCCCGGAAAAGCATATATCGGGGCCGATCTGGTCGAGGAAAATGGCCGTGTGAATATTCGCTCGATCCCCGCGGGCACGCCGGCTTATGAGCAGGGACTCAACACGGGCGATCAAATAGTGGCGATCGACGGTTATCGTTCCAACATACCGCAGCCGGCAAGCTCCAGGGAGACGTTTCTGCAGGCGTACCTCAACGATAAGAAACCCGGCGATAAGGTAAAACTGACATTGTTCAGGTTTGATAAGCTGCGTGAGATTGATTTCACACTCGGCAGCGATCAGCGTATGGAGTATGTGTTTAAGCCGCTCGCTGACGCAACCGAACAGCAGAAAAAGCTGTATCACGATTATCTGAACGCCGACCTATAGAAATATGTATCTTTCAAAGGCGGCGATGGCGGGCATCCTCGTTTCGATATCTCTCGTTGCCGGCTGCCAGAACAATATTTTTCAGCCACAGAGCGCGACCCCACAGGCCCTGAGCGCGGTTCCGGCGGTTCGGTTGAACTATCGCTATGAGGCGGACGTGCCGGCCCCGTCCGTCCAGCCGGGCCGTCCATCCACGGACGAGCGCAACCCGGCGGTTCAAACGGACTTTGATAACACACGGCCGCAGGAAATACTTGATCGCACACTGACGTCGCCCGACAAAAAACATGTCGTCGCCATCTATCACCGTGTCACCGATGTCCTGTCCGAATATCGTCTGGATATGTACTCTCCGGATGGAAAGCCGGCGCGTAAGCTAACCTCCGAGAGCATGGCGGTTCACTTTCCCGATACCATCGTCTGGTCGCCGGATTCGACCACGCTCGCATTTGTCGCGATGCTCCGTGCGGGTCAGGTGGACAGCAGCGGGGCCCTGTTGCCCCCGGGTCCGCCCGATCTTGGAACACCCCCTGTAACAAACAACACCGGCGATCAGAATACAAATGAAGCTGTGTCACCGACACCCGCCCCGACACAGCCGCCACCGACCGGAGTTCTGACCTTTCGGACCGAGCAGATCTATATCTGCACTGCTGACGGCAGCGGGGTCAAACCGATCACGGAAAACGAGGGCCTGATCTATTTTTATTACACATGGTCTCCCGACAGCACGATGCTTGCCGCACTCGCAACCACCTCTCGTGAGTGGAAATACATGGATATCTCGGCGGCCGGAAAGGGCGAGGTAATGATCCCGCAGGGGCGGCCTCGGATCATCGAGAAAAACGGTCGCGAACGACGCCTTGACGACAACCCGACCGCGGTACGCCCTGTATGGTCGCAAGATTCGGCCAAAGTCGCGGATGCGTTTGGCACACAGATACGGATCTATGATGCTAATGGAACAAACCCAACCCAGGCGGCGATTCCAATGCGAAACCAGTTGTTGATCTCATCGCAGGCTTACGATCGTGATCAGCAGCGGCAGCTCCAGGCGGCAAACTCGGACACGACCGCAAACAATCCGCCGCCGGCTAACGACCAGCCTGTTTCAACGCTCCCCGACGAAAAGCAGCTTGTGTCATTCAACCCGATCGTCGAGCTTATATGGCCGTCTGACGATCTGCTCTATGTAAAAACGGCGTATGTCAGGCGAATGAAAAACGATGCCGACAGTGTCACCAGTTTTGGACGATGGCACCGTCTGGTACTGACCGCACAGCCCACACAGCCAGCAAACAGATGATGAGATACGAATCGATAGCCGAGATCTACTCGGAAAACGAAAAGATCCGCTCGGTCTTTATCGAGACCTTAAAAGGCGTTACGGACAAAGAAGCGGCCGTACTCCCAAACGGTGAAAAATGGTCGATACAACAGATCGTGGAACACGTCTCACTGGTCGACGCGGGAACGTCGCGAATCTGCGCAAAGCTGCTTGAAAAATCGAGGACCGACGGCCGACCGTCAGACGGCAGTTTTTCGCTTTCATCCGAATTTGGCCAACGCTCGGCCGAAATCAGAGATATGAAGGTTGAGGCACCCGAGAGGGTCCAGCCAACGGGTGACGTCACCATTGCCGAAGCGTTAGACCAAATGGCCGCCAATAAGAAGCTGCTCGATTTTATGAGACCGGATCTCGAGCAGTTCGATCTCGGATCGGCAAAATTTCCTCATCCCTATTTCGGTGACCTAACCGCCGCCGAATGGCTTGTCATGCTGGGCGGCCATGAAGCGCGACACACAAATCAGATCCAGAGGCATCTCGAAAGCTTAAGGCAATAAAAAGCCCCGGCCAGAAGGAGGGTGATCCAGCCGGGGAAAAGGCATCAAACAACTCATAATAGCGATCCGACTATCTGCATGTTTGAGCCAATCTTTAGATGAAATGCCGTATCAGGCACGTTGCAAAAAAAGCGCCGTCCGCCGTCCGTATTGGAAATAGCAGATAAAGAGGCCGTCTTTTAGGGCGGCCTCAACCGTGTCCGAGCCCAAAGCCCCCTTTTATGACGAATCGAAATCCGAATCGAACATTCCTGACCGGAGAGGTTACGTGACGAAGCAGCGAAATTGCGTGATATGTCGGAATAACAATGGGACGACAGGCGATTGTGACGTAATCGGGCGAGATGTTGGCGGAAACCCCGATCGATCTTAGTCGTTTAACAAGAAATATCGGCCGTTTCTCTTTCGTAAATGGCCGTAACCGCGATTATCTCGGCCATTTTTCTAATTAAAACGGGCGTTTCCGAGAGTTTTCCGGCCGTTAAAACGATTCGAACGGCCGTTTTAAAGACTTTAACGGGCGAAAAAATGACTTTAATGACCGTAAAAACGATCTGTTTGGCCATTTAATTCATTGAAATGGCCATCGAAATATCTTTTTGTACCAACCTCAGCACATTTTTCTATTGACCAGGTGTTTTCTAATATGATACTGTTGTATTGCATGGCAGCACAGACGTTTTTTAACGTCAATTTATCGTGGGAGAATACCGATCATGAATTTTCGAAAACTGGATGAATCCGCTCTGGCAAACTTTACCCGCAACATAGCAACACTGCTTGAGGGATCAGAGTTGCCATCGCTCAATAGTAGTCTGCGCGCCGATCTCGTCGCCGCAATTGGGACCCTACCCGATACGCTCGGTACACAAGCGTTAGAAGTGTTAATGGCGGAGGGTATGCGAAAGGCGGCCGTTAGTGCGCGAAACGATACTCGTCAACAGATCATCAATATCCTCGTACAGATTAGGAATTCGTTAAAGGCAAGCGTGGCCCCGAAAGAGCACTTTGACATTTGCGGTTACGATTTTCCGCAGACACCGTCCGCGGTATACACGCCAAACAAACCGTCGGACCTGGCGGTTGTCGGATTTTCAGACGGCACGAATGTCGGGCGCTTTAACGGCAACAATAACGGTGCTAAGGTGCATTTCCAGATCTGGCGTCGTGAAGGTAAGACCGCCCCGTGGACATTTGAAGGGCAGACGATGAAACAGCGCTTTGTCGATCTGCCGGTCGTACCCGGGAAATATTATGAATATCGTGTCCGCGCCGTTGCCGCTCAGGCGATATCAAATTACTCGAATACAGCCGTTGTCTATGGAACCTGAACCAGGGACCCGGGCTGACGAGACTCCTATCGCAAGACGTCGCCATCACTGAGTCTTGCTCCGAAAATTAACTGGTCCTACTTAGCAGAATCGAGCAACAGCCAAAAGTACGCCCACACCTCGGTATAAAGCCTTCCGATGCGGCCCTACATCCTGTTTGCGGTGATCTCCTTTGCATTCCCCATTCAGAGGGCGTCAACAAACGGCCTGTGCAATCATACCCAAACTAAACATTTTTCGATTTGGACGGGAATAAAATGACCGCTCGAAGCCATATAGCTATAGAGTGAGAAAGTGATCAGAGACCGAAAGGACGAATTTGATCGATTGGCCTTCGCGTACTTTCGTGATGTGAGGCGGGTTGCGCTCAGAGTTTGTGACGACCGCGAAACCGCTGACGATCTGGTGCAGGAAACATACCTGCGTGCATGGCGCTCTTTCGATAAGTTTGAGCCCGGCACAAACTGCCGGGCATGGTTATTTCGAATTTTCTTCTACGTCCGTTCGGAGTACCGGAAAACTCAGGCCCGTCAGCCTCTGCATTTCTCGCTTGACTATGTGAAGGAATCAATACTGCCGTCAGAGGCCGGTACACCGCCGGATCTGACTTTGGAAGAGATCAAAAAGGCGTTTGCGGCCCTCGCGGAACCGTACCGGATCACCATCCTCCTTTCGGATGTGGAGGGGCTGAGATATGCGGAAATCGCCGAGGTGCTCAATGTGCCGATAGGAACCGTAATGTCACGTTTAAGTCGGGGACGACAAATACTTAGAGCAAAACTAGCGGCAGTACAAAACGACGAAGAAAGCGTCTGGGAGACGAGCAAAAAAAGTGGACAGATCTGATTGCCAGAATATTCGGGAGATGTTGGATCCCTATATCGATAATGAGCTGCTGGTTGAGACGAGCCAGTTAGTTATTGACCATCTGAGTACCTGTTCCGACTGCTCCGCGGATTCTGAAAGACGTATCGAGCTGCGCCACATGCTCATGGCCGCGTTGACAGACGATGCTGAGACCGATGGCGAATACTCGCTGCGTAAGCGGATCCAGGCGGCGTTGGCCCGGGAACGCAGTCCGCGAACAACTGCCAGGGTCCGATTGTTTGCTCTGGCTGCCGGTGTGATCGTCACGCTGACTCTTGCCGTTGCGTACTGGCGAATTAACAGCGTGCCGTGGCGGACGAATTCCTCGGCGATCGACACGGCTGCCCCACTCTCGCCAATACTTATTGCGGCCGTTGATCGGGATGCGGTCGAAAATCACCAGGTTTGTGCGTTGAGTTATCCGTCCAACTGGGCGTTTGACCGGCAAAGAGTCGAGCGCACTTTGACGCCTGGCTTTGTGCCGCTCATCGACGCGATCGGTCGCAATCCAGAACCGTATGAATTGGTCGAGGGGCATATTTGCAAATACAAGCAAAAGCAATACGCCCATCTAATCTTCCGCGGCAACGGTCACACCATTTCAGTTTTTGTCGAGAATGATTCTCCCGGGGACGCTCCAAAACCATCTCGTTCACCGGAAATTGATCAAGCTGGTTACGAGGCGTACCGCGTTGCGCGCGTCGACACCGGGCTCCATCGTATTTTTGTAGTTTCCGATCTTTCGGGCGACGAAAATCTCGCCTTAGCAAATCAACTTTTACCTTCGGCGCTCGGGTTTGTCCGCGAGTTGGAGGTTCACGCGAGCTGAGGATTAACTGTCATGCGAAACCAAACGGTCATTACGGTCACGGCAATTGTAGTTGCTCTCTTTGCCATGTCGTTTATCGACACAAGAGGCTATGTCGACACAAAAGGCTACGGCGAGCGGTCCCACGCAGAACCGGATGAGAAGGCGATCTCGCTGGTTAAGGCGGCCTTAAAGTTGGTCGATCAGGGCCCCCATAAAACAGAGCGAATTTACGCCGAGGGCACACTATTGGGGAACAATCAGGGAACCAACCCGCAACAACCGACACGCTCACGGCCTTTCAGCGCCGAGTGGAAAATCGATTTTGAGAAGCATCGCTTCTTGCAGCGAACATCGAGTTATCTGGACAAAGAGTTACTTTGGTGTGCGGAGCTGATAGTCGCACGCGAAATGATCTATTCACTTTTGTGCCACTCAAACGCGTTCACCAAGGATGGTCCACGACAAACGGACGACATCTGGACCAATCGAATGGATACTCTCTATCCCGATCCGCAATGGCATTTGGCGCATGCCTTAAATCAATCCCCCGCACTCAAATGGGAAGGACAGAGTATGGCTGGCGGTCAACCTGAGGACGTCATTAGTTACACTGACGAGTTTCGTCGCCGCCACCTCTTGTTCTTAAATTCCAAAACTCATCTTTTACGAGAGGTTTCGACCACGGCCCAACTTACGAGGTTCGAAGAGGGATTTGTGCCGAAAATTATCTTTGAGGATTACCGGCCGATCGGGCACTACCGGAATCCGACTAAAGTCACTATCGTGCAAGCCTCATGGACCGTATTCACGAATAATTTAAGAACGATACGACGTGAGTTCGATCGCGCCCTGTCGGATGCCGATTTCGCTCCGCCCGCGGGATCGGTTGAAATGGACAAAAAAAGATCTGATTTCAATGTTTCCGAGGTCGCAAAATCTGTTTACTTCGTCGAAAGCGCATCTTTTGATTACAACAGCATGTTTGTCGTGTTCGCCGACTACGTCCTGGTCGTCGAAGCGCCGTCGTCCGATGACGCATCGACAAAGGTAATGGCTGCAGTGCGCGAGGTCGCACCGGGAAAGCCTATTCGGTACATCGTGCCGACTCATTTTCATGAGGATCACATCGGAGGCTTAAGAGCATACCTGCGCGCGGGCGCCACGGTCGTCACCACTCCGGGCAATCTGCAGTTTATGGAGATGTTCATGAGAAAACTGAAGGCCCGGGAACCACAGATAAAGCTGCCGGCGGTCGAGGTCATTGCCGACAAGAGACGATTCAGTGACGGGACCATTACCCTGGACCTGTTTAACGTACCAAACGCTCATGTCGATGAAATGGTCGTGCCTTTCATACCGGCTGATGGCATCGCCTATGTCGCAGATGGTTTTACAAGGGATTTTGGCCCCTGGCGGCCCATAACGATCGAAGAGCGAACCCTGATCGATCGTTTCAAACAGCTGGGGCTGAACATGCGAATGGTTCTGCCGGGTCACGGACCTCTCGCCTCGCAAGCAGACCTTGAACGATATCTCTCTTCAGACAGACCCGCGATGCGTCTTGCGCCGTAATGAGGAATGCGCAGGATGAGGCCGGTGCAAAGCTTGGCCGAGGTCAGCAATTAAAAAGCTTAACGCATGAACCAAAAAAACTTTTTTATATTTACCCGATTTGTCCTGAGAGTTTTAGGCGCGGGCTCATTGATGGTTCTAGGCCATCTTTTCCTGTTCGGCCAGGGACCCTCTTCGAACATCGATGCTTTACGTTGGAGATTCATCGGCCCGATGGGCAATCGCCTGACATCGGTCGCCGGTGTGCCCGGCCAACCTGACGTTTATTACGTCGGCGCAGCATCCGGCGGACTTTGGAAGACGAGCGACAGCGGCGCACACTGGAACCCGATCTTTGACGACCAGCCAGTCTCATCCATAGGCTCGATCGAGGTCGCGCCGTCGGATCCAAACATCGTCTGGGCAGGTACGGGCGAGGCCTGGATTCGCAGTAATGTCTCCGTCGGCCAGGGTATCTACAAATCAACCGACGCCGGCAAGACCTGGCGATCGATGGGCCTCGAGAAAACCGGCCGCATCGGTCATATCGCGATCGACGCAAAAAATCCTGACATCGTTTTGGCCTGCGCTCTTGGACACGCGTACGGTCCGCAGCAAGATCGCGGAGTATTTCGCACAACTGACGGCGGCGTGCATTGGGAGCGCGTTCTTTTCGTCGATGAGAACTGCGGCTGCTCCGACCTGAAAATGGACCCGAACAACCCGAACATTCTGTTTGCGGGAATGTGGCCGATCGAAATTCATACCTGGGGACGAACCAGTGGGGGCCCGGGAAGCGGGCTGTACACATCACGCGACGGCGGCGCCACGTGGAAGAAAGTAAGTGGCCGGGGTTTGCCTAATCGGATGACTGGCAAGTGGGCGCTGGCAATCGCTCCAAGCAACTCCGATCGAATCTATGCTTTGATCGAGACCGGCGATGGTGTGCCGCTAAATGGTGAGAAAACTGATCCCGGCAAGCTTTGGCGCTCGGATGATGGCGGCGAAAACTGGCGGCTCGTGAGCGCCGATCGCTGGATGGGTGGCCGCACACACTATTATTTCCGCATCGAAACCGCGCCCGACAACGAGAACGAAGTTTACTTTTTGACGAACGTATTTTCAGTCTCGATCGATGGAGGCCAAACGCTGCAGACCGGCCGTCCGTTTGCCAGCAGTCCCGGCGGTGACAATCATGACATCTGGATCGATCGAACGGACGCAAGGCGAATGGCCGTCGTGAACGACACTGGTGTCAGTATTTCTGTAAATCGCGGCCGAACGTGGGATCGAATTCAGTTGCCAAACGCCCAGATGTATCACGTAACGGTCGACGATCGCATTCCTTATTACGTTTATGGTAACGAGCAGGACTATGCCTCGTTTCGCGGGCCGAGCCGCAGTATCGGTGATGGCGGGTTTGGTAGCGGCGGCATTCCACGCAGCCTTTGGCATCAAGTCGGCGGCGGTGAGAGTGGCTGGGCCACGCCAGATCCTGTCGATAACAACATTATTTGGTCGAGTGCGTCCGGTTACGGCAGCGTCGGCGGCATAGTAACCCGTATGGATTTACGGACCGGCGCGGTCCGTAACGTCGAGGTGTGGCCCGATTTCGTATTTGGCAGCACGGCGGCGGATCTGAAGTATCGTTTTCCATGGACCTTTCCGTTAACAATCTCGCCGCACGATCACAACCGGCTTTACGTTGGCAGTCAGTACGTGCACATGACAACCGATGGCGGCGCGAGCTGGCAAGTGATCAGTCCTGACCTGACGTCGAACGACAAGAGCAAACAGGGATTTTCCGGCGGGCTTACCGGCGACAACATCGGTGTCGAATACGCCCCCGTAGTTTTCGCGATCAGCGAATCGCCCAAACAAGCCGGTACCATTTGGGTTGGAACGAACGATGGAAATGTGCAGATCACGCGTGATGGGGGAAAAAGCTGGACGAATGTCACGGCCAATATTCCAAACATGCTGCCGTGGGGCACCATCAGCAACATCGAGGCATCGCGCTATGATCCGGGCACGGCATACATCGCTGTCGACGGGCATCAGGTCAACAATCGCGATCCGTGGGTGTATAAGACAAGCGATTACGGAAAGAGCTGGAAGCTGATCACCAACGGCATTCCGCACAATATGCTGAGTTACGCGCACTGCGTGCGTGAGGACCCGACCCGCCAGGGCCTGCTATATCTCGGAACCGAAGGCGGCCTTTTTGTCTCGTATGATGACGGCGCAAATTGGCAGCCGCTTCAAAACAATCTGCCACCTGCGCCGGTTTACTGGATCGTGGTACAGGAGAGATTCAATGACCTGGTTATCGCGACGTACGGCCGTGGCTTCTGGATCCTCGACGATCTCACCCCGATTCAAGCGTGGAACGATGCAGTAAGGAATTCGTCGGCGACGCTCTTTGCTCCTCGGCCCGCGTATCGATTACGTGGGATGATCATTCCCGCGTCAACCGCCGACGATCCGAGCGTGGGACAGAATCCACCCGGTCCTGTCTCGATCAACTACTACCTCAAAACAGTGCCCAAGGCCGATCCGTCGATCAAGATCATCGACGCGCAGGGACGGACGGTGACGAATTTGCGCGGCACACGCACTATGGGCATGAATCGTGTGTGGTGGAACCTGCGCACCGATCCGTCAAAAGAAATTCGCCTGAGAACCGCGCCGGCTTACGCGCCGGACATACGGCTGAATAACGAGGGCTGGCGGCCTCTGCCCGAGGTCGGCCGGATGACAATTCTGGTCGCGCCCGGAACTTATACTGTGAAATTGACAGTTGATGGCAAGGACTATACCCAGCCACTTACGGTTCTAAAAGATCCGAATTCCACGGACAGCGAAGCCGATATTCAAAAACAGATAGCGATGCTCGTCGAGATTCGCCGAAACATCGAATCTGTCGCAGATATGGTGAACCAGATCGAATCAATTCGCGCGCAACTCGGCAGTCTGGATTCGCTGCTTACGATTAAAGACTTAAAAGATGCAGCCGGGGATCTCGACAAAAAGCTGATCGACATCGAAGACAATATGATTCAGCGACGATTAACCGGGCAGGGTCAGGACTTAATCCGTTGGCCGCCGAAACTGATCAACAAGCTAACCTATTTGGCAGAGGGGCTCGCAAGCAGCGACTTTGCCCCGACGGCGCAGCAGCAGCAAGTTCACGAGATGTTTACGTCGCAGATCGCCTCTCTACAAAAACGGATGGACGAGGCGATGAACACTGACCTGACAAATCTAAACAGAGTGCTGCGGGAAAATAATATTGGCAATGTGATCCGGTAGTTTCGGCTGCTCTCGTCTCTAGACGGTATTAAGTCTCTTTCAACTTATTGTCGTGTGGATGAGTGAGGTGCCGCAGAATAACTAAATTAAATTAACGTAAACAATGTCAACATTTGAAGAAATTGAAACCGAAAAGGTTACACGGCGCGACTTTCTTGCGAAGTCGACCACCCTTGCAGGATTTTGTCTATTAAATTGTGAAGTCTTGGCACAGAGCCAAACGTCAAAAATTGTCAGAGCGCTGGATGATGAAAAGGTAGTTGGCGAAACGGTGAAGTTCGAGAGTGGCCTGGGTGAGATCGAAGCGTATATATCGCGTCCGAAAAAGAATGGACGTTTTCCGGTCGTCATCGTTGTTTCAGGGAGCACTTTTGATGACGAGTATATCCAAAACTATACCGCGATGTTTGCGCAACAAGGCTTTGTCGGCATTTCCCCGAATATCTTTTCTTTGCAAAAACCGACAATGACGCTTGACGAAAAACGCAAGATTTTTGTCGAACAAATAACCGATGAAAGAATTTTTCAAGACTTGCTAGCCGCGATTGATTATCTGCAAAAACAAGACTTCGTCGACACAAAACACATTGGCATCACAGGCTTTTGTTTCGGCGGACGATGTGCCCTAATGTTTGCCACAAGATCAAGGGAAATCGATGCTGTTGTCCCATTTTATGGCAACTTGCGAACGCCTGTTTTTGCAAACCGCAAGCAAGACCCATTGGATGTTTTAGACAAGATCCGGGTTCCCGTGCAGGGACACTATTCAAAAACGGATGCGGAAATTCCGCCGGAACACCTAAAAACTTTTGAAGACGCTCTAAAGAAAAGCGGCACGAAAGTCGAAATATTTACTTACGATGCGCCTCACGGATTTTTTTCCTACAATCGAACAACTTACAATGCCGAAGCAGCACGCTTGTCTTTCGACAGAACAGCGAAATTTTTTCAACAATACTTGAAATAGGTTGTCATAACAGACATGCGCCGCTTTCAGTCCATGACCGCCGTAGAAACATAAATTATCTCTCTGCCGGCAACACCATGCCCCGGCGGCGGTCGCGCGGGAGCGTTGGTTTGCGGGCCTTTATGAAAGGCTTGACCTTGAGCTCGTACAGCATTTGTTTTATGGCGGCATCAAGTTGAGGCTCAACGCCGGCCACCATCTTCGAGGGGTCGTTAACTACATCAATATCAGGCTCAATGCCGTGTCCTTCGACCATCCACGTCCCTTTGTCCGTAAAAAATGGAGCATTCGGAATGTTGTAAAAACCGCCGTCAATAAGTGCGGGATTACCGTTAAGCCCGACCAAGCCGCCCCATGTGCGATTGCCGATGATCTTTCCCACCCCGAGCTTGCGAAAGTAATATGCAAAGTTCTCACCGGCCGAAACGGACATCCCGCTGACCAGCAGACATTTGGGCCCGTGGTGTGCCAGCTGAGGTATAGGGCGGTCTTTGGTGTAACGCCCGCCGAGATAATTCAGCACCTGCGGTTCTAGCATCTTCGCAACGACATCGCCGAGCGAGCCACCCTGGCTCCAGCGGATGTCGATGATGAGTGCATCCTTGTCCACCTGCCCGTAAAACTGGCTGGCCATCGAATTCAGAGCCTGATTTGTGAAGTCCGGTAAGTGAACATAGCCGACGCGGCCGCCGGTTTTCTTGTTGATATAGTCGCGGTTCGACTGGATCCAGGCGGCATAGCGAAGGCCAATATCGGTAGCCAGGGGTTTGATTACCACCTGGCGAGCGGTCGCGTCGATAACGGGCCTGTCGCTCACAGTGAGCCTAGTATCGGTACCCGCAAGACCGACGAGGGCAGCCCACGGGTCCTGACCGATATCCACGGGCTTGTTGTTGACGGCGAGCAAGTAATCACCCACCTTTACGTTGACACCAGGCTGGCTGAGAGGTCCGCGGCTGTTGATGTCCCATGCGAAGCCAGTATAGATCTTGGTAATTCGATAAGCGCCGTTTTGGAGCTCGAAATCGGCTCCGAGCATACCGGCCGACACGCTTGGTACCTGTTCGAGATCACCTCTGCCGCCATAAGCGTGGCCGACCGAGAGCTCGCCGACCATTTCACTCAGCACAAAGTTAACGTCGTCTCGCGTCATACACGCGTCGAGCATTTTTGAATAACGCTCCCGCATCAGCGGCCAGTCGATCTGGTGCATTTTCGCGTCATAAAAAAAGTCGCGGTAGAGACGCCATACGTCATTAAAGAGCTGTCGCCACTCAGCCCGTTGGTCTATTTCTACGCTCATTCCGGTGAGTGCGACCTGCTTGGCCGTCGTGGAATCGAATGCTGTGTCCGCGACATTCAATGTCGAACCGGTTGAGGTCGACGCCTTTCTACCATCGGCCGACAGCTCATAGCTCGAGGCGCCATCGAAGAGGGTCTTTTCTTTCTTGGTCTTTAGGTCAAAAATATTGACAGAGCGCCGACCGGCGAGCTTAAACGATACGTATATCGGATTGCCCTCGCTCGTCAGCCCGAGCGAGCCGAGCCCCCACGCCTCGACCGGGATCCGCACCGATCTCTCCTCCAATCCATCGAATTCGATCGCGATCCTGCCATTAACATCACGGGGTCTATCGGCCAGCGGGGATGGAACCCCACGGCTAAGGGGCATTACCACCATCGTATCTTCGTTGGTATAGACATAAGTGCGGCTGACCCCATTGAGGGTAGGGGATGTGTAGTTGCGGGTGCTGAGAAAGTAAAGGTAATTGCCCGACCGGTCGAACGCAGGCGTGTTGTCGTCAAACATCCCGCTCGTTACGCGATGGACGACATCGGCGCCGAGTTCATAGACCCATATCGAGCGGCGAGTGTTCTCACCGGCCTTATCATAGGCAAGCCTTGCTGAATCGGGCGACCACGTCACCTGCGGCTGTGAGCCCCATTCATCAGTGTCAATGCGCCGCGTTTCACCCGTATCGGTCGTGTGAACATAGACCGTGTTCGTCTGGTCGACAAAGGCGATACGCGCTGAGTCGGGCGACCAGACGGGGCGATATTTAAACCCCGCACCCGTGTGCGTTAGCTGCCGCGTTGCGGATGCGTCGGGTGCGGTGACATATAGCTCGTATTCGCCGGTCGCGTCAGACGAATAAGCGATCCACCGGCCATCCGGACTCCACACCGGATCGCGTTCAAAGATTCCGCTGGTTTTGCTTAGATCTTGCGTTGAGCCTCCGTCGATAGGCACGGTCCAGATATCACCTCGGGCATTAAGCAAAACCCGATCGCCGGTCGGCGAGAGGCCGCCGCCGCTTATGAACTTTGCCGCGTCAACGGTGACCGGTTTTAGCTCTCGGGCAGTCGTCGGAAGCGCGATCTCGACTCTGGTCGACGCGCCGTTGCCGAGATCCAGCAAATACAGCTCAGGACCGTACTGAAAAATGATCTCGCCCTGGTCACGCTTTCCCGGCCCGATCGACGGGTACCTGACGTCGTACTCGGCAAATTGCGTGAGCTGTTTTCGCAAGCCCGTCTTTATGTTGTACTGCCATATGTTGAGACGGTTCTCGGGTCCGGCGTCAGAGACGTAGTAGACAACCTCACCCCGCCACATGGGCATCGTGTCAGTGCCGACCCAATCCGTGATCTTTCGCGAGGCCTTCGTTCTGAGATTAAAGAGCCAGATATCGTGGGCCATGCCGCCGCGATAGTGTTTCCAATATTCCATCAGGCCGACGGGCCAGTTGAGTGTATAAGCGAGCCACTGGCCGTCGTCGCTCAGTGATGCCTCGCCGCCGTAAGGCACGCCCACCCGCGTCGGTATTCCACCTGTCGCGGGTATCGTGAATAGCTGCATCGCGAGATTGTTGAACGACAGGCTGTTTGTGTAGAACAGCAGTCTCCCGTCCCTTGTCCATTGGCAGATATTCTCGCCCGTCGGTAGGTGTGTGAGCCGTGTCGGGTTGCCGCCTGTGATCGGCACCGTGTAGATCTCTGAGTTCCCCTCAAGATTCGCATTAAAGGCAAGGGTGCCGCCGTCAGGACTAAACCTCGTCTTGGCTTTTGCACCAGGCGCGTCCGTCAGGGCCGTCGCAACGCCCCCGCCGCGCGGGGCTACCCAAACGTCGTTGTCATAGATGAATGCTACGTGCGACCGGCTGATCGCCGGGTACTGTTTGAGCCGCGCCTGGCCCCAGCCGTAAAGCGAACAGAGAAGTACGAGAATAAGTGCGATAAAAATAGATCTCATGATTGGCAACTCTGACTTATGCCCGCACAAACAGTATCACCCGAACGCTCGCGCGTCTTGGACGTTCTTGAATGTGTTTGTATCAGAAAAACTAGGGCCGTGAGATTGCCCGGTATTCGGTGGGTGTCATGCCGACCATCTGCTTAAAGGTCCGGTCAAAATGGCTCTGATCGTAAAAGCCCGCTACAAGCGCGATCTCCGATAGCTGACGGCGGCCCGTAGCGATCTCTCTGCATGCAAACTGGACCCGCAGCTTTCGCTGATATTCCCCTATCGTCATCTGAAAATGCTTCCTGAAAGAGCGAACGAGATAGACCGGGTGCATCTCGACCTCGGTCGCGATCTCGGCGACTGTCAATGTTTCGGTGTACCGGTCCTGTATCATTTCGAACGCAAGTCTCAAGGGCCGGGGAGGGGCCTTAGCCGTAACCGTCTGCTGACGCACGAACGACGCCACCAACTCAAAGGTCAAACCCTCCATCATCAGTGTTGATCCACCCTCCGCGGTTTGAAGCTCTCGATAAAGCCGCGAGCCGAGCCACGAGACTTCTGCGTCACTAACACCCACAGACCGATCGAGCAGTCTGACCCCATCGTCCGGGCGGGCAAAGAATTCGTATTTGAGAGAAACAGTAAAAAAACGCCCGCCCCTTGTCTTAAAGCGGTCGCGGTGGGTGGTCCCCGCCGGGTTAAAGATCAGGGTCGATGACAAACACTGACCGGCAACCCTCGTCGCCGATGTAATATACACGCCGTCGACGATCAGCAAAAAATGAGCGTCCTCATGCGTATGGCGAGGAACTTCCCGATCGGCCTGATCAACCGTCTCCTTAATGACGAATTCGCGTAGATCAACCTCCTTACAAAGTCGTCCGATAAAGTCGCTGCGTTTTAGAAGTGTGGTGGTCATTCGTAGGGTTCCCGCCCATTTGTAGTGCTTGCCAAGTTTATACCATGAGCGATGTCGAAGAATGATGCAATCGATGAAGTGCGGACAAGGTAGCATCGCTTTTTCATTAGGTTCTGAAATTCATCTTTTTCCCAGTTTCCTTGATTAGCTTCTGACAGCCACTTTATGTGGTACGCCTCCCGCTTGCACGGATCGAAATTCTTCGGTGTCAGCGTAAGCCACGGCTGCTTCGAGGTCGTGGTGCTGTTGAAACTATTAAAGGTGGGTGAGTGCAGGTAGACGAGGTTTTTTGCAAGGTAACGAAAGTAGCCTTGTGAATCCTGTTTTTTCCCATAAAAGATCAATTCGTCATTGGACACAACGTTCTTTTGCCGAGAAAGGAGATCTCGGATCTCCCAGGGGTCGAGGATCTGGCCCTTCTCATCGGAAACATAGCCGTTGTACGAGGGATCGACCATTACCCATTTTGACCGGCTTGTACTCCAAACGATATTGACCAAATGGTTATCGTAATCAAATGGATTAAGCGGGTTCAGCGAGACAGTGCGACATTTCACTCCTATGGATAGGCAGGCCTCGGTCAGCACAATAGTGTGCATGTAGCAGTTAATACCAGCCGAAGGGCCCTTATCGAACGAATACTCAAGAAGCCCTTTTGCGTTCATGGGAAGCGATTTAACGACCTCAGGTAGAGCAGCTGTTATGTCCGGTTTGTAGCCAATGTGTTCTTTCATCCATCTCACAAGCATGGTCGCCCTTGAAAACTCATCGCCGCCGCCCGCGATCTGATCGAGCTTATACGTTTCCCGCAACCGGTGCAGTTCAGGATGAGAAAAATCGTACTGAAATTTGGGCGCTTGTTTGTCGGGTGCGGAGTCAAATTCATCATACAAGCGAAGGATCCCAGTGTAGGTCCTCAGATCTTTGTAATCGGGCGGTAACTTATCGATTAGCCTCGCGGGCTTTATGAATTGCGACCCAAGGATCGTGTTGGAAATGGTCAGTGACGATGAGGCGATCCCAGCCAACTTAAAGAAATTACGCCTTGTTTGAAGTTCTTTTCTCATATCTAACTTAATCGGTAGCTGATCGCCACCGCATAGGGACAGACAACGGGTCTGTTCGAATTGTTACAAAATGCGTCTAAAGATGTATTCGCCTTCGCGACGAGAACATCCGCTCTGGCGTAGCCAACATAAATTCGCAGAGCAGTTGAGGAAGCCTACATTCAGGATTTTCGCTTTCATGACCTTTCGGCATACTGCAGCTACAAGGATGGCAGACGCTGGGGCGGACGCTTTCACACTCATGAGGATTCTCGGTCATTCCGATATTCGCATGACCAGTCGCTACACCCATGCAACTGACGTGGCATTACGCCGATCCGTCAGTATATCGCTTTCCAGCACAGTGGGATCCGAAGCTTGGAATTCACGTGACTTGAAGTCGCGGC
>JADMIO010819896.1_pt1 | contig 108023 bp, 99 predicted proteins | sample 8958161 | NCBI WGS metagenome assembly JADMIO01 (sample SAMN16585339, study PRJNA669376) | soil metagenome | isolation source: Crop rotation soil | place: USA: Cullars Rotation, Alabama | collected 2011
GCCGCGACTTCAAGTCACGTGAATTCCAAGCTTCGGATCCCACTGTGCTGGAAAGGAGGGGAGGTTTATTGGTTGAGTGGCTTATTGGTTTATTGGTCTAAGGTCGGAGAATTGTCAATCGTGAATGGTCAATTACCCATATGCAATTGTAAATCTCAAACCTAAAATCCTACATCATACATCTTACCTCGTACATCATACATAAAAAAGGCATCCCGCAACCGCAGGACACCTTTAAAAAATTATCAGTGTATTATATCATCACATTAGCAGATCACCACATTGGCTAATCAGCTAACTATTTCCCGGCTTTATCAAAATGCTCCGCCACCTTGTTCCAGTTGATCACTTCCCAGATCGCCTTTAAATAGTCGGGACGTTTGTTTTGATACTTGAGGTAATACGCATGCTCCCACACATCAATGCCTAGAATTGGAGTGCCTTTCACTTCGGCCACATCCATCAGCGGATTGTCCTGGTTTGGAGTAGAGCTCACTTCCAACTTTCCATCTTTTACGAGGAGCCATGCCCAGCCGCTTCCGAAACGGGTAGTGCCTGCCGTGTTCACTTTTTCTTTCAGGGCGTCCAAAGAGCCAAAGGTTTGGTTGATGGCGTCGGCCAGTTTGCCGGAAGGCTGTCCGCCGGCATTAGGACCGAGGATCTCCCAAAAAAAAGAGTGATTCCAGTGACCGCCGCCATTGTTGCGAACGGCCGGGGATATTTTACCTGCACTGGCTACCAGTTCTTCAAGCGTTTTATTTTCATGCTCGGTTCCTGCAAGGGCCTTATTCAGGTTGTCCACGTAAGCCTGGTGGTGCTTGTCGTGGTGGATCTGCATTGTTTGAGCGTCAATATGTGGTTCGAGTGCATTGAATGCATACGGTAATGGAGGAAGGGTAAATGCCATAACGATTTAAAATTTAAATTAAGTGTTTGAATTTTTTCTGTTGATTCCGGAATGCAAATTTATTGCTTTACCGGCTTACGCATCGAATAGTTTATGACACCGTTTATTCAGGGACTTTAAAATATTCTACCAACACGGGAGAGCTTTTGTATCAATGTATAAGGAAGTGCGTGATTGCGGTTTTTCCCACATATTGTTTAAAAAAACTTGAAGGTGGATAAAAAAAGACGGAATTTTTGTTCACGTATGCAGTTTTATGCGTAATTTTTTCTTTTATTCTGCGGTATTTGCAATCCGCTGTTTCGTCCCAACGAAAATACTCCCGCCCTGCTTAGTGTATAACACAACCATAAACAAAGCATATGAGAAAATCAATTTCCCGGGCAGGAATCCTTCTCTTACTTGCCCTCCCCCTTTTTGCATTGAGTCAGACCCGGCAGATCACAGGAGTGGTACTTGACCCAAATGGTAACCCCATTCCCTCGGCCACAGTAATGATCAAGGGCACCTCCACCGGCACTACAGCCGATGAAAGAGGCAGATTTACGATCGGCATAACTGGCAACAATGCAACCCTTGTTATTTCTTCCGCCGGTTACAGCTTACAGGAAATGAAGGTAGGCAGCGCCAACAGTTATACAGTAGCACTGACCGGCAATGGAAAGCTCGACGAGGTCGTGATCACTGCGCTTGGCATCAGTCGAAGAGAGCGATCGATCGGTTATTCCACGCAGCAGGTGAAAGGAGAAGACCTTACACTCACCAAAGAACAGAACGTCATCGGCTCACTTGCGGGCAAGATCGCCGGCGTGCAGGTGGTGGGCTCTTCGGGAGCCAGCCTGGGGGGCACGCAAAAGATCAAGATCCGCGGTGTCAATTCTTTGAACGGGAACGATCAGCCGCTGATCGTGGTGGACGGTACGCCCATTTCCAATTCCAACTTCGGAGGATCAACCGGCAATGGACCGGATCTCGGCAATATTGCACAGGACATCAACTCCGATGATATTGAATCTGTGAACGTATTGAAAGGACCTGCAGCCTCGGCGCTCTACGGTTTGAGAGGCCAGTACGGCGTGATCCTGATCACCACAAAAAAAGGAAAGAAGGGCCCGAAAAAAGTGGATGTTCAATACAGCGGCACTTATTCTGTTGAGAAGGCCGGTAATTTTTTACCCTTGCAGGATATCTATGGCGTAGGCAATAACCAAACTTTTTTAACCCTTTCCAACGGTGATAAATATGTCAATGGAAACGACGAAAGCTGGGGGCCAAAAATGGACGGAACGCCGGTGAGGATGTACTACAGTTTTTATCCGCAGGATCCGGAGTTTGGCAAACTCACACCTTTTGTTCCGCATCCAAGTAATGTGAAGGATTATTTTGAAACCGGTCATTCGGTGAACAACAGCGTATCCGTTGCAGGCGGCAATGAGAACCTTACATTCAAACTGAGCTACAACAATACGTATATCAAAGGTGTGATGCCCAACACATCGCTCAAAAGAAATAACCTGGGCCTGAATACATCGCTGGACATCACTTCAAAACTGACCATAGGAGCCAATCTTAATTTCGGCAACAACAAAGCGGTACGGCCTTCGCAGGGATACCAGGGAACAGCCACCGGCCAGGTGCAATGGTTTCAAAGGAACATCGATATGGAACGGCTGAAAAATTTCCGCTATTCCGATGGTACGATCCTGAACTGGAACGTGAACCCCAATACCACCACCGGCATTATCACCAATAATAAACCCAGCGATTGGAACAACCCGTATTTTGATGCGTATGCCAACAGCAACGATGATAACCGGGACCGTTTCTTTGGTGATGTGAATCTGAGCTACCAGGTGATACCGGGGCTTAAGCTGAGCGGCTTCCTCCGGTCGGACATGTACACGCAAAACGTATCGCATATTGAAGCGTTGGGCAGTCGACTTGATGAAGGTTATGCCGTGGCCAAATATCAAAGCAAGGAATACAACTATGAATTCTTAGGACAATACACCAAACGGTTTGGCGAACTTTCCATGAACCTGAACGTAGGCGCCAACAAATACACGGTGAACTTTACGTCGGTAAGCGGCAATACCGTGGGCGGACTTTCCAGCCCTGCTTTTTACAGCCTTGCCGGATCCATCGCACGGCCAAACCTTTCTTCTTTCATTCGCAACAAAGAGATAAGAAGCGTTTACGGCATGGTTTCATTTGGCTATAAAGAAATATATTTTATTGACGCCTCCCTGCGTAACGATGTATCTTCTTCGTTGCCGGTTGCCAATAATTCTTATTCTTATCCTTCCGTTTCCGGGAGCGTGGTGTTCAGCGAACTGCTGAAATGGAAGCCTTTGTCTTATGGAAAGTTAAGGGCCAGTTATGCCGTTGCAGGTTCCGACCTCGCCCCTTATCAAACGGGAAGCAGCTTCAACATCGGCACGGTTTACACGGGAGCCACTGCTACGATCAACACCCTGAGCGTGCCGGATGTACTGAACAATCCGAACATCAAACCTTCATTTGCCAATGCATTTGAAATGGGCATTGACCTGGGCTTCTTAAACAACCGCATCAGTTTTCAGGCCACGTATTACCACCAAAAAAACAAGGATCAAATCATTTCTCTGGACGTATCCGGCGCCAGCGGTTATTCTTCCACGGTAGTGAACGCAGGTTTGATCGAGAATAAAGGCATAGAACTTTCATTAAGCGCCAACCCGGTCAAGACACGTTTTTTTAGTTGGAACACCACCATCAACTTCGGAAGAAATACGAGCATGGTGAAAGAACTGTATCCCGGCATCAATGTATATCAGCTCGATAACAACACGTACTCCAGTGTTCCCATTTATCTGAATGCCACCGTGGGCAAGCCTTTCGGAAGCCTTGTGGGCCAGGCCTACCTCCGCGACTCTGCAACGGGAAAAATATTGCTGGATGCTTCGAACCTGCCGCTGTTTGAAACCAACCATGACTTCGGAAGCGTACTGCCCGACTTCACCGGGGGGTTTTTAAACAATTTCAAAATATGGAAGTTCGATCTGAGCGCTATGATCGATTTCCAATCGGGCGGGCAATTTTTCAGCTGGACAAAGATGCTGGCCATCAAATCGGGCCAGGCGGAAGAAACAGCAGCGATGAACGATAAGGGCTTCAATGTAAGAGATCCGTTGGCCAGCGGCGGAGGCGTGAAGGTGACAGGGCTTTCGGCCGCTACTAAGCAAGAGGTAACTGCGTATGTGGATGCCCGTTCTTATTTCCGCAATACGATCGGAACCAAAATATACGAGGAGTGGTTGTTTGATGCTTCATACATTAAACTCAGGGAACTAAGCCTGGGCTTCAACCTTGACCCGCAATTGCTTCATAAAACCCCTTTCAAAGCCGTGAAGATCGCGGTCATTGCCCGCAATCCTGCAATGATCTGGCAAAAGGCGCCGAAGGGTCTTGAACCTTCCGAGCTATCTTATGGCAGCGGTTCCATCAGCTGGCTGGAGAAGGGTGAATTTCAAACCGTGCGTTCTTATGGCGTGCGCCTCAATCTTTCATTTTAATATTCTACGATCATGAAATCAATAAAACAACCTCTTTATATTTTATTAGTCGCTGCGATAGCGGTAAGCGGCTGCAAGAAATTTGACGGCAGCCTGAATGTGGATCCAAACAAACCCACCAAGGCATCCGGCACCCAGCTGATCGCCAACAGCGAATTGTTCCTTCCGGACATGAGCTCATCGCCTTACGGTGTACACTACCCGCAGTATTTATCCAACACGTCGTTTACCGACAACTCGAGGTACACAACCGTGTATTTTAATTTTTACGGATTGTATTCCGGTCCGCTGATGAACCTGGAGTCGGTACTCACAAGCACCCTTGATGCCAACGAAGGACCTGTGGTGAACCAGGTGGCCGTAGCCAAAATATTAAAGGCCTATTTTTTCTGGCACATGACGGACCGCTGGGGCGACATCCCGTATTCCGAAGCTCTAAAAGGCAATTTGAATTTTACACCGAAGTATGACAAGCAGCAAGACATCTACAACAGCCTTTTCACGTTGCTTGACGAAGCGAATGCCTCGATCGTAACGGGCAATATCAAGAACGATATCGTGTACGGCGGCGATATGACGAAGTGGAAAAAACTGGCCAACACCATCCACTTACTGATGGCCCTGCGCCTGAGCAAAGTAGACCCGGTAAAAGGAGCGGCCGAATTCAACAAGGCTGTTACCAACGGCCTGATGACAGCCAATACCGACAACCTTGCTTACCCGCACCTCGCCGATCCGGCCAATGAAAACTACTGGTACAATTCTTTTACGCGGTTGGGAAGAAACTGGTTTGCCGTGAGCAAGCCCCTTGTGGATTATATGAAGCCGCTTGACGATCCAAGGCTACCGGTTTTCGCCAATAAGAACACGGCGGGTAATTATGTGGGATTGGACTATGGCCTTCCGGGTTCAACCACGGTGGTGATCAACAATTATTCTCTTTTGGGTTCCGGGCTGAGGCTGCAAAACTCCCCTGTATTTTTAGTAACGTATGCGCAATCGCTTTTTGCAAAAGCAGAAGCGGCAAAATTGGGCTGGATAGCCGGTGGTGATGCCACGGCCAAAACGAATTATGACCTGGCCCTTGAACATTCTTTGCGGCAATGGAGGGCGAACGACACCACAGGACTGGGCCTCATGAAAAGCCATCCGGAAGTGCAATACGATCCAACCAATGCGATCAAACAAATTGCCACCCAGCGGTGGGTACATCTTTTCCTTCACGGTTACGAAGGCTGGGCCGAATGGAGAAGAACAGGTTATCCTTTACTGACAGCAGCACCGGGGGCCAACGGAGACAGGATACCAAGAAGAGAGGGTTATCCTGTGCAGGAGCGTTCGAACAATACTGCTAATTATAATGCAGCGGTGGCCGCATTTCCTTACGGCGGAACGGATGACCTGAATGCAAGGGTATGGTGGGATAAACCTTAGGAGTTGATGGTTTGTAACTGGTGAGCGTTTTACATTATCCGACAAGGCTGATGTTTGCAAACATCAGCCTTTTATTTTTTGAGGCGGTGGATCTTTGTCCCTTTTTCGGTTGTGACTTCAATAGTGCCCCTCGCATGCATGTCATGCTTTACCGTAACAGTGTACCAACCTATGGAGCCTGTAAATTTTGTTTTTTGCTGTTTGAAACAGGCTGCAACACCTTCCACAATTTCAGTGTAGGTAAGCGCTTTGCCTTTTTTAAGCGTATGGTAAATAGCTTTTGAAAAAAGATCGTACACTTCTTTGTCTATGCTCATGGTCCTGCCCGTATTTGGGTTAAGGCATTCCACTTTTTGTTGCTGAACTGCCATGGCTATCTTTTTTGCTGAAAGAAAGTTCGGATTAATCCGGCACACTCCTCTTTTAATATTCCACCGACCAGTTCTGTTTTTGGGTGAAAGGGCGATGTCGTTCCCGTGGTATGGCGGTAACCGTTCTTTTCGTCTGCGGCGCCGTAAACAATGCGGCTGATCTTGCTCCAGTACAAAGCGCCGGCGCACATTAGGCAGGGCTCGATGGTGATGTAGATGGTGGCTTCCGGAAGGTATTTGCTTCCAAGATAATTGAAGGCCGAAGTGAGCGCAATGATCTCGGCATGAGCAGTAGGATCGTTGAGCCGTTCTACCTGGTTGTGACCGCGGGAAACGATCTTATTATTTATGACCACAACGGCGCCAACAGGCACTTCATCTTCATCAAAGGCTTTTTGCGCCTGAACAAGGGCCTGTTTCATAAAGCTTTCATCGGTGTTCATCAAACGAAGATAAAAAACCGGAACGACCGGAAGATTTCATTTTCTTTTACGGACTCCTTTCCGAAAAAACAGGCACTGCATCTCCGCCAACAGCAGGTTACTTACCAGCTAACCGTGTAAACAGTTTTAAAAACCAAGTATACACGGTTTATAAAGACTTGCCTGCTTCGTACTTTTCCATTGCAATAGAAATTCACGCACCATAAATTTTTCCAGGTCTTGAAATTCTAAAAAAAATAGTGCACCGTGTCGGCGGGTGCATGCAATCAAGCATTATGAAGAAAACTGCCGACATCATTACCGCTTTGCTCATTCTCCTTTTCAGCTATACGGCGATCAGCAAATTCACTGCATTGCATTCGTTCACCACGACACTGGGTAAAGCCCCGGTCATTAAACAGGGAGCGGCCGTTATTGCACCTCTATTACCGACGATAGAAGCGATAATTGTGCTGCTCCTGTTTTTTGAACGAACAAAACTAAAAGGCCTCTACGCCTCATTGGTATTGCTTCTTGTATTTACAATTTACCTGGCCGGCATCATCCTTTTTGCCCCAACGCTCCCCTGCAGTTGCGGCGGCGTGATCAGCAAAATGAGCTGGAAGCAGCACGTAGTTTTCAATTTAGGTTTCATTGTTTTAACGGGACTTGCCATCCGGATGTATAAACGAACGGAAAGCATTCAAAAAATAAAGCCACTATGATTAGAATGGCTTTTATAAAACCGGATAAAGATTTTATGCGCATAAACAGGACAAGCCGAAAACCTGTAAAAAAGAGTAGGCTATTTTTTTATTTTAAATTAATTATCATGAAAAAGTTTCGTTTTGCCTTACCGGCATTTGCATTGATCCTTGCCGTGGCAGCAAGCGCTTTTACTACGCACCACAAACAGGCTCCAACGGCAACCGGCCTTTACTGGTTCAGCGTTTTAGGATCTCCACACTATGACGGACAGGTGAGCAAAGAGGAGGAAATGGATCTCACAGGATGCCAGAATGAAACCCAGGAGCTTTGTGCCCGGGGATACACAGAAGAACAGCTCGTTGATGGCTCTCCGGAAAACGGACCCATAAATGTGAATGTGTACACGGACGTGATTTTTAAGACCGATCAGTAAGTACAAAAAAAGAACAGCTACGGGTGTAGCTGTTCTTTCTCCTCTTATTTCTTTTCCTTTATCACCAGTACGTCCATCTCTACCAATTTTTCTTTTACCCGGAGCCCATATTCCTCCAATTTTTTATTAAGGGCAGCCAGGTCTGAAAAATCAAGCAGGTCTTCTTTTATCTCTATGTCAATATTACCCTGGTAACCGGTATCGTCTATGAGTAACATCTTTTTCTGGGTGTTGAGGCAGGCAGCATTCAGGAATTGGAATAATATCCTGAAAGATATATTTGTTGCCACAGCCATTCCGTCCGGTTTATCAGTGTAAAAATTTAATTTCATTTTCCCTCCTTTAGTAGCCAGCCTATCCGGCCCTTCGGTTCTTTCCAGGGACAAAGCTTTTATTTTCCTTTTTTCAATTGCCGATGTCAATCCAAAATACCGCTCCAGATCCTGCTTCATGATGGGGAATGTTTCCGGAATTTTCTCTTCCGGCAGCTTTAACTCATAATAATAGCGGTACCGGTTTATCCACTCATCAAAATGTTCATCTAGTTTAGATGGGTAATTGTATTTATAGCTGTCCGCAACCTCAAGCAATGTGGTTCGTTCTGTAAATTGATCCGGCCCGATAAAGTTGAAAGCATCCATAAATAATTGTATTGCCGCGGCTGAACCAATTATAATATGCCCCGGCTTGATACTCCTGATATCGGAAAACCCCCTGGGCTGACGCATGATGTAAGAGTAGTATTCCACATAATCAAACCAGCGGCCCGCGCCTTCAGCGATCAGCGGCATTTTTTTATCCAGGTCAAAAATATCTTTCCTTTCGGCAATGTCACTCTTCCCGGTTTGAATGAAGTGCGTAATAGTCGATTCCGCTGTGTTGTAAAAATTGCTGATGGCGCTTACAAAACCGGTTTGATTGATCCATACGTGCAGCGGCAGAGCCTTGTGTGGAAACCATCTCGATAATAAAGTGTCGCCCATGATAAACGGAATGTCCGGAACCCGGATTTTTTTAAAGCGTTTGAAAAAACGCAATACGGAATCCTTGCTGTTTTTTGTGACAAGTATGAACTGCACATTTTTGGCGAATTTTTTTTGCAGTGAATCCATGCGTTCGAAATCCTTTATACAGACCGAGCAGCCCGTTCCCCAAAAATCAAGGATGATCAGCTTACCTCGGAAGTCAGAAAGTTTGAGAACAGGGTTTTTATAATTGATCAGGCTTGTATACTCCATATCAGGAAGAGCGCTGCCGATCGCGAGCCTTTTTGTTTGCGCTTCTGTTTTTGCCAGGGCAAAAAGAAGAACCACCAGAAATATTTTTTTCATGACGTTGTTTTAGAGCAGTTAGTAACCGGGGTTTTGGATAAGTGCGGGGTTGAGTTCGATCTCGGAAAAGGGTATCGGGTATAGTGCTGCTTCAGGTTGCCATGACGGTTTCGCTGCCACAAGCACCGGGTTGATCCGGCCCGTTCGCTTGAGGTCCATCCATCGATGTCCCCATTCGGCAAAAAATTCCAACTGCCTTTCCTTTTCAATGGCCAGCAGCAGTTCTGCTTTTGTTACCGCCGTTGTAACAGGCAAGCCTGCCCGGTTGCGGGTTTTATTCAAATCGGCAGCGCTTTCCACGAGCTTGTCCTGCTGCGCCCGGGCTTCCGCCCTGATCAAATACAATTCAGCAAGCCTGAAAACAATATTATATTCTGTGGGTACCGTTGCTGTTCTCACTTTGTATTTATTGGGATACGGATAAACAATGGCGCTTACCGTATTTGTTTTTATCCATGCCGACTTACGTCCATCGGCAGCCGAAAAAGAATTATACAAAGAAGCGGTAAGTGTATAAGCCGGACGAACGGTTGCCGAAGAAGGGTTGAATGTGTTCCCTTCCCCGGTGCTGAAGCTCGAAGCAATGGGAAGCATTTGCCAGATGGTTTCGGTGCTGCCGGACAGGAATACATTATTGAGGTTGGCCACAAGCGTATACGTATTGGAAGAAATAATTGCCGAAGCTGCATTCTCTGCTTCCGCCCAGGCGCCCCTGTAAAGTTGCACCCTTGATAAAAGGGCCAGTGCCGTCCATTTGTTGGGCCTCAGTTTTTCCGTACCCGTATACGCAGCAGGAAGTAATGCGGATGCTTCATTCAGATCGGCAAGGATCAATTCATAAACGCGGGCCACCGGCGTACGGGGCATGATGGCATTGACGGTATAATCGGTGGTTGTTTGCAAAGGCGTATCGCCAAAGAGATTGGCCAGGTAGAAATAAAACAGGGCTCTCAAAAACTTAACCTCTCCTATAAGCTGCGCCTTGGTTGACGGACTTAAGCCCCGGGAATTTTCCAACCCGCTCAGGCAGGCATTGGCTCCATAGATATATGCATAGCACCGCGACCAAAAGGTTTTGACTGCACTGTTTGTAGAAGAGAGCGCATTTGCCGTGAACGGATCGGTGGTGGTATTGGGAGCAGTGCCCGCCAATTCATCCGCAGAAAGCCCGGGATACAGCGACATGCCACCGTTAAGTGGCAGGTTATTGGAAGTCATGATCTGTTTATAAATACCCAGCACCGCAGATGTGGCGGAAGCATCGCTGGTAAACACTGTATCTGCAGCAATCGAATCGTTGAGCTGAACATTGGTGACAAATTTTTTGCAGGAAATAGTTATGAGACCGGTGAGGAGCAGGCAGAGAATGGCCATTCTCCCCGTGGTGATTGTTCTATTTTTCATTGATCAGATTTTAAAAAGTTAAGTGAATACCCGCGGTTATGGTTTTTAAAGGCGGCAGTGCGTAATAGTTTTGCGTTTCAGGATCGGGGCCTTTGAAAGAGGTGATGGTAAAAAAGTTTTGCGCCTGCACAAAAAACCGGAAGCTTTCAAGATGCAACCGGCTTAATAACGCCCTGGAAAATGAATACGCAAGTGAAATATTTTTTACACGGATGAAAGAGGCGTCGCTGTAAACGCCATCCGAAGCAGGAAGCCAGGTAACCTGCGCTGTGGCCGCCGGCGTACCGAATGAATTTGCCGTATACTTTTGAAAAGCTGTCTTATCCCCTGCTTTTTGCCAACGGTCAAGGACCTGTGTTGGCTGGTTGAACATATTGCCGGGAATATTGGTAAGCGAAAGAAAATTTTGTCCCTCCTGCTTTCTGAATTCGCAAAAAACATCGAGCTCCCATCCCTTGTAAGAAAATGTATTGCCCACGCCACCGTAATATTTTGGATCGGCGGAGCCAACCACGCTGCGGTCGGCGGAGGAAAGCGCACCATCCTTGTTTTTATCCTCAAAGGCGTACACACCCGTTGCACTATCCACACCCAAAAGGTGATATCGGTATAAAAGATTGAGCGGCTCTCCCACCACATATTTACCATTGTACGTCGAATTTTCTATGCCGGGAAATGCCACCAGCTTATTTTTTGCCAGTGTAAGATTCGCGTTCAGCGACCATTGAAAAAAAGCTGTCTTCAGCAGTGCCGTGGTTACTGAAAATTCCCATCCTTTGTTCTGCACCACTGCAGGAAGGTTTTGCAACACGCTGGTAAACCCGGTTTGAACGGGCAGTGTATATTGAACCAACTGGTTGCCGCTGCGGTTGCGGAAATAATCCGCGGTAACTAAAATGCGGTCATTCAGAAAGCCAAGATCCAAACCGAATTCGATTTTTTTATTTACTTCCCATCCGTAAGCGGGATTGAATAAGCGGGAAGGCACCAGCGCCGGGTTGCCTGCATACGATCCGTTGCCCGCCCATGTATCGAGAAACATGTAATTACCGATCTGGTCGTTGCCTGTGCTGCCGTAGCTGGTTCTTAGTTTTCCAAAACTTAGGAACTTTATTTTTTGAAGAAATTTTTCGGACGAGAAAATCCATGCCGCTCCGGCGGCACCAAAAAGACCGAACTGGTTACCAGGGCCAAAACGGGAAGACCCATCTCTGCGCCCAGAAAGATTGACAATGTATTTGCTTTCCCAATTGTAGGTAAGCCGGCCGAATGCCGCTGCATAATTGTACTGACTGTAAGCAGTGGATGCCGTGATGCTGCCGGCGCCTCCAAGGGATTGGAGCAAGGCATCGTTGGTATAGCCCGATGCAAAAATGGAGTAGCCCGTATAACTGAGTTGCTGAAAGCTGCCACCCGCCAATGCAGTGAGCTTGCCTTTTTCTATGCGAATGATGTATTCGGCCTGCGGTTCAACGATCCAGCTTTTATTGGAATTACCGGCAAACTGCGAAGAGGCCAATGTAACTGAAGTTGGGCTCATCGAAGATTTAGGGAACACACTCAGTTCATCAACGGTTAGGGTGTTATAACCAAAACTGGTTTTGATAGTGAGGTCTTTGAGTAACCGATAGGCAATATGAAGGTTGGAAAAAAGGTTGTTGGCAATAGCCTTGTACCGTCGTTTTGTATAGGCAAGCGGATTTTCAAAACGGGTGCCGTTGTACTGCCATGCAAAGCCGCCGATGGAATCATACAGGGAAGGCAGGTTGGGTGGCAGCGACAAAGAGGCCGAGAGATCGGCGCGGATGATATTGGATACGGAAGAAGAATAGGAAGCTGTGAAACCCGCACTGAATTTTTTATCGGTTGAAACATAATCAATGCCGGCATGAAAAGAAGGTCGTCCGGATGCAGTGCTGCCCGGAAAAACAGTGGTCTCGCGATGGTAACCGCCGCTCAAAGAAAAACGGATCAGCGATGTGCCTCCCGAAAGAGACAACTCGGCATCGGCCGTATGTGCCGTTCCACCGGTCAGCAGCTTGTTGAAATCCGTGTAGCGGGTCGTATCCCAAACAAGCAGGTCCGGCGCAGTAGCGATGGTAGGCAATACGCCATCATTGGTAAACGCTTCCCTCCTCATTTGAACATACTGCTCTGTGTTGAGCAGGGGAATCATCCGGGTCACGCGACTGTTGCCGGCATAGAGTTGAAATGAAACCAGTGTTTTGCCTGCACGGCCTCTTTTGGTAGTGATGAGGATCACGCCACCTGCAGCTCTGGAACCATAGATCGCAGTGGCATCTGCATCCTTCAAAACTTCTATGCTTTCAATTTCGGAAGGGTTGATGCTGTTGAGCGGACTGAGACCGCCCGGTGTGGATCCGGTTGGTGCGCCGTATGCCGAGGAAAGCTGGTTAACGATCGCATTGCCGGGAGCAAAGGGCACGCCGTCAATAATAAATAGGGGTTCCGAACCCTGGGCAATGGAGCCAGGGCCCCGCAGTTGAACGAAAACGGATGACCCGGGAAGCCCGGATGATTGTGTTATGATAAGCCCCGGGATGCGGCCCTCCAGCGCCAACAGCGGGTTGGATACAGGCTGCCGGTCTATTTCAACGGAACCGACTTTGCTGATGGAACCTGTGTTCAGGCGCCGGGTGGTGGTACCGTAGGCCATAACCACTGCCTGATCGAGTACATTGCTTTTACGTTTAAGGATGATCGTTATCAGGCCTCTTTCGTTGTTGGCTTCAACAGCCGTTTCGAATCCTACGGCAGAAACGACCAGCGTATCATTTATGAAAACATGCGGCAAGGTGAATTCACCTTTTTCATCGGAAATGGTCACGGCATTGGTGCCTTTGACGGTGACGGTGGCGGAGGGAACAGGCTGTAGCTGTTCGTCCAGGATCTTTCCTTTTACTGTGGTCGGTTGGCACATGGAAAGGAAAGGGCATAATAATGCCAGGAGAAGAATCTTTCTCATTTTTTTAAACAGTTTTTAAAGGTTTGAAATAGTGCAGCCGTTCTTAAACACCGACATTTAAGAAAGGACTGCTTTTGAAGATCGATTGTGAAGCATTAAACAGGATGCTTTGGTTTTTTAGCAATGCCTGTTTTAAGAAGATGGATCGTTCTATTTGATTGGAATGTGCGCAAGGAAATCGTTTTAAATACTTGGGAGTTGTTGTTTTGGCTGGCTGAGATCGCTGCGATCTGGATCAGCCCTTTGCAAATCGTCCGAACCTTAGGCTCTTTCTGTGAACACATCAGTCCGGCAGCAGGCAATAAAAGCAATGAGTTCTCCCGTGCAATTATTGAGCAACTAAATTACTCTTTTTAAACAATAACGTGCATTTTTTGTTTAAAATTTTGCACATCCATGTTTATTTCTTTACCTTCTTGCAAACCAACGGCAGACATATACATAGGGGAGCTTTACTGGAAGCGGCCGTAAAGAACAGTTCCATCAATATTACGCAGATGGTGAAACGGATGGGCATATCCAGGGGAACCTACTACAACCACCGGAACGATCAGAACTTATCGTTTGAGCAATTGGTTAAATATGGCAAGGTGCTGAAGCATGATTTTTCGCACGACATTCCGGAAATGAAGCAATTTATTTTATACGAACAGGAAGCCCCTTACGGCCCGCCCAAAAGTTTGGAAGAAGCAGTAGAGCAAAGGGATTACTGGCGTGAAAAATATTACCAGCTCATGGAGAAGTACCACAAGGAAGTGGAGGATAAGAAGAAGGATGATCCTCGTAAAAAATAAGACAGGCAACCTTTACCTGTCGGTCTACTGCCATGATATTTAACAGCTAGCGTTGTCTTACCCATGCCGATTTTTTTAACGACTTTTTTTAAACGGGTTGTTGAACGGCATAGTCGGGTATGTTCTTGCTCTTGAGCGCAAACAGATGCTGGATCGATATCAGGTCTGGAGAGTAAAACTTACTTATTCATTTATTGTTTCAGTCTTTCGATAGGTTTTTCGGTAACTGTTCCACTTAAAACTTCCTTATTGCGCACAATGGCTGGCCCTTCCCTGCCAACGGGAATGAGTGCTCCTTTTGAATCCAATACAACCTGGTCAAGTACATTTTCGTAGCACCGTCCATCAACTTTCTTTTGAATATCCGTATAGCTCATCGTATCGACACCGTTACTTTGCATGTAGTGCAAAATTTTCTGCCGGTAAAAAGGAACCATCGCATTCTCAAATGAATCGATGAGGCCCGTTGCTTTTTCATCAATTATCTCTAATCCCTCAACACTGTACTCCGGGTTGCCAGCCCACATATCGTTGACTGGTGCAATTATGAATTGATCGGGATGATCTTCCACTAACTTTTTAATCTTTCTAATTCTCCTTTCGAGGCATTTCATATCACCCATGCAAAGACTATCGTCCGAATTAAGCACAATATCATTGGCCAGCGTTTTTAAACTCTTATACCGCTTTTTGTATTCAAGCATATACGATTTAATCGCATTGGCGAATCTGAGCTGTTCTTTCGTTCTATTTGCTTCCAGCTTTAATATAATACCGCACACCAGTACCAATAGAACGATGATCAAAGTGGTGTTTCTTTTTAATACAGGGCTGCCGGAGTCGAATATTTTTTCTGAAATATTAAGCGTAAGGAACGCAATAACAATAGAAGCAAGAATGAAAAAAGCGATATTCCCAAACCAACTTAAATTTCCGAGGAACTGATATATGGCCTGTGTGTCTTTTATTTCCATACTACATTTGAGGTTTAAATGCAACTCCTATTTCTGTCCTGCTAATTGCCAAAAGGCCTTGCCGATCCAAACCCGATCAAAAAATTCAATGCCGCTACGAGGTTACCTTGCTTCGTTATCTTATCGTCGAAATCTTTGCCATAACTAAAAGACAAGTTTTGATTTTTCCCAACCTTGTAGTTTGCAGAAAAAACATACCGGTCGGTTTTTTTATTCAGATGCACATTATTTTTTGTAAGCTTTTCCTCGTTAAAAAATTTCCTTCGCTGCAGGATCTCAAAAGAGAGCGTAAGTTTTGAAGTTACATCTGCATAAAACCGAAGTCCATAGTCAAGCTCTCCGAAATTGATGTCCCTGACAATTTTGTTGGAGTCATTCCGAAAAAATTTATTAATGTTCTGATTGTATCTTATTACACCCAGCCAGTTGAGTGTATTTTCTTTTTCAAAGCCAAGCGTTAACCAGGTTGAGAATTTAGAAATGACCGAGTTTTGAAAATTACTGTCCGGATAATCCATAGCGGTTCCAAAGGCGTAATCCATTTTAAATCCATATCTCCTGAAATCCGTTATGGATGCCAGCCTGGTCAATTCCTTTATATGCTGCATGTACCCGGGCAGTGAGTCTGTTGCCTTTTGGCAAATTTGAATCAGCGCCTCCTCTCTATCGCTGATCAATTTTTGAAGGCGCTTCTTTTCATCATTAGTAGCGGCAATTGCCAGAGCGGCGCGTAATTTTATCAATTCAGGATCTTTCATAAGTGTATCAGCAAGCGTCTGTCCCGAGATTTCCGACACCCGGTTCAAAAAATAGGTGACCGTATCATTCCACTTCTCAAACTGGGATCCCATATGACCCCTGAATATCGAAAACTTGATGGCCAATCCCATCTTTCTGAATTCCGATGAATCGACAAGAGATTTTGCCGAGGTAGTGGCAATTGAAAAAGTGCCGGTTTGCAGAATATTCTTGCCTGGTAGGTTTGCTTTAAAATCTTTAAATGTTGCCTGCTTTTTGCCAAACACCCAATACGGCGCAATTTCAATTGCGTAATCTTTAGGTATAGTGGTAAAGCCTGAGGTTGCGTTTCCGAGTGCAAGCGCAAAATCGGTTGGATTTTTAGGCCGCTCAATGCTGTTTGGTGAAATTCCCAAAACATTAAATGCCGGGGACGTGGGTACCTGGAGCTGGTCTAAGGTTACTGAGTCTTTTTGAGCGAATGCAGTTGCCCAGTAAAAAATTAACAAGGGAAGGGAGGTTAAAAATTTTTTCATAACAATCAAATGAAGTTGTAAATCATAAAATGCGGAACTGTTGCAACCTGGTTAAATTCTTTCGTGGACTCATTTGGGTTATCAGGGTCTACCTCCGCTGCACCCATCAATACAAAGCTTACAGTGGATTCGGTAACAGTAGCAGGGAATTTGAATACGTGGGTAGCAACTGTAATGACATTATTTTTGAGGCCCCTGTTTGTGCCCAGAAAAAATCCCTGGAAACTATCATTCAGCGTTTTTACCAAATGATTGTTGATGAAAATTGATGTAGAGGCTTTCAAGTCATTTGTATCTACAGAAAGCGTAATTGAGTCGTCATTGTCCTTAGTTGTTACAAAAGCTGATGGCATAATTGATTTTTTTTGTCGCCTACTCTAATCCGTTTTCGGCCTCCCGGTTTTTATTTTTAAAAAGCGTTTATCAATTCATAATTATTTCCACACACTCACTGCCCCATTAAAAAATCGAAAAGCTCATTCAATGATTTTGTCTTTTCAGATTTTTGAAACGCCACCGAATGCTCGCCTTTTTTATCTGAAACTGAGATCTCGTATTGCAGGTCATTGTCAAAGCCTTCCGGCCTTACACCTTCCTTCGCTCCGGTTTTTTGCGCATAGAAATCCGATCCACCCAAAAGCTCTTTTAGCTTTTCTTTACTTTGCTGCGATAATTGCTTATCGGAAATTTCTTTCAGTTTTATTCGTTCGCCTGCAAATCCGCCCGACTGGTATATTTTAATTTCCATGGTTTAATTTTTATGATCTGAAAAAATTTATAAAATCATTTCCGGCATGAACGGCACACCGGAAATGATAAAAGGTCAGCCAGTCATTATTTTTTAAAAGACTTTTTCAATTCCTCTTGTTCTTTCCCTACGGAGTCGAACAATCCAAAATATTCTTCCAGCTTCATCGTGCCACAGCAGGTCCTTCTGTCCTGTATCGCATTTTTATCATGCTCGTGGTGATGCTCTTTCAACACCGTTCCGTCCTTGAAATTTGCGCTGAGCGGCGTGGGTGAAACAACCACCTCTCTTACCGTAAAGCGGTTGCGGATAAAATTGCGGTATTGAACAGGCTTGCCGTCTGCCGCACATTTGATCAGCATCTGGTTCACCACACTGGCATAAGTTGCACCCGTGGCAGGCGCAGCGATGATGGCCCTCAACAGCAAGCCATATAAATACTGTCCGCATTCATACAACACTTTTGCATCATCCCTCACCGCAGAATTTTTTTCGAAGCTGAATATATCCGCCAGCACATCATAGATACCGCCTGTGAATACCTGCGAGATGGCATGCACTTCATTACCTGTCTGGCTTAGTTTAAGATCATTATCGGCGTTTCGTAAACCATTGGGACGGCCCAGTGCCAATCCGAACTCTTCGGCCAGGTCGGACAAAAATGTTTTGTCGTGCAGGTTGGATTTCGTTTGAGCGATCACGGCTTCCACCTGGTCTAGTTGGGAAAGCGTAAGGAAAATTGCAGTGAGGTCGCCGAATGATTCATGCAGGCCGCCTGTTTGCGGAGGATTGCCAAAAGCCAGCCATCCCGGTTTCAGTGCATCGAGAATGGCATGCCCTGTTTCATGCGCCACGATATCGAGCGAACGGCAGGTGAAAACGCGAACAGCCGGGTTTGAACCGGGAAGCACAAAATCGCCAAACTTAAGGCTCTTGTCATTGCGACTGTAAAATGCGTTCATTGTATCTGGCAAACCATGAGCAAAAACATTCAACGGATCGGCGTTGGTTGCCGAATTCCATTGCCAGGGTAAAACTGAAGGAAGGCCTGCTGCAGCCAAAGCCCTTTGCGCCATGGTCATCGTCATGCGTGAAACCACGAAGGCCTGAACGGTATCGAAAGCAATGCTACCGGGAGTTTGGATAAAATCGCCAAAGGAATTTTTGGCCACCGAAGGCGTACCCATACTTTTCAACCGGGCATCGCGGGGACCATCGGAAACAAAGGCCGGCAGGTACACTTTACGGATGCCGATCTCGTTCACCGAAGGATCCTGCTTATAAATGAGGGCACGTGAACCCGTTAAAATAGGTAGGGGCGGAATAGGAAAAGGCGGAATAACGGGAGTGCCCGCTGCTTCCACATTCTTTTTTACTTTGCGATATCCCCGGTATTCGCCGGTAGGTGTTGGAACAAAGCCTACAGGGATGCTGCCTTTAACGCGGTCCTGCAGGTTAATTTGTGTTTCCACTTTGGACGCAAATTCATTTGCAATAATCTTTTCCATAAATGAGAGTTTAATTTTGCCTACTCTACGCTGTTTTCGGCTACTCAGTGCTTACTTTTTTATAAGGGTGTTCAGCAATCAGCCCTTATTCTCAAAAGAAATACAGACCTCATTGTTTTCTGTTTATTTTACTTGTGAACTGTGTATTATTTCATGTAATAAAATCAGGCAGAAGTCCGTGCACATGCGCAAAACATAATTTTCCGGGTACTACCTTATTTCATACCAATAAGCAGCTTTTTCGCCTCCCAGTTCCGGCACTTCGTCATTAAGTTTTGTAGCCGTACCATAATTGTCCCAATAACCTTTTGATAATACCAGGACGTGGACATCACTATAAAACAGTGTGGCTCTCCTTTTTTTAAGCTGCGGCCACTGTCTTTCATTTAATTCAACAACTTTCCCGGTTTTCATTTTCAGTCCAAGCAATTGGTATATAAAGTCGGTGTTAAAGCCATTCAGAAGCCTGCTTTTTGCCTTATTTCTTTTATATTTCTTCCCTTTGAAACCATATTCCTCCAGGTATTTCACCATCACTGCAAAACAGAGGTTGACATAGGTCTTCAATTTTTGCAACTCTTTCTTTTTTCTTACATCTGCATATCGGCTAAATATTAAATTATCCCCTAGCGTGATGCTTTCTACTTGCTTGTGCGTTAGTAAAAACATTTTTGCGTCCTTTAGCGTGATAATATAATAACCTCCTCTTTTTTCCATTTTGAAAACCCTGTTAACCCCGAATCTCATAATTGCAGCTTTTATAATTGCTACAGTCGCGCAATTGTATTTTTTTGGGTTTTGCCAAAAGCTCTCCATAATGAACCGGTCTGTCATTGATTATTTCCAATAAAATTCCACGGGATATCCCTTCGTCTGGTTAAGATCAAGTTCCAGTTCTGTTCCATCAAGACATAAGGCACCAACTGTAAATGCTTCATAGGCCAACAAACTCATTTTGGCCTCACCTGAAGAATCCACATCAGCAAGAACAACGTTGTCGGGAAAACCAAAACTGTCATGAACAAAAAATGCAACCGGGCTTCCAATAAATACTGCCGGATCTGTGGGCTTTACTTTTATCACCACGTTAAAAAAACCCGGCACCTTATCACTTTTATTAACCTCCGCGTAAAGCTGCTTACCATTATTCACGGCCTGCCCTCCCCATCTACCTTTCTGGAGATCATCGTAAACAACTATCGTCTTGCTCCTTGCGACTTCAATCATTTCCGTTAATCTTTCACGGAGATCTTCAGGATATTTATTTAAATCGGTTACAAAAGCAGTTTCATCTGCGTTGCGAATATTTTCCTGAGATGCCTTTGATGAAACTGCATCATTTATTTTCTCCAGTTGTTCTTCGCTTTTCTCTTTTTTTGTTTCAATTGTGGAAATTTCGCTGAGCTTTTCATCCTTTATCTTCTCGAGAATTGAAACCTTCTTTTCAAGATTTGAAATATCATTCAGGTTTTTCCGGCTGAGCGTAAGTATAAGTGCAAAATTGATCCGCGTCCACAGATAAGCTATCACAAAACCACAGGCCATAAAGAAAACTATAGCTGCATATGCCCATGGATAAAAGGCGCAATCGTACGTACAATTTGCAGAAAAAGCCATGGAAATACTTCTTGCCGAGGTGTCCAACAACTGGAGAATCTTATTGAACTGAACGAGGGTAAGTCCTACAATTATTTTTGTTAACCAATCGGAAATTTCCTCAAGATTAGTATTGTCATCATACCAGGATTCTGAATTTTGTCCTGGCTTGTATCTATAAGTTCCGCTCCTGGGAATAGCAAACAAAAAACCAATGATACCTCCGGCCAATAAGTATGCACCTCCAATAGACAGAAAAGACGCAAAAACAGACAAGGCTTTTGCAAAATTTACTTTTATCCAAAATGAAACCAGTATGGTAGCTAATATAAGTACAACAACAACATTCAGAAAAGTAAAAAGTCCTGTCAGTGTTTTATCAATTTTGGCTTCTGCATTCGTTGCTTCTGCGTACGCTTTTTCTGAATTAGTCGTATTGAAATTATCCGTGGGCATAAAGCAGTTTTATTCTGTCGATTTTTGATGAGGTAATGCCAAATTATTTTTCGTTTTATGGCTATCAATCCTTGTACGGATCATAATTATCATCGGGGTACCACTGGCCGTTAAAAAGGGCAGCCTGTTTTTTAATACTGCAACGCTGCACATGGTACACATCAATAAAAGAATGTTTAATGAGCGGGTTGCCCCAGTCGCCGCCCCAAACCAATTTTTTTGCATGCGCCAATTGACCCAATAAAGAAAAATCTCCTTTCCATGAAGGCTGTCCGTTCACTTTTTTTACAATGTCGCAGGCAAGACCGTAATGATGCACGCCCACATTTTTTAATTGCGTAGCTCCCTGGTTGAAGAGCATTTCCTGCCGCTCTTTGCTCCGATACGTTTCAAAAACCATCAGTTCGACCCCGTGCGCATGCGCATCGTCAATGATGGATTGCACGATCTGCCGCATTATCGGTTCCAGCAGGTTCAGGTCGTGCACTGCCTGCGTGGAGTGAGCCAGTGGGCTCTGCAGAATGGTTGTGGTGTAAAAACTCATGACTTTATTTTTGATTCAATTGATTTTGTTTCTGAAAATTTATTCTGATTTGTTTTTTGCTATGGCTGTCGAAATTTTATTAAAGGCATACGGCATCACTCCTATTCCAAGAGCGATCAATACAGTTGAGATGCCGCTGATATCCGGTGCGCATCCGGTTCTGATATAGCTGTAGATAAAAAAACAACTGATGCAGAGCGCCACAACCAATGAAAGCATGCTGGTGATGAAAGCAATGTACCGGCTGATGCTTGCATGGGGCGGAGGAGGTGATGCCGGAAGATCGCCGGCTGCTACCGCCGGTATGTCGGAAACTTCTACGGTAGGAGGAAGCAGCTCTTCAAGATTCGGCACATCTTTGACCGTAGCCAGGTCCGTTGCCGTATACTTATCGTTCACCCTGATAATTTTCGGGTATTCGCTTTCCGACATGGCTTCTTTTAAATTGAAACCTTTCAGGCCCGTACTGAACAAAAAAATGAAGAGTGCCAGGAAAATAATGGCCGGAAGGAATATCAACAACCAGTCGAGGTCCTTGGGAGGCGTGTCGCGGCAGGTGATGCATTTCGTATCACTTTGTTTCGCCTTGGTGGTGTCGGACACAGCCATTTTTTTTACAGTGCTGTCGATGCGTATTACCCTTTGGCTGATCGAATCGAATTGCACCTTATTCAAAATCACGGTATCCCCGTTGCCGGCATATGCGCAGGATGCCGCAAAAAGCAACAGGAGCAACAAGATTTTCTTTGGGTTTGAACGCCGGTATGCTTTCTTCATAATTTTATTTGGTGTTTATTTTTTTAATTTGATTTTCATCCGGCCTTTTGCCTGTAGCCCTTACATTGACCGCTTTATTCATAAGGTCGAACCAATAATTTGATCCTAACTGCAAGGCAAAAGCAGTAAGCAAAACCCCTAAAAGTTTTTTCCAGAAGTTGTTGCGCCATTGCTTTTTGAAATCTCCGCTATAGCCCAGCTGGTAACCCGTAGTTTGTGTGTAGGTCATCAGCACACCATTCGCATTGTTCGCTGTTTTTTTAATTTCTATATTACCAGCCGAGTCGGTTACTGCTATAGGTGTTTTATTGAGTGAGTCCAACGCGGGAAGGTTAGCGGAAATATTATCTACGGCTTTGGAAAGCCTGGCTTTATCCTGCATGGCATCGTTGGCGATCTTGATGGTATCGATATTTAAAACAACCGACAAAACAAGAGCCAGCACAAAAAGGATCCGGCGCACCCGTCTCTTGTACCAACCAGTAACCCTGTCCATGGTATTGTTATAAAACTCCTCCACCCTTTTTTCAAACTCCTGCACTTTTTCATTCTCCGCCAAATTGCTTACCTGCTTCATGATGGTTTGCAATACTATCAGCGCATCTTTGGGAATGATGTCTTTTTGTGAAGCGGCATCATTTTGAGGACCTGGAGCGGTTTTATTGCTAACAATATTTCCGTTTTTATAAGCTTCGCCATCCAGGTTTTCAATCAATGCCAGCACAAAATTTTGCGGGGGAATGTAGGCGGGCATCTTGCCTTTCGTTTTCATCAGGGTTTGCAGGTGCGGGCTTTTCAATAAGGTGTTCTTCACAAAAGACTTCCATTGCGGATCCAAAAAGAAATGCAATAACCCTTTTGACAGATCTTTTTGGCGCAACCGGAATGTGCCGGCAATCGCTTCATTAATGGCAGATAAAACGAGGCTGCCGATAAAATATGTGAACGAGAGCAGGATCACAAGATCCAACACAGGCGAATTAAACATTCTGATTGTCGGTTAAAATGATCAATAGAAATTTATGTGTCCTTTCAACGATTCAGCCTTTCAAAGGATCCGTTCTTATCCCGGTATTCGGTGCATCATCAACCCATCATTGAAACCAGTTGACCGGTAATTTCATCACCCCTGTCGATCTCCATCCATCTCGCTTTCGCTTCCCTGTACGTACCAAATCCAAGTTGATTCAGAGCAGCATTTTCACCTCTTATAAATTGGTTGGGTAAGCAAGCGGCTCCCGCCTCATTCACAATAAACAGGTTGGCCACTTCTTCAATTAGTTTTACCTGCTGGTTCTCTACTGCATCCATTTCGAGGCGCAGGATCTCCAAAAAAGCTTTCTCATTATTTTTATACGCATCCGGCACGGTATATTGATTCGATGTCTTATCCAGTTGGGGTGTGATGCAGGGATTGATGCGGACCAGGCCGGCCGTGTTATCCAACCGCCGGTTTAAAATGGAGCAGGCGATAAATGTTGCCGAATCCGGCGGATCGCTCAGGATGCTTTCAGCCAGTTTGGCTATTTCCAATTTAAATTTTATCGAATCGTCGCTCAATACAAAAGCGCTGCTCTTGTTTTTCTCGTACCGGTCTTTTAAAACCGGGTCATCCGAATATTTATGATCAACGATGATGGCTTTCCCTTTTGATCCGGTGCCAATTGACAGGATCTTAAAATCTTCGATGGGGCGCTGTATCTCGTTAGTCATCGCTTCCACCAGGCCTGCCAGCACGGGGTTATTGAAACCCGCCACGGCTCCATCCCAAAACCAATTGATCTTTTTTTCTTTGTCGGGAAGCTGCCGGCATTCCATATTCACTTCTGCATATTCCTGGAAATAATTTACCGGTGCATTACTTGAGGCGTGGATGGCATCGCCAAGCGTAACATCGTAAAATTTCTTATTGAATTTATCGGTTTGGCTTTGCGGGTTAGAACGAAAGAAGGTGCCCCTTTCTTTAAAATAATCAAAGCCGGCAATAATGATCTGCAATTTTTTATGACCGATTATTTCCGGAAGCAATCGCAATGGCGTTTGAACGATCGGCAGGATCCCGTTCTTTGCTCTTCTGTCGTATTCGGAAAGCACCGTCACCAACCCTTCTCTTTTCCGGGCTGCATTGTACCGGGCGCCGATAGAAATGTTTTTGAAAACCGACCGTAACAAACTCAGGAGATTGTATTCGGAGAAGCGAAGCTTTGAAAAGATCTGTTTTCTTTTTTCTTCTGTTTTAAATACGGTAATGATTTCACTAAGCGCCATATCATTGCACAGGCAGGCCAATACGAGGCTGCCACCGGAATTGGCAATGGCCATATCGAATTTTCTTAAAAGTTCATGCCCCCTGATGTCACCGTAGATGTCCTGCAACACCCGGGCCTGGATAAGCGCCCATGAGCCGCCACCATCGAGGGAAAGAATTTTAAATGGCATACAGTTAGTTTTGTTGCGGTCAATGGTGTGACTGAAGATCAGCTGGAGAATTCGAGGGATACGGGTTAGGGATTTTGCAGAAAAGTTGTTTTGCAACCGGCATTATAAAGTTGGACACATAAATTTGCCTGCGCAACCGAGATAGTACGCAATTGTTACGGGATTATCACCTGCAAAAAATACCGTGCTACTACTGTAGTCTTTAGCGTGATGGCACTCTGGTGAAATCTGAAAAATTGGTTGCATCTTTCCGTATTAATAACACAATAAACCAAACCAACTATGAGCACTATTCATTCCATCCCTTTAAAAGATGCCGTTATCATGAACAGAACCTACCGGATAATGAAAGAAATCATTCTTGATCCGAGGTTTCAGAACCAGGATATCCTGCCCGTTTGCGAAACTTTTGACAGCACGGCTATTACTGACCTGTTGGGCCAACCGGGGTGCAAAGCGCTTCGAATTTATTATGGAATGGACGCGGAAAATAAGGTCCATGCCGTACTTGTGGGTGTTGATGGAGAAGACAACGATATGCTGCCTCCAACAGATGATGAATCCGGAGTTGAAATTCTTGAAAATGGCGCACGTTGCCCGTTAGTGTGCCCGCCCAATTCAGTGCTAAATTCTTAGATTTTGGCAAAGTGAGTTATTATTTAATTACCATTTTCAGCTATTCTTTATGTATTGCCGGATTGATCGGGCTTATCAGGTATAAAAAAGTAGATCAGGCCTTTCATCCTTTTATCTACCTTCTTTGGATTGGCATTTTTAATGAGACCTTCAGTAGAATAGCAAGTTATTTATGGCATTCCAACGCTATAAATTTTAATGCATATTCTCTTACTGAATTTTGCATGTTATTGTGGCAATTCAAAAAATGGAAATTATTTGATAGCAAAAGATATGGGGCTGAGATCCTATTGACAATAGGTGTTTTTTTTTGGGTGATTGAGAACTTTTTTATCTACAATATTTATTCATTTAACTCTTATTTTATTATCTGGAGCTCCCTGTGCATTGCTTTGTTAAGCATCCGCATGATAAACATTTTAGTGCTTAGGGAAAAAGACGTGCTTTTAAAAAATGCTACTTTTTTAATTTGTATTTCTTTTGTTCTTTATTATACTTATGCAGCCCTTGTTGAAGCTTTTTGGGTTTATGGTCTTGGAGAGAGCAAAGAGTTTGGAATTAGAATACAAAATATTTTAGTGTATATCAATTTATTTGCGAACCTTGTTTATGCATTAGCTGTATTATGGATACCCACCAAACCCAAATTTATACTGCGGTCCTGATTACCTGCGTGGTGGTGGGTACCGTGATCTTTTATTTTGCCATCTCCCTGATCCGGCAACAGAAAAGAACACTGGAACTGCAGCGGCTTAATGTACTAACGGAGATCAACACCCTGGAAAAAGAAAGGACCCGCATTGCCAAAGATCTGCACGACGACCTCGGCCCAAGCCTCACCCATATCAAATTCCAGGTGGTAAGCGCCGAGGCCATTGATGAAGAAGACCAGGAACTGCTTCGGAATGCCGGAATGCAGCTTGATGAAATGGTTCAGAAAGTAAGAGAGATCGCCCATAACATGATGCCGTCCGTACTGACCCGGAAAGGACTTACCACGGCCCTCAACGAATACATCGAATCGGTTAATGATTCCACACCGTTGAAGATTACGTACACGCACGACATCCACACCGAACTGTCACAGGAAAAGAACATTAATATTTACCGGGTGCTCCTCGAAGTGATCCAAAACACCTTGAAGCATTCCGGGGCCGACCAGTTTTTAATGAACATCAAAGAGGAAAAAGGAAAGCTGGTCATTTTATGCGAAGACAATGGTGTTGGCTTTGATTATAACGGCCAGATGGCTTCGCAAAAAGGTATCGGGCTTCGAAATTTCAGAAGCCGGGTGGAGATCATGGGTGGCAGGCTGCAGGTGGCTTCTCAACAGGGAAAGGGAACGCAATATATTTTTACCATACCGATAAACGACTGATATGAATCAAACGATCCGAATTATTATAGCCGACGACCATGAATTGTTGCGGTCAGGATTTCAGGTCTTGCTCAGGAAACAGAACCAGGTGGAAATTGTGGCCGAGGCTGTAGACGGCATGGACCTGTTGAATAAAGTGAGAGAACACCGCCCCGATGTGGTGGTAACCGATATTCAAATGCCGGTGATGGATGGCATCGAGGCCACCCGGATACTGGCTTCGGAATTTCCGGCCACCGGCGTGATCGCACTCACCATGTTCAATGAAGACAGTATGATCGTAGATATGATGGAGTCCGGAGCGAAAGGCTACCTTTTAAAAAACACCAATAAAAATGAATTGATAGACGCTATAAAGGCCGTGTATAATGGTGGCACTTATTTCTGCGCCGCCACCACCACCAAGATGGCCAGGCTGATCGGCAAAACCAGGTTCAACCCGTACCGCAATATCCCCGAAGTAAAGTTCACCGAAAAAGAAATGGAATTGCTGCTGCTGGTATGCGAAGGGCTGCAGAATAAAGAAATTGCAGACCGGATGAACATCAGCATCAGAACGGTGGAGGGATACAGGCTCAAGCTTTTTGAAAAAACAAACACCAAACACGTGGCCGGTCTTGTCATCTATGCGATCAAGCGGGGGTTTTATAAAGTGTAGTTCAGGCCGGGATTCCCATCAGGCTTAATACTTCCCGTACGAAATCTTCCCTCAGATGGGGCAATGAAAGCTGGTTGCATGCGGTCATGATCGCTTCCTTGATGCTCTCGTCCTTGATAAAAGGATAAATGTTGCGGATCTTTTTAACGAGGTATTCCACTTCCCAATTTTCGGAACAAATAAATTGCCGGGGCTCCTTACCCATTTTCAATTTCAGGTTGTCGTAATCACTCCAGTTTTGCAGCACCAGGTATATTGTCATCTATAAATCTTGTGGTGCAAAGATTTATGGTATCCGGCGAACAGACAACGGTAGTACTACTGAATTTTTGCGTAGTACTACGCATGAGCTTAGGCAGAAAAAGCATCACATTTCTTCCGACAGTTGAAAAACGTTTTTCTTATTTACTTTCTTTGAGCACCATATCGATCGTTATGGCCGTGGCAACAATGTTGATCTTATTGGTGTTTTCGGTATACCCGGGCTCAATGGAAACGTGGTATTTATCGGCTGATGTAAAGAACTCTTTGGCCACACCCGCCCATTTTTTATTGATCAACCCGATCTGTATGCCATTGCTGTCCGTAATGGAAAAATTCCAGGCCCGCCAATCGCCGTTGATCTCCGCCACCTGGTTCTCATTGGCATCGAATATTTGGAACCTCGGTTTCAGGAACCTGAATTTTTGTTTTATAAACCCTGTCGTATTACCGTTGGCATCTTTAATAACAATCTTCGACAGCCAGAAGGTCCACCCGCGGTGAATGCTCACTAATACCTGCTCATTGTTATCCGTGATCTGCAGCATAAAAGGGAACATGGCTTTCTTTAAAAACAGCCGCAGCACTTTATGCCATCCGGATACATGCTGGGTTACGGTGCCCACCTGCAGGCCCATCGGATCGTACACTTTGTAAACGTTGTGGAATTTAAAGAACTGAACTTTTTCGTCGATGAAATACTCATTGCTTTCAAAGAATTCGGGAAAGAAAACAGACATGGGGGAAGTTTGTGGTTTGTGGTTTATAGTTTGTGGTTGGGGGTCGTTTATCGGTTAACTCGTTTATTGGTTTATTGGTCAATGGTCCGTGAATCGTGAATCACCTGTCTGTAAACGTAATTTAAAATCTACAATCGCCAATCTAAAATCCAACATCGAACATCATACATCCTAAATCGTGAATCGTCAATCGTCAAATCAGACATCATAGATCTTACATCTTACATCGTGAATCGTGAATCGTGAATGAAAACCAAATCATTTTTGTTGAACGAATTTCAAATCTTAAATCCAAAATCGCCAATCTAAAATCGCGTTTACCATCCGTCTCCATCGATCATATTACCCAGGCCTCCCAAAATGCTGCCTTCGTCTTTGCGGGAAACCGTACCGTATTGTAAGATGCGGCTGGCCAGCCGGCTTACGGGAAGGGTTTGGATCCATACCTTACCCGGGCCTCTCAATGTGGCAAAAAATAAACCCTCGCCGCCGAAGATGGTATTTTTTATGCCGCCCACAAATTGAATATCATAATCGCAGGAAGGTGTGAAAGCAACGATGCATCCCGTATCGATCTTCAATATTTCGCCGGGCTGAAGGTCCCGTTCGATGATATGTCCGCCGGCATGTACAAAAGCCATCCCATCGCCTTCCAACTTTTGCATAATGAAGCCTTCACCGCCAAACAAACCCGTTCCCAATTTTCGCTGAAACTCGATACCCACCGTCACCCCTTTTGCGGCACAAAGGAAAGCATCTTTCTGGCAGATCATTTTGCCTCCCAGCCGGATCAGGTCGAGCGGGATCACTTTGCCGGGGTAGGGCGAAGCAAAATATACTTTCTTCTTTCCGTGACCCATGTTGGTATACGTGGTCATGAAGAGGCTTTCTCCTGTAAGCACCCTCTTGCCGGCCGACATGAGCTTGCCCAGGAACCCTTTTTGCTGGTTGGTGCCGTCGCCGAAGATGGTGGCCATCTGGATGCCGTCGTCCATCATCATAAAAGCGCCGCTTTCCGCTATCGCCGTTTCTTCCGGATCCAGTTCAATTTCCACGCACTGCATTTCTTCGCCAATGATCTTGTAATCTATCTCGTGAGCCCTTTGGCTATAACCGTTCATACTTTTTTTTAAATTTTTTTCTAAGGTAATACATCGATTAGCTTTAAAATCCCATCTATGCCTAAGAATTTGATAAATGGCGATGGCCGAAACGCTGTTTTGGCTTATTTTGTCGCCTCGCTTTAAATCAATCACTATTATTATGAAACAAAAAGTACTGTTGCTTGCCTCTGCACTGGTGGCTACTGCCGCCGCATTCGGGCAGGCCAAACTGGTTGAGAAGGTAACCAAAACAGGGAATGAGATCGTCATTCCGTATGAGAAGTATGTATTACCCAACGGGCTTACCGTTGTTGTATCGGAAGATCACAGCGACCCCGTGGTTTATGTGGACGTTACCTACCACGTAGGTTCGGCAAGAGAACAAATCGGTAAATCCGGCTTCGCCCACTTCTTCGAGCACATGATGTTCCAGGGAAGTGATCACGTGGCCGACGGACAGCATATTAAAATGGTGAGCGAAGCAGGTGGCTCCATGAACGGAAGCACCACTGAAGACCGCACTAATTATTTTGAAACGGTTCCAAGCAACCAATTGGAAAAAATGCTGTGGCTCGAAAGCGACCGTATGGGCTACCTGCTCGATGCCGTTTCGCAGAAAAAATTTGAGATCCAGCGGTCAACCGTTAAAAACGAAAGAGGCCAGCGCATCGACAACGTGCCTTACGGTTTAGTGGGCCAAACGATCGGCCAGGCGCTTTATCCTTACGGACATCCGTATTCATGGCCGGTTATCGGCTACCTGGAAGACCTGAACAGAAGCGATGTAAACGACCTGAAAAATTTCTTCCTGCGCTGGTACGGACCAAATAATGCCACCCTTACCATCGTTGGAGATGTGAAGCCTGCAGATGCCCTGAAGCTGGCTGAAAAATATTTCGGCGGCATACCCACGGGTCCTGCAGTGACGGCAGCTTCTTTCCCTGCGGTAACACTCGACAAAGACCGTTATGTTTCTTTTACCGATAACTATGCAAAACTTCCTTTGCTGGCTGTTGTTTATCCAACTGTTCCCAATTACAATAAAGACATGGCGGCTTTGCAATGCCTTGCACAGGTAATCGGACAGGGAAGGAATTCAGTTATGTTCCAGCAGCTGGTTAAAAAGCAAATTGCTTTACAGGCAGGTGGCTTCAGCAGTATGAACGAACTGGCCGGCCAGTTTTTCTTCCAGGTGATCCCAAGCCCGGGTAAAAGCCTTGCCGATATGGAAAAAGCATTCCGTGCCACACTGGATTCATTTGAACAAAGAGGCGTTACCGAAGATGACGTGGCCAAGTTCAAAGGCAGCCGCGAGTCTCAATTGATCAATGGGCTTCAAAGCGTACAGGGTAAAGGTGTACAACTCGCCTCCTTCCAAACCTTTACCGGCAACCCCAATAAAATTGCCGACCTGTTGAAGATGTACTCCTCTTTAACAAGAGACGATGTAATGGCGGCTTACCGTAAATACATCAAAGGAAAAGGCGCCGTTATCTTAAGCGTGGTTCCAAAAGGACAGGAAGCCCTTGTAGCCGCAGCGGATAATTATAAAATTGATTCCTCTCATTATGTAGCGCCTAACTACGGTTATGAGGGATTGAAATACGTAAAAGGCAAAGACAATTTCGACCGTACCAAAACACCGGCCATCGGCGCTAACCCTGCCGTGAAAGTTCCTGCGTTCTGGAGAAAAGACCTTGCTAACGGAGCTAAAGTGATTGGTACGCAGAATACCGAAATTCCAACGGTTACTTTTTCTTTGACCATTCCGGGCGGACACCTTGCCTCGGCCAATGATCTTTCCAAAGCAGGCCTCGCTTCTTTCTTTGCTGATATGATGCTGGAAGACACCAAAAATTATACAGCAGAAGACCTTTCCGTTGAACTGCAAAAACTGGGAAGTTCCATCGGAATCTTCAGTGGTACGGACGGCGTTACCTACACCGTTCAGGCCCTGAAAAAGAATTTTGATCAAACATTGAAACTTTTACAGGAACGTTTGTTCAACCCTAAGTTCACGCAGCAGTCGTTCGACCGTTTGCAAAAACAAGCCATCCAGGCATTGAAGCAGCAAAAAGGACAACCGGGTGCCGTAGCAGATGGTGTGTTTGCCAAACTGAATTATGGAGCTAACAATATCCTCGGCATCAGCGAAGACGGCACCGAAGAAACGGTGAAAAACCTTACGCTGCAGGACATTGAAAATTATTACAAGAACTACATGACCTCCGTTGGAGCAAAAGTGGTGATCGTTGGCGATATCAAACAGGAAGAAGTAATGCCGAAGCTTGCCTTCCTTGATAAATTACCCAAGAAAAAAATCACCTTGCCGAAGGTCGAAGCAGCACCTTCCGTTGACAAAACAAAAGTATACCTGGTTGACGTACCAAAAGGTGCGCAAACAGAATTCCGTGTGGGTTATACCACAGGATTGAAGTACGATGCCACCGGTGATTACTATAAGTCTTACCTCACTAACTTCCCTCTGGGTGGTGGATTTAACAGCCGTTTGAACCTGAACCTGCGTGAAGCAAAAGGATGGACTTACGGAGCCAGCAGCCGTTTCAGCGGTGATGAATATTCCGGTACCTGGGAATTCAGTTCCGGCATCAGGGCCGATGCAACCGACAGCGCTTTAGCTGACGTGATCAAAGACGTGAAGAATTATTTGCAGAACGGGCCTACCGATGCAGAGGTGAGCTTCATGAAAAATGCGATCGGTCAAAGCGATGCCCTGCGTTATGAAACCGGCACGCAGAAAGCGATGTTCATTCGCCGGATACTGGATTACAACCTGCCGGCAAATTATACAGAGCAGCAGGCGAAGATCCTGAAAAGCATGACCAAAGAGCAAATGATCGCTTATTCGCACAAATACCTGAACCCCGACAAAATGAACATTTTGCTGGTGGGCGATAAAGCAAAGATCATTGAGAACGTGAAGAAGCTCGGCTATGAAATAGTTGAACTGGATGCCGATGGAAACAAAGTGGACAAGAAAGCATTCTAAGTTTTCCTGAAATAAAAAAAGGCTGCCCTCAACAGGCGGCCTTTTTTATTGGGTATTGAACCGGTAGAAAAAAAGCCATCGTCTCCAATATAAAAATTCTTTACCTTGACTTGCTCTAAAACAAACGCATTTCCTTTCATTCAAATTTCAGTTCCATGTTTAAACAAAAAATCTTGTTGGCTGCCGCCCTATTCGTTTCAGCCATTGCTTTCAGCCAGGCCAAACTGGTGGAGAAAGTGACAAAGACAGGCGATGAAGTGGTCATCCCTTACGAAAAATATGTGCTGCCCAATGGGCTTACCCTCATCGTTCACGAAGACCACAGCGATCCAGTTGTGCATGTGGATGTAACGTACCACGTAGGATCGGCGCGGGAGCAAATAGGCAAATCGGGCTTCGCTCATTTCTTCGAGCACATGATGTTCATGGGTTCGGAAAATGCACCGGAAAAATTACACGACAACATCACCATCGGCAATGGCGGCGATAACAACGGAAGCACCAATGAAGACCGCACCAATTATTATGAAACGGTTCCTGCCAATGTGCTGGAGCCAACACTGTGGCTGGAAGCAGACCGTATGGGCTTTTTGTTAGACGCGGTAACGCAACGCAAATTTGAAGTGCAGCGGTCAACGGTAAAAAATGAAAGAGGACAGAATTATGATAACAGGCCATATGGATTGATCTCTGAAAACGTAAACAAAAACCTGTATCCTTACGGCCATCCTTACTCGTGGCTCACCATCGGTTATCTGGAAGACCTTGACCGGAGTGATGTGAACGACCTCAAGAATTTTTTCCTTCGCTGGTATAGCCCCAATAATGCCACGCTCACCGTTGGAGGCGATGTGAAGCCGGCTGAAGTGGTACGACTGGTTGAAAAATATTTTGGCTCCATTCCCCGCGGGCCGGAAGTAAAACCGGTTGTTGTTCCCCCGGTGCAGCTGTCAGCCAACCGGTATGTTTCTTACGTGGACAATTATGCACGGCTGCCGAGATTGGAAATGGTGTTCCCAACGGTTCCGAATTATCATAAGGACATGGCGGCCTTGCAATGCCTTGCCCAAATATTAGGACAGGGAAAAGCGTCGCTGCTTTACCAGAGTTTAGTAAAAAAACAGCTGGCGCTGCAGGCAAGCGCCTCAAGCGATCTGTCGGAATTAGCAGGCGAATTTGACTTTGATATCCTTCCGCTGGCAGGTAAATCGCTGGCTGAAATGGAAACGCTGGTGCGGGCCACACTCGATTCTTTTGAAGTGCGGGGCGTAACGGATGAAGACGTGGCTAAATTCAAAGGTGGCATCGAGTCGGGGCTCATCAACAGGCTGCAAAGTGTGTCGGGCAAAGTATCGCAGCTAGCAGCATTCCAAACCTTCACCGGCAACCCGAACAAGATCGGCGAGCTGTTGAAAATGTATACCTCCGTAACCAAAGAGGAGGTGATGGCTGCTTACAACAAATACATCAAAGGAAAGCCGGCCGTTATTTTGAGCGTGCTGACAAAAGGCGGTGAGCAACTGGTGGCGAAGCCGGACAATTACAAGATCGATTCTTCTCATTACACGGCGCCGGACTATGGCTATGCGAAATTGAAATACATAAAATCAAAAGACAATTTTGACAGGAAAAAACAACCCGTGATCGGAGAAATTCCTTCGATGAAAGTTCCGAAGTTCTGGAGAAAAGATCTGGACAACGGCGCAAAAGTGATCGGTGCTGAGAACAATGAAATACCCATGGTCACTTTTTCCTTAACCATCCCGGGGGGACACCTTGTTTCGGCCAATGATCTTTCCAAAGCAGGACTGGCTTCTTTCTTTGTGAAGATGATGAATGAAGACACGAAGAACCATTCCGCTGAGCAGTTCGCAGTTGAATTGCAAAAACTCGGAAGTTCCATCAGCATATCGAGCGGCATGGACGGCATCACGTACAATGTGCAGTCGCTCAAAAAAAATTACGACCAGACATTGAAACTGTTGCAGGAAAGATTGTTTGCCCCGAAGTTCACCGAAGATGCTTTTAACCGCATCAAGAAGCAATCGCTGGAATCGTTCAAACTGCAAAAATCACAACCGGCAGCCGTGGCCTCGGCGGTGTTTGCCAAATTGAATTACGGTCCCAATAATATTCTCGGCATAAGCCAGGAAGGCACCGAAGAAACCGTAAAGAATATTACGCTGGAGGATGTGAACGATTATTACAACAGCTACATGACATCCGAAGATGCGAAAGTTGTGATCGTTGGAGACATTAAACAGGACGAGGCGCTGGCGAAACTTTCCTTCCTTGATCAATTGCCAAAAAAGAAGATCACCATGCCCTCCATTGGTGCTACGGCACCCGTTGATAAAACAAGGGTGTACCTGGTTGACGTTCCCAAAGCTGCACAATCGGAATTCCGTGTGGGCTATGCAACAGGATTAAAGTATGATGCCACCGGAGATTTTTACAAAGCCTACCTGATGAATTATCCATTAGGTACAGGATTTACCAGCAGGCTGAATCAGATGCTTCGTGAAACAAAAGGTTGGACCTACGGCGCCGGAAGTGGGTTTGCCGGAGATAAATATACAGGCAGGTTCCAGTTCAGCTCGGGCATCAGGGCCGACGTTACCGACAGTGCATTGGCGGAGGTGATGAAAGAATTTAAAGACTATGCGCAGAACGGACCCACCGATACCGAACTTAAATTTATGCAGGCGGCCGTAGGACAAAGCGAGGCATTGAATTACGAGACTGCCTTTCAAAAAGCTGCCTTCATTCGCCGCATATTGGAGTATAATCTCCCTGCGGATTTTGTAACGCAGCAGAACAAGATCCTGAAAAGCATGACGGCAGAGCAAATGAAAACGATGGCCGCAAAATATTTGCAACCGCAACGCATCAACATCCTTTTGGTAGGCGACAAAGCGAAGATCCTCGACAAGGTGAAGAACCTGGGTTACGAGATCGTGGAGTTGAACGCCGATGGGAATGTGGTGGAGAAGAAAGCGTTTTAAATCTCTTTAATTATTTGATAAAGGCTGTCCGGATGGATGGCCTTTTTTATTGACCACGAAGACACTAAGGGCACGAAGTTGACCGGATGAATGACTAGCTATACAATACAAAGCAAATGATCTTGGAGGCTTTGTGTCTTCGTGGCCAAGATTCAATTCTGGCGGAAATTCTGTAGTACAACCGCATATACTTTTGCATGAAATTAAGTGAAGACCTGTTGAAGAAGCTCAGCCAAAAATATGAAGCATCGGCGCTGGTTTCTTTGGTTACCGCAACAATGACCTCGTTGTGAAAACCGATAACGAAGGCAACGCCATACAATTATTTATCGGCAAGGCCAATGCAGAAGGCATTATTAAAGGCGACCGTTATTCGAGGTCCATCATTAAAGACCGGGAAGGTAACATCATTAAAGACTATTGGGAACGCAAAGGCAGGGCTTCCTGAACTTTCCTGCGTTTGAAAAAATTCTTATCTTACTATTGATCCCCCTTCCAAAACGACGCTGTACCCCGTATAGTTGATAATTTAAACCAGCACATATGGCAACTGCAGCACTTGCGCCCGTTCGCAAAAACCAGCGTATACAATTTATCGATGCGCTCAGGGGCTTTGCCCTTTTAGGCATCCTGTTGATGAACATCATGAGCCAGGGCCAATCGCATTTTTATTACAGCGCAATGAACCTTGGACAATCCATCACAGGTCCTAATTACTGGGCCTGGTTTGTTGAATGCTTTTTCTTTGAAGGCACGATGAGAGGCTTGTTCTCCATTCTGTTTGGAGCCGGTACGATCCTCTTAATTACCCGGCTTGAAAAACGCAATAAAGGATTGGAACCTGCCGACATTTATTATAGGAGGCTGTTGTGGCTGCTTGTTTTTGGATTGATCAACGCTTTTATTTTTTTATGGCCGGGTGATATTTTATACCCCTATGCCATCGGCGGGCTTTTGCTGTTTCCTTTCCGCAACTGGAAACCGAAACATTTGATCTGGGGCGCCATGTTCTTCCTTGCAGTGGCCACTTACCGCAATAATTCCGATCTGTACGATTCAAAAAATACGATCGCCAAAGGCAAAGCGGTTGAGCAATTAGCGGCACAGAAAGCCAGCTTAACGGACATCCAGAAAGACGACCTGAAGAAATACCAGTCGTATAAAGATGACAACACAAAAGAAGGCATTGCAAAAAGGGCTGCAAAAGAAGAGCAGCAAATTAAAGGGAAAAGCTATGCGGGCATCTTCACTTATTTCCGCGACATCAATATGCGAAGGGAAAGCGCCGGCGTTTATAATTTTATGCTCTGGGATGTACTCATCTTTTTCTTTTTAGGCATGGCCTTATTCAAATCGGGATTTATATCCGGCAAATCTTCCAACCGGTTATACGCCGTGGTTGCAGTGGTTGGGATTGCCTCGGGTCTGCTCATTAATTATTACGAAATGAATTTGCTTTATGGGTTGAAGTTTGACAATTACGAATTTGTTCAGCGCTACCCTTTCGACACCTATGAAATCAGGAGGGTTTTGCAAACGGTGGGCTACCTGAGCGCATTGGTGCTGCTCTACAAAACGGTTCCTTTCCGGAAAATCTTTTCGGTGCTGGCGCCGGTGGGACAAATGGCTTTTACGAACTACCTGATGCAATCCATCTTTACTTCTGTGATTTTTTACGCTTTCGGATTATTTGCAGCCTTGCAGCGCTACGAGTTATATTATATTGCAATTGCCATCTGGGCTTTTCAAATTGTGTTCAGCCACGTATGGCTCCGGTATTATCGTTTCGGACCTTTTGAATGGTTGTGGAGAAGCCTCACGTATTGGAAACGGCAACCCATGAAAAAAGCGGTTGCCCCGGGAGAAGAAGAAGAACCGGCAGGCGAAGTGATACCGGCATTAGCCTAAGCAAATAACCAAAACCAATACTTATGATTTCTGCGCCTGTAAAGGAAGGGCAGCGCATTCTTATTATCGATGCCGTTCGTGGCGTTGCGCTGCTGGGAATACTGATGATGAACATTCCCTACTTTGCCAATCCCAGTCAATATGAAAACCTGAATACATTCAACCAGTATTCCGGCATCAATTATTACACATGGTGGATCGTGAACTTCTTTTTTGAAGGCACAATGCGGGCCATCTTCTCGTTGTTGTTTGGTGCCGGATGCCTGCTGCTGCTGAACCGGCTGGAAGGGAACCGAAGTACAGCGGGGAATGCTGCCGATATTTATTACAGGAGGGTGCTTTGGCTTTTGGTATTTGGGTTGGTGAATGCTTTTATTTTTCAATGGCCAGGCGACATTCTCTACATCTATGCTCTCTGCGGTCTTTTTTTGTTTCCTTTTCGAAACCTTAAAGTACGTCCCCTTCTTTTACTTTCCCTTTTGTTTTTTATCTGCTATACTATCCGGGGAACGTACGATCTGTATGTTGAACATGCCATGCGGGCAAACGGAGAAAAGGCCTTGATGCTTGAGCAACAGAAAAAATTGTTGACGGATGATCAAAAAGCGGACAAAACCGCCTGGACGGCTTACCTCGAAAAACAAAAACCAGAAAACCTGCGCAAGGCTGCCGACAAAAAGATCAAAGACCTGCACGGCAGCTATTTTCAAACGTTTGCCTTGCTTGCGGTTAATACAGGACGCGGACAGAGCGTTTACTTTTATCAATACAATTTTTTCGATTCCATGTGCTTGCTTTTCCTTGGGATGGCACTGTTTAAATTGGGTGTGCTGACCGGGAAACGATCCAAAAAATTCTATTGGCTTTTATTGTTCGGATCCTACATACCCGGATTGGCCTTAAGCTATTTTGAGCACCGCAACCTCATATCCGTTCGTTTCGATAATACACAATTGTTCAGCCGCATGCCGGTTGAGCTATATCAATTCAGAAGGACCTTTTTGGCGCTGGGGCATTTAAGTGTGCTGATGCTGTTGTACAAATATGGAATTGCGAAACGCTTTTTAAATGCATTAGCCAAAGTGGGACAGATGGCTTTCACCAATTACCTGATGCAGTCCATTATTTGCGTTACCATTTTTTACGGCTTCGGGTTCGGTCTGTACGGTAATCTGCAGATGTACCAGGAGTATTATGTGGTTTTGTGTATCTGGATCTTTCAAATCATTTTCAGCCAGGTATGGATGCACTACTTCAACTTCGGCCCCTTTGAGTGGATTTGGCGAAGCTTGACGTATTGGAAAAAACAGCCGATGAAAAAAACAGTTACAACAGCGGAGCGGGAAGAAGATCCGGACGGAGAAGGAAATATAGTCCCGGCTATGTAAACGAGGAAATTACTCAATGGCTCAATGACTCAATGACTCAATGACTCAATTATTGCAAATTTGAGATTGAAAATAATCACCGACTATTGATGATTCACAGTTTTCGATTCACGATCCAATCATCATAAAAAAAGCGGTCATGCATTTTCAGCATGACCGCAACCAACCGATCAGATAGTACCTTCCTTAAAACAAACTGTCCTTACATTCTTTATAACACGTTATACCAATTCTGCTTTTTTAACCGGCGCAGGCTTCAGTTTTCCTGTCCATACTTTCTTGCCCTGTATCCTTCTCACCAGGTACATGATGCCTACAAAGATGAAGAAGAAAGGTCCTGCAAAACCAAGCAGCGCAATATATTTTGTTCCATAGAATTTCTCCATCGGCCTTCTCAGCCTTTCTGCAATGATGTACATGCTCGGTACCATCACCAGGGTAAGGAAGAAGGAGAAAATCAAACCGAAAATGATCGTCCAGCTTAAGGGCCCCCAGAACACAACGCTGTCGCCGCCGAAGAAAATATGCGGGTTCAGGTGCTGGAAGAACGAAAGGAAATCAATATTAAATCCAACGGCCAGCGGAAGCAAACCCAATATGGTGGCAATGGCCGTAAGCATCACCGGGATGATACGGATCTTTCCTGCTTCGATTGCTGCTGCTCTTGTGCGGTACCCTCTGCCTCTCAATTCATCCGTGAATTCGATCAGCAGGATACCGTTCTTGATCACGATACCGGCCAGTCCTACGATGCCCACTCCCACCATGATCGTTGCCATCGTCATACCGGTGATGGCATAGCCGAGGAACACACCGATGATGGAGAAAAATATTTCCGTCAATACAATGAACGGCTTGCTCATGCTGTTGAATTGCAACACCAGGATCAGGAAGATCAGCAATAAGGCAACGATCAGCGCTGTTCCTAAAAATGTCATCGTTTCCGCCTGCTGCTCGCTCTCGCCGCTTTGCTTAATCGTTACATCAGCCGGGATCTTTGTCTTGCTTTTAAAATCTGCGATCTTAACGGCCAGGTCTTTATTGATCACCGGCGTCATGGAAGGATCGGCCACATTCGATTGCAATTGAATGGTGCGTTTTACATTCTTCCTCTTGATAGCGCCGGCCGTGCTGGTATAGTCAACCGTGGCTACTGCGTTCAACGGCACTTGTTTGATCTGCATCGTTCCGAAATCGCGGAAGGTGATGCGCATGTTCATCAGGTCGCTGATATTATTTCTCGAGAGCTCTTTAAAACGCAATTGTATTTTATAATCATCCTCACCGTCTTTCAGCTTGCTCACTTCCTTTCCAAATACCGCAGTACGGATCGCCATTCCAATCTGCCCCGTGCTCAGGCCTTCATTCAATGCTCTTTCCCTGTTCACGTTAATAGTGATCTCGGGGTTCAGCAGGTCCACATCCATCTGCAGGTTCTCGATGCCTTCGACTTTGTTGGTGTCGAGGTAATTTTTAAGGTTCGTTGCAACGGCAGAAATAGATTCGAAATTATCACCTACCACTTCAATGTTCACCGGAGGATCGGTGGGAGGACCGCCGTCTTCCTGTCCCACTTCAATAGAGGCTCCGGGAATACCTTTCACTGCTTCCCTCACCTGGGCCATGATCGGCGCCGTGCTTTCGCCATGTCTTTTATCATATTCCACAAACGACACCTGGATCCTTCCGAGATTCGACTGGGTGCTCCGGTTATTGTCTCTCGGGTTGTTGGCGCTCACCGCCACATTGGAGATCACGCTTTCAACAATTGAACCTGGTGTTCCCGGCTTTTCTTTTTCCAAAACTTTGTACACTCTTTTTTCCAAAACCCTTGTAACCGAATCCGTCGTTTCAGCACTTGTTCCCACCGGCATTTTTAAATACACGTAAATGAAATGCGGATCGCCGGTTGGAAAGAACGGCTTTGGATTGTTCCGTATAGCCAATGCTACTATGGCAACCACAAATAAACCGAACAGTGATGCAAACATCCATGCGGGCCTTCTTTTCACCAATAACCACCGAAGCAATTTTTCATAGCGGTTCATCAATCCCGGCAATAACCTTTCCTGGAAATAATGAATGACGCCTCTCAGCACATACGCATTGAGGATCATCAGGAGCCCAAGGAAGATGAAAAAGTTTCCAAGGCCATGCCAGCTGGCAAGGTTTAATAATGCGCCAAAGGCGATCAGTAACCAGAACAAAGGTTTTTTGAAGATGGCATTCTTCGCCTTTTCATACTCTCTTCCTTCCGGCCTCATGAAGCTCACCGCAAAAACAGGGTTCATGATAAAGGCAACGATCAATGAAGCTGCCAGGGTCAGGATCAGCATCGTTGGCAGGTAGATCATGAATTTACCGATCAATCCTTTCCATAAAAGCAATGGGAAGAAAGGAGCCAGCGTTGCCGCAGTTCCCGCCAGCACCGGCACGAACACTTCGCCCGCCGCTTCTTTTGCCGACCGCACGATCGGCACTTTTCCATTATTATAGATCCTGTGTGTATTTTCTATCACCACAATGGCATCGTCCACTATGATCCCTAATCCGAATAACAAAGCAAAGAGCACAATGAAATTCAATGTAACCGGTGTGCCCACGATGAAATCTGCCAATGGCAAAAACAGGAAGGCCACAAATACCGACAACGGAACGCTCAGCGCCACGAAGAAGGCATTGGTCACACCCATGAAGAACATAAGAATGAGGAGCACCAATACAAACCCGATCACGATGGTATTCACCAATTCATTGAACGAGGTTTTGGTTTGCTTGCTCTGATCGCCGGTGATCACCACTTTAAGATCGGGAGGGATCTCGTTGGTCATTTTCATATCCTCGATGATCGCTTTCACGCCATCGGCCGTGTTGATCAGGTTTTCGCCGGCACGTTTTACAATATTGAGCGTAATTACATTTTGTCCATCCAGCCTCGCAAAGCTTTCTGTTTCCTTTACGGTGTCTTTCAATTCAGCAACATCTCTTAGATAGATCGAAGCGCCTTCAAGGTTTTTCACAACGATATTTTGCATATCCATTGCTGTGGTGAATTGTCCTTTCACACGGATGGTCCTTTTCATATCACCCACATCAACCAGTCCGCCACTAATGTCGCGGTTCTCGTAGTTCACTGCATTTTCAATGTCCTGGAAAGAAAGCTTGGCCGCCTGCATCTTGTATTGGTCCACATTGATCTGTATCTCTCTTTCGGGAGCGCCAACAATATCAGCCCGGTTCACTTCTTTTAATTCTTCAAATTTATCCTGCAGTTTTTCGGCGTAGGACTTCAATTTCACGCCATCGTAATTGCCGGAAATATTCACGAACATGATCGGCATTTCACTAAAGGCAAATTCGGCAACGTTGGGTTCCTGCGTCAGGTCGTTGGGTAAATCCGTCCTTGCTTTGTCGATCGCGTCCTTCACTTTTTGCCGGGCGATATCCGTTTTAACATCGGTATCGAATTCCACGATGATCAAACTGAAATCCTGCTGTGAGGTGGACGTAACCTTATTCACTTTGGCGCCGCTGATGCCCTTGATCTCTTTTTCAATAGGACGCGTCACCAGGTTCTCGATATCCTTTGCCGAGTTTCCGAAATACACGGTGGTCACAGAAATGGTTGGCACCACGATGTCGGGGTATTGCTCCTTAGGCATCGTGTTGAACTTCGTGAACCCGTACAGTGATACCAGGATAGTAATGATATAAATGACCGTCCTGTTATCGACCGCCCAGCTGGTTGGTTTAAATTGTTTGAACTTTTTTGCAAGTCCTTCTAAAACTTTCATCTTACTTATTTTTGAGTTCGTTCGTTTAGTAGCTGAATGCTCTGATTAGAATGTAAAGTCCGTGTTCACGCAGTTCTGATACAATCCTCATGACTCTATCCACAGCTTCAATTTATTTCGCCGTAATGGTTATAATCTGTCCTTCATATAAATTCTGGTAGCCTTCCGTGATCAGTTGATCGCCTGCATTCAGTCCTGATTTTATTTCTATCAGCGATCCATTCAATTCGCCAACGTTCAATGCTCTTTTACGGGCCACCATCTTATCGCCTTCTTTCACCGCAACAAAAACGTATTTGCTTTTTTCATCCGACTGGATCGTATTCACAGGTATGGCAATGGTATTCGCCACTGCGTAATCCTGTATGCGTATCTGGGCAATCTGGTTGGGACGTATGGCGGGATCGTAAGGGATCCTGGCTTCGGCAGTAAAAGTCCTGTTGTTCGGATCGATCAATTGACCGGCACGGGAAATTTTTACATCCGTAAACGTGCGGTTGATATCGGGAAGCACCACTACCACAGGAGCGCCAAGCTTCACTTTGCCTGCATAATTTTCCGGCACCTGCACCAGTGTTTTCAGGGAGCTTGTATTAACGATCCTGATCTGGGGCATGGTACCCGAAAACCCTGTAAACGTTTCACCGGGACGTATGTTCACTTCATCGGCAATGCCGCTCACTTCTGCATACACATTGGTAGCATTAGCCTGTTCCTGCAAGGTCCTGATATTGGCCTGTGCGGCATTCAGCTGGCTCTCCAGCGTTTGCACATTTGTTTTAGCGGAAAGCAATTGCACTTCGGTACCGATGCCCTGCTTCCATAAATTATTTTGGCGGTTGTAAAGATCTCTCGCAAGAGACAACTGGCTTCTTACGGTTTCAAGTCCTTGTTTTGCCGCGGTGATATTTTGCCTTTGCACGGCATCATCCAGCTTTAGCAACAACTGGCCTTTACGTACCTGCTCTCCTTTGGTTACATATACGGCCTTTACCAAACCGGGGCCTAAACGCGGTGAAACGTACGATACATTTTCCGCATCGATCTTCCCCTGGAGATCGATGTAATGAACAAAATTCTGCGTGGCCAACGGTGTGATGCTGACCAGCTTTGCGTTAACGCTTTTTGCCGCACCGGTATCCAGCTTTGCAATTTCGGCTTCCTTTGAAGCGATCTTGTCGTTGATGTCTTTTTGCTGATCTTTTAATTTTTGCAGTTCCGCTTTTTTATCGTTCAACGAACCTTTCTGATCCTTGCTGCTGCTGCCGCATGAAGCAGCGATTAATCCAATCAATAACAGCCAATAAATATTCTTTCTCATATTTCTGATTTATAAAATGATTATTGAAGTTTTCCCAATGAGTACTGGTAACTGATCTTTGCCACGGTGGCATTGTACAAAGCATTGAAATAATTTGCCTGCGCCTGTTGGTAATCGCTGTCGGATTGCAATACTTCAAAGCTGCTGCCGAGGCCCTGCTCAAATTTGAGCTTGGTGGTATTGTACACCCTCAGCGCCAGGTCAAGGTTGCGTTCCTGTACATCAAGGTTATACAGCGCATTTTTCAAACTTTCTTTTGTGGCCACCTGTTCAAAATCGATGGCTTGTTTTACGTTCTCAATATTGTTCTGCGCTTTTTGAAGGTTCAGCTGCGCCTGCTCTATTTTGTATTTACGCTGGAAGCCGCTGAAGATGGGAACACTGATGTTCACACCAACAAAAGAACTTTTCAGCCAGAAGGTGGATTTATCGGTAAAGAACTTTTGTCCCATCCCGTTCACACTGTAGTTGCCCGAAAGCGAAGCGGTGGGCAGGTATCCCATCTTATATCTTTTTACATCGAGCTTCTGCAGTTGTTCCAAAACGGTCAGTGTTTTGATCTCCGCCCGGTTGTCGTAGCTAAAGCTTTCATCCAGCACGCCCTCCTTGATATTCGCCACGGTCAGATCGTCTTTCAATACAACGGTGTCTTTTTGTGAAAGCCCGAGTGCAAACTTTAAATACGCATACGAAAGGGTCACGGCGCTTTCAACGGTGCTCTGCGCAGTTCTCAGGTTATTGAGTTGCACCTGCACTTTATCCAGGTCGAGGCGTTCGGCGAAACCGTTTTTGAACATCACTGAATCATCATGATATAATTTTTCCAGGCGGATCACACTTTCGTTCAGGAAATGCAATTGCTTCTGAGCGATCAGGATGGCGTAATATCTTTTGTAAGCGGAATCTTTGATCTTTTCTTTCGTTTGATCAATGATCGCCTCGTTGAGCGCCAATGCCGTTCTCCGTGCCTGCAGGCCTACGAAAACATCGGGCTGAAACAGTAATTGTGTAACGGTGGCGCCAATGCTGGTATTCCAGGGCTGTTGAAAGCTCACCTCTCTCAATGCCGGATCGGGAACGTTCACAATAGGGCCGCCGCTGCCGCTTACGCCTTCCGCTTTTAATATGGAATAGACGGCTGTTGACGTGGCATCAGGGAAGAGGATCTTAGGCAATTGCAGGTAACGGTTGGCCGAAATATTTCCGCTTACCTGAGGCAGGGCCTGTCCCAATATCTCCCTGTTCTTTGCTTCCTGGATCTTGTAATCCAATTGTGCATTCTTTAATTCGAAAACATTTTTATAAGCAAGTTCCACTGCTTCCTGCACCGTCAATTCATATTTCTGCTGTGCGTGAACAGATCCTGCCATCAGTACTAAAAATGCGCTCAAAAGCACGTTCATCTTTTTCATCTCTTTACTTTTTGGTTCGTTGATTTTTATATTTCTGGATCAGCTTTTGCCCTTTGGCGGTGGCCAATCCCCATAAAAAATGTTCTAATAATTGCTGCTCTATATAAACCAGCTGGCTTTTGTTTGATGGAAAAACTTCCGAGTCGAATGAAAGCATGATGCTGAATAAACGGTAGCGTGTCAGGATCTCCACGTCGATATCGTCGCGGTACAATTCCTGTGCGATCCCGTCCTCCAGGTTTTTCCTGATCAGCTTATACAGAAAATTATTCCGATAGTCCTGGAAATTCTTGAATGCCGACGGATGGTATTTCTGCATATCGAACAGGATCGAGGGATTCATGTTGGACAGCATTTCCTGCAGCATATCAAATGACAGAAAAACTTCGTGAATGGCATTCTCCCCATTGGCCTGGCATTGGCCGCACTGTTCCTTGTTGGCTTCCATCACCCCGGTAAAAACGGTTTTCACCAGTTCGTCCTTATCCACATAATATTGGTACAAGGTCTTTTTCGACATACCCAATTGAGCAGCAATATCATCCATTGATACAGAACGGATCCCGTACCGGTTAAACAACTCATGGGCCTTCACTAAAATGCGTTCTTTGACTTCCATAATGAGGCGCAAAACTATGGAAACTTTTTATGTAACCAAAGTTTCCATGATTATTTTTTCGTGAATTGTGGATTTTTAGCATTGAAGCCGCTGATTACCTTTGTGAAATGAATGATGCCCCCCCGCCAAAATCAGAAGGTTTTAAATTCAGCAAGCTTTTTCAATATTTCCTGCAGGGACTACTGGTCATGGCGCCCATCGCCATCACGCTTTATGCCGTTTACTGGGTTGTTTCCTCCATCGACAGCCTGATCCCCATTTTCACGGCCAAGAACGCCGAAGGAAAAATATACATCCAGAATTATGGCCTTGGCTTCCTGATCGTGATCGTAGCCATTTGTCTAATCGGCTACCTCAGCTCTTTTTTTATCAAGAACCGGATGTTCAATCTTTTCGACAGCATTATGGTAAAGACCCCGGGCATCCGTTTTATTTATTCTACCGTAAAAGATTTTTTTGAAGCTTTCGCCGGTGAAAAGAAAAAATTCAATAAGCCGGTGCTGGCCAATATCGACGACAACGACGTATGGCGTGTGGGCTTCATTACACAGGAAGACACGACCGACTTCGGGTTCAATGATTATGTAGCCGTGTATATTCCCATGTCGTATTCCATTGCGGGCAACGTATACCTGTTGCCGTCCAACCGTGTGCGGGCCATCACGGATATCAATGCCACCGATGCCATGAAATTTGCCATCAGCGGGGGCGTTACCAATGTTGATGATGATAAACATGTGAGCCCGGAAGTTGTGAACTGAAGCCAAAATAGCAAGGCTGCAAAGGCCTCAGGCCCAACGGAAATTCCAATCATGAAAAAACTATACTGCCTTTTTCTTTTTTTGCTGCTTTGCAAAACCAGCTTTTGCTGGGGCTTTTTCGGGCACCAGAAGATCAATTATTATTCGGTGTTCCTCCTGCCTCCGGAAATGATGGTTTTTTATAAACCCCACATTCAATTTCTTTCCGAACACGCCGTTGACCCGGACAAAAGAAGATACGCCGTGGCGGAAGAAGGATCGAGGCATTATATCGACATCGATTTTTACGGCGCCTATCCTTACAATTCTTTACCGAGGAAATGGGAAGACGCCGTGTTGAAATTTTCTGAAGATTCGGTTCGTACCAATGGGATCGTGCCCTGGTGGATACAAACGATGCAGAAGCGGCTGGTTGCGGCTTTCAAAGAAAAAAACGCAACGAAGATCTTAAAGCTTTCAGCAGAGATCGGCCATTATATTGCGGACGCCCATGTGCCTTTGCATGCCTGCAGCAACCACAACGGGCAATTGACCAACCAAAAGGGAATTCATGGTTTTTGGGAAAGCCGGATCCCTGAATTGCTTGCCGACAAGGAATGGAATTTTTTTATCGGCCGCGCCGAATACATCCAAAACCCGGGCGATTTTATCTGGAAACGAATATTGGAAAGTGCAGCCGCGGCGGATACGGTTCTGAAATATGAAAAAGAGCTGACCTCCGCTTTTCCTCCGGATCAAAAATTTGCTTTCGAGAACCGGAACGGGCTTATTGTCCGTCAATACTCATCTTCTTTTTCCAGGGCTTACAACAATAAGCTGAACGCGATGATTGAACGAAGAATGCGCCAGTCCATTTTTGCCGTAGCCTCTTTTTGGTACACGGCCTGGGTGGATGCGGGCCAGCCGGATCTTACAAAACTAACCAACAAAAAATTTTCAGAAGAAGAACTTAAAGAATTTGAAGAATTAAACCGGCAGTGGAGAACCAACCAAATCAAGGGACGGCCGGAAGATTAATCATTAGTTTGACATTTTGTTACTTTGCTTCTCAATTTTATTTACCGTGACCATACAAAAATTAAAAGTTCACAATTTCGGCGCCGGGCCTTCCATCCTTCCCAAAGAAGTTTTTGAAGAAGCCAGCCGTTCGCTTCTCAATTTTAATGATACCGGCCTTTCCATACTTGAGATCGGCCACCGCACTAAACTATTCGGGGCCATTATTGAAGAAGCGCTTCAAACGCTGAGAGAGTTAATGAACCTTGATGCGGAACACGAGGTTTTGTTTTTGCACGGCGGCGCTTCCACGCAATTTTTCCAGGTGCCAATGAATCTGCTGGATGAAAAAGCAACAGCGGCTTACACCGATACGGGCATCTGGGGCGCCAAGGCTATCAAAGAAGCAAAGCTGTTTGGCAAGGTGGATGTGGTGTGCAGTTCCAAAGCAGAGAACTACACCTATCTGCCCAGGCAATTCACCGTGGCGCCCGGCACTTCTTATTTACACCTTACATCAAACAATACAGTTTATGGAACGCAGTGGCAGGACTTCTCTGTTTTTTATGAAAAGAACGTGCCTCTTGTTGCCGATATGAGCAGCGACATCCTGAGCCGCGAAATGGATTTCAATAAATTCGACCTCATTTATGCCGGTGCACAAAAGAACATCGGCGCTGCCGGAACCAATATCGTGGTGGTAAATGAAAGATGCCTTGGAAAAGTGAGCCGTCAGCTGCCTACCATGATGGACTACCGCAACCATATTGAAGCAGGATCTTTATTGAATACGCCTCCCGTTTTTGCCATCTATGTTTGCATGCTTACCCTGCGCTGGCTGAAACACAACGGCGGCGTGGCTGAAGCTGAAAAAAGAAACAATGCGAAGGCGAAATTATTTTACGACACCCTCGATGCCTCTCCTGTTTTTAAAGGAACAGTAGCCAAAGAAGACCGCAGTAAAATGAACGCCGTATTTGTTATGAACGATACTGCAGCGGAAAATGAATTTTTATCCCTTTGCGAAAAGGAAGGGATGATTGGTATAAAGGGACACCGGACCACAGGTGGGTTCAGGGTTTCCATGTACAATGCATTAACAATAGAAAGCGTGAAAGCACTGACCGACCTGATGACTTATTTTGCAAATCATAAATCCTGATCAATGGCAATCGTCAAACCCTTTAAAGCCTTACGGCCCCACAACGAATATGCAGCGCAGGTTGCCTCCCGTCCTTATGATGTGTTGAACTCCGAAGAAGCACGGAAAGAAGTGGAAGGAAACCCCTTATCATTTTTGCATGTTACCAAATCGGAAGTGGACCTGCCGCCGCAAACCGATGTGCACAGCGAAGAAGTGTATCAAAAAGCAAATGAGAACCTGCAGCAGTTCATAGACAGGAAAGTTTTATTCCAGGACGAAAAGCCCTGCTATTATATTTATGAACTGGCCTGGAAAGGCCGTACGCAAACAGGTTTGGTCTGCGTTTCCTCCATTGATGATTATTTTAACGACGTGATCAGGAAACATGAATTCACCCGTCCCGAAAAAGAGAAGGACCGGATCGATCATATGTTCGCGATCAAAGCGCAAACCGGGAATGTATTTATGGCTTGCAAGGACATAACCGAACTGGATGCTGTTTTTGATCATTGGAAAAAGCATCACAATGCGGAATACAATTTCACGGCAAGCGATGGCGTAACGCATACGGTTTGGGTGGTGGATGCAGCGGCAACGATCGACATCATCACAAATCTTTTTCGCGAAAAAATTCCGTTCACCTATATTGCCGACGGACATCACCGGGCAGCATCGGCGGCGAAGGTGAGCCAAAAAATCCCCAACAGCGAAGAAGCCCGTTATTTCCTCACCACTATCTTTCCCGCCAACCAATTAGCGATCCTCGATTATAACCGGGTAGCCAAAGACCTCAACGGGATGAGCAGCGAAGAATTTTTGAATAAACTGGGTGAACAATTTACGGTTGAGAAAACAGATAGCGCCGTCACTCCAAAAGCGTTGCATCAATTCGGCATGTACCTCGATAAGCAGTGGTGGCAGTTAACGGCAAAACCGGGTTCTTACCGAAACGATCCCATCGGCATCCTCGATGTGACCATCCTGCAGGAAAACGTATTGGATAAGATCCTGAACATAAAAGACCCCAGGACGGATACCCGGGTGGATTTCGTGGGCGGTATCCGCGGATTGCCTGAACTGGAAAAGAGAGTAGACAGCGGCGATATGAAAGTGGCATTCAGTTTGCATCCTGTGAGCATCCAGCAGTTGTTTGATATTGCCGACAGCGGGAATGTGATGCCGCCTAAAAGCACCTGGTTTGAACCCAAACTACGCGACGGGCTGCTGACGCATTTATTTTAGAACGCTGATGGCGCAGATTTTTATGAGTTAAACGATGGATCCGCGTTGGTCCTACCAATTATAAAGATCTGCGTTCCCTAATTTTAACAGCAGCATTTTTGCCGCGTCTCTTTTTACATTTTACTTTGAACCATGAAAAAATTGTTCTTTCTTCTTTTTTCGTTTTCGGTAATAACCGCTTTTGCCCAACCCCAGGAACAGACCGCACAGGAAACAGCCCGCAGCTTTATGCGCAGCGGCGATTGGGACAACGCCATTCTCGTACTGAACAAGGCTTTACAGCAGGATCAAAATAACCTGGAGCTCCAAAAAGATTTGGCGCTTTCCTATTATTATAAAAGAGATTTTACCAGGGCGCTTGACCAGGTAAAGCCGATGCTTGACCGCGACGATGCAGACGAGGCCACGTACCAGATCGCCGGCAATATTTATAAGGCGCTGGAGATGGTGAAGGAAGGAGAAAAAATGTATAAGAAAGGAATCAAGAAATTTCCGCAGAGCGGTCCGCTGTACAGCGAGTACGGAGAATTACTTTGGGAGAAGAAGGATTATGATGCCATCGGGATCTGGGAGAAAGGGATCCAGATCGCTCCGGGTTATGCCGGCAATTATTACAATGCCGCCGTGTATTATTATTACACGAAAGATAAGATCTGGACCCTGATCTATGGTGAGATCTTCGTGAATATGGAATACCTGACCGACAGGGCCACGGAAATGAAAAAACTTTTACTGAGCACCTACAAAGAAAAATTGTTCAACGATATCGACCCGAAAGGAGATACAAAAAATAAAAGTGAATTTGCAAGGGCCGTTTTGCAGTCATATGAAAAACAATCGGCTTTAACCAGCCGCGGGATCACTATTGAAACATTAACGATGCTGCGTACCCGTTTTATACTGGACTGGTTTGCCAACTACGGAAAAAAATTCCCTTTCAAGCTTTTTGAATACCAGCAGCAACTCATTCGCTCCGGAATGTTTGATGCATACAACCAATGGCTTTTCGGAACGGTGGAGAACCTCCCTGCTTTTGACCAGTGGGCCAAAACCAATTCCGAATCGTACGCCAAGTTCACGGCCTTTCAGAAAGGAAGGATTTTTAAAATGCCATCGGGACAGTATTATCAGAACCTGTAATTAATGACTCAATTGGAAAATGGCTCAATTGCGCAATAAAGTGAAGTGAATACGCGGATGTGCAATTTGACGGATATACAATCGTACATCAAACATCCCACATCTTAAATCAAACATCCCACATCTAACATCGTACATTGAGCAACGTACATCGAAATTCCGTATTTTGTACCTGCACAAACAGGATTCTCTATGGACCAACCCCACAGGTTATTCGATTGCATTCAACAACAATTGAAAGAAGGCGGTAACGAAGCAATGCTGGCTGCAAAGGAAGCAGGCCAGTGGCGCAAATACAGAACGGCGGAAGTGAAACAGATCGTTGACGAGCTGAGTACGGGTTTACTTGCCCGTGGCTATGGCTGCGGCGACATGACCGTGGAAGGCCGCGACAAGATCGCCATATTGGCCAAGAACCGTCCCGAATGGATGTTCCTCGACCTGGCCGTGCAACAGATCGGCGCCATCCTGGTTCCGCTTTACCCAACCATCCACATCAACGACCTTGAGTTTGTGCTCAACGATGCGCAGGTGAAAGCCGTATTCGTAAACGATGAAGACCTTTTTCATAAAGTGCAGAACGTTCGTACAAAAGTTGGAAGCATCCGCGAGATCTATAGTTTTGAGCATGTAAGCAGCGCTCCGCACTGGAAAGAATTACTGGCCCTGGGTAAGCAGGAACACTACGAACAATTAAGCTCCACTTCGCAAAAGATAACGGTGGAAGACCTGTTCACCATCATTTATACTTCCGGCACCACGGGCACTCCAAAAGGCGTGATGCTTTCGCACCGCAACCTTCTTTCCAACGTGATGGCCTGCCTGCCCTGCTTTCCGCCCGGCAACAACATGAAAGCCTTGAGCTTTTTACCACTGAACCATATTTTTGAACGGATGGTGACCTATCTCTACCTGTTCAACAATACCGCCATCTATTATGCAGAGAACCTGGAAACGATCGGTGATAACCTGAAAGAGGTGCAACCCAACATGTTCACCACGGTGCCGCGGCTGTTGGAAAAAGTGTACGACCGAATCATGCAAAAAGGGCATGAGCTGACCGGCACCAAACGGAAATTATTTTTCTGGGCGCATTCACTGGCGGAAAAATTCGAGATCAATAAGAAGCAGGGGTTATGGTACACGATGCAACTGGCATTGGCCAACAAAATAATTTTCAGCAAATGGAGAGAAGGCTTAGGCAATAACATTAAATGCATCGTGAGCGGCGGCGCTGCCTGCCAGGTGCGGCTGATCCGGATTTTCACCGCGGCAAAAATTACGATCATGGAAGGTTATGGCTTAACCGAAACTTCTCCGGTGATTGCCGTGAACCGTTTCCTTCCCGAATCGGATCGCAGGTTTGGAACGGTGGGCCCGCTCATCAGCAATGTGGAAGTGAAGATTGCCGAAGACGGTGAGATCTTGTGCAAGGGCCCCAATATTATGATGGGCTATTACAAGCGGCCCGACCTGACGGCGCAGGAGATCGTGGATGGCTGGTACCATACCGGCGACATCGGCACCATGGAAGACCATAAGTTTTTAAAAATAACCGACCGCAAAAAAGAGTTGTTCAAAACCAGCGGCGGAAAATATGTGGCGCCTTTGCCTATTGAAAATAAACTGAAGGAATCCACTTTTATCGAGCAGGTGATGCTGGTGGGCTCCGAACGAAAATTTGTAAGTGCCTTGATCGTTCCGGCCTTCGGCTATCTCCGCGAATGGTGCCGGAAGAACGGCGTGCCCGATGGCAACAATGAAGAACTGATCAGGCAACCGAAAGTTTTAGACCTGTACAAAGAACTGGTGGAAAGCTTCAATAAATATTTCAACCATGTGGAGCAGGTGAAACGCTTTGAGCTCCTTCCCGATGAATGGGGCATCGACACGGGTGAAATGACGCCGAAGCTTTCGTTGAAAAGAAAAGTGGTGATGGAAAAATACAGGGATGCGATCGAAAGGATTTATCGATAGCGATAAGGCTTGTTATCAATAATAAATCTTACCTCAAAATTTTCAACCTTTTCAATCCTTATCAAATAGCCCTGTAGCCCTCCGTTGGTTTTGAAGGATCCGTATTTTCTTCTTTGTCATTCTTCACCGGGATATCGCTGATCGATTTATCGTGAAATTCGTTGGGCTGCTGGTCGATGTACTCCGGCTGGTTCTGCAATTGCTTATCCGTTTCCGTTGGCTTTGGATAGGCTTCCGGCCGGTCGTTTCTTTTATCGTCCGTATTCATGTGTTTTGATTTATTGGTTCTTAAAATCAATTAGCCTTGCACGAGGTACAAGGCTAACTGCATATCATCTAAAAAGACCGGGTCAATATAGTTGCGGAGAAGAATTTTTCTTTAATATTCTATAGCATTGCAATCTTTCTTCCGCATAAGAACCGGTTCAATCAGAAGTGGATTACATTCCACCACTACCGCTGCGATCGGTGTTGCCAGTGCCTGAGCTTCCGCCACGGCCCTGATCGCCACCTTCCAAACCTTGTCCTGAAGAAGAACCCATGTCAGAATCAGATGATCCGCTTCTGCCCATGTTTCCACCTTGTCCGCTTTGACCTTGCTGGCTTCCGCCCTGTGATCCGCTGGTGCCCTGGCTTTGTCCGCCTAAGCCCTCAGAACTGCGGGAACCACCTTGTGATCCCATACCTGATTGAGATCCGCCTTGTCCTTGCTGACCCTGAGAACCTGACTGGTTGCCCATGTTAGAGTCCCTGTTTTGATCCTGGTTTCTGTTGTTGTCTGCCATAACTGTAATTTTTAAAGTCAAAAAAATTATTAAGAACTACAGGTAACTATAAAAATAATGTGCCGTTCTGCTCAGGCTTTTATTTCCTGCAGGATGGGGATTCGTCCTATAGAAGAGTTCCTTTTTTTAATTCGACTGTAGAAGGATATCAACAAACCCTACTGGCATAAAATACAAATCCCTGCGCCGGTTAAGCTGCAGGGATTTGCCTCAACGTTAAAACATTATTCAGTTACCTGTCCGTCGTAATCGCTGCCGGTAAGCCCATCTTTTGTGGCCATGCCCGTTCCTTTATCCCTTCTTCCCATAGTGGAAGATTTTTCATCAAGAGAAGAAGAACCGCTGCGGTCGCCCGAGCCTTTTTGATAACCGGCCTGCTCTTGTTGAGCACTTCTGTTGTCTTCATTCCTGTTATTCTTTTCCGATCCCTGTCCCTTTGTATTTTCTGCCATGATGTTGATTTTTTTATTAGTAAAAAAAGCCAAATACACAATCAGTGATTGCTGCCCCTTTCGCCTGTTCTTCCTCCATCCGATCCGTTATGTTCCCTTCCCTTGCCGTACCGGTTCTGTATCTGGCTCATTGTTTCGTACGCATGAGATGTCGTTCCGTTCTTTTTCTTTTCCGAAGAAACTTTTCCGGTTCTTTCTTTCTCTTTTTTCCCTCTCATTTTTTATTTTTTATTGTCTCATTCGTACGCTTCCAAACTCAAGGTTTTTAGCGGTTGCTATCGCGGTTGCCGCTTTTACCGGAACCACTGTTGCCTGAAGAACCTGTGTTGCCAGACCTTCCGCTGCCGGATTGAGAACCACGTTGTGATCCGCTGGTGTTCTGGCTTTGGCTATCCTGGCTACTGCTTCTGCCGCTGTTTGAACTGTTACCGCGATTACTGCCTTGATTCTGATTTTGGTCACGGTTGGATTGACCTCTTGAATTGTCTGCCATAGTTGACATTTTTATGGTTTAAAAATAAAATTCATGAAGAGCCTGTCTCCATTAATCTCTTCCTTATTTTAAAATGATGTTTGCGGGATGCACAACCCCTGCTGTATCTTGTTTTTGTTTTGTATAGTGCCGGGTTCGGCTGTCAATTTGTGTCGGTTCTATCCGCAAGCATCTGTAAATCATACAGAAAAAATTATGCCGCAACCCAGGCCTGGCAAGGGTTACAGAGGAGCCTGCTTTTATTTCCGTGTGAGGATTTCAAAGATAAGGTCGCTCAGGTTTTTTTGATAGACCTGTGTTTTTGATTTCATTTCGCCCTGCGGAACAATGGTGTTGCCAATCAATGCATACCATGTTTGAGAAGAACCCGATACCCAAAATCCATGGCTCGACCAGTTGCCTTTACGGCTTCCCCTTCCATGATCGGTAGTGATCAAAAAAGTTGTTTTGCCGGAATAGTCGGGAAGGGTTTGCGTAAGCCGCCATAATTCCCCGATCATCCGGTCTGCATTGTTGGCCTGTTGCAGGTATTGGTCGTAGCGTTTTTTATGACCGGCATTGTCGGTTCCGCTAAAGCTGAGGAATACAACGGAAGGATGTTTTTTGAAAAGATATTCCTTACAGGCGATGTAGGTGAGCTCGTCGTAACGGGTGGAAACGGATTTATCGGCGATCACATCGCCCTGCAAGGTGTTCAATAACGTTTCTGCACTGGAAAGGTTATCGCCTTCAATATTTTGCATACCGCTGTTGAGGGTGAAGCCGTGTTTATCTTTTGCTTTCTTATCGAGGATGTAGGGAAATACATCCCACGAAGTGAAAGCCGCCACCTTGCCCGCATACGCTTCGGAGCTGTTCAGTATCTCTAAAATATTTTTATTGTGGTTGATCTTTTTGTCGTTGGCCGCAATGGAAACATCCACTTTGCCCGTCAGCAGTTCGCTATAGCCGGGATATGAAATAGCATAAGGATTGGAAACGTTGACTTTATTTTCATACACCCTGTTGCCATACAACTGTCCCTGCTTTGCAATAACGCTCCAGAAAAAAGGAAGCAATTTTTTTCTACGGTCAGCAGTTGACGCATCCCAGTACAATGCTTTATTTATGGCTGTATCTACCGTTGCTTCCGTATCATTGATCAAAGCCGAATCCGCTCCCCTGAAAACTTCTTCCCAGCGGAATCCGTCAAGGGTAATGATGAACAATTTATTCTCGGGGTTCAACGGGCGGATAGTTCTCTGTGTGTTGCTTACCGAAACGCTCAAAGTGACCAGGACCAAACAAATAATCAAGCCTCTCATACGATTTGTATAAGAAAAACTATACCAAATTCAGGATAGCCGGGCAAGGCCCCTGTGATCTTGCTCCCTAAAGAGAAGAATTAATAAATTGATCATATGGTTACAGCCGGATGCAGCTGTCGCCCGGACTGCAGGTCCTATTTGGCCATTGCCCGCCCCACGTTGCACCAGGTTTCCGGAAACCATCACTACGGTCTACGAGAAAAAATAATCGATCTCGAAGAATAACAAGTGACAGAAAAATTTTGGAAGGACCTGTGCAGAAAACAACCAGGCGGAAAATAAAAAGAAAACACTCGTTTCAATTGTCTCCGTATGCATAGCGCTTCAATTAATAAAATGAATTTTTTTTGCGTACAGTGGTTTGATCCATACCACCAACTCATTTCTCCATCCAGGTTTCAACAATATATTTTCCCATAGCGGCTCCCATACGCAGCGCCGTTTCATTGTCAGTACGGAAATGAATGCCTGCATAGAACCTCGAGTCGGCGCACTCCTGTGCGAGTTGATGAAACTGTTGGGCATCGGCCGGAAAAAAATATTCCAGCACTGCCGCTGAAGTTGCCGAGCCTGCAGCATGGCCCGAAGGATAACCCGGGAACGGCGGCGTTCCGATGAGTGATTTATACGTAGTGTCATATTGGTTGGGCCTGATGCCCCAATACGTATATTTCGCTTCCATTATAGCAATGGCCGCATCATGATAGGCGGTGGTCAGCACGGTATAGATGCGTGCCGTTGCGGGAGCATCTTCCTGGATGCGGTACTCAAACATTTTTTGCGCGGCAAGGTCTGTCCATATATCCGCATTATTGGCCCAGTAATATGCAATGTAATTGGACCTGGCCGTCCTTTTAAAATTCTTCAGCTCTTTCATATCCGTTTCGAAATCGGGCGGAGCGGGTGGTCTGAACTGGCTGGCCGAACGCAGAACGATCGGTGTATACGCAACCATGGTGATGCCCATCGGGTAGGTTCCCGTCCATTTTTTAGGATCCTTGTTCATCTGCCCATCCCAAACTTTATCGGAGCCGTCCTTTTTTGTTTTTTCGATGATCTGCATAGCCACTTGTTCACCTAATTTCCATCCCGCCTCTGCATCGCTTGGAAATTGCACACCTGCATCCACCCTCGACCGTGAAGCTGCCTGTGCCAATTGTAAAATGGAATCTTTTTTCTCCGGAAAGAAATAGGCCAGCACATAGGCTGCAGCCGCAGCCGTCACCGAATGTTCACAGGGATATGAATAGGTGAGCGGCGCTTTAATGATCGGTTTCAGGGAAGGATCCACAGCACCGGGGCGTGCCCTTTTGTATGCAATCTTTTCTTTCCAGGCCAGGATGGTGGCATCATAAATGGCGATATTCATCCAGGCTGCCGGCATGCGCAGTTGTACCAGCGGGTTGGCGGAAACCAATTTTGCAATGACCTGGTTCCAGCGATAGGCCGGTGCTCCCGCATCCCAGTATTTTATTCGCGCCAGCTTGTTATCATCCGGTTTTGCCATCTCCCTTTTCAGTATTTGCAATTCCGTCTTTGATTGCGCAGCCGTTGGAGGTGCAGGGATCTTTATTTGTTTTGGGTCATCCAACAACCATGTTTTCCAGCTGGCCGCTTCATAGCTGGCCGAAGAATGCGATACCGACGTTTGAGCTGTCGTTATGATTGCCGTAAGTAAAAACGCAATCGAAAAAATAAGCTGCTTCATAAGTAGATGTTTTTTTGTTGATTTTTGATCTGATCTCATTGTGTCCGGCATAAAATCAGTTGCTGCTGCAAGGATATTTCATTTGAGAAAGCATTGAAAGCTGCCGTCAATGAACAGCGGGTTGTAGTCAATGAACAACGATAGGAGTTATGAGCTGCGAGTGCAGGAACCGTAGTTGACGGTTACAGGTGATTTGTTTACAGTAAAGTCGATTCTGCAGACGGGAAAGTAAAAAGAGAAAGATTTGACGATATTCACTAAACAAAATGAAACGATCGTTCGATATAAATCGCCTTGTCTTATATCTCTGGCTTAGCCTCTGTTATTTTTTAGTTGGGATCGTTAATACGATAAGCCGTTATCCCCACAGGCTTTTACCGGTTGTGTTCAATAATGTTTGGGGTGTTATGTATGTTACCCTACTCAACTTTATACTTTTTGAGCACGCCATTCCCTTTGTACTGAAGAAAAGAAGCAGTATTCTTTACAATATACTCCTGGGGCTTCCTCTTGCCTTTTTTTTCATGATCCTGTATTCGTACGGTGCTTATGCATGGAGGCTGTTGGGGATACAGCTGCATGTTTATACGGCTCTTAAGGAATACGCATCATTGAGCGAAGCGCTTCAGAACCAGATGGCCTACAGCATGGCTTCGGTTTTTATTTTCGGCATCGCCCGGCACATTTATAATTATACAAAACTGAAACAGGCCACGCAGCAACTGAAGATAGAAAAACAGGCGGCGGAACTCAACTACCTCAAGTCGCAAACCAATCCTCATTTTTTATTCAATACGCTGAATAATATTTATTCGCTGGCGAGGGATAAATCGGAACTGGCGCCTGAATCCATTTTGCGGCTGTCGAAAATATTGCGGTATATGCTGTATGAAGCCGGCGGCGCTTATATTGCCATTGAACAGGAACTGAAGATCATCGGCGATTATATTGAACTGGAAAAGCTGCGTTATGATGAATCGCTGCGCATCAATTTCAACAACGACATTGAAGACATGAAACAGGCCCTGCCTCCCCTACTGTTGATCCCACTGGTTGAAAATGCATTTAAGCACGGTGTATCGGAAACGAGGAGCCAACCGTACGTCGACATTCATCTTTCCGTAAACAACCGGCAACTCCTGTTCCTTGTAAAAAATTCAACCGAGTCCCTTCCGGAAGAAAACGTAAAAGAAAATATCGGCCTTACGAACCTGAGACGCCAGCTGGAATTGCTCTACACGGATTACAGCCTGGTGGTTCAACACAACGGATCAAGTTTCGAATCACGTTTAAAAATCAACCTGGCAAGCCATGTCTAACCTGAGGTGCATCATCATAGAGGACGAGCCGCTGGCAGCAAAGGTGCTTACGGATTATATTTCACAAGTACCCTTCCTTGAATTGCAGGGCACATTTAAGGATGCCATCCTCGCCACCGATTATTTGCGCGACCATCAGACCGACCTGATCTTTTTAGACATCCATCTTCCCAAATTGAAAGGGATGGCTTTTTTAAAAACGCTCCTTCACCGTCCGGCCGTGATCATTACAACCGCCTATCATCAATATGCCGTGGAAGGGTTTAACCTCAACGTGACCGATTATCTTTTGAAACCTTTTGAGTTTGACCGTTTTTTAGTTGCTGTTACCAAGGTGAAGAGCGCACAGTCGGAAATACAAAAACCCGCTGAGCCCACCGAAGTAAAAGACCATCTCTTCCTGACGGTGCAAAAGAAAAAAGTGAAGCTTTTATTTTCCGAGATCGTGTATATAGAAAGCCAGCGGGAATATATCCGGATCGTTACCACTAAAAAAGAATACCTCTCCAAAATGAGCACTCATGAAATAGAGGAGCTGCTGCCTTCGGCGCTCTTCAAAAGGGTGCATCGTTCCTTTATCGTTTCTATCAACAAGATCGAATCGTATACAGCCGAGATCGTTGAGGTAAACGGAGTGTCTATTCCCATTGGCAGGGGTTACCGCGACAGCATAGAAAATTTATGACCTTCCTTTTTGAAGTACAACATTTTTGCTGAGCGATTACCCTTTCCTAACACTTTCATGCGATTGCCTCATTTTTTATGAAGAGATAGTTTAGCCAAAACTTTCGTATGGTAAAATTGCTGCCGTTGAGCGTTACCATTTTTTTCCTGCAATTATTCATGGATGGTGCCGAAGCACAACCCTGCAATTGCCCGGTTCCACAAGTGCTGGTTTATCATTTCAATCCTTATAAGATCACGCCTGCATGGCTAACGGGAGAAGAGGTTAAAGCGCCGAAATACACCAACCTGCAGCAATACCAGTATTTCACCTGGACGGAATCTCCGCACCTTGGTGCTGAAGGATTTTTCTACACGGCGGCCCAGGAAAATCCAGGCATCCATTTTTCCAAAGCTGATGGTATGGGTCCGCTCACCTGGGATAGCCTGCCCCTTTTCATTGATTATTTTGTTGACGGCGAATACGATACTTCAAAGAATGGCGGCTACCTGCTGCAGGTAAAAATTGTAGAAGCGCATACAAAAAAAGAAGTGACCACCACTACGGTATATTTTCAAACACTGGACAGTACCCGGGAAGCAGGCGCCGCGGCAGCCTTGCAGCTTTCTCCTCTTTTGCAAAAATTATTGAATTATGAACACCAGGTAAGGGATATACAGCGAAAAGACCAGTCGGCAGTTGCCGCACGCTATGAGATCACTGCTGCCAAAACGCAATTGAACACAAAGGATACAACGATGATACGGATCAGGCTTTTTGATTGCGACGACGGCGCTCCCTTAAAGAACCGAAAACTAAGCCTTAAATTATCGGGCAGCGCCAGCACGATCTCTCCTGCATTTATTACCACGGATATCAATGGAAACGCAACTGCCATTTTTAAAGCCGGACAAAAAAGCGAGACCGTAACGGTGTACCCGGTTTATCAATACGTATCGGTTGCCAATAAAAAAAGCTATGCGCTTGCCTGTGTCAACGATTTGAAAATTGATATACTGCCCGGAGAGTTGACAGACCGCAGCCGACAGGCGCCTGCCGGAAAAGTAAAATGGCATATCACAGTAACATACCAGCAAAAAAATTCCCTTCTCAACAATTCCAAAACCGGTGAAAGCCATGAAGAGTTCAACAAATCGGGAACGATAGACATGTATGTACTTACAGAAACTCCGGAGAAAGGACATGTGCTTATCAATACCGAATCGGATCAATTATTATCGGGAGCGGCAAAAGGAGAGGTGACGGATAAAAGCGAATCCAAAAAAACGTACCTGGATGGCCATGAATACCGCAAGGACGAATATTTTGGCGAGGCTGAAAAAACACGGGTCGGAATTTTCTTTGAGTACGATCCTGAGGGTGGAACGGGATCGGTACTGACCGGTATTTATTTCAATAAAAAAGGACATTATGAAATCAAGCGCACCGCTTCCGATGATTCGCGGTCGTGGGATACCCCGGTGGAAGAAGACTATGGAGCTTACAGCGCTACCATCGGCAAGAGCGACGACAAGATCCAAAAACTAAACAACGGATTTACTATCGACGGGGGCAGCATGGTGAATAAAGAAGAAGACGACCTGCTTCACGGGCACAGTTCTGAAAAAGGGTTTGTGCAGTATCATATTACCATTGTGAGGGAGTGAAGTTTTTATCTATAATGCAAATGAGAACTGCAGGCTGAATTTTGCATGAGAAAAACCGATCAACAAAACCTTCAATTTTTTTATGAAAGCGGTTCCGGTCGTGGCAAGCTTCCCGTTGGTTTTGACTTATCATCAGGTAAGGGTATAAATTCTTTGTTGTCATTCGGAGGTAGAATAATCTTGCCTTGCCTCCAATCTTCTTTTGCCTGCTCGATACGCTCTTTTCGTGACGAAACAAAATTCCACCAGATGAAACGTTCGCCCAAAGGCTCTCCTCCCAAAAGCATGAGCGTAGTATTCTCTTTGGCGATGATCAACGGGTCAACAGTTTTCTGGAAAACTAACATTTGCCCGGGGTTGTATGTAATTCCCGATAGTTCCACACTTCCCTTTGCAATATAAATTCCGCGTTCTGAATGTTCTTTAGGCAATCCGAACTTTGCTCCTTTCTCTAATACAACGTGCAGATAAAAAAGTGGAGAGTTTGTTTTAACCTCGTTTCTCAACCCGAAGGCATTGCCTGCTATTAGTCGCATCCAAACATCTTTTTCGGAAAAGACCGGAAGCTGTTCCGGGATGTAATTAGTAAAAGACGGCGCTGCCTCTTCGTCTTTTTCCGGCAGCGCTACCCAGGTTTGTATCATTTCCAGCCCCCCTGTGAGAGAGGAAGGATCTTCAAATCTTTCGGAGTGGGCGATACCACTGCCCGCAGTCATCCAGTTTACTTCGCCCGGACGAATTATTTGTTCCACACCCAGGCTGTCGCGGTGTGTTACCTGTCCGCCAAAAAGATAACTTACGGTAGAGAGGCCAATGTGGGGATGAGGTAACACATCCAGTGACGAAGGTTCTGAAGGTATGTCCGTGACGGGGCCGGCATGGTCCATAAAAATAAAAGGCCCAACCATTCTCCGAAGCCGGAACGGCAGAATGCGCTTTACTTTCACAGCTTTGCTGATCGCTGCTTCTCTTGCCTGAATTACAATTTCCAGCATGCCTCAAATTTCGGATGTTATCTCTTCCATCGTATAGCACTCTAAAGAAAGAGCATTTGTTTCTAAAGGTAAGCGTTCCGTTTACTAAAAAATTTAGTAATCTTGTACCTGATACAGACCCTGATCGCCCATGCAAAACAAAGCAGACATACGTAACCGGTTGCAGCAAGACATCCTTTCTCTACAGGGATTCAGGCCTGCGTCTGCAAACGCACAAACCAATTTTGGACTTCCCCGCATTGCCCGCTTCTTTCCGAATGCAACGTTTCCTTTTTCTGCTTTGCACGAATTTTCCTGTATCACTCCTGAAGAAGTAACATCAGCCGGTGCATTTGTTGCAGGGTTGCTTTCTCCTTTGTTCGACAAAGGTGGCGTAGGGCTTTGGATAAGTGCGGAGCGCCTCATTTTTCCTCCGGCATTAAAAGCGTTCGGTATCAATCCTGACCAGATCATCTTCATTGAATTAAAGAAAGAAAAAGAAGTGATGTGGGCTGTAGAAGAAGCCCTCAAGTGCGATGCATTAACAACCGTCATCGGTGAAATGGCTGACATTAGTTTTACAGAAAGCCGCCGTTTCCAGTTGGCAATCGAACAAAGCGGTGTGGGTTGCTTTCTTCTTCGCAATAAGCCCCGCAACGTAACTACAGCCTCCACTTCCCGATGGCAGATAAAACCATTGCCCAGCCAAATAGAAAGTAATCTGCCGGGCATAGGCTATCCACGCTGGCAGGTCAATTTGTTGAAAGTTCGCAACGGCAAACCCGGAAGTTGGGTCTTGGAATGGGCAGAAGGCCGGTTCAGGCATGCGTCAACGTTGGCTGTCATCCGTGGCGAAGAAATGCAAACCAAATCGGCATGATATGCAAAAGCGGTTCGTGTCAATATGGTTTCCGCATCTTGCAACCGACTGGTTTGCTGCCAAACAACCACAATTAAAGAACAAGGCTTTTGTTCTCAAAGCTTCATCGCATGGACGCGTCATCGTGAGAGCGGCAAGTCCGAAAGCACAGGCACAAGGCATTTTTGCCGGCATGGCACTGGCAGATGGAAAGGCTATTTTTCCTTCACTGCAAGTATTTGATGACAAGCCCACCCTAACTACCCAATTGTTGCAGCGCATTGCGGAATGGTGTATCCGTTTTACACCCCTGGCTGCACCCGATCCACCCGAAGGCATTCTCCTGGATGCCTCTGGCTGCAGCCATCTTTGGGGCAGTGAAGAAGCATATATCGCCGACATTACTAAACGATTGTCTGTTCGTGGCTATACGGCTCGTGTGGCCATCGCAGGTACCATTGGCGCTGCATGGGCTGTGGCACGATATGGGAATGGTTCGCTTGTTGTTGAAAACGGCTGTACGTTTAAGGCGCTGTTGCAGTTACCACCCTCGGCGCTGCGTTTAGAGGCTGACACGATTGAGCGGTTGCATAAACTTGGTCTTCGCAGCATTAATGATTTTATTTCCATACCCCGCAATGCGCTGCGCCGGCGTTTCGGACAAAACATCATTCAACGTATCGCACAGGCATTTGACGAAGCTGAAGAGACCTTTACTCCTATCTGTCCGCTGCAGCCATATGAAGAGCGCCTGCCTTGCATAGAGCCTATTATTACCCGCACCGGAATTGAGATTGCATTGGAACGTCTCCTGGAAACTTTGTGCAACCGGCTTCGCAAAGAAGGAAAAGGCCTTCGCACCAGCTATTTCAGGTGTTACCGAATGGACAGCACGGCACAGGGAATTGAGATTGCAACCTCCCGTGCATCACATCATGAAGAACACCTTTTCCATTTATTCAGTCTGAAGCTCTCCATGCTTGAACCCAAAAGCGGAATAGAACTTTTCGTTCTCGAAGCAACCAAAGTAGAGGACTACACACCAAAACAAGAAAGTCTTTGGGAAACCAGCGGAAGCACTGATAATGAAAAACTGTCACAGCTTATAGACCGGATCGGCGGTAAATTCGGTGGAGATGTCATTCGTCGATACTTACCTGCACAACATCATCTCCCCGAACGCTCCTATAGAAAAGCTTCTTCACTTCATGAGCAAAAAAACATTGAGTGGAAAACAAATAATCGCCGGCCGCTGCAGGTTTTATACACGCCGGAACGCGTTGATGTAACGGCACCCATTCCTGACTATCCGCCTATGAACTTTCGCCACAAAGGCAAGTTGCATACGATTACCCGGGCAGATGGACCGGAGCGCATCGAACAGGAATGGTGGATAGCAGAAGGTGAGCACCGCGACTATTATTGCGTAGAAGACGAAGAAGGTTGCCGCTACTGGCTTTTTCGTTTAGGACATTATACCGGCGATAAAAGACATCAATGGTTTTTACACGGCTTTTTTGCCTGAACATTATAACCCCAGCCCATGAACTACACAGAGCTTCAGGTCACTACCAATTTCAGTTTTCTTCGTGGAGCCTCACACCCCGAAGAATTGATAGAATATGCAGCGAGCCTTGGCTACAAGGAACTTGCAATTACCGATCGAAACACACTGGCCGGCATTGTTCGTGCCCATTCGGCTGCAAAAAAGAACGGCATGCGCATCATTGTTGGTTGTCGCCTCGATTTGCTCGACGGCCCTTCATTGCTTGCTTACCCAACAAACATGCAGGCCTATTCACGATTATCCAATCTTCTTACACTGGGCAATCTTCGTGCGGAAAAAGGTGAATGTCACTTATACAAAAAAGATGTTTATGAACATGCAGAAGGATGGAAGCTGGTTGCCATTCCACCTGATACGCTGGATGCTGCTTTTCAATTCGATCCTTCATTTGAGGCTTCGCTTGCAGGATACAAAAAAGTATTTGGCGAACAGTTGTATCTCGCCGCTTCACGCCGGTACGGAGGTGATGACAGCAAGCAAATTTACCGGCTTGTGGAGTTGTCACGGAAACTGGAGATTTCCATCGTAGCCACCAATGACGTTCATTACCACGAACCGGGGCGAAGGCAGTTGCAGGATATTATCACCTGCATTCGTGAAGGTTGCACCATTTACAATGCAGGTTTTAGGCTCCACCCCAATGCCGAAAGGTATTTAAAGCCACCGGAAGAAATGCTTCGCCTTTTCCGTCAATGTACTGATGCGATACTTTGCACGCAAGAGATTGCAGCAGCCTGCACTTTTTCGCTTGATGAATTAAAGTATGAATACCCGGAAGAAATTACAACAGACGGAAGAACGCCGCAAGAAGAGTTGACCTTCCTTGCCTGGAAAGGCGCAAAGGAAATTTTTGGAGAACCCCTTCCGGAAAAAACAATCAGCGCCATCAAACATGAACTCTCTTTCATCGGGCAAATGAACTATGCGGCTTACTTTCTTACAGTGTACGATATTGTTCGCTACGCAAGAAGTGTCGGCATACTATGCCAGGGGCGGGGATCTGCTGCTAATTCCACCGTGTGCTTTTGCCTCGGCATTACATCCGTAAATCCTGAAAAATTCGACCTCCTTTTTGAACGCTTTATTTCTGCAGCCCGTAATGAGCCGCCTGACATTGATGTGGATTTTGAGCATGAAAGACGGGAAGAGGTCATGCAATATGTATTCAATAAATATGGCCGTGACCGGGCGGCGATTATAGCTACCGTTACGCAGCAACATCAAAAGGGAAGCATCTTGGATGTTGGCAAGGCAATGGGGCTTTCGCTTGATACCATCAAGCGGCTGTCAGAAGGTATTTGGGAGTTTACCAACGAGTGGTTTGAAGGCAGGAGAATTACGGAACAGGGACTCAATCCGGATGATGCCCATCTCAGAAAAGTTCTGCAGCTTACAAGGCAATACATGGGCTTTCCCCGTCAGTTGGGGCAACATACCGGCGGCTTTGTTATTACGAAGGGAAAGCTTTCCGACCTCTGCCCGATTATGAATGCACGGATGCAGGACCGCACGAACATCGAATGGAACAAGGATGATATTGATGCGCTGGGCTTTATGAAGATCGACGTGTTAGCGCTTGGCATGCTTACCTGCATCAGAAAGGCATTCGATTTGGCAAAACAGCATTATGGCCTCTGCCTCACCCTTGCCAATATTCCCCAGGACGATCCGGCTGTTTACGAAATGATTTCTCATGCCGACACCATTGGTGTGTTTCAAATTGAAAGCCGTGCACAGCAAGCGATGTTGCCACGCCTGAGGCCCAAATGTTTTTACGACCTGGTAATTGAAGTAGCGATCGTACGTCCCGGCCCGATACAAGGCGATATGGTGCATCCGTATCTGCGTCGCCGCAACGGTGAAGAACCGGTTGAATATCCATCCAAAGAACTGGAAGAAATTTTAGCCAGAACATTGGGCGTTCCGTTATTCCAGGAACAAGCGATGAAGATTGCAATTGTAGCCGCTGGCTTTACGCCTGCGGAAGCCGACGGACTTAGAAGAAGCATGGCTACGTTCAAATTCAAAGGCCTTGTGAATCAATTTGAAGAAAAATTAATCAATGGTATGAAAGAGCGTGGCTATTCCGAAGAATATGCCAAACGGGTTTTTAAGCAACTGGAGGGATTTGGCTCTTATGGGTTTCCGGAAAGCCATGCGGCCTCATTTGCGTTGCTGGTTTATGTTTCGTCCTGGGTTAAGTGGTACTATCCTGATGTCTTTGCCACTGCTCTGCTGAACAGTATGCCCATGGGTTTTTATCAACCGGCGCAGATCATTATTGATGCAAAAAAGCACGGAGTGGAAGTAAGACCGGTAGATGTAAACTACTCTGCGTGGGATAATTTATTGGAAGAAAAAACGGGGAAGTATTATGCCATTCGTCTTGGTTTTCGGCAAGTGAAAAAATTACGGCAGGAGGATATGAACCTGCTTATTGAAAAAAGATTGAAACCTTATGCAGACATTAATGCGCTTCGTGAGGCAGGCATTTCCGAAGCAGCTTTGGAAATCTTATCCGATGCCGATGCTTTTCGTTCTATTGACCTTGACAGGCGGGAGGCTTTGTGGGAAGTGTCAACAAAAGATAAGCCTGTTGCGCTGTTTGAAGGGCAAACTTCACCGAATGCAGAAGATGAGGTCATATCGCTTCCCGGAATGTCTATGGGCGAGCATGTGGTACGTGACTATGCTTCCACATCGCTTTCGCTGAAAGCACATCCTATCAGCTTTGTACGGGAGCAACTAAACGCACTTCGCATCTTCCCTACTAAAGAACTAAGCACAGGTAAAAACGGTGATTTTGTAAAAGTTGCCGGGCTTGTACTGGTGCGGCAGCGGCCAGGCACTGCAGGCGGTGTATGCTTTATGACCATTGAAGATGAAACAGGCTATGCCAACCTCGTTATCTTTCAAAGCCTGTTTGAAAACTTCAGAAAGGAGATCTTAAAATCCCGTCTCATTATGGTAACGGGCAAGTTGCAAATTGAAGGCGAGGTCATTCACGTCATCGTAAAATCCTGCCATGATTTTTCCAGGCTGCTTAAAAGCTTAACGCCAAAAGAAAAAGACCTGCCACAAGTACAAACGCTGGCTTTCCCTGACGAAACATCCATTCCACCGGGACTAAACAAACGGTCGCAGGTCCGGGAAGTTGCGCAGGAAACAGTTTTCCCCCAAGCCAGGAATTTTAGATAGAGGTAAAAGTAAAAAGAACGGTCCGGAAGGACAGTGCAAAAAAATTTACCAGGCTATTCGTTTTTGATTTATTAACCATCCGGAAATCATTAATATAATACCAGCCAAACCTATGATCAGGTGAAGCAAATGAAATGTTGTAACCATCATCAGTTGTATGGCAATCCAGCCAACCAAAATACACCCTTGGACCAGTATAAGGAATGGATAGTGCGCTTTCTTTGCCATTGCTAAAACAGCTATAATGCTGCTCATAATTCCAATAACAACAAACAAAACAATACCTGGAATGAGATAATCATGAAAAGGCGCAGATCGTTTTAAATAGTCTGTCTTAATGCCCAGGCCTTTTCCGGATGGATCTGTCATAAAGCTATAACCTGCTGCTAGTGCATTGAGCGAAACAATGAATAACAGAATGATAGCTAAAAGGCGTAAGCTATTCTGCGTAAGCGAGTTTTTCATAAGCTCTTTTTTCAGGGGAAGGAGTTCCATCGTCTACATTCCGGAGAAGAACTACCGTGCAAGCAATGGTGATGACGTTAAATGTTGGAATAATAAAGATTACAGGAACCACATTGTAACCAAGACCCGACATTGCAATCACTTTCGCCGTCAATGCTGTCATCAGGAGGGAAAGAAATACAAAATAAGTCGGGGCTAATAAATAGCCTAAGGGCTGTTTCTTCATCAGCAATAAGCCACAAATAAATGCTGCAGGTAGAAGAATGCCTAAATCAAGTCCCTGTACAATCAGTGTCGTATAATGTTCAACCTGTACAGGAATAATAGTGCCATCCAACAAAGGTGGTATCACTATGCTTAGCCATAATAAACCAATGGCGATGGAGTTGAGGATAAGAAAGACGCCTGTTACTTTAACAGGAGTATTTGCTTTAAACTTGTCTTTTACGTCCTTTGTCACGAACGATAATAGCGTAAGTAAGAATGCATAAAAAGAAGCACCCAACAATACAACATAAGCCAAAAACATTTTGTTGTACATCCCCATGACGGTGTAAAAGAGGTACGTCACTAAAAAGTAGCCCAACGTTCCGGCAAGCAAATATTTTCCTTTCATTGAACTTTTGCGTGCCACTAAAAGCGCAATCAACAATAACGGAACTCCTGCAAATAATGTGATATAATCCTGTGCGATTCCCTGTGGGGCAACTTCGGCTGACATGTGTTTGTACAAACCCTTTCCGTAGATCGTTACTGTTTTATTACGGATAGACTGATATTGATAATGTCCATTGCCATCACGGGAGAAAATACCCAAAGTGGTGGCGGCAATTGCAAAAACAGCAATGATGAATACCAGAATCGAAATTGTTTTATTATGCCATTGATTTTTCATAATAGTTATGTGAGATGTTTTTACGCTTGTGGATCGCAAATCTAATTGCTGAATTTATCATGCATTAGTAGTGCAATCACCCAAAAAGCTCCGACACACACGAGGCAAAGAAAGAAGAGTGCAGCTATACTGGTATTGAAGTTTGCACTTGGTAAAACAGGCGTGTTTTTGATAGGACTTCATGTTGCAGTGCTTTTGGCTTGGCTTCTGTATTGTTTTTTCTGAACCAGAGTGCGAGCATCAGCATGAACAGTGGCGCCGTTACTGCCCATGGAAAGCCAAGAATGAGTAAATCATAAGAATAGGTTGGATAGAAATAAACAATGGCTATTAATGGTGTGACGGCAGCGTTGGCTATTAAAGAAAGTCTCACCCATTTCTGAAATCCTTTCTTTTCAAACACCGGGACGGCTGCAAAACAGCCCAAACCCATAAAGATGTAGCCCAAGGCATCAAAATCCCAAAGCATGGAATGAGGTAGTTGCTGAAGCATGCGCACTTGGTCTAATTTCCCTTGCATCGTCTGTGGAATAACTGTCGTTAGCTGCACTACATAATTAGCGGTTACAAATACTGCGTACAGGCTTGTGAAGATTAGTGCCGCATGGCTCCAAAACTTTTTACTATCAGGAGTTCTATAATGTAGTGCCAGTATTTCAATTACGAAGGGGATAACAATGCATAGAGAACTACCGTAAATTAAAACCTCATCTGTTGGGTGGCGTAACACGCCGCAGAGTTGCAACAACTGAACGATACAATAGGTTACGGTTGCACTAAAGGCTATAATGCCGGACCAGAAGCCGATCTTGTAAATAGCTTTATCCATTGTCAAAAAAATTTGAGGTGAACCGACGTCAAAAGGTCAATCACAAAGGTGAGGGCAACAGTCTTGACGGGCGATGATTGGGATTGTATGAAAAGATGATATTGGTCAGCAATTACATATTGCCAGATATAGTTACCGGCGTAAAAGTGAGTGACACAACAGAAGTTGTGATTTACCAGCACGGCATTACATTACTACATGCGGAATGGAACTTTGATTGAATGTTTTTATGGCCCTTTTGGTCCTTACCGTCCCAAATCTTCAGTTTCTGCCCAAAGCGGACATTTGTAGCCTCGAGAGGGCTATTAGAAAAGATATATAATCAAGCCTGGGCGCGGATTTCTTATACATAATATTTTTATGGTTCTCTTTTCCTTTAAACAATCTCTATAGTATAATTCTCTTTTTTAAATCGGAATATTTTTTATCCGGTTTTGTTTCTTGGAATCTATAAGTAGAACGATACCAAAAGAAACAAGCTGCTAGAGAGGATCTGGACTAGTTCTTATTTGTATTACCTTTTTTAGATGGCAGAGTAACATACTTATTGAACAAAGTAAGGAGACTGCTAAGCATTTCAATAAGCTCTTTAAAATCCAAAGGCTTTACCAAAAAAAGATTTGCGCCATTCTCGTAGGCTGAAGCTACATCAAAAGGCGAGCTCGACGTTGACATAACACACACCGGTATGGACTTATATTTATCGCTGGACTTTATTTCATTTAAAGTAGCGCGGCCATCCTTAACAGGCATATTAAGATCCAATATAATCAGGTTGGGAAGTGTAGAAACGCTTTTAAGATATTCTAAAGCAGCTTCACCGTTCTCTGCTTCTGTTATTTTATAAGATTTCCCGGACAATTTGATTGCATCAACAAATAATTCCCGGTCTATTAAATCATCATCAACAAGTAACAAGTCCATGAGGGTATTATTAGCTTTTAGGGTTATAAACCAATGATTTAAACGTTATCAAAAGTAATTGGTTTTCCATTCCGTTTAGTAATTTGCCATTCCTTAACCTCAAAATTTGAACAATTGCAGACGAAACCCTTATTCGAATTGCTTTACGAGGCAAGTAAGGCGATTACATCAGAGATCGAGCTTCAGAAAGTCGTTCAACGTGTAACGGACATTGGAACAGAGTTAGCTGGAGCAGAATTCGGAGCGTTTTTTTATAACGTGATTAATCAAAATGGCGAATCGTATATTTTATACACTATTTCAGGTGTAGCCAGAGAGGCATTTTCAAAATTTCCCATGCCACGCAATACAAAAATATTTGCACCAACATTCGAGGCTGTGGGAACGGTGAGATACGATGATGTTACGAAACAACCTCATTACGGACAAAATGCTCCTTATCATGGCATGCCGAAAGGGCATTTACCCGTTAGGAGCTATCTGGCGGTTCCTGTAGTATCTCCTTTTACGAAACAGCCAATAGGTGGATTATTTTTTGGGCATTCTAAGGTTGGAGTATTCACGGAAGAATCGGAAAAATTAATTGAAGGTGTAGCTATGCAAGCAGCTATTGCGATAACAAATGCACGATTATTTGAGGATAAGATAAGGAATGAAGAAAAACTTAAAGAACAAAGAGAGCAGTATAAAAGTATTTTTAATGCTACTTCAGATTCTGCTATTATTTATGATGAAGATGGGACAGTGGTAGAAGCAAATCCAACAGCGTGCGAATTATATGGATATCCATACGATGAGATTATTGGATTAAGTGCAAGTGCATTTTTCAAAAATCCGGATGATTTTATAGCGTTAAAAGAAATTGCATTATCAGGTAGGCAATATATTGGTGTGCATGACAGAAGGCGTAAGGATGGAAGTCTTATTAAGGTAGAGTTTAAAGGGAACCGTTTTATTTTCAAGGATAAGCCACATGTTTTATCGATATCAAGAAGTGTGGAGAAGGTACAATCCGAGGAAGCTCTAAAAAAATCGGAAACACTGGCCAATGTAATTACAAGTGTTTCCCCGGTAGCTCTGTGGATGACTAATGAGGCAGCACAAACTATTTATATTAATCAAACCTGGATCGATTGGGTTGGAGGCAGTGAAAAAGCTCAATTAATTGAAGAATGGTTAGATGCAGTACTGCCTGAAGAGAGGGAAAAAGTCCAAAAAGAGTTTCAGAAGTCGTTTAAAACCCGGAAAATTTTTTCATTGGATTTTCGAATTAAAAGGAAAAATGGAGAAGTCAGATGGTGCTTGTCGCATGGAACTCCCTACTATAATAATGATGGAAGCTTTGCAGGCTATGCGGGCTCTGTTTCAGATATAACAGAAAGTAAGCAGGCAGAGCAAAAATTAGCAAGCCAGAATACCTTGATAAATACGATAACCGACAATGCTCAACAGGCATTATTTTTAATGGATAGCAGGCAGGTTTGTACTTATATGAATCCAGCTGCAGAATCAATGACTGGTTTTAAGCTGGAAGAAGTAAGAGAAAAACCTCTGCACTATTACATTCATCATACCCATCCTGATGGAAGGCATTTTCCAATTGAAGAATGTCCCATCGATAGGGCACTTCCTACCGAAGCCCAGACAAAAGGTGATGAGGTTTTTATTCATAAAGACGGGCATTTTTATCCAGTGGCTTTTACGGCAAGTCCAATAATTGATAATGGGATTCCTGTTGGAACTGTAATTGAAGCAAGAAATACTACCGAAGAAAAAAGAATACAGGAAGAGTTGCGCTCTAAAGAAAGGCTGGCAATGGAAATGCTGGAGGAAAAGGTAAAAGAGCGAACGGAGGAATTAGAGAATATTAATTTTGAATTGCTTCAGTTTACCAGTGTAGCATCCCATGATTTAAAAGAGCCCGTTCGTAAAATATCTATATTTAGCAGGATGTTGAAAGAGAAAACACTCGGTCAACTTGATACACAATCTTTAAAATTTATAAATACAATCATCGATTCATCTCACCGCATGGCGGATTTAATTGATGATCTTCTTGCTTATTCCCGACTGTCAAACTCGCAGGATCAATTTGAAGAAGTAGATCTCAATGCGGTTGTTAATCAGGTTATTAATGATCTTGAAATTCCAATAACAGAAAAGAACGCAACAATAGACGTTGGAAATTTGTCCTTTATTCGTGGAATCCCGATGCAATTCGGACAGGTTTTCCAGAATTTGATAAGTAACTCCTTAAAATTTGCCCACCCTCAAAGGCCTGCTTACATAAAAATTGAATGCAAAAAGTCTGAATTGAATGGAAAGCCCGCAGTAAAGATTGTTTACCGTGATAATGGGATTGGTTTTCATCCGGATCAATCAAAAAGAATTTTTGATATATTTTACAGATTGCATAATAAAGAACAATTTGAGGGTACCGGCGTGGGCCTCGCAATTGTAAAGAAGATAATAGACCGACACCAAGGAACCATAAATGCTACAGGTGAGAAAAATGCAGGTGCAGTTTTTGAAATAAAAATACCTGAGTAGCCAAATACATGCAGGGCCAGCAAACACTAATTATGTGTTTTTAAACCTAAACAGTGTAATGCTTCTTTAAGGAGTTTAAATTCGTGTTAAGCAAACCTGATCTTGCAAGCAGGTGAGCATTTACGAAAGGCACAATTGTTGAGAAATTTGCTTTGACAATTATTTGTAAGTGAAACGCGTCACGTTACATTTTGGGGAGGAAACAGATGTTCATCGTTTCTTAATGCTCATTCGGATATGTAAATTTGGATTTACTTTCTCTAACTATAATCTGTGATTGCGCCGAAGTTGAACTTGCTGAAAAATGGTTTGGTAGCCTCGACAGGAATCGAACCTGTATCTAAAGTTTAGGAAACTTCTATTCTATCCATTGAACTACGAGGCCGGTAAAAAGGGCCACAAAAATAAAGGATACGGGGCTATAAAGGCAAACAATCCTTTCAAAAAACTACATTTATGTTGGAACCTGTTATCAACCTAAAAAAACGCTTAGCAATATGAGCAGCCAAAGCCCTGTAGTCAATCACCTTGCTTTTTATGTAAACGACCTGCAGCTGTGCACCTCTTTTTACAGGGATGTAATGGGCTTTACCCCCATTCCGGAACCATTCAAACTGGGAAGGCATAGTTGGTTTTCCATTGGCGGCCCTGTTCAGTTGCACCTCATTGCAGGCGGATCGGTAATGAGCCTTGAGAAACAAAACCATGTCTGCTTCAGCGTGGATTCGGTTCAGGATTTTATCAGCCGTCTCAACGAAGCCGGGATCGTTTATGAGAACCTGGAAGGCGCCCCGCATGCTGTTACGGTAAGGCCGGATGGCATCAGTCAAATTTATTTTAAAGACCCCGAGGGCCGGTGGATCGAGATCAACGACGCAAAATAGAGGCTCTTTTTACGCCTGCAGCGTTTATCTTTGCCACCCTTTAATTGCAGGATATGAATTTTTACAACAGGCTGATCAAATACCGTTTGTACGTAGGCCTTGTGCTTATCGTTGCGGGCATCGCCATGAACCTTACCATCAGCGGCTTCTGGCCTGTGTTTCCCCTTTATCTTATTGGCGTTGTATTGATCGCCGGCCATTTCTTTTTCGGCCCCCTTCGCCTCATCCAGCAACACCTGGAAAGCGGCAACGTGGAAGAAGCAGAGAAAGTGATCAACTCCATCCAGTTCCCCAATCTTCTCTACAAGCCCATCCGGTCGGTTTATTATACGCTCAAGGGTAACCTCGCTATGATGAAACAGGATTTTGACGGCGCTGAAAAGAATATGAAGAAAGGCCTCGACCTGGGCATGCCGATGAAGGAAGCCGAAGGCGCCAGCATGTTGCAAATGGGAATGCTGGCCATGCAAAAAAATGATCTGAAACAGGCCGAAAGCTATATCCGCCAGGCCCTGCGCAAAGGCCTGCCCGATAAAGAAAACAGTGCGGCGGCCTATCTTCAAATGTGCAGCCTCATGATGAACAAAAGAGAATTCCGTGCCGCCAAAGATTTCTTCCGGAAAGCAAAAGCGCTGAAGCCTACCACGCCCCAGATCGTCGACCAGATCAAACAAATTGAAAAATATATTTCCAGGATTCCAGGGTAAACCAGGCAAGGCACCTGTTCAAAAAAAGGCGTCGTGCTCAAACATTTACCCACAGGATTTATTTAGCTCAGAGGGCTTCCGCTTTTACGATCGCCTCCAGGTTTATGGGCCCGAAAATATGCGGGAACGCTTCATTTACCGAAGGTGCTATCTCGTACTTTACTTCTGAACGGAGCTTTGAAGGATCGATACTTAGTTTAACGAGATTTTTGACTCCTGCGTAATAGCGCTCCAGCACACCGTTAACCTGTTTCGCTTCGCTGCAATGAATGAAGCCTTCCGTTTGTAAAGAAGGAGCCTCGTACCTGCCGTTCTTTTGCGCAGCTTCCCATTCGGGCATCGTGGTAATATGATAGATCACAAGTTTTGTATTGACGCGAAAGTATCAATCAATTTTTCAAATTCATTTCCTGCCCGGGCCAGGGGCCAAATACTTCATTGATCTTTTGGTAACGATATTCAAAGATCTGGCGGAGCTTCTTTTTCACGGTAGGGTAAGCCAGCTCTCCGATCAATCCGAACGGCAGCCGGTAATGTACCAGGTCCGTCATTTCCACGCCCCCCTCTATAGCCTTAAAATGATGCTGGTGATGCCAAAGCCGATACGGGCCTTTTCTTTGTTCATCTACAAAAAACCGGCGTTCCTCCACATGCCTGATCTCGGTCATCCAGGAAAAAGGAATTCCAAGCAACGGCTTCACCGTGTACGTGAGCACCTGGCCGGGATAAGCTTCTTTGCCAAAAACTTCGTTGGTCACTTTTAAATTTAGAAAGGGAGGCGTTATGGTGAGGAGGTTGGCAGGGCTTGAAAAAAAGGACCAGATGGCTTCCAGTTCCGAAGGTATTTTTTGAGTGCTTGTCAATGTATGGATCCGGCTCATCCTTATACTACAAAGTAATCGCATAAAGGTTGATCTGCAATCAGGCACACAATTGGCAGTATACAGTATCGATCCGACTATTCAGATGTTGCCGCACCTGTGAAAAATCATTGAAACGCCTGCTACAGGTTTAAAACAATGAGCTATGCAAAAGAGTTATCTTCTTCTTCGCGATAATGTTGAAAAAGGCCCTTACACAATTGATGAATTATCGCATCAATTACAACCCTCAGACCTGGTTTGGATAGAAGGAGAAAGCGTTGTATGGGCATACCCTTCGGAAATAAAAGAAATAAATCCGGGTCCGGATGCCCGGGGCCATAAGAACAAGGAAGGTAAAGCAACCAGGGCCACTACATTCGCTGCTTCAAAAAAACCGGATGAAATTGAACAAAGGGCTGATGAGATCCGGAAGAGGGTGCTCTCCTCTTCATTACGCTGTGCTCCTAAAACCAGGCTCACGGAAATCACTGATGCCGGTCATCCGCAGGAAGCATCCTGGGATACCGGTATCGACATCGTGTATCATAAAAGTAAAAGGAACCTTGTCGTCAATCAATTGATGGTGGCAGGAATATTAACGATCCTGGCATCGGCGGGCCTGTATAAAATGCGCACCGTTTTTTCAGAGAAACCGGTTATCAGTTCACAGGCAACACAAATAATTTCAACCGACGAGCATACGGCAAAAACACAGGCAACCCCTGCACCTGCATTTGATTCCCCGGCAATTGCCGCCCTTCCTCAAACAAACTTACCCGTTGAAAAAATAAAAAAACCTCCGGTCAAAAAAACGGATAAGGAAACGGAGCACGTACTCAATCAAACCGAGATCCAGCCTTCCCTGATGGTATTGGGAAAACCAGGCGATGAAAAAAATACGGAGACGGAAAGCGCCATCACCGTACAGCCGGCAGAAACAAAAGAGCTGCTGATCACGGCGCCTAAAACAGCGGATATAAAAGAAAGCGCTGTTGACGAAGCTTCCGATAAAAAGAAAACCCTGGGCCAGGCCCTTAAAGGCTTGTTTAAGAAAAAGAAAAAAGAAGAAGCAAAAACAGAAGCCGAAATAAAAACGGAATAAGAGGCCGGACTTTTCGTCAACAATCATTTTACAGACTGGAGACTTTTATACCTTTGAATCCGGTATGGATCTTAAAAGTATAACCAAAACCTATTCAAACGGTGAAATAACCGTGGTATGGAAACCCGGAACCTGCATTCACTCGACCATCTGCTGGAAGGAAGCCACCGGTTTGCCGGATGTCTTTAATCCGAGAGAAAAACCCTGGATAAAAATAAAAGGAGCCGGTTCGGAACGGATCATAGAGCAGGTACGCAAATGCCCGAGCGGTGCGTTGAGTTTTTATTTTAACAGGGAAGATGCAGCCGGAACCCAACCGGGAAACAGCGAAGCGAAGGATCTGCAAAATGGTTGATCATCCGGAACATTTCTACAGATCGGTACAATAAAAAAAACATCGCCGATAGCTGAACAATAATAAAAATTGGTTTTCCCGAAAGTTTTCCGATTTCATAAATTGCTATATTGCGTCTCAAGTAAATTCATTCTGATTTGTTCACCTTTACCACCGAAACCTGCATAAATTTTGTTGCATCGTACCACGGAGGGCCGGGGTTATGAAGCTATTTGAATTTGAAATTTTATCGGACAGTGAGAAGATCGGGCACCTGTACAAACACGGCGTTTATATAGGCAAGCAAAAAGAAGAAGGATCTACTTCGGTATTGTACCAACTCGATTGTTTTTATGTGGAAGTGTCGTACAGGAAGTACCGCCAATATATCGAACGGATCAATTCTTTTGCATCGGTTTCAATGATCGATCCTTACTTGGAGCAGATCGACGTGGAGCATTTGGTGTAAGGATGAAATCGCTTTAAAGTAAATTTGATTTTTTATAAGCCACCACTTATGACCAAATCTATAACACCGAAGAACATTGTTATTTATGCCGATGATGATGCAGACGATCTTGAGTTGGTTCAGGATGCTTTCAAACAATATTCCAACGATGTAGAGGTCATCACATTCTTCGATGGCGAACAGGCACTCTCCCACCTGCAAAAACTTAATCACACCGACCCCAAGCCCTGCCTGATCATTCTTGATGTGAACATGCCCGGCCTTAGCGGTAAAGAAGTGTTGGTGAAGCTAAGAGAAATGGAAGCGTACAGCTCCGTACCGGTTGTTCTGTTTACCACCTCCAACCAGCCAACGGATAAAAATTTTGCTCTCAAATATGGCGCAGGCTTTATCACCAAGCCGCTCGAACTGAAGCAGATGGAAATGATCACCGACCAGTTCATTGATCACTGCGCAGAAGAAATTCAAAAAAAGATCCGCCGCCAAATGCAGTGATGTACCGTTGAGCCAACCCAGTCAAACCACTCATAAAATTTATTTTCCCGGCCGTAATTAATTTGGAGCTTTCAACGAAAGTTATCGTAATTTAATAGGATAAACCTATTACCATGAAACAAAAAACTTTACTCTTGTTAGTTGCCGCTGCATCCATTACTTCGGTTTATGCACAAAAAAAAGAACAAAAAATCACAGCTTATGCCATAACCGCCCCGCAAAAAGGACAGACAGGCTGGTCTGAGGTAAGACTGGTAGACATTACTACGGGTGAAGAGGTGCAAAGCATTTACAAAACTTCCCAGGAAACCGATCTTTTGAATGCACGTACCGGCAAGCCCATACTCAAAAAAGATTTCAGCAATGCGGTTCGCCAGGAGTCGGAGCCCGTAACCGTGCAGGTGATAAAAAAAGATCCTTCGGGCAATGTTGTTTCCATAGAAAAACGCGTGGTTTCAACAACCCTCTCTCCCGTACAAACAGATAAACCGTTTGCCACCAATTCGGCCGCCTGTGCGTACGACAAAAAACACGACCGTCTTTATTACACGCCAATGGGGATAAACCAATTGCGTTATATAGACCTCAAGTCAAACACGACGAAGATCTATTATTTTGAAGATGAAACTTTTGGCGCCGTTAAAAATTTAAGAGACGTTGCCAACCAGATCACGAGGATGGCATTTGGATCCGACGGCAACGGTTATGCGCTTTCGAACGATGGCAATCATTTGATTCAATTCACCACCGGAAAAAAACCAACCATTACCGACCTGGGTGCACTGACAGACGATGCTTCCAATGGAACGAATTCCGTTCACAGTCAGAATGGTTACGGCGGCGACATGATCGCGGATGCGCAAAAGAATTTATACCTGATCACGGCCAACCGCAACGTGTTTAAAATAAGTCTTGACACTAAAGTTGCCACGTTTCAGGGCCAGATCAAAGGTTTGCCGAGAGGCTTTTCAACCAATGGCGCCATAGTGGAAGAAGGGAGCACCGTGATCGTGACCAGTTCCAGCTCTACAGAAGGCTATTATAAATTTGACCTGGTGACCTTAGCAGCAGAAAAAATTTCCAACGGCGGCCCTGTATTCAATGCTTCCGATCTTGCCAATGGCGTGCTGGCCTTTGATAAGAAAAAGAAACACAGGGAAGAGCCTGAAGAAATCAAAACTGAAGAAAGGACTGTCGAAACAGCAAGGAAACAACCGGCCACCGACCTCGTTGCCGATGTAAAAGAAAACCAGATCTCCGTTTATCCGAACCCGGTTACCAATGGCGTTTTCAGGCTTTCTTTTGCTAACCAGCCCAGCGGCAGGTACCAGGTTCAGCTGATGGATATTTCAGGAAAGGTTATCAGTTCTCAGGACCTTACCATAAACAATAAGCTGCAGGTAGAAGAGTTTAAAGTTCCTGATGCAGTGGCAAAAGGAAATTACCTGGTGAAAGTGACCAGTGAGACCAACAAGATCTCGGTTATAAATAAATTGATGGTTCAATAAAACAGACCTTCCGACAAAGTAAAAAGCTCCTCACCGGAGCTTTTTTCATTTTATTGAACGCAGAACGTTTTGTGTATAAGAAACAGCCGCCTTGTCAAACCACCTGGCTTTTTTCAGCAGCCACCGGTTTTATGATCCGCATCCTTTTCAATACTGCAATTACAGGATAACAAAGATCGAATTCACCTTTTTTTACGGCGAAGTTGGTGCGTGACGGAAATTTGTGGTGGTTGTTGTGGTAGCCTTCCCCTAACATCAGCAAATCGATCTTGAAGAGGTTTTTAGACGTGTTGTCTGTTTCAAAATTCACATCGCCGTATTTATGGGCGAACCAATTGATCACCACGCCATGAACAGGGCCCATCATAATATGGAACGGTATCAATATATACCACCAGGCCGATGGCGCAAAGGCAACATAAAATAAAACATACACGGCCGCCCACAATATCCGGGAATACCAGGTATTGCCCCACCAGTCGAATCCGCGCCAGTCGGGAACATTTTTCGTAAACCGTTCCTCTACTTTCATCCGGCCGTACATGATGTTTACATACGTGATGCTGGTGCGCCACATCATGCTCACGAGGTTTTTGTCGTACGAAGGTGAATGGGGATCATGCTCCGTATCGGTATAGGCGTGATGAATGCGGTGCATGATGGCGTAAACCCTCGGGCTCATGTAAGACGAGCCCTGCGTAATGTAAGCCACGATAAAAAAGAACCGTTCCCAAAATTTATTCATCGTAAAGGCCCGGTGTGCTGCATACCGGTGCTGAAAAAAAGTTTGGGAAAAAAGGGATAGATACCAATGTGCAACAAAGAAAATTAATATAGCCACCATATCGTCTGAAGAATAATAGTATCTCTTACAAAAATGATGCAGCAATGCTGTCAGCGTGCCGCAAGATGCTAAGCTATCGAATAATCAAATAGAAGTGATGATTTGTTCCGGTTACTCCTTAAATGACTCCGCCCGGCATTTGAAACAGAAGCTGCGCACATCACCGGCGGAACATAAAAAAAGGCCCGCAATTACGGGCCTTAACTATTTTTCAAAGGCATTAATAACGTCCGTCTTTTTTATCCATACCACGGCCGATTCCATATCCGGCACCGGCACCCAGCACACCACCGATCACCGCACCAACCGCACGGTTGCGTTTATTGATCACAGCACCGGCAACAGCGCCGCCTACACCACCGATCACAGCGCCTTTAGCGGATTTACTCCATCCTTTTTTCTTCGAAGCCTGGGCTGTGTTGGAAGAAGAAGAGCTCATTGATCCGCTGCTGCTTGAGCTACTGCGCCTTGTAGTGGTGGTACCACGAACTGGAACATACTTAACTATTGTTTTTGTTGGCTGTTCGGCAGCCTGCTGGTTCATATACGCATTGGGGTTGGCCAGCTCGTTCTGGGCCTTCCACTGCTGGTACTGAGCCAATCCAAACGTGTCGATCGGCTGTATCGCCGGTGCCGTTTGAACCGTGTCTGTTTTCGGGGTTGTGTTACAAGATGCGGCCATTACTGCGGCAATCGTAACAACTGATAGTATTCTTTTCATACGAATTTTTTTAGATGGTATAATTCTGATCATACTACCAGTTTGCCAACACCGTGCCAGTAGGGAGCAAAAAATGTTAAAGGCCAAATGCCCTGTTTTCCTTAACAAAACATTGAAAACGGGTTCTCGTTTCGGGATAACTGCTGCCAGAACAGGTTTCCACGCATCAGCTTTGTTGCAAGATATCTACATAGTGGGCGATAAGACACCAAAACAGGCGATACTCGGTATCGCCTGTTGCTAACTAAGAAAAAACGCTTAACTGACTATTACTTCCTTGCGGGTTTTTTCTTTACCGGGTATGAAGGGCAAACTTACCTGCAGCACGCCGTCTTTGTAGGTGGCAGAGATACCCGCCGCATCAATGGTCTCGTCCAGCGTAAAAACGCGAACAAAGCCTCCGCGGCTGTACTCTCTCAATACCCAGTCGGGACGAGGGAACCCTTCGGGCGGTGTGTAGGAAATTTTCAACTCCGTTCCTTCCACATCAATTTTAAAATGCTCTTTGATGCGGCCCGGTGCAAACACCAGCATTTCATAACTGTTGTCTGTTTTATAAATGTTCACGGCAGCCCTTTGCATACTCCGGATAAACAGTGGCTGATTCCTGTTTCCATGCCTTTCGCCTTTTGCGGCGCATGACTGATTGTAGTACATGTTTTCTTTTTTAAAATGAAGAAATAGATAACAGTTGAAGGGAGCCGAACAATCAGGCCAATTCAAAAAAGAAGCAGTTCTGTCAGGTTAAAATGGAGGAAGAGTCCGACAGGCATGTCAACAAAAAAGATAAGCCTGCTTTTCAAACAGGCTTATCGGGATGTTTAAGTAAGGTCTATTAATTCCAGGACCTGGAAAATACCTTTTGCAATAACGGTGTCGTACGTGCGGCGGCATCAGCCCTGACCTGTTTCTCTTTTTCTTCAATTTTTTGAAACATTTTTTCACTCACCATACCAGCCATAAGCGCAGGAAGATCCAGGTTCACTTTGTTGCCAACAAGTGTCTGGGCCGGTTTCATCAACTTATCCCATTGTTCAGTCAGCTTGTATTCGTCCAATGCTGATTTCATAACGGGTGTAATGGATTTGCGAAGATTGGCTCCAACGGAGCTGCGCAAATAATCGGTTGCCGATGTTCCTCCATTCTTGATAATGCGCATGGCGTCGCTGAATTTCAGGTTGTCGATGGCGCTGACAAAAATAGGAATGGATCTTTCCGCCGATCTTTCGGAAGCGGTGGCAAGGGTTGTGGTAAATCTGTCGATCTCATTGGTAAGTCCCAACTGATTCAGGGTATTCAATGTTTTCCGTAAAGATTCCGGGAAGAGAGTGGACATGATGGCTTCTTTCGTGAAAGCGCCATTAACGCCATCTCGTGCGCCTATGGATAAAAGCTGCCGTATCGCGGAAGCCGCATCTGCTTCATTTAACGTATAGCTGGCAAGGCGGGAACTGCTGCACGAAAAGGCAGCAGGTAAAACAAGTGCAAATAAAATGGGTAAAAATAATTTCTTCATAAAAAGAATTTTAAAATGGCTTCTGGACCATCGTGTTAGGCAGACCGACAAACCTTGCAAAAGCTTTGCTACAGTTTGTTAAAACGTTTTGCGATCAACCTCTTTCATTGTCCTTAGCAGGCCGGGATTGCCGATCCTTATCTGTTGTTTCTTGCCTTTCATTTTTTCAATTGCCTGATCCGGATTCGATTTTTCCTCTGAATTTGAGGTTTGCACGGAGGCCATGCCCTTTGAAGGCGCCGCGCTGTTCTCGCTTGCCGGTTTAAACTGTTTTTCTTTCATAATAGCCTTTAGCCATAAAGCTAAAAAAGCTGTGCCAGCCAACATGCCAACTCCGGAGAAACTATGGATCGGCTGAACCAGGAAGGCTCGTGATCGCATTTTTGAAAACTATAGATCACGGTGAAGGAACGTTTGAAAAGGGTACGGTTTGGCATTAAAATTTCATTGCTGTTACAGTCATTGCCTTATCTTCACCGGCTTTTAAAAACAGCGTACGAAATGGCGTTACTGGAAAAACAACTTGTGGTCAAAGCTTCTGGTATTCCCGAATCGGGGAACGGTTTATTTACAAAAGAATTTATTCCGAAAGGCACCCGTATCGTTGAGTATAAAGGGCGGATAACAGTTTGGAAAGAAGTGAAGAACGACAGTGATAACGGGTATATTTTCACTGTGAACCAGAACCATGTGATTGATGCCAAACCTTATGTGAAAGCATTAGGCAGGTATGCCAATGATGCAAGGGGTTTAATAAAAGTGAAAGGCGTTACCAATAATTCTGTTTACCGCGTGGACGGGCTTAAAGTTTACATTGAATCCGTGAAAGACATACCCGCAGGTGGCGAAATATTGGTTGGTTATGGCAAAGATTATTGGGATGTGATACGAACCAATATTAAAATTGAAAAACAAAAGAACAAAAAGAAAACAGTACAGGGCTCCCGTTAAAAGGTCACTCGGATTCGTAATCTTTGTTGAGGTCTTTTCTTTTAAATAAGAGCAGCACACTGGCCACACTCATCAGCACAATAAAAAATTCTATTCTCATATACGGAGTTTACCCGTTTGACAAGAATAACTGCAGCCGCAGCACCAGCCATCTGTTAAAAAAATGTCATTAAAATAAGTAGGAGATCCTCGGGCTGATGATCCTTGACCTGGCCAGACCGTCCGGGATATATTTTCTTGTTTTAAAAGGTTGCGCCACGGTGAGTGCGATCGTCCATTTTTTGCCTGGCGAATAGGCTGCATCCGCGGTCCAGTTCAGGGTAACGCCTTTAGATCCGTTTAAATAATAATTTCCGTAAGAAGTTTTATAATAGTCTTCACCCAGGTGAAAAATGGAAAGGACACCCGCCTCCAGTTTCAGTTTACCAATGGAATAATGTCCCGTCAACTTCAATAAAGCATCGGGATTGCGACGGTAACCGGTACCGTTTGTTTGCGTGATCCCGGTGTTGAAAAAAGTCCGGTTCGCATTGTATTGCCATAGAGGAACCTGGAGTCCTCCTCCCACCGCCAGGTATTTTATAGGAGCATAGTTTAAGGCAATCAGCAGGTCCGTCGTTCCCAACCCGCTTTGCAACGACATAGGATACGAATACATATCCTTACTGTCTTTTTTTGCAGCATCGGTAAGAGAAATGCGGAGGCCCAATGAATAACCGATCACCGGCTTCCGGTTTGGAAACAAGCGGTTGTTGTAGGTGGCGATAACGTCCCCTATTCCCGTTGTGGTAACGCCGTACGATTTGTTTTTGGCAACATTGAGAGGTACCCTGAATTCAAAATAGGAATTATTTTTCCTAATGAGCCGGTAGTTGATCTGCGGCTGGAAAAAACGCTCCGTTTTTCCGTGTGTGGCATAGGTGAGCAGAAGATCCAATTCATGTTTTGTAACGGGCTTGCCCGCAGTTTGCGGATGAGCATCGCCATAACTGCCGACGGTGCATATGCCGGCATCGCTGCACCCTTGTGCTGCTGCAACGGATTGAATAAAAATGAGTGCTGCGATAAGTGCAATAATTTTCCCCTGCATGTTTTTTGGTTTATGGTATATACGAAAAAAACAGGGAACGATGCTGAGCAACTGCCTATGCAATAAAAAAAGAAAAACAGGCAAAAGATATCTGGATCTACCTCAATTTGCCCGGTATAAAATCAGAACATCATGGAATATTGATCATCAAAAACGGCCGCGACCACGGTTTCCACCGCCTCCTCCTCCATAACCACCGCTGTTTCCACCGCCGCCACGGTATCCGCCGCCACCGCCGCCCGATCCGCCTCTTTCATCGGCTTCCTTCACCACAAGGGGCTTCTTGCCAAGAGAAATATCATTAAGGTTTTCAATAGCGTCTTTAGCCTCCTGTTCATTCGGCATTTCCACAAAAGCAAACCCACGGCTTTTACCGGTTTCTTTATCTATGGCAACTTTAGCCGAAGCAATGGTGCCGAATTTTTCAAATATTTCAACCAACTCATCATCAAAAAGATCGTATGGAAGGCCTGCTACAAAAATTTTCATTACAGAGATTTAAAGCACAAAGGTACATAACTTATTTTCTCAGGCTGAACATTCATTAAGGAAGAGGTAAGTCCTTTGTCCAAGAGTATATGCTTATTTTTTAAAATAAGCGAAGCTCGGTGGTCAGGCCTTCGGTGCAGAAACAGGTATCCTTATTTAGCCGCATCGATCTTTACTTTTTTACCCTTCAGCTTTTCTTTCTTTACCAGTTGAAGCGTATGGCTTGCTTTTGTTTTGCGAACCGCCGCAAAGGAAAAAAAATCTTTCACTTCGATCAGCCCGATATCTTCTTTTTTTAATTCCGCTTTGTTGGAAAGGAAGCCGACGATATCTATTTTATTGACCTTGTCTTTCTTCCCGGCGCTGATGAAAAGCGTTGCCCATTTCGGCTTTTCGGGCAATGTGGTGGTTGAAGGAACAGTGATGGTTTCCGCTCTTGTAATATAGCCCGGGAGTTTTTCTTCGGGACCCACTATCAATATGGCTGTTCCCGTGGCTTCCATTCTTGCCGTGCGGCCATTGCGATGCGTAAAGCTTTGCTCATTGGAGGGCAGGTGGTAGTGAATGATGTACCGTACATGAGCGATATCCAACCCGCGGGCCGCCAGATCGGTCGTAACTAAAAAATTGATGCTGCCGTTCCTGAATTTTGCAAGGGCCACTTCCCTGTCCCTTTGCTCCATGGCGCCATGATAGAACGTGTTCGTTATCCCTTTAGCCGAAAGAAATTCACTGGTGCGTTCCACCGACTCGCGGTGATTGCAAAAAATGATGGAGGAACGGGCCCCGAGAAAACAGAGAAGTTGAAAAAGTGTTTCCAGTTTATCGGGCTGAGGCGCCTTCAATTGTTGAATGGTCAGTGATTCCGTTACTTCATTATCTGCCGGTAAAAAATTCAACCTCACAGGATCTTTCACTCCCATAAATTCGGGTATGTCCACCGCTTCAGTAGCCGAAGTGAGGATCCTTTTTTTCAATCCGTTCAGCGATCCGATAATGAATGAGATCTCCTCCACAAAGCCAAGCTCAAGCGATTTATCAAATTCATCGAGTACCAATGTTTCTATCGTGTCTGTTGTAATGTTGCCTCTGCGGATATGATCGGCAAGCCTGCCCGGAGTGCCGATGAGCAAGGCCGGTGGCTGCAGCAGGTTGTTCTCTTCGATTTCTCTTTTATGGCCGCCGTAACAGCAGGTCACTTTCCAGCCGCTGCGCATGGAACGAAAAACCGTTTCGATCTGCAGCGCCAGCTCACGTGAAGGAACGATGATGAGGGCCTGTGTCTTTTTATTTTGCTTGTCGAATGTTTTTAAAAGCGGCAGTAAAAAGGCCAGCGTTTTTCCTGAGCCGGTGGCCGAAAGAATGATCACGTTATCGCTTTGTTCCGTTGCATTCAAAGATGCCTGCTGCATGTCATTGAGCGCATCGATATCGAGGTGGGAAAGTATGGTTTCAATAAGGTTTTGTTCCTGTTCCATTGCGGTAAAAGTACGATTAACTGAACGGCATCCCCCGAACGCTTTGCGATCCGGGCCGGCATCAGGCGAAATAAGCTACATTCGTGCCCCTTAAAATCATGCATATGTACGCTGCGGTTGGTTACCTGGCTTCCGTTCTCTGGCCCTTTCCCTGTTGGTGAACAACGACCTGAGATTTCGCTGGCTCAATACTTTCGGCTGCTTATCTTTTATCATTTACGGAGCGATGATTCATGCCTTTCCTATCCTTCTGACCAATAGCTTGCTTCTTGTCATCAATCTTTTTTACCTGGTTAAAATATACCGCTACCGGGCAGAGGAAGATTTCGACCTGGTCCCTTTCCAGCCGGGTGACCTCATTGTGAAAAAATTTTTATCCTTCTACGGGAAAGACATAGCAGCCTATTTCCCCCTGTACAGCCAGGAGGATACCGGAAACGAGATCCGTTTTGTAGTGCTCAGGGACATGGCCATTGCCAATATTTTCGTAGCCCGGGTTTCGCCGGAAGGCAATGCCGAAGTGAAGATCAATTACACCGTACCGAAATTCCGTGATTACAAAGTAGGGCGTTTCATTTTTGATAAAGAAAAAACTTACCTCCTTTCCAAAAATGTAAAACGGGTCTCTTACACAACTGTTGACAATAAAAAACATGAAGATTTTCTAAAAACAATTGGCTTTACCAAGAACGATGGCCCTTTCTCTTACTATAAAGAATTGTGATCCTGTATGGCCCGGGTTACTTATTCTCAAGACTTACCCAGCCTTATTGATTGATCCATTTATTCAAAACTTCGGCACTTATTATGTAAATATCATCGCTGCCGTTGCCATAAGAAAAAAGAAGTTTTTTTATTTCTTCCAGGTTCTTTTTTTGAGGGTAAGGAAATTTCGGCAACACTTTTTTACTGGTAAAGAAAAAATAGTTGCCATCGAACGAAACAAAAGGAGAATAATCCAGCGTGGAAGAATTGATGGTGCTGTCGAGATGGATCGCTTCCTGCCATTTTCCGTTTTTCCTCATACTGATGTAAAGGTCTCCGCCGCCCAGGTCATCCTTTCTTTTATAGGAAGAAAAAAGCAGGTACCGTTCTGCCGGATCAACGAAGGCATTGAAATCATACCCCGGAGAGTTGATCTCCTTTGGCAAAACAACGGGTGATTGAAACGCATTGTTTTCAAAAACAGAAATGAAGAGGTCGTCTTTGGTTTCGCCGTTATCTCTTGTAAAATAAAGGGTACCATTGGCTGCAAGAGAGGGATAATATTCATCCTTAGCTGTGTTGACAGCATTGCCTGCATTGTAAGGACCGACCCACTTGCCTTCCTTTTTTTCAAGGTACCAGATATCATAATCTTTTGCAGTCTTGGCAGTATCCGAAAGCGGGCGGCTGGAGGTAAAGAATAATTTTTTGCCGTCGGGAGAATAAGCGGGTTCAAGGTCATTGAAGCGACCGGAAAAAGAAGCTATTTCGGGTTTTGTCCAAACGCCATTCTTTTTTTTTGAATAAAGTATAGCGCTGAATAAACGGTGCTGGAGCGTAAAGAACAGTTCGTCACCCGAAGGCGCTATCGCCATATCGCGGTTATCAAAACCATCGGAAATAAAAGAGGGGCCGAAAACCAACGGGATCTTTGTTTTAGGAAAAGCAAGGTTTGTTTTTTGCGCAGCAGCCAGCAGTACATTGAACAGTAAAAGAACCGGTAATAATTTTCTTTTCATACTTTGGTTTTATTCATCAAAGCCATATTCCGCTACGCGAAGAATATAACTCAGATCCATTTCTCCATCCTGGTCGGCCCATACCTGCACCAGTCCCGACCCTTTTATAGTACTGTATTTTTTTACCCAGGCCGATACGAGGCCATTTTCATCGAGGCCCAATATCAGGTCCACCTGTGAAGGCTTCAAGGGCAAAAATGAAGTCCACCAATGCTGCAGTCCCCATTGCTTTCCTTCTTCCGTTGGATAGCCGGGTTGTACCCCACTGATGGCGCGAAGGTCCTTGTATCCGTAGTTAATTCCGAGCACACTATCGGCCTGCAGAAAATTAAATCCTTTTATCGACCTTGTCAACGGATCTGTTTGATACACTGCAGGATTGATTCCAAGTAAAATGATCCTGCCGCCGTTCTCCAGATAGGCTCTCAATAAAGACCGTTCCAACCCTGCCATGATCTCCGGCGGAAAATAATTCGTAGCAAAAACGATCACGCTGTTCTTTGCAGAATCTTTTTGAGCCATGAAGGAAGTAATTCTTTTGGAATCCATCGGCTTGTACCGGTTCTGAGCCAGGTATTCTTTGATCCGCACATCCGCCCCGGTTCTGAAATAAGGGTTGACGCCGGGCTCATAAAAAACAAACTTTTGGATCTTTGGTTGCGTGCGCATCCGTGCCGAAGGCTTTAGCGCATACAAGGTTCCTTTATCTGTTCCAAAAAATAAAAGAGAACCGTCCAGCACGGGCGAAGACCATATTTCACCATCTGCCTGGAAAAAAGAAAGGCGTTTCCCTGTGGCAAGATCAAGGCAATACAGCATGCCTTCATTGCTGCCGATGTAGACCTTATCATTGGCAATAACGGGCGAAGACCAGACGATATTGGTTGTACGGAATTTCCATGCTTCTTTTCCGGAACCGAGGTTCACGGCCTGGACAAAATGGCCGTCCGACGTACCCGTAACTACCAACGAATCTTTAACGGCCACAGAACTGATGACCCAGGACACTTCATGGTTCACCCGCCAAAGTTCTTTGCCTGTTCCTTTATCAACGGCATATAAAAATCCATCGCGGCCGCCAACGATCACCTTATTGCCGGTTACCACAGGAGAGGAGATGATAGCTCTTCTGTCGAAACCGAAATCTTCATTCTTCATGGCATGCCCGTCGATGAAAAACTTCCATTGCTCTTTCGCATCCTTTAAGTTAATTGCATACAGCACTCCTTCCGTGTCGCCAAAATAAACAACTCCATCTTTCACGGCCGGTGTGCTCCGTACAATGCCTTCCGTTTTATACTTCCATAAAATGGCGCCGGTGCCGGCATCCACCTTATATACAAACCCTGCCTTGGTGCCGATAACAAGTTCATTGCCGATGATGGCAGGCGAAGAGTAGTAATAATCAAATCCCCATTCGTAGGAGCGGCTGGGTGGAAAATCAAGCATCCATTTCACCTTGCCTGATCCTTCTTCCAATGCATACAGGCGTTGCCGGTTGTCTGTAAAATATACGACACCATTGTAAACGGCTGCAGAAGAATGGATGGCGGCGCCGGTATTGTATTGCCATTTGATTGTTCCGTTGCTCTTATTAAAGCAATAAAAATTACCCTGCGCATTGCCAACAAAAACAGCATTTTTTGTAAGGGCGGCAGAAGCCCTGATGGGTGCGCCAGTTGAAACGGACCAGGCTTCTTCGGTCAATGGGCCGGACCCGGAAGCCGTGGCCACATTCAGATGATCGGCCGTGCCCCTGAACATGGAAACAGGCTGTTGGCAAAAAACGGCAGCGTTGCTAATGAAAAAAAAGAAAAAGGTGGTCAATGGATATTTGATCCAATGAAGAAACGGTAGATCCGGCATTCGGTTTATGATTTTTATTATGTAGGGGAGCTTTACGATTGCTATAATTCATAAATCCATTTCCGGAAGTCCTGGGCGGTTTCCTGGCTTACTACAATAAAAGGCATGGGGGCTTCCAGCAAAAGTTTCACTTCCAGTTTTACCCTCTCGTAAGGCCGGAATGATTTAATGAAATCAATGTTCACGATGCACTGCCTGTTGGCCCGGAAAAATTGTTGGCCGTCCAGTTCTTCTTCCAGTTCCGAAAGCGTTTTATCACAGATATATTTCTTCTCGTTCTCGTCGATGGCAAATACAATTTTATTTTCCGTGTAGAATAAAGCAACCTGGTGCAGCCTTAGTGTGATGTGCTCTACTCCCTTGCGCACAGTGATCCGTGTACGCTTTTTCATATTGTCTTTATAGTCGATCATAGCTCTGAGATTAAGTGGGAAATTACCTACAAGACAAAAAAAAGGGATGTCATTTATTGCTCTCTTTGTGAACGGCGGAAATAGGCAGGTGCAAGGCCGTAAAACCTTTTGAACGCTTTGCTGAATGTAAAGGCATCGGGGTAGTTGCATTGATAGGCAACCTGCGCCAGACTTTGTGAGGATTGAAGCAATAAGTTTTTTGCGTACGCCATTTTCAATGCCATCAGGTATTGAAGAGGCGTTTGACCATAGGCCTGCCGGAAGCAACGGAAGAAATGGTATTCGGACATACTGCAACTGATGGCAACAGACCTGATATCTTCGATGGCAAGGAATTCATCATCCATAAAATTTTTGGCAAGCTCCAGCCGCTTCATGATCTCTTTCCTTGTGGAGAGCTTTGCACTTTGGAGATTTTTGAGGTGGAGAAAATTTCCATACTCTTTATAAATGATCTGCTCCACGAGGTCGAGGAACCATTCCCTGTTGATGTCGGGTGCGCCGTGGTAACGGATCTGGTCGGAAAGGACCTGCAGTTTTTTACTTAACGGCGACCGGTCTATGAAGTTGACGTTCTCGAAAAATTCCGGATTTTTAAAATAACCCGAAAGGAAATCATCAAGGTCATCTCCTCTTGAAGTCAGCACGGTGAACGCCTCCGCAAATGAAGAAGGGCAAATGTCGATGCAGATACTTTTCACCGGCTTCACCGATTCAAAAAAAGCTTTTACATCCGAGTGCTTGCCGGCCAGCATGTAATGATCGTTCGATACGGCATACTCTTCTTTTCCTTTCCTGTAATAGATCCGCTGGTCTATAACATACTTAATGCTAAGACTGCGAAATGCATTGGTGGTGTACCATTCATTCAATTCCGAATAATAGACCATGTCCGTATCCAATGGCTTATTCAGCTTCAGCTTGTTGCTTTCCGTAATCTTTTCAAAATAATGCATCACTATTTCTTCGCGGCACTAAGTTCTAAACTTTCACCGTAGTTGCATTATGTGGAAACTGTTAAAAACAACCGTTCATAAAAAATAGCAGGATATGACATGAGGCCCCGTTAAAGGAAAGCCGGTGGCATGAAGAAAATAACTGTAAAAATCTGACATCTGCCGGCCTTGCAGGACGTAAAACCCTTTGCTGTGCATCTTTCTATTTTGCCATTCGCCAAAAAGCCGGACCCACCTCATTTGTTTTCGGGTAGCTTGCCGAACCTATGCCGAAGTTTGTTTTGTTTATCCTGTTATGCAGCATGTCGTTTTTGTTACACGCACAGGAGCCGGTCATCAGTTTGAAAATAATAGGCCCGCAGCAGGAGGAACTTGATCATGTTACGGTGGAAGTATTGAGTAAGGATTCTTCCTTATTAAAGATCGGTATGACAGACAGCCTCGGCACCGTTCATTTCAAAGGAATGGAGGCGCCTGCCTTTATCCGGGCCAGCCGAACGGGTTATGCAACCCTTGTAGTGCCGGTTGTTCTTTCTTCGGGCCAGGCTTCTTCCATCATTTTGAAACCATTGGCTGCTAACCTTTCCAATGTAACGGTTGCGGCCCGCCGCCCTTTCATTGAGATGCAGGCGGGGAAAACAATCGTCAATGTTGAATCCAGTGTTACAAGCGTTGGGGCCACCGCAATGGAAGCATTGGAAAAAATGCCGGGCATCACCATAGATAAAGACGGATTCATTTCTCTGAAAGGAAAAACCGGTGTTACGGTGATGCTGGATGGAAAGCCCACGTATCTCGATCCTGCACAATTAGCCACCCTGCTGAACGGCATGAGCGCCTCTCAAATAAGCCGGGTGGAGATCATGGACAATCCTTCCGCACGTTATGATGCAGCCGGTAATGCCGGCGTCATCAACATCCTGATGAAACAGAACCGGCAAAAAGGTTTTAACGGCAACGCCTCGGCTTCGTATGCACAGGGACGTTACCCCAAGAACAACAATACGCTCCAGTTGAATTACCGAAACGGCAAATGGAATTTCTTTACCAGCCAAAGCCTTAACCTGAGCCGCAACTTTACCCGGCTGTATGCCCTGCGCACCTATTACAAACCCGATGGAGTGACCGTGGCCTCCTTTCTTGAGCAGCCCGGGTTGATCAATGGAAAAGGGTACACGTACAATATGCGCACGGGGCTGGATTATTCCATCAGCAACAAAACAAACATAGGGCTTACGCTCAGCGGACTTTCTTTAGAACGCAAAAGCTACAGCGATAACCCGGCAATGTGGAAGGCTCCGAACGGGGCCATTGATTCCCTCATCGAAACAAACAGCAACAGCACAACCACCTGGAAAAATGCCGGCGCCAACCTGAATTTCAAGCATGCCTTCGCCACTGCAAAAGAATTGACTGTAGATGTTGATCTGATCGGGTACCGCATCCGGGGCAACCAGTTCTTTGAAAATAACCTGGTGTTGCCTTCTTCTTACAGCGAAGCATCGAGAGCCGAAACGCCATCCGATATCAACATCATTTCTGCAAAAGCCGATTACACCGAACAACGCAAAGGCTGGAAACTGGAAGCGGGCGGTAAAACTTCTCACATCACTACCGATAATACCGCGGCCTACGAATACCGCGATGCTTTGTTGTGGAAGCCGGACTTTGGCAGGTCGAACCATTTCGTTTATGCCGAAAACATCCATGCACTTTATTCGGACGCGGAAACAACACTGAAGAAATGGACCTTCCAGGGAGGCCTGCGTTATGAAATGACCCGGTACGATGCACACCAGCTGGGCAATGCCGTTGTAAAAGATTCTTCTTTTTCAAGGAGCTACAGCAGCCTGTTCCCTTCCTTTTCCGCTTCGGTGGCAGCAGATTCCCTGCATACGTTTTCATTGAGTGCAGGCAGGCGCATCGACCGGCCGGCCTTTCAGAAGCTGAACCCTTTTCTATTCGTCATCAATAAATACACGTACCAGAAGGGAAATCCTTTTTACCGGCCGCAATATACCTGGAACCTCGAATTGAGCCATGTCTACAAAAACCAACTGATCACGAGTGTGAGCTACAGCCGCACCACCGATTATTTTTCACAGGTTTTTCCCATCGACAGCAACGGCATCGTGATCTATACCGAAGGAAATTTAAAACGATTGCAAAATTTCGGGGGTTCCGTGAGCTGGCAATCGGCTCCTGCATCGTGGTGGTCGTTTACTTTGCAGGGAATCGTGAACCATAAAAAAATGGAGGGCTTTATTGAAAGGGAATACCGTTCCTCGGTAACGCAATATCAATTCAACCTGAACAACCAGTTCCGTTTTAAAAAAGGATGGGCAGCGGAAGTATCCGGTTTTTATATTTCAAAAAGCCAGAACGATATCCAGGAATTCGTGGATCCGGCGGGGCAACTTTCAGCCGGCATTTCCAAACTGCTGCTGCAAAATAAAGCAACTCTGAAACTGGCCGTGAGGGATATTTTTTATACGCAATGGATGAAGGGACTTACCCATTTTCAAAACGCCACCGAGTATTTCAAGCTTACCCGCGACACCCGGGTGGTGGGCCTTTCTTTTAGCTACCGGTTTGGAAAAGCGTTCAAAACGATCAAACGATCGGAAGGCGCTTCCGGAGACGAGATACAAAGGGTTGGGAACGGATAAGACCGGGCTCCGCTCCCTAGGCAAAAAGCTTGTTAAATAATCGGCGGCCTTCCCTGTTATTTATTCACTTCTTACCGGTTTTTTTATTTCTGGCATTTTTATGGCTGATGGCATTCAAATTTTTTAAAGCCCTGCTTTTTAAAACAGCTTCCCTTCGTAACTAAAACAATCCAGACATGAACAGCCTTTCCCTGCAAAACAGCGTACAAAAAAAAGCACATGAATTGGGTATCTCCGAAGAGATCATAGCCTGTGCCCTCGAGATGCTTTCTAAAAACCGCGACCTGGTGAATGCCATTGACCACCGCGTTGAGATGGACGATTATATTTACCAGGCTATCATCAGGCAATCGGCCGATAAAAGAAAGAGAAAAGCGGAACATGATTTTGAAGCCGGTGATGAGGCCATCCAATTGCAGGCTGAAAAGGAGTTATCGGTATTGAGCCGGGAAGAACTGACAAGCGATCCTTTTTACCGGGCCGTGCTTCCCCTGCTGATAAAAGTGATGAACCACGAACCCATACTTCGCCTTCATGCCGAAGAAGCTTCCGCTGTTGTGTTGGAATTAGCCGATTTTAAAAGACGGCACAGGGCCACCTCGCTTACCGAAGTGATCGTAAAGCGCTGCAGTGCCGAAATAGGAAGCATGGTGGCAGCCTGACCTTTAACAAAAACTTTTATGATTTTACGTAGTATCACTGCAAACTACCGTAGTACTACGCTTGCCCTGTATACCCGTGCCGGATAATTTTGCGCTTCGGTTGAACGATTAAATTTTCCGCCATGAATATGAGATACAGGCATTTCATAAAAGAATATTCTTCATCGCTCCTTTTCATCGGGGCAGTGGCCACTTTTTTTCTCCTGCTGTTTGCGCTGAGCTAACCTTTATGTGATTGCCTACTTTTTAAACCCTGCGCAAGCTCCGTTCATTTCTTAGCTCATCCTTAGGCGGCCTGCTTTTCAGCCTTTTGCAATTGCGGAGGAATGGTTATTTTTAAACTTCAAAGCCTTACTCTTTTCCGTCACCCGTTATTTACATTAACCATCCGTCATGCAAAAAAGCCTAAGCTGTTTTCTTATAGATAATGACGAAGACGACCAGGAGATCTTCTCCATAGCCCTCCGGGAAGTTGACCCCGAATGCGCCTGCATTGTTGCCGACAACGGCGTAGCTGCAATTGAAAAACTGGCAGGCGATCCGTCTTTCGTTCCCTCTTTTATTTTTGTTGACATGAACATGCCGTTGATGAACGGGAAACAATGCCTAACCGAAATAAAAAAAATGAAACACCTTGCCGGTGTTCCCGTATATGTTTATTCCACTGCCGCGGATCCATATTCGATCGTCGATTTCAAACAGATCGGCGCTGCGGGTTTTATTGCAAAGCCCTCGAGCTTTAAGGAACTCAGGAATCTTTTATCCCACATACTACAACCAGAAAAAATCTCTTATGAGCTGTAAAAAATGGAACGTAACCTTCCCATTTTTTAAAAAGCCGAACTGCCTGTTACTTCTGTTCTTTTTATCGGCTTTTTATACTCCCAAAGCCGGGGCACAGCGTTTGCTTTCTCCACGTGAATTAAAAAAACTTTCCGTGGAAGAATTGATGAACCTTGAAGTGACGCTGGTTTCAAGAACACCCGAAAAATTAACCGAAGCAGCATCGGCCATCCAGGTGATCACCGGCGAAGACATCAGGCGGTCCGGCGCCAGCAATATACCGGAAGCCCTGCGCCTGGTAACCAACCTCCAGGTGGCCCAGATCACCGCCAATGCCTGGATCATCAGCAGCCGTGGGTTCAATACCATCTTTGCTAATAAATTGCTGGTAATGATCGATGGCCGTACGGTTTACACACCTTTGTTCGGTGGCGTAATCTGGGAACAGCAGAATGTGTTATTGGAAGATATAGACCGCATCGAAGTGGTAAGCGGTCCCGGTGGAACCTTGTGGGGCGCCAATGCCGTGAACGGCGTGATCAATATTGTGACGAAGAACACAAAGGAAACACAAGGAGTTTATGCAGCAGCCTCCGTGGGAAGTTTTGTAAAAAATATGTTTGCCTTGCGGTGCGGGGGTAAAATAGGGAGCAGGATATTTTATAAATTATACGGACAGCATTTCAACAGAACCTATACCAACAAGCCCGATGATTCGCACAACACCGATGCCTGGGGGTTGACGCAAGGCGGCTTCCGCGTAGATTGGACGGCTTCACCAAAAGACGCGGTTACCTTCCAGGGAGATTATTATGACGGCAACCGGAAAACCGTTCCAGCTAAATCGCCCTTGAACGGGCAAAACATTATTGGACGCTGGGCGCATACGATCTCCGACAGATCGGACCTGACCGTTCAAATTTATTACGACCGTTATTATAGAAAAGATGCACCGTCCTTTTCTTATGACAAACTCAAAACTTTCGATGCCGATTTCCAACACCGGTTCCCGATCAAATCGGCACAAAGCATTTTATGGGGATTGGGTTACCGTGTAGTGAAAGACGATGCACATTATGATGCGGCGGCAAGCGCAGGTATTGTACCCTCACATAAGCAACTCGATCTTTTTAATGGATTCATCCAGGATGAGATCAAACTGGCCGACCGCCTGAAGCTTACCGTGGGCACCAAACTGCTTCACAATGTTTATACGCATTTCGAAGTGCAGCCCAGTGCCCGCCTGGCCTGGACAAAGAACCGGGGCACCTTATGGTCTGCCGTATCCAGGGCGGTGCGCACGCCAAGCCGCTTTGATGTCGATTATTTTTTACCCACCACTCCTGTTCCTCCCACACAGCCAAGTGTGGCCGGCGGTCCGAATTTCGTTTCCGAAAAAATGGTGGCTTATGAATTGGGTTATCGTTTGCAACCGAATACCCGCTCCTCTTTTTCCGTAGCGGTTTTCTACAATGTTTACCGCGATGTATACAGCGTGGAGGCGCTTCCCGGCACGCTCACCTACCAGATCCAGAACGGGTCGGAAGGCGAATCATGGGGGGGCGAATTTGCAGGCGGGTACCAGTTGAGCAAGGCATGGCGGTTAAGAGCCGGCTATACCTATTTCACAAAAGACCTGCGCAGCCGGCCGGGCCATACGTTCAATCCCGATTATTTAGGTAATGATGTAAAACACCAGGCAATGCTGCAATCGATACTGGACCTTCCGTTGCACCTGCAACTGGATGTAGTGGCCAGGTACCTGGACAATTTACAGAAGACCATTGCTACGGCCGCGGTACCTTCATATTTCACTTTCGATGCCCGTCTTGCTTATGTGATCAGGGGGTTGGAGATCGCAGTGACCGGTCAAAACCTTGCCGATAAAAACCATACGGAGTTCGGTACGCTGAGAATGCCCCGCAGTGTTTACGCAAAAATCATTGCCCGGTTTTGAGCCAACGGTTTTTACATATCATTTCTTCTTCCAGGCAGGGCTGTAAGGTGTTTACAATTATACTTGCGTTCTGTATTGTACATACGAAGGCAAGCGCACAGGCTCCGGTGAGAGAGTACCTGGTGAAAGCCGTATTCCTTTATAATTTCAGCCAGTTTGTAGAGTGGCCGCCTTCGGCATTTAACGGAAACAACGCACCTTTTATCATTGGCATTTTAGGACCTGATCCGTTCGGCAGTTTCCTTGATGAGACGGTGGCCGGCGAAAAAATGAACGGCCACCCGATGGTAGTGCAGCGGTATGCCGACTTAAAGGAGGTGAAGGCCTGCCATATACTTTTTATCAACCTTCCAAATCAGGCAGACGTGCTGGCGGCATTGAACAACCGGAGCATGCTGACGGTAAGCGATAAAGATAATTTTGCCCGGATAGGCGGCATGATCCGTTTCTTTACGGAAAAAAATAAGATCAGGTTGCAGATCAACCCTTCGGCCGCCAGGGCGGCCAATTTAATTATCAGTTCCAAATTGCTCAGAGTGGCGGAAATCATTGAATAAATATGAAGCAAAAAGAAATATCCATACAACGGAAGCTGATGCAGATGATCATGCTCACCTGCGGGGCGGTATTGATATTGACCTGCGCCGCTTTTTTCACGTATGAATTTCTGACCTATCGCGATATCACCAAAAGGGAATTGTCCACGCTTGGTGAGATCATTGCAGCCAACAGCACCGCTTCTCTCGCCTTTGATAACAAGGAAGATGCCGATGAAATATTGTCGGCCCTGAAAGCCCAAAAGCATTTGGTGGCTGCCTGTCTTTATGATAAAGAAGGAACAGTTTTTTCCACTTACCCCTCCCATCTCCCTGCCTCCTCTTTCCCTAAACCAAAAAGCAGCGGCTATTCTTTCCGCGGCGCCTATTTGGAAGGGTTTGAGCCGGTGATCCAGGGTTCTACAAGGCTGGGCACCCTGTTCCTTAAATCGGATATGAAAGGTGTGAACAGCCGATTTCAATTGTACGGCATCATTGCCATTACCTTCATCATTCTCTCCTTCATTTTTGCTTACCTGCTTTCCCGGCGCTTACAAAAATCCATTTCATCACCCATATTGGAATTAGCCGAAACAGCCAGCATCGTTTCCGAACGGCAGGATTATTCCGTAAGAGCCACTAAGAAAACCCATGACGAAATAGGTGTGCTGACGGATGCTTTCAATCATATGCTGATGCAGATTGAAAAACAAAATGAAGAGATCACTGCATTGAACCTTAACCTGGAAGAAAAAGTACGCAAGCGGACCGGTGAACTGGAGGGCGCCAATACGATACTGAAACAACAGAACGAATTTATTGAAACGATCATCGATTCTTCCGTTGACCTCATCGCAGTTTTTGACAACCGGCTGCACTACCTTGTCTTAAACAAACAGGCGGACGAAATTTACAAACTAAAGAGGGAGGATATGATCGGCAGGCATATCCTGGATGTCTTTCCTACACTGAAAGGATCGGCGATGGTGCAAAACCTTGAAAGAGCGGTGAAGGGGGAGTTCATCCGGCAGGATACGTATAAATCGCTTGTGTCTGACCGTTATTTTGAGAATTTCTTTATCCCGCTGAAAGATAAAAACAATGTCACCGACAGGGTACTGGTGATCGGCCATGATATAACCAGCATTATGTGGGCCAATGAAAAACTGAAAACGGTAAACACCGACCTGGAAAAATCGAACCGCGACCTCGAGCAATTTGCCTATGTAGCCTCGCACGACCTCCAGGAGCCTTTGCGGAAGATCCAAACCTTTTCGGAGCTCAGTGAAAAAAATTTCCAGCATCCCGAGATCTTAAAAAGATACCTGCAGAAGATCAATTCATCTGCCCACCGCATGAGTGACCTGATCAAAGCCGTATTGAATTACAGCCGCCTCGCGAAATCGGAAGATGAATGGGCGCCCATCGATCTGAATACAGTTGTGGACTCCATTAAAACAGACCTCGAACTGCTGATAGAAGAAAAAAAGGCCGTCATCACCGCCACCGGCCTTCCCGTGATCAACGGCATCCCGTTGCAAATAAATCAGCTCTTCCTGAACCTCATCTCCAACTCATTGAAGTTTTCAGAGGTACCGCCCCGCATCACGATCACCGCCAATACGGTGCCGGGTAAACAGATTAAAACGGAAAGCGAGATCAATAAAGATGAAGACTTCACAGAGCTTGTGTTCAGCGATAACGGTATTGGCTTTGAGCAACAATATGCCGATCGTATTTTTTCCATTTTTCAACGACTGCACTCTGGCCCGAAGTATGGAGGAACAGGGATCGGACTGGCCCTATGCAAAAAAATAGTAGAGAACCACGGAGGGGCGATCTCTGTTGAAAGCGAGCCCGGCAAAGGCACCCGCTTTTTTGTTTACCTCCCTTTGAACAGCCAGCCCAAGAAGCCGGGCGGTATAAAAGAACCTGTTTTTTCAGACAAGGATTAAGAGCCCGGGCAGACCATGGTATTCAAATTGCAGTACTACCCTGCTGATACCTCAGCTTTAAAAAATTTTTATGTCCAAACTCATAATGCTTTTCGGCCTGCTTTTTTTTGTTGCCTGCAACACAACACCTTCCTCCAACTCAACAAAAACCAAGGTGGCTACCGGCAATTCAGCCGATACGGTTGGGTGGAGCAGGGACGACGATATGGAATTCCTGGATGGTTGTGTGGCCAATTCAAGCCATGTTTTAGGAGATACGCAGTCCTTTCAATTGTGTAAGTGTTTGCTGGAGCAGGTAAAGAAAAAATATCCTGCCCTGGATAGTACGGCCGAGGCGGTGTTGTCCGATTCAGTCCGTATTGCCGAGATGGCACGGAATTGCAAATAACCTTTACAACTCTATTTCATATAACCGTTCTCTTTCCAGGCCTTCACTCCTTTTTTGAGAAGGGCGGTCAATTCTTTTTCATTGACCTGCTCCGGTTTCTTAAAATTGAAACAGGTCTTTCCTTTCAGGCATTTGGCCATGGAAGGTATAAGGCCGATAAATTCTTCGGTATGAAAATAGATCGGGAAAAAATAAAAGCTCACCATATCGTTACGGGCCACCACGGATGAGAAATACATGCCCGGCACTATTTCTTTTTTACTTCCATACGGCACCGGCTTGTTGCCGATCAGCTCATAAACATCCTCCTTATCTTTTGTGACCACCATTGGTGGTGTTTGCTTTTCCAGGATGGATTTTATGGAATTGAAGATGGCCGTTCTGGCTTCGGAGGTAAGAGGCATGGCAGTTTTGTTTGATGAACTGCAAGATAAAAAATTGCATTCCAATTCTGTTTTTTACGACTTGGCTGGATAAGGATAAAAAACAATTTGCCCTTTTTCTACATTGGCGATACTAAAGCCAAATCATGCATACAAACGGTACCTCCTACGAAAGATGGTCTTTTTTCAAACGGGCCTGGACCTTGTTCCTGACGGTTTATTTCACGTTCCTGATGATCGACATCATTCATTTCGACTTCGAGGTATTTCCGCATTTTTTTTATGCGTTGATAAAACCCTATGATGCGTTTTGGGATGTTATTGTTCCGTGGACAGGAAAAAATATTATTCACCTCAGCTACCCGATAACTGTAAAGCCCAATGGCAGCGGAGACACCACCTACAGCTATGTTCAGCAATTGCTTTGGATTGCATTTGCCCTCCTCATTGCAATAAGCATAACCATTGTCGACCGGAAAAGACCCGGCTATTCAATTGTTGCCTATTGGATGCGCATAACGGTTCGCTATTATCTGTGCCTGGTGCTATTGCTTTACGGACTGGATAAAGTATTGGGTATTCAGTTCCCGCTTCCCGGTCTTCACCGGCTGGTGCAACCTTTAGGAAAGTATTCACCCATGGGCCTTGCCTGGAATTTTGTCGGTTTTTCAAAAGCGTACAATATTTACCTGGGAGGAGCCGAGGTGATAGCAGGCATCCTGCTTTTATTTAAACGAACCACGTTGCTCGGCTCATTGATCGCCATGACGATACTGATCAATATTGCCGCACTGAATTTTTGTTACGACATACCGGTGAAATTGTTCTCCATGAACCTTGTCCTGGTTGCTTTTTACCTGGCCGCTTATGATCTGCAAAGGGCAAAGAATTTCTTTCTGCTCAATAAGAACGCACCGGCTGTGGCGCTAACCAACTCAAATGTTTTTCAAGGACGACGATGGCTTTATGGCCTAACAAAACTTGCAGCCATCCTGTTTGTTTTCTACGTTACCCTCGTCCCTTTAAGCGAGCAACTGCACAAGTATGGCCCCGATGCGCCAAAGCCCCCGCTGTATGGAATCTATAATACGGATGTCTTTATAAAAAAAACCGACACCCTTCCTCCTTTAACCACCGATACAACCCGATGGAAACAGGTGGTGATCAGCCGTCCGGGATTTATTTACATCACTACCATGAACGACAGCACCCGGCGCATGAAACTGAGGGTGGACACGGCAGAAAATAAATTGGTTGTTACGAACATGGAAGATTCCGTTCAGCAGTATGCCTTCCGGTATTTACAAACCGATAAAGATCACCTCTCATTAAGCGGCCGAATAGAGGTAGATAGCATTTTCATCAACATGAAACGGTACGATGAGAACAGCTTCCTTCTTCTGAACCGGGGCTTCCATTGGATCAATGAGTATCCGTTCAATAGGTAGTTAGAATAAAGTTCCGACTCACCGAAGTCTGACTAAAAACTTCTCAACTCAAACGTCTATGCAACCAATATTTTCTAAAACATGGTCTTTCCTCAAGCGTATCGGATTCTTATTCCTGGCAACATACTTTTTTTTCCTGATCATGGATATCTTTAACGTCGCCGAGATCGAGATATTTCCTCATTTTGTTTCCACCCTCATACAGCCGTATAATAGTTTTTGGGGAAAGACCACTTCCTGGGCCGGAAAATATATTTTTCATTTAAGCTATCCTATCAAGGCTAAGATCAATGGGAGTGGCGATACTACTTATAATTATGTACAGCAATTTCTGTGGATGGTATTTGCGGGGATCACTGCTATTGTATGGACTTTTTTAGAAAGAAACCGAGCAGGATATGCCCGACTCTCCTACCGGATGCGGATCGTTATTCGCTACTACCTTGCGTTGGTTTTGTTGATGTATGGATTTTATAAAGTTTTTTATGAGCAGTTCCCCGCCCCCAGCCTTCACCGGTTGGTTCAACCATTCGGCACCTCTTCCCCTATGGGCCTTGCGTGGACATTCGTAGGATATTCCAAGGCATACAACCTTTACCTCGGTGGATCGGAAGTACTTGCAGGATGTTTTCTTCTTTTTAAACGTACAACCTTGTTCGGATCACTGATAGCAATGACCATAATGATCAATGTTGCTGTCATGAATTTTTGTTATGACATTCCGGTCAAGTTGTTTTCGATGAATATTATTCTGATGGCTTTTTACCTGGCTGCTTATGATATTGAGCGGATAGTGAATGTTTTCTTTCTTCATAAGGAAATGCCGGCTGCATTCAGGCCGTTTTATAAATCAGGTCCAAAAACAATAGCACAACGATCTCTGAAAGCCCTCGCCATTTTGTTCATTCTTTATGCTACGCTTTGGACATCATTTAAAATGCAAAATGAATGGGGGCCTGCTGTTCCCAAGCCTCCTCTTTACGGTATCTATAATGTTGATGCTTTTTTATTGAAGGGCGATACACTTCCTCCGCTAACTACTGATACCCTGCGTTGGAAACAAATAGTGATCAGCTGGCCCGGCCTTATCAATATCAGAGCAATGAATGATAGCAGCCGTTGGATGCTTTTGAAGATCGATTCGACGAAGAAAACGGCCGTAATCATCGACCGCAAGGACACTTTACACCGATCCACATTCAGTTATTTTCAAACCGATAAAGAACGCCTCACATTCAAAGGGACTATCAATAACGAAAGCGCCACTATCACCATGAACCGGTACGATGAAAACCGTTTTCTCCTGATGAACCGGGGCTTCCATTGGATCAATGAATATCCTTTAAACCGGTAATTAATCTCTACCCGTTAATTCCCCCACTCACTTCAATCCGCTGCCCATTTATCCACTTCGCATCATCGGTGCAAAGGAAAGCCACCACGCTTCCGATATCATCCGCTCTTCCCACACGTCCCAGCGGAGACAAACTGCTCAGTCGTTCTTTCATCTGGGGGTTGCTGCGTATGGCAGCATTGTTGAAATCGGTTTCAATGGGCCCCGGCGCCACTACATTCGCGGTAATTCCTTTTGGTCCCAACTCCTTTGCCAGGTATTTGGTAAACACCTCCACCGCTCCTTTCATGGAAGCATACACCGAGTAACCGGGGTTGGCAAACCGCGTGGTTCCCGTGGAAATATTAATGATCCGCCCTCCTTCCGCAATATGTGGCACGAGCTTTTGCGTTAAGAAATACACTCCTTTAAAATGTACGTTCAAAAAATTGTCGAAAAGTTCTTCGGTTACCTGCTCAAAAGGTACCGTAGCGCCCATGCCTGCATTGTTTACCAGGCCATGCAAAGAGCGCTCCTCCCATTTTGAAGAGAGAACACGCAACACCTGCTGCGCAAATTCATCCGGCGCACCCGGCTTTGCCATATCCAATTGAAGTATCGCCGCTTTTCTTCCGAGCCCCTCGATCGCTTTCATGGTTTCTTTTGCTTCTTCCTCATTACTGCGGTACGTAAGCACTACATCCATTCCTTTGCGGGCTATGCTGATGGCCATGTCTTTTCCGAGGCCGCGGCTTCCGCCGGTTACCAATACGATCTTTGCTGCTGTCATAATTTAATTAAATAGTTTACAAAGCTAAGGCCGACGCGCCTTCACAAAACGCAGGAGCCGATCTCTTATTGAAGAGCATAACAAACGGTTTACCACTTTTGTGCTATAGAAAAGAAACTCCCGGTGAATTAATTTAGCTGTAAACAACTGTCATGAGAACCATTGCTCTCTTAGCCTCCAGCCTGCTGGCAGTTTTTACCGGCCATGCACAACAGTCTGTAGAGCTGCAGGAAAACACACCTTACCAGTTCAACGGACTGGAGTACGGTTATTACATCACCAATGAAAAATCAAAAGAAGTTAAAGGCGATGATTTTGAACGGTACGAGATCAATCTTTATGTAAGCAATAAAAGCGGCGGCATCAAGATCATTCCTTTTACTACCACCAATATCCAAACAGAAGATGAAATAACGGTTGCCGAATTCAGTTGTAAGAATGCCACCGGTAAACGCCTAACCGCAAAGAATGGAAAGGTGGCCGCAAAGCCCTGGTTTGCGCAGGTTAAAGTGCCCGATGACACCCAATCCTCCAAATTTAAATTCATTAATGCGCAGGTCGGCTATGCCATCAGGAACGGGCAAACCATCACCAACAAAATCATTGTGATCGTTCCCAAAGGTGAACGGCCGAAACTGAATTGCAGAACGATCTATTACCCGGAATTATAAAGGAACAGTCATTGAATGGACAAGCCCCTTAAAAAAGGGGCCTGGCAAAGGACTAATATGCGAATGAAACCTTCTGACGGAAGAAAATTAAAATAGTTTAACGGCGACGATTATTTTGAAGAAGATCCCTGCAGGTTTTCCCACCACCTTCCAAAAACCTTGTCTTCTGTCAACGGAACTTCTTCCCCGATCATAGGCGTTAGAACAGGCAGGCTCTTTTTACTTCCTTCCGCCGTTACGCGTTGAACGGGCTCGTCCCAACTATGAAGGCTCAACGAAAATTTTGCCCAGTGTACAGGGATGATCTTTTTTGCGCCGAGGTCTAGTCCTGCCTGAACCACTTCTTCCGGCATCATGTGAATGTATTTCCAGTATTCATTGTATTGCCCGCATTCCAGCACGGCAAGATCAAACGGGCCATGTTCTTTCCCGATGGCGGCAAAATGCGTGTCGTAGCCGCTATCACCGCCTAAAAATAATTTCATTGTCGGCGTGATGAATACAAAAGACAGCCACAGGGAACCATTGCGTTTAAATCCTCTTCCCGAAAAATGCCTTCCCGGTGTGGTAAAAACAGTGAAGCCCTCTTCCAAAACCTGTTTTTCATTCCAGTCTTTTTCAAAAATATCGTTGGCGGAAAATCCCCAACGCTCCAGGTGCGCTCCCACGCCCAGCCCCGTTACAATTTTTTTGATCTTCGGTTTCAGTTTTAGGATCGTGCTATAATCCAGGTGGTCCCAATGGTCGTGCGAAAGAAAAAGATAGTCGATTTCCGGGATGTCATCGGCAGTATACACATCGGTTCCTTTAAAACTTCTTGTTGTGAATTTCACGGGTGAGGCGTTCCCGCTCAATACGGGGTCGACAAGAATTTTCCTGCCGTCCACTTGCAAAAAATAAGAGGCATGCCCAAACCAAACCAGGATATTTTTTGCGGGATCGAGATGCAGCAGGTCGGTTTTTTGAGTGGGCAGTGGTTGCGGAGGCACCGCATCCGGCGATTTGCCAAAAAAGAAATCCTTCATCACGGTAAAATAACTTACGCCTTCTTTGAGGTCGGGCGTATGACTGAGGTTTTGAAATTTACCATCGCGGTAATGAGGAGAAGCTTTTATTTGTTGCAATCTTGTTCCCTCCGGCAAGGCTCCGAAGCGGGGCGTTCGAACAAAGAACAGCACGGCAAGGATCAGAACGGCAGTAACGATAACAGCGATCAGCATAATTCTTCTTTTATATCAGCAGGCGAAGTTAGTCCGCGAAAAGAAGAGATAGCATAAGGCTTCTGCTCCTTTCTTGCTTTCACCGCAGCAATATTCAGTACTTTGCCTGCATGCATCACCGGTATTTTATCCTCAATAAGCCCTGGGGAATGGAATCGCAATTTATCAGTTCGCAGCCCGGCCCTTTGCTGGGCGATATCAATTTTGATTTTCCCGAAGGCACACATGCGGTGGGAAGGCTCGATAAACATTCGGAAGGCCTGCTGTTGCTGACCACCAATAAAAAAATCACCCGGCTTCTTTTTCAAAGTGATGTACCGCACAAAAGGACTTACCTGGTGCAGGTAAAAAATAAAGTGAGCGAAGAAAATTTGCGGCGCCTGCAATCCGGCGTTCCCATCCGAATAAAAGGCGGAACCCGGTATCAAACACCCCCCTGCGATGTTCGGTTCGCCGATTCTCCAAAAGAACTTTTCCCTTTGCCCTTTCCGCTCTATGACTACAACGACAACACCTGGCTGCTCATCACGCTCACCGAAGGAAAGTATCACCAGGTGCGTAAAATGGTGGCGGCCGTGGATCACCGTTGCCGTCGGCTGATCCGCCTATCGATAGAAGATATGGAATTGGTGGATCTGCAGCCGGGCTGCATCAAAGAGATAAAGGAGGATAATTTTTTTACCCGGTTGAATTTAGACAAGGCATCTATTACCGCCACAGTGTAATTCAAAACTCAGTCAAATAATTCCTGTTCATCGGTATAATACGTGATCCTCGAACTGACCATTTTATTATGGATAGTTCCGCCGGTGGGGCTCTGCTTCTTCTTTGAATTATGAATGTTCAGGAAATCCCTTACCTCTCCGCTGATGATGCCGGGCTGTAATTTGCTAATCTGCTTTTCTGCGTCCTGCAAAACCGATCGTATGGACTTCACCAGCGCCTTTATTTTTTCTTTCCAGCACATTGGGATCCTAAGCTTAGAATTCCACGTGGACAAGTTGTCGCG